>Ga0256404_1012386_pt1 | contig 11103 bp, 8 predicted proteins | sample RumenRJG_01DNA_FD_185990 | JGI IMG/M metagenome (GOLD analysis project Ga0256404, IMG submission 185990) | Bovine rumen microbial communities from Lethbridge, Alberta, Canada - RJG_01 | ecosystem: Host-associated > Mammals > Digestive system > Stomach > Rumen | place: Canada: Alberta | collected...
TGGGGCTTTTATGATCTTGCCTCAGCATACCAGTCCATGCACGTCAACTGTTGAAACCGCCGTGTACCGAACGGTACGCACGGTGGTGTGAGAGGACGGCGGCTAATCACCGCCTCCTACTCGATTCTTTTCATATATTCAGTAGCTTGCTATCTCGTCCTGGGAGTCGTCGGAAGACTTATCTATTCTGAGAATCTTCACGTCATAGCCGACCTGTTCATTGACGGTGACATGCACTGTCTCCCCGACCTTGCTGCCAAGTACAGCCCTGCCGAGCGGCGACTCTTTAGAGATGAGACCGTTCAGGGAATCTCCGCGGATGGTCGTGACGATGCGGAACGTCTCCTCCTGATCATCGTCCGGATAGTAAACCGTAACCGTATTGTCGAGGCCGACCTCGTCCGCCGCCGAATGATCGGAGACGATCTTCGCCGTCTTGATCATGTTTTTCAGATAGCGGATCCGGCTGTTGTTGCGGTTGTTCTCACGCTTTGCCATCGAATACTCGAAATTCTCGCTCAGATCTCCCTGGGCTCTCGCCTCTTTGAGAGCCTGCAGCAGTTCATTTCTCTTAACAGTAGATCGGTAGCCGATCTCCTTCTCCATCTTGTCAATATCGCCCTGTGTCAGTTCATCATGCATTAAAGATCATCTCCTGCCATATATCAATCAAGAATACCGCTGTCTCTGACAGCCGCTGCCGCTTCGCGGATCGTATCCGGATCCAGCACCAGTGCAAAACGTACATGTCCTTCGCCGAGGCTGCCGAAGCTGCTGCCCGGCGTCACGATCAGGCCTGTCTTCTCCATCAGCTCCATCGTGAATTCCACGGAGCTGCTGAACTTCTCCGGAATCGGCGCCCAGGCAAACATCGTGCCCTGACTCTTCGGCACCTTCCAACCGGCCGCCGTCATGCTCTCGGAAAGCGCAATGCTGCGGCGTTCGTATTCCCGGCACTGCTTACGGACCATGTCCTGCGGGCCGGTCAGCGCCGCAATGGCGCCGTACTGCACCGGCAGGAAAATGCCGTAATCGATCTGTGAGCGGACGCGGCGGAACGCCTCGATGATCTTCTCATTGCCGACCGCAAAGGACATGCGGGCGCCCGTGTAATTATAGGATTTGGACAGGGAATAGAACTCGATGCCGACCTCCTTCGCGCCTTCAAAAGACAGGAAGGAACGTCCGGTTCTGCCGCCGTAAATGATATCCGAGTACGCATTATCGTGCAGAATGATAATATCGTTCTCGTTCGCAAAGTCGATCAGCCGCTCATAAAATTCGTCCGGAGCGGCCACGCATACCGGATTCAGCGGATAGGACACGATCATGAACTTCGCCCGTTTTGCCTTCTCTTTGTCGAAATGATCAAAATCAATCAGGTAGCCGTTTTCCTCGCGAAGATCATAGGTCTCCACATGTGCCCCGGACAGTGACGGTCCGATTGAAAAGACCGGATAGCCGGGATTCGGCACGAGTATCGTCTCACCGGGATTGCAGAGCGGAAGCGCCACATGCGCCATGCCCTCCTGCGTACCATATAAAGACATGATCTCGCTTCTCTTCAGGTCCGTCACACCGTAGCGCTGCGCATAGTGTCCGCGCACCGCATCCAAAAGCTCCGGCAGATCAATCAGCGCATATTTGTAATTTTCCGGGTCCTGCGCCGCCTTGCTCACGGCATCCATGATGTGCTGCGCCGGCTTGAAATCCGGCGTGCCGACTGACATGTTATAGACCTTCCGGCCCTGCTTCTGCAGTTCGAGCTTCTTCTCATTGAGCGCGGCGAAAATGCCCTCTTCGAAATCATCCATCCGGTCTGCAAATTTAAATTCCATCCCTGTATCCTCCTAAGCCCGGCACCAGAGATGCCGGAAATATTTTCTCTTCCAAAGGCCGCTCAGATCCGGCGGGTGGCGTGTGCAAGCCACTCGAGTTCATCCGCGGTCATAAACGGTGCGAGGCTCTCGAAAACCTTTCTGTGGTAATCGTTCAGAAAATGCCGTTCCTCCTCCGTCAGCAGCGACGGATCCACGCCGTCCAGATCATACGGCACCAGCGTAAGCGTCTCAAATTCCATGAACTGCCCGCACCGGTTCTTCTCCGCCTTCCTGCACAGCAGCAGGCTTTCATGGCGGATGCCGAATTCGTTTTCAAAATAGACACCTGGCTCATCCGAGGTTACCATACCGGGCTCCATAATGGCGCCTTCATTTCTCCCCGGCAGCTGCCGCCAGCGAATGACATTCGGTCCCTCATGGACATTCAGCAGATAGCCGACGCCGTGTCCTGTCCCGTGATTGTAATCGACGCCGAGCTGCCAGAGCGGCTCACGCGCCGTATAATCAAGCGAATAGCCCGTGCAGCCGTAGCGGAACTTCGCACTGGCCAGATGCAGGCTGCCGCGCAGCACCTGGGTAAAATAAAATCTCTCCCGGTCCGTCAGCGCGCCCATCACGTAAGTCCGCGTGACATCTGTCGTGCCATCAAGGTAATGCGCACCGGTATCCATCAGCAGAAGGCCGTGCGCCTCCACCGGAATATCAGTCTCCGGCGATGCCTCATAGTGTACAATGGCCGCATGCGGGCCGTAGGCGCTGATCGGCGCAAAACTCGCTTCTATATAATCCGGCTGCTGCCGGCGCAGCTCTTCCAGCTTCTCCGATACGCTGATCTCCGTCATCGGCACCTTGCCGGCATTCTGCTTGAGCCAGCACATGAATTTCGTCTGCGCAATGCCGTCCTTCAGATGCGCATTGCGGATATTGGCAATCTCGGTGCGGTTTTTGATTGCCTTGGGCTTTTGTATCGGATCGGTTTCATCGCAGATCCGGACGCCCCCGGCCGCACTGCAGACAATGGCATAACTGACCTGCGTGCCGTCGCAGATGACCTGCGTCCCCGCCGGGATCCGCCCCATATCCGCATAAATACCGTCATAAGGCGCCAGTTCCACGCCGGCGCTCTCCAGGGCCGTCCGCACCTCCTCGCTGAGGACATCCGGATTGATATAAAGGCGCAGCATTTCCTGCCCGATCAGCATATATGCCAGCACGACCGGCGTATAGGCGATATCATTTCCCCGGATGTTAAGGAGCCAGCCGATATCATCCAGCGCCGTCACGACGAGCATATCGCGGCCGCGCTCCTTCAGGATGCGGCGGATCAGGTCAATCTTGTCCTCGCGGGAGCGCCCCGCGTAAGCTTTATCCAGGATCCAGGCCGGCTCATGTGAAAGCGGCGGGCGATCCTCCCAGATCTCACCGACCAGGTCCAGCTTCGCGTTGACATGCGCGCCTTTGGCCTCCAGGGCACGCACCAGTGCCCGGCCGGCCCGGGCATTCACCGTACGGCCGTCAAAGCCGAGGCACTGCCCTTCTCTGATCGTATTCACGATGTACTGCTGCACCGTCGGGACGCCCGGCTGCCCCATCTTATAGAGACGGATGCCGGTATCCTCCAGCTGCTGCGCGGCCGCGATAAAATAGCGCCCGTCTGTCCAGAGGCCGGCCGCATCGGCAGTCACGACGACGGTGCCGGCCGAGCCGGTAAAACCGGAAATGTATTCCCGGCACTTGAAATACGCTCCCGTATATTCCGAGCAGTGGAAATCATCTGTCTCGATCAGATACATATCCACGCCGTTTTCCTGCATAACCGCCCGCAAACGGCTGATTCTCTGTCTGATTGTACTCATTTCCCCGTTTTCTGCTCCTCTTCCTGCAGATACATGGCCGCCGCATCCAGTGCAAGACGGGCCATATCGTCAAAAGAAGTCTCCCGTTCCTGCGGCGTCATCTTACCGCCTTCCGCGTCATCCGAAATCGTCACCAGACAGGCAGCTTCCCTGCCGAGCACGGCCGCATTATGAAAAAGCGCCGCCGATTCCATCTCCACGCAGAGCAGGTGATTTTCCTGCACCAGCTTTTTCAGTTCCGCATCGGCCGCCGCCTCATGATAAAACACATCGCTCGAGTGCAATGCGCCACACACCGGCCGGATGCCGTCTGCCGCTGATGCCCGCATGATCACCTGATTCAGATGTTCGGACGGGTAAAACCAGCTGCTGCTGTCCAGATTCTGCTCTCTGGCAAAAGACGACTGCGTCCATGCAGCCTGCGCGAGGAAAACATCCCGCAGCTTCAGGTCCCCGGTATAGGCACCTGCCGAGCCAATGCGGATGATTGCCTCCGTGCCGTACCGGCTGAAAAGCTCATAGGAATAAATACCGATGGAAGGCATGCCCATTCCGGATGCCATGACAGAAACCGTCTGTCCCTGATAGGTACCGGTATAACAGCAGATTCTGCGCACATTGCTGACAAGGCGCGGATTTTCCAGATATTTCTCCGCGATCCACTGCGCACGCGCCGGGTCACCCGGCATCAGAACAACTCTCGCAATTTCATCTGACTTAGCTTCAATATGTGGTGTTGGCATATGTATCCCCTCTCCTTTCGGTTATTGCCGCATTTCATCTATTGTAAAATAAAATCAGGAGCAGTGCAAGACGCACTGCTCTTTGGTCACGGATGGAGGTCGCACCAGACGGCGTACCAGGCAAGACAGGCTTCGTGATAGCGGGCAAATGCGGCCGCGGCAGGGTTCTCTGCCTCTGGTTTTTCCGCCGCTGCGGACACTTCTGCTGCCGGCTCTGTCTCCGGTTTTGCCGCCGCTGCGGAATCTTCTGCCGGCTCTGCCTCTGGTTTTGCCGCCGCTGCGGACACTTCTGCTGCCGGCTCTGCCTCCGGTTTTTCCGCCGCCGCGGACACTTCTGCTGCCGGCTCTGCCTCCGTTTTTTCCGCCGCCTCTTCTTCGCCGGCATCTTCTCCCCCGGCGAACCGCCGCAGCGCCTCTTCCCGCTGCTGCCTGCGCCTCATCTCCTGTTCCTCCTCTGCCTTCGCATACGCCTCCCCGGCCGCGTGCATCTGCGCAGCCGCCGGCTCCAGGCGCCACTCCTCGTAGAGCTGTTCCTCGCTGACCCGCCCGCCGAGCAGGCTGGATTTCTCCGGCACGCTGCGCAGGCCGTCGATCAGTGCCTGATTTTCCGCTTCCACGAGAAGAGAAAGGTCCTTTCCGAAGCGCGCCGACGCCTCCCGCCGCTGCATGTAATGGCTGTATCCAAACGGGTAATAATAGGCCGCGCCGTTTTCAAAGACCAGCAGGGAGTCCGCAATCTTATCAATAAAATAGCGATCATGCGAGACGGCCAGAATTGTACCCTGATAGGCCGCAAACGCCGCCTCGAGCACTTCCCGCGTTCGGATGTCCAGATGGTTGGTCGGCTCATCCAGAATCAGCAGATTCGGCCCTGCCTGCAAAATCTCCGCCAGCACCAGCCGTGCCCGCTCGCCGCCGGACAGCGCCTCGATCTGCTTGTATACATCTGCGCCGCGGAAACGGTACCGGGCAAGGTAATGCCGGATCTCCTCTTCCCGCATGCCCGGATATTTCTGCCGGAAATGCTCTATAACCGTAAGCGGCGAATGCAGTGCGCCGCTGTTCTGGTCGAAATATCCGATCTGTACATGTTCACCGATGCGCAGCTTGCCGGAAAGCGGCGCCAGCTCTCCCATGATGGTCTGCAGGAGCGTCGTCTTGCCGGTTCCGTTTGCGCCGATCACACCGATCTTTCTGCCGCGCCGCAGCCGGAAACTCAGCTGCAGAAGCGCCCGGTCACGGCCGATTGTCATTTTCTCGCATTCAAGCACGACCTTCGGGCCCGGCCCCGCAGGCACAATCGCGCCCATTTTCACCGGCAGGTCATCTGTCTCGGGCCTTTCGACCTTCGGAATACGCGCGGCCTGTTTTAATTTGGCTCTGGCAAAGGAATCCTTCGACGAGCGGCCGCGAAACCGCGCCGCCGTCTTCTCAAGGCGCTCCCTCTCCGCCTCGGCCTGCGCATACCGCCTGCTCTGAATGCGGATATTCTCCGCTTTCTGCCGGCAAAACTGCGTGTAGCCGCCGGTATAGCGCACCAGCCGGCCGCCCGTGATCTCGTAGACGATCTGCACCGTCCGGTCGAGAAAATAGCGGTCGTGGGACACAATCACCGCCGCCCCCTGCCAGTGCCGCAGAAAATGTTCTAGGTATTCGATGCCGTCAAGGTCCAGATTGTTGGTCGGCTCATCGAGCAGCATAAGATCCGGATTTTCCATGATCAGCCGGATCAGTTCAATCCGCATGCGCTGGCCGCCCGAAAATTCATCAAGAGGCCGGTCCAGTTCATCTTCCGCAAAGCCCATGTTCATAAAATACCGGGCATAGCGCGCCGCAAACGCCGCGTAATCACGGCTTTCCGTGTCCTTTACCGGACAGATGCGCCGGATTTCCTCCCGGACAGAATAATCGGAATGCTGCGGCAGCTGCTGCCGGAGCATTCCGATTCTGATCTGCCCGTCTGTGACAAGCGGCGGCGCCTTGCGGCGGTCATCCCGTTCGAGTTCGATCTCGCCGTTGATATACCGCAGCAGCGTCGTCTTGCCGCACCCGTTCGGCCCGATGAGCGCTGCCTTCTCATTTCCCCGGATTTCGAAATCGAAATGCCGCAGGATATCGCGCCCGCCGGCCGCCAGCGTGCCATCGGTTATTCTGTAAAGCATAAATCAGTCTCCGTATTCAAGCGTACCTTTCACATAATTGATGAACTGCTGCGCTGTACGGCCGGAAACGCCGCCGTGCGAAAGTTCCCATACATTGGCCTTCGCGCACAGTTCCTCGTCGGTCATCATTTCCTCTGTAATGCCGCTGCGGCGTGCCAGTCCGACAACGATGCTGTTGTACTCCTTCTTCGACGGCTTGATGTAGCTGATCTGTACACCGAAACGGTTGACCAGCGACATCTTCTCCTCCATGGTATCCGAGCGGTGCACATCCGCGGTGTATTCCATGTCATTGCGGTCGCCCCACTCCTCTTTGATCAGGTGGCGGCGGTTGGAGGTCGCATAGATCAGGATATTCTCCGGCTTCGTCTCGACGCCGCCCTCGATGACTGCTTTGAGGAACTTGTACTCGGATTCATCCGCCTCGAAAGAAAGATCATCCATATATATAATGAAACGGTAATTTCTGTTCTTGATGCTGGCGATGACATTGGAAAGATCGACAAACTGGTACTTGTAGATCTCGATCATCCGCAGGCCCTGGTCGTAATACTGGTTGACGATCGCCTTGATGCTGGTCGATTTGCCGGTGCCGCTGTCGCCGAACAGCAGCACGTTGTTGGCGCTGCGTCCCTGCACGAAGGCCTCTGTATTGTCGATCAGCTTCTTCTTCTGAATCTCGTAGCCGATTAAATCATCGAGCATAACCGTATCCATGTTGTTGATCGGCAGAAATCTGATTCTGCCGTTCTCGCTCTTGAAACGGAATGCCTTGTTGAGGCCGAACATGCCGACACCGTAGTCGCGGTAGAAGCCGGTCACGCAGTCAAAGAATTCATCGACATCGGCGGCTTTCTCAAGCTTTTTGCTGAGCGCGCGCACCTTCTCGCTGACATTCTTGTTGTACATCAGATCCTTCTTGCCGATCGCCTTGTAGTGGCTGATCTGCGTGAAGCAGTCGATGCCGAGTGCCTCCTCGATCGGTCCGAAATCGAAATCGAAAAGCTCCATGAAAGCGCAGTAATCGCTGCGCACGAAATTGTTGACCGTGCCATTGCCGGCGCCGACCTTCTCACATGTCAGGGCAAAAGGATTCTCCTCGGTGATCAGCAGAAACGTCAGGTAATTGTGCCACAGGTTGTCGTCGAACCCGTAATCCGTCGCCACCGCCAGCAGATGCTTGATCTGCGTGAAAATGCGGGAGACCAGCTCATCTCTGGTGCCTCTTCCCTCATCGAAATCCTTGAAAATGCCGCCGAGCTGCATGAGAATGCTGTCTTTCGGCATATCGCCGTAGACAAGCAGTTTGGAAATACTTTTATACATGACTGATACCTCTTCTGAAACTTTATAATACACAGTATAGCACGAAAATCCCGTGCCTTGCCTTCTCGGCATGATTTTTTATATTTTATCACTTTAATGTGATAAATTGCCGTTTTTTATGCTATACTGGTAAAAATGCAATGATTATTTAATGAACACCAAGGAGATAGATTATGGACAAAGAAAAAATGCAGATGAACTTCATCCGCAGACTCCCGATTCCTGAGAAGATCAAAGAGGAATTCCCGATTTCCGATGAGGTTGCTGCCGTCAAGGCGGCCCGCGATGAAGAAATCCGCAAGGTTTTCACCGGCGAATCCGACAAATTTATTCTGATCATCGGACCGTGCTCGGCGGACAGTGAGGAACCCGTCATGGAATATATCCACCGGCTCCGCAAGGTGCAGGACAAGGTGGCGGACAGAATCATCATCATCCCGCGTATTTATACGAACAAGCCGCGTACGACCGGCAAGGGATACAAGGGCATGCTGCATCAGCCTGACCCGGAGAAGGACCCGGATCTGCTCGAGGGACTGATCGCCATCCGAAGGCTCCACACCCGTGCGCTGACAGAGTGCGGTTTTTCCTGTGCCGATGAGATGCTCTATCCGGAAAACCACCGCTATCTCTCGGATCTGCTCGGCTACGTCGCCGTCGGCGCCCGTTCCGTCGAGGACCAGATCCACCGGCTTACCGCCAGCGGCATCGGCATCCCGTGCGGCATGAAGAATCCGACCAGCGGCGATATTTCCGTCATGCTCAATTCAATCGAGGCGGCACAGAGCCGGCAGATGTTCGTCTACAGGGGATGGGAAGTCAAGACCAACGGCAACCCGCTCGCCCATGCCATACTGCGCGGCCGCGTCAACCAGGACGGCGTCACCTTCCCGAATTATCATTTTGAGGACCTCGACCGTCTGTATGAACGCTACAGCGAAAAGGGGCTGCAGAACATGGCCTGCATCGTCGACACCAACCATTCGAATTCCGGCAAGCGATACCTGCAGCAGATCCGCATCGCCAAAGAGGTTCTGCACAGCAGAAGCCACAACGATCACATCCGCAGGATGGTCAAAGGACTGATGATCGAGAGCTATCTCGAAGACGGCGCGCAGAAGATCGGCGACGGTGTCTTCGGCAAGTCGATCACGGACCCGTGCCTCGGCTGGGAGAAATCCGAACAGCTCATCTATGAAATTGCCGAACAGGTGTGAAAACGCTGAAATTCTCATATAAGAAATGCAAAAGGCCTTCTGACCCGAAGTCAGAAGGCCTTTTGGCTGTCTTTACTCTATATTGGCTGCCGGTGCCAGACCAGACTGGCCAGGCTGCGGTTCGCCCTTGATCAGCTCTCTGAAGTTCATATCCGACATGGCTGTGTCGGAGAGGTTCAGACAGCAGGAACCGATGCGGTCGAGATCGTGCAGCAGTTCGTTGAACTGCACGGTGAGCTTGGCATCGCAGTTCTTCTTGGCGACACGCTTCATATGCTTCTTGCGCAGCTTCTCGTCCAGATTCATGATCTTGTCTCTGTCTTTGCGAAGAATTTCCGTCTCATCATTCGTACCCTCTATCGTGATACGCAGGATCTCGTCAAACATTTCCCGGACGATGTGGAGAGATTTGCGCATGTCCGCGATCGCATCCTCGGAATAATGCTTCTTCTGCGTCTGTGTCACCGCGATATTGTTGATGATGGATGCGCACAGCTCACTGACGCGGTCCACGTCATTCTGCATCAGCAGCGCGCCGGTGGCCTTCGATGCCTGGTCCTCCGTCAATGTACCGCTGGCAAAGATGGCGGCCAGGTAGTCGTTGATGCTGCGGCTCAGATTCGTCACCGCATCCGCATCCTTCTTCACAACTTCCAGTGTCTGCGCACTGGTCTCACCGGTGACCTTTTCCGCATTTGCGAGCATATCCTGTACGATATGCGCACAGTGAAGCACCTCTCGGGATGCCATATGCAGTGCGGATACCGGCTGTCCGATCAGATGATAATCGAGATATTTCGGCTGCATGAGATCGCCGATTGTCTTCTTGTCGTCCGGAATCAGCTTCATGACAATCTTAACCATGACGTAGATCAGCGGTGTCCAGATCAGCGTCATCGTGATGTTGAATCCGGTGTGGGCATTGGCAATCTGCCTCGATATCACATCGATCTCATTGCCCTTCGGCGAAATCCACTCGATGAAGCGGGCATACGGACCGACAAACCAGATGAAAAGGAGGCTGCCGCTCAGATTGAAAATACAGTGGGCAAGCGCTGTCCGCTTCGCGTTGCGGCTCTGGCCGATGCTGGCCAGGATCGCGGTGATCGTCGTACCGATGTTGTCGCCGAGCAGCACAGGAATAGCGCCCGTCAGTCCGATGATACTCGTGACGCCGTCCGGTCCCGCCTGCGACGCGATATTCTGCAGCACGGCAATCGTGGCAGAGGAACTCTGCACGACAAGCGTCATCAGCATACCGGTCACAAGACCGAGGAAGCGGTTGTCGGCTACCTTGCCGATCATGTCGGCAAATACCTGGCTCTGCGCGAGCGGCGCCATGGCCGATCCCATGATGTCGATACCCTCAAAGAGAAGGCCGAACGCAAGAATCGTGCGGCCGATGTATTTGAGATTCTGCTTCTTGGCCACAAAATCAATGATGAAACCGGCGAAGATGATAATGTAAATGTAGTCACTCAGATTAAAGGCGATGATCTGCGCCGTGATGGTCGTACCGATGTTGGCACCGAAAATAATGGAAATGGCCTGCGGCAGTGTCATCAGCCCTGCGCTGACAAAGCCGATCGCCATAACCGTGGTGGCACTTGAACTCTGCAGGACTGCCGTCACCAGCGCACCGGATATGACGCCCATGACCGGGTTCTTGGTAAGAAAGGCAAGTACGCTTCGCATCCGATCGCCGGCTGCTTTCTGTAGGCTCTCGCTCATCATGTTCATGCCGAACAGGAAGAGTGCCAGACCGCCAAGCAGTCCGAATATCATCTGCACCGTATCATTCATGATTATTCTCCTGTACTTAATGTTCTGTTTTGTTTATCTTTCGCCGATTGTAAAATGAAGTTGGACATCTGAATAAAATAAGGATCCATGGCAGGATTTTTGGTAGAATGTTAATTACCACAAAAAACTATCTACAGGAGAATCGCACCATGGAC
>Ga0256404_1012387_pt1 | contig 11102 bp, 12 predicted proteins | sample RumenRJG_01DNA_FD_185990 | JGI IMG/M metagenome (GOLD analysis project Ga0256404, IMG submission 185990) | Bovine rumen microbial communities from Lethbridge, Alberta, Canada - RJG_01 | ecosystem: Host-associated > Mammals > Digestive system > Stomach > Rumen | place: Canada: Alberta | collected...
CTATCTGAATGCGCTCCTAACAAGGCATCATGTATTAATCTATCAGCTTTATTTGAATAATAAGAGTCTGATAAAACAATTATCCTGTCTAAGTGATTACTTAATAAAGCCTTCTCTTTTTCGCTGAATGGAAACTTAGAAAGTGGTCCTAAGCCAATATAATCAAAATTGTTTATTACAAAATCTAAATTATCATTATTACCAGATAAAATACCTATGGATAAAATATCGCTTCTGTACGGATTAAGATCCTCTATCTTATTTGAACACTTAAACATTGAGTTTTCAGGCAAAGATGCACTAATTATTCTATTAATAGCAATTACGCCTTTTTTGTTTTTGGCTAATATTGCTACTCTAGTTTTTTCGATACGAATAGTTGCGCCGTAAACCGCATCTATTTCTTCTCTTTTACAGCTTTGGAACAATCTCGGATATCCAGCTGTCGAATATTCATCACATAAAGCAATCGCTGATATTCCACACTCTCTTGCTCCTTTGACCAAATCTTCAACAGAACCAATCCCCAATCCTGTAGAAAAACCTGTTCTCGCGCATAGTTCTACTCTAGGTAGTAGCCCTTTTTTAGCGCTCATTTCTTTTGCTTTGTCTGTGTATTTCATTTTAAACCCTCCTAATAACTAAAAATGAACCCAGAGAAGCAACAATTTGCTCGTAGGTTCAACACTATTATTAAGAAAGTTTTCCCGCTATAGAGACAAATCATGCTTATTTTTGTTCTACTAAACGTCACTCAGCACTTATAATCGAGCAACGCCTCAGCACTTACATTGTATCAATTCATAAGTAATAAAAAAATATTTTTGTCATAGATTATCAGGATTACTTTGTAATAAGTTTTTAAACAAAAATCCCTGCTACTAGAATTTCTCCGTTCACAGGGAATAGTTTCATTATTTTCTTTTAAACTTTTTATCTTTGATAATAGCATCTTTCCTAAAAATACAGTCAATTGGAGGAAGAGGAAGGCTTTCAAGTTCATCATTTGTCATTCCAAGCATGGCCAAAAATTCATCAAATGTGACCTTCTTAATCTGCTTACCTTCAGATAATGCTATATCTACGTATTTTTCTCTATTACATGTCCAAGGCGTACCATCCTCGTGGAAGCTTTCATAAGTAACAAAGATATCTGCTTCACTTCCCTTTAGAATGTATTCTCCACCTTCGTTTTTAATAATCTGGACAAGGTTCATCATTTCTTTGAAATGTTTACATTCATAATTGATGCTAATAGAGATCTTTTTATCTTTGCACTTTCCACTACCTTCAGCGGTTACTTGAACATTATCTAGAAATTGAACAAAGGTCTTCTTGTTGCATCTTCTTCTCATGGAGAGCATATCATTGCTTCCGTCAGAATAATCGCCTTCAAGCATGGCTTTTTGTCTTTCTGCTCTGACTTGTTCAGCTTTAACCCTGGAATCGATTAAGAAATTTTCAGTTCTATCTTTCGCACCTGGACACGCTTCAATCATTTCTTCAAGCTTGAATTCTAACTTTTCAAGAATTGTTTTAAGCTCAAGCATTGTATTGAAGGCATCTGCTTCCGCATCATGTTTATTTTCATCACCTTTAATACCCAATTCTGAAAGAATATTTTCAACCGATACAGCTTTCTTCGTATCGTTATAAGCTTTGTACATTTCTTTGATGTCATAAAAATCAAAGTTTAAAACTGGAAGATCATATCTTTGTAATTCACAATTAAGAGCGTGAACATCAGCTTCTATAGTATGACCTAAAATATAGTCGGCGTTCTGAATCAATGCAGCAATCTTTTTGTGGTATGCAGGAAATAGGAGCATGTTTTCGTATTGCTCTTTTTTCCTTGTAAGAATTTTCTTCAATGCATACCAATCCCAATCGGCACTTTTAATATTTGGATTAATGATGATATTGCCTTTATAGAGAACATTAAAGTTCTCGTCTACCATAACATAACCGAATTCACAGATTTTCTCTGAACCACCTTTACATGAAGCGAATTCACAATCAAAGAATAAATATTTCATAATTTAATCAAGAAGCACAAACGATGCTCCGACTTTCTCCATTCTTTTTACAGTCACATTTTGACAAATGTTAGATTCATTGTTTGAAATTAAAATAAATGTTCTATTGCCGCCATCTTCTTTATTAAGTTCTACTACAGCATGGCCTACTGTTCCACTGCCCGCAAAGAAATCTAAAACAATTGAGTTCTTGCCTGTTGTTGCTCTCGCCAATTCCTTCATTAACTTCATCGGTTTTGGTGTAGAAAAATAATCTCTAGAACCAAACAACTCGTTAATTTCATCCTTTGCAGATGATGTTGTTCCAAAACAATCAAACGTTTCTGGAATATAAGCATCTTTTTCAAGTAATCTGTTTGTGTCAATGTATGGCTGTTTAATTTTATTAAAAATGCTATTTTGAGACTTTTTACAGATAATCATGTATTCATAGTCAGTTTGCACCTTATTTGGGTTTAAAACGACTCTATTTACATCAAAAAATGGGTGCTTCTTTTTCCATTTATGAAGAGATACAAGTTCTTTTCCGAATATAGAAGAACACAGCTCGAACAAATTGTCTCTTTCTCCCTCATCGATATTCAAAATAAGGAACCCGCTATGACTTAATAATTTATAAGCTAATTCAAGCCTTTCTTTCATAAAGCCCATGTAGCCCTCTGAATAATCAGAATCTTTATAGCCAATGTAATCTATATGTGAATTATAAGGCGGATCAATAAGAATTGAATCGATTAACCCTTTATAAGCTTTTTGCATGCTCTTTAGAGTGAATAGATTCTCTGACTCGATAATGTAATTCGAGCCACCCTTTCTTCTGATAAGTTTTGCTGGGCAATTTGAAAACGCATTATTATCAACAATAGTATCGCTATTAATGGATACTTCTTCTAGTGAAGAACAATAGGCAAACGCCCACTCTCCAACATAAGTAATTAGGTCGCTACAATAAAGATTCTTTAATGAAGAGCAATTAGTAAAACACGATTTGTTAACAATGTTAACGTTATGGAGATCTAAAGCTGTCATTTTGTCACAGCCTGAGAATGCTCCTCTCTCAAGCGTAATAACCGATTCCCTTAATTTGATATGGCCCACCGCTTTCCAAGCTGGATAGCAGATAATCTTAGATTCATCAAAATTATAAAGAACGTCATCAATTATCTTAAAGCGAGGCGAATGCGATTCAAAACGTATATTTGAGCAACCGACAAACGGATTATATCCAATATCAACTAAAGATTCAGGAAATACGATAGTTTTAATACCTTTGCAGTTCCAGAAAGAATTCCTATTGATTGTCTTTATGCCATCAAGTAAAACGAGTCTCTCTGAGGCTATTTTGTTAAGCGTCCCAATAACTGATGTTTTGAAACCATTATAAATGACGTCATCTTTAATAAAGTACGCTTTTGAATGATTCTCTAATTCTAATTCAGAGCAACCTGAGAATGGGTTGTTTTCCATTTTCTCTAATGACTCAGGCAAAACTATCTTTTTAAAGCGATCGCAAAGGAAGAACGTGTGCTTACATATTACTTTAACCGTACTAGGAACAATAAAAGTATCTTCTTCTCCTTTGATAGAGCAATAGATCATTGTTTCTTTATCTTTTGTGTAAAGAGCGCCGTTTTCAAAAACGAAAAATGGCGATTCATTCTTCACTTCTACTAAAGGACATCCAGCGAATGGGTTATTACCCATTAAGCTTACGTTTTTTGGAATATTAATCTTTCGTAGGTTTTTACAGTTGTAGAATGTGTCTCCGCCCATATTGATAAGAGAATCTGGAAGAACAACTTCCTCTATGAATTGATTGTCCCAAAATGATGATGATTCTAATTCCTCTATTCCATCAGGGACTACCACTACTTTATTCTTTCCGCGGTAATGCATTACTCTATTTTCTTCAATGTCAAAATCAGGATCAGAGTAATTACCCTTGATGGCTTTCCTTAAATTAATGTCATTATCTTCAAATAATCCATAGTCATACCACTCATTATCACTATGAATTTTCGTTTTGTATTCTAAAACTCCACTAACAAGCCTAGATTTATAAACAACATTTCTGTTGCCTATTCCCTCCAACTTAAAAGGATCGTCCCAAACAATGAATTTAATAGAATAACCATAAAATCCTAACTCAAATTGATGATTCGTTAGTTTAATATCACTCATCAAATACCCTAAGGAAAGGATTCTATTTATGCATTCTAATTTAACAAAACTCTCATGGGAATCTAACATAAAAGCAAAGTTGTCATTGATAAACACTTCTTGGGTATTAGCTTTAATAACAATGTGTGTACCATCAGCAAATATCTTTTCAAAGATATCTGGTGTATGTTCAAAAAACCTCATCGCCCAGTAAAGCGCTGTGTATTTCATATTTTTGCTTAATCTTAGGTCGCTTAATTTTTCCATTATTTCAATTCTTCTAAAATCCTATTAACCACTTCATCTGGAGTAAGCTTTGAAGTATCAATTACTAAATAAGGGAATTTAAATTCCTCACAGAATTCAATCATTCTTTTGTAGATTCTTTCAGATTCTTTGGCTCTAGCTATATCCTTATCTTCTTTGTCTCTAGAAATTAATCTTTGAACGATAACATCGGAAGGAGAATAAATGATTACTGTTAATTTAGGTCTACCTAATTTCTTAACAAGAAGTTCATAAACATCTTTATTATAATCAGAACCGCTCCAAGCGTAATTAGATGCAAGGTGTCTATCTGTTACGATGTTCTTGTCCTTAAAGGCCTCATACATATACAGGCTCCCGAGTCCATAAAACCAGGAGGTAAAATCTCGGTTTGGGTTTGCATTGACTTGATCTCTGATTCTTAAATATTCATCGAAGCTTTCCTCATCTTTATCGAAAAGATAATGAAGTGGCTTTTCAACGAACTCATAGCCAAGCTTCTCAGCTAACAGCTTACATGTGGTTGACTTTCCAACTCCATCCATGCCTTCAATTGATATATGGTTCATTTTTGTTAGCCTCCTTTAGCTTTATTAATTCATCTAGTGTTTTTGGTTCAAAATCGCAAACATCAACGCCACAATTATATGCTGGTAGATGACTATAATAATCTTTCATCATCGCATAGGCCTTTCCGTTCTTTCCTGTTTTGTTATGAATATGCCCATAAACTAAAATGCCCTCGCGATTAAATTCCATCCAGTCCATTAGCGGGTAATGACAGATGCAAACTTTTCTGCCTTTATCCATTATTAAATCTATGAATTTGACAGTTTCAAATAAGTTTGAATTTTGAATGTCTTTCAATATTAATTGATCGTGATTCCCAACAATGAAATGTTTTGTTCCATTAAGATTACGAAATATTTCAATTGATGAATTATCGTCATCTTTAGAAATATCGCCAAGAACATAAACAATATCATCTTTTTTTACTTTGCTATTCCATTTTCTAATAATCGTTTCTTCCATTTCTGAAAGAGATTTAAATGGCCTTTTGCATTTATCAAAGATGGCTTGATCTCTAAAGTGTGTATCAGAAATATAGTAAATCATTAATTTTCCTTTCGATTCTTGCTTTCGTGCATTTTACCTTTGGTAAAGTAATCCTGAATCTCTAAATAACCAGATACTCTTCTAATCCTAGTTATTTCTTTTGAACCACATTCTGGACATACATCAAACGTTCCAGCTGCTCCACAGACTTTGCAGACATCCTTAGGGAAATTGAACCCCAAGTAATGAACACCTGACTTAATTGCGACTTCAACAAGCTCATCCAACCCTTCGGCGTTCCCTAATGGTGCTTCTGCGAGTTCAACATAAGAAATACATCCACCATTAGCGAATAAATGGAATGGACCTTCTAGCTCTAACTTTCTATAAGCTGGGAGTCTACTATCAACATCAACATGGAATGAATTCGTGTAATATCCTTTTTCCATAATTGGTGAATTAAATAATTTTGTGTCGATTTCTTCGAATCTACCACTGATATATTCTCCGCTTGTAGCTAATAGAGAAAAATTAAGATTGTAGGATTTTTTAAGCTCATCAGCATAACTTCTCATATATTTAACAAAACTAAGGGCTTCTTTATAAACGTTATCATTCTTCCAATATTTCTCACCACTTAGCACTTCCATTGCTTCGCTTAATCCAATAAAGCCAAGAGACAACGTCCCGTGTTTGAAGTTTTCTCTTAAGCCAACCTTATTAACATCTTCACAAGTAAGTTTATACTCTCTAATTGTTGGGAAAAGGTCGATATCTGCGTTACATGTTTTTTCATATCTATCGAGCAAGATATCTTTTGTTAATTCAGCAACATGATGCCATTTTTCTTTGAAAAACTTCATTTTTTCCTCAAAGGAAGCATCATGATTCTCTTTATCGACTTCTAAAGCTAATCTTGGAAGATTGATTGATATGTTATCGATATTGCTTCTTCCAATTGCTCCTTCTTTTCCAAAGAGATCATCTACTACTCTAGTTCTACAGCCCATAATAGACAATTTAGTAGGATCCGTTTTTTTATCAGCTTCGCAATCACAAAGCAAATATGTAGGAATCATCTTTTTTGCTGTGCAGAATAAAGCGGTTTCTAGTAAATCGAAGTTAGGATCACCTGGGAATCTATTAATTCCTTCATGTACCTTAAACACGATATTAGGCTTATAGATCAAATCACCTGCAGAATAGAAACAGTTAATCAGTGTTTCAGTTAAATAACGAGAGAATTGGTTTGTTCCTAAACCCACGCAGAAAGTTACATAGTAACTTGTTTGTCCCATTCTAGTATGAATATTATTACACCAAAGAATCAATGAGCGGATGCAGGCTCTAAAAATAGAATCATAGTTAAAGAACATGACTCCAAGATTTTTGAAAATTGTGGAAATATCGATGTCGAAATTAGCAAAGGACATACCGCCGCTTTGCTCGTTTCCGATTTTGGCTAATAACTCTTTAAGGAAATCAAATACACCCACTATCTTTTCTTCAGGTTCTAATCCCTCAAATTTTTGATATGGGAATGCGTTCAAGATATCAAAAGTTAAACAGTTATAAGTAAGCCCATATGCATCTAAATCGTGAATATGAATGTAACCTTCTCTATGAAGTCTAGCCCATTCAGGATTAAGACTATTTAAAACGGCTTCTTTTTCTTTCTTTTCACCAATATTAAAAACGTGACCAACGTAGCTTTTTCTGTTTGCGGCATTATCGTTCTTATTTTGTTTCTTCATGATGAACCCTCACAAACTTCTGGTTTTTAGAACCAACAAATGGAGTTGTACTTGTTCTCTCTTCGAGAATAAATCTACCAACTTTAATATATTTCAAATATTTTAATATCTCTTCCGGGACATCTTCAATTTCATGACCTGTATAAAGGCATAAATCAAAATCTTTCAGCTCTTTCAATAGCTCTAAAAGAGGCTCTTTTTGAAGTAATGGCTCACCACCACTTATAGTAACTTTTTTATTAATGGCTTTGTCTTTTAGGATTCTTGCTAGGTCTTTAACATCTATAAGTGTTCCTTTATTGAGATCCCATGTGCTCTTATTGTGGCAACCGGGACAATGCAAATCGCATCCTTGGAGAAAAACTACAGTTCTATAACCATAGCCATCGCATAAAGATGGATTATTCATGATTGAATTAATACGCAAACACGCCATCGTTAATTTCCTCCTCTTCCCAGTAATTCCACCACTTTTCTTTAAGTGCATATGACTGTTTCTTTAATCTATATTCTACAGATTCCCTTTTTGTTTTCTTTTCTTTTATTAAGAATCTTGGTTCCAATTCCAATCTAGAAGCAAAGCTTTCAATCATTTCTTGCTCTTGCTTGCATTCACACTTTAAATATGGGTCATTATTATTTATTCTTTGTAATTCTTGATATTCCTCAAAGGAGATTTCTTTGCAATTTAATATTGCGTCCTTATGATCGTGTTTCACTCGAGGAATATATCTCGCTATACTTGAAGCATCTTTTCCACATGTTGCAATAATTGGAAAGTTGATTCTAATAAAATACTTAATTCCAACATGTCCGCATTTGCAGGTAACTTTGAAATATTTATTTGCCATAAGGACTTTCGACGAAAGTCTCGAGATTATTAAAGATATCAATAAGCTTTTGTGGCTCGACAATGTCATTTGTCACTAATGGTTTGTTTCTTTCTTTGATTCTAACAACCACTGTTCCGTGTCTACTTGTAGCACCCTTGCCCAATTCCATACTTTCAATTTCACTAACTGGAATATATACAGTTCTATCGAACTTGGAATCTGACCATCCGATAATGACTAAGTGAGTTTGACTTAGTGTACCGAATGAATAATTGCTTCCACCGGCTTTAATTCTCTTAATTCTAGCAATTGGTAAAGAAATTATTGATAAAGTGAATATGAGAGCTAAACCTAGAACATATTCTACGAATGCATTTGCGCTGCTAATCTCTTTAATGAAAAATGCATTAACGATAACGCCCAAGATTAATAGTCCAACGATTGAGAAATAAACAATAACCTTAATATAATCAGATTTTTTTACATTATACTGGCGTATGCGATAGCGGAATGAATTATTAACTTTACCTTTAGTGTCATCATCTAAATTTTTTAGAGCGACATTTAATGCAGATTTATCGCTAAGATCAACTTTATCATTTAATAAAGTATCATATGAAACATCTAACACTTCCGCGATTGCGCGAACACTATCTAAAGTTGGTTCATATTCTCCTTTTTCCCAGCTAGAGACTGTTTGCCTACTAACTCCAACCTTATCGCCTAATTCTTCTTGAGTGAATCTGCGAGCTTTTCTAACTATTGCTATTTTTTCCGAGAGAGTCATCTACTTGCCTCCTTTCGATACCATTGTAAATTATGAATTGACAGGATATCTACCAAGCCGAACTTATTATTTTGTCAAGTTCGACTTTACATTTGCTATTATATCACATTATTTCGCATAAATTTTTGTTTACAAATAAAAAATCCTCGCTACTCAGTCTAGTTGACTTTTCACGAGGATAATTTAGTTCTTTAATTTGTAAATAGTTGCTTCAACTTGATTAGTGATCCACTTTTGTAAATCGCCATAGTTTTGAGCGATGAAGGTTTTTAATTCTTCCGTTAACTCAGATGTAATTATGGCTTTAGCTTTATCAAATGCGATTGCTTGTTCTTCTTTGCCAAATGAACCACTATTCTTTAATGATTCAACATAGGTTTGGAAAGTTACCTGCACCGCATTAGTCACAATGCCGATTGCTTTAGTAAATAACGCTTGAGCTTTTTCATCTTTGATTTTATTGGATAGCCACTGGGACAACTTAATTCCCAAAAAGCTTATTAGCGGCAAAATAATACATGTCGTAACTGCCGCTAAAACATTGAGTAAAATTTGGTTCATTTATGAGCCTCCTTATTTAAATGATCTTCAATTGAGGATATGGCTTCCGTGACTGGACCATCGCATCCCTGTTCTTTGAGTCCTTTTAAACATGCAAGAACGCCTGTTGTAAGAACTTTTTGCTCTTCCTTAATGGATTTGATGTCCTCGTCTTGTTTGTTCTGTCTAAGTATCCATTTATGGATTGTGGTAAAACAAGCGATGATCGTTCCTAACGCAGTGATCACTGAAGCAATGATGATAACAACTTCGACTATCTGACTCATGGTTGTTCCTCCTTATAGAGCGAAACTAAGTAAGAAAAAATCTCCTGTAATCTTGGGAGATGCTTTTCAATGCTGAGATTTGTTTTTAAATCTTTAGCGAGCTCTTTACTTTCATCTGAGAAATAGTATTCAAACTTACCTGTTTTCTTATAATGAGTAACTAAGTCATACACACGGTAAAGATGGTATAAGCTCTTCTCTTCTTTATAGTTTTCGAGTCTTATTCCAAAATAAGTGATCAAACGATAGAGCCAGTCTTTAAAATGCTTATCAAAGTCGATATATAGGAATTCATCAAGTTTATCTTTAATCGAGTCATCAACGTACACAATATTGTCTTTGGCGAGTAATGTGTTATCTAGCCAGCAAAGAAAATAAGTAAGACATCCTTTATCGAAGTTTTTAAGCTTTTCAAAGTAGTTTCTACCAAAGGTAAAGAAATCCGAGTCATCAGTTTTGACTACGTTGCAGCTATCAAAGCCATCAATGATAATTGTGTAATCCTTATCACTTTCGTCTTCGCTTAATCCAAATATGGATGATCCACACTTGTAACAAAGTAGGATTTTGTTTGGTGAAAATAATCTATCTAATAACTCTTGCATATTTAGGTTGATTCCCCCTTGAATCTTCTACATAAAGTTTTGAACTTGTTAATTGGCACGAGAGTGTGCAATCTTGGCCGTTATAGCGGTAATGAACGACACCACCACTTCCTCCAACAGATGCTCCACAGAATAAGACATTAGTCCCACCAACATAAACACTAATAATCGCGTTAAAAGCATTTAAGCTAGTGATGTCTTCAAAAACATAACAGTGTCCATAAGACAAAGTTGACCACCCATCATAGATGGAACCATATTTAGAGCTCGCGTCATTTTTTACTTCTACTGCTTTCTCATTAATCTTGGTTTGATCATTTTTAATGGAAGGCGGGTCATAGTCCGTATCTAGAGTGATTGATGTTGAAGTTTTGGTGTATCGGCAAAGTGGGAACTCATATATGAGGCCACCATTCATCAAATCGTTTTGAGTTAAAGTTGGATAAGCAGAACTAGCTTCTTTTTTCTCTAGAGTGATTGTGTTGTTGCCCAAATCAATCTTAATAATTACATAGCCATAAGCAGAGCCATCTAAAGAGACAGAAATCTTTGTGCCGCTTTCTACATATATTCTTCTTCCATAAACCTGAACATATCCGTTTTGGAACGAAATATAGTTATTACTGACAGATGCCTGACATCTACCTAAAATGCCATAAAAAATGCCGTTCACACCGCTCGTTAAGAAGTGATTAATGTCGGCATCCATTTTGCTAGACACTGAAGCAGCATCAAATGTGATTTTTTGAATAGCCATTAGGTTGACCTCCTATCAAT
>Ga0256404_1012388_pt1 | contig 11101 bp, 10 predicted proteins | sample RumenRJG_01DNA_FD_185990 | JGI IMG/M metagenome (GOLD analysis project Ga0256404, IMG submission 185990) | Bovine rumen microbial communities from Lethbridge, Alberta, Canada - RJG_01 | ecosystem: Host-associated > Mammals > Digestive system > Stomach > Rumen | place: Canada: Alberta | collected...
GCCACTTTGTATTACACCCCATTCTTTACAACTAAAAAACGCGGTAGAGTTAATTTCTTAACTCTACCGCGAGCGGTGTAGAATGCATAAGGATTAACTCTTTATGCATTTAATATAATACTTTACGCTATTTTTTCACTATTTTTCATTACTTCATCATCTTCGCCACGCTACTGTGCCTGAATCAGCCGTCCGTTAATCCCATTTTGAGAAAATATAATAATGATAATTTCTGCTTTTTCCAAAAACCGATGCATAATCTCAAAAATAAGCCCCATATAATCTGACAGTTGCTTCTTTACTGAGTGCGCTTTATCCTTTTCATAAAGTTCTCCTTTACAAATTGCGATTCTAATGTCTCTATTATACCATAATGATACTATTATAAAAAAGGAAAAAGAGCTCCTAGAGAAAGCCCACATAAGGCAATTCCATCGTTCTCCTTGTCGCATTCTGATGAGAATGCTGAATATAATTCCTTATATGTGGCAGATTTCCCTTCTAACATATCTGATAAACTCAAACTGGCACTGCTTTTCGATACTTTTGTTTCTTTTATTACTCTATTCCAACTGTCTGGTTTTTGCCCTAGTCCATGCAAATATAAATACTTCATATATTGTCACTCCTCCAAATTCCGAATGAGCTTTTCCCTATTGTTTCGAAATTTTCGGTGCCTAACACCATTAAACATGTTTCACAAAACTCTTTTATTGTTTGCTATTTAATACTTGATTTGAAAACTGATGGAATAATAACACGATACTGTGATAGAATAAGGAAAACGGTTGAACTAACTATTGCTGAGTGAGTAACAGCAAAAATAAGCATGACTGGAAAGCCTTACCTTTTATCAGGCAGATAAAACGGACCCATGGTCTTACCTTTGGGTAGGATTTGGTGGTACGGAGGCACAAAGATTTGTCAGAGATCTCGGACTGAACAGTCGTCAGCTTACATGCGAGTGTGAATATGTAGAAGAACTGAAAGAAATTGTATTTGAAATGCTTCATCATACGCGTTCAACTGCAGAAAATCTTTACTATCTCCAGGGGAAGCTCTATCAGTTTTTCTCAGTACTGGCTCGTGGGATTGAAATTCAGCAATATTCGAATGATACAAAAGAAAGCATACATGTGCAGGAAGCAATTGCCTATATAAAGAATTACTATTCACAGAAAATCACAGTGGAAGATATAGCAAATTATTTGGCACTAAATCGAAGCTATTTATATACAATATTTATGAACAGTCTTGGAATCTCTCCGAAAGATTTTTTGACGGAATTTCGAATTTCCAGAGGAAAGGAGCAGCTCACACTTACAAATCTGTCTGTGGAGGAAATTGCAGTTTCCTGCGGCTATCGTAATTCCCTTGCTTTCGGTAAAGTATTCAAGCAGAAAGTGGGAATAACGCCGACCCAATATCGTAATGACAACAGAAAGGATGCCCGGGAACGATTGATCCGTGCACAAAATGAACTTAAAGAATATAAGAAGCATAAAACAATTTATGTAGGAAACATCGAAAAAGAATAGATAATAAAATGTTAAAAAAGCATCTGATACCTAACATTTGAGATATAAATCTTAACAAAAAGGTATAACGGATGCTTTTTTTGTACGCTATACTTGTATCAACAAACATAAGGAACAAGTGCACAGGTTTCTTCACTTAAACAATTCAATTGTAAAAGAGGTAGTATATGAGACAGATTATTTTTCACAAGGAAACGAAAACTTTCCATTTATACAATGAAAAAATCAGTTATATCTTATGTGTATTAGAAAATGAACATCTGGGACAATTATATTTTGGAAAACGTCTTCATGATAAAGCAGATTTTTCTTATCTGGTTGAAAAATGTGGACGCCCAATGACATCATATATATTTGAATGGGATCGTACTTTTTCATTGGAACATATCCGACAGGAATATCCTGTTTACGGTACGACAGACTACAGACACCCGACAATTGAATTGTTGCAAGAAAATGGCAGCAGGATCAGTGAGTTCCAATATGACAGCTATGAGATTATTGCCGGAAAACCGAAACTCTCCGGATTGCCGGCAACTTACACAGAGTCCGAGGAGGAAGCGCAGACATTGCGCATCTTCCTTAAAGACGCTTTGACTGGTGCAAAACTGGCGCTTTTATATACGATTTTTGATGAATATAGTGCAATTGCAAGAAGTGCTTATATTGAAAATGATGGTGAGAAAAATCTGCATGTATTAAATATGATGAGCTTAAGCCTGGATCTTCCGGATAAGGATTATGAATGGATGCAGTTGTCCGGTGCGTGGTCCAGAGAGCGCTATATAAAGAATCGAACATTGGAGCAAGGCATAACAGCTATCGACAGCATGCGTGGAAATTCTTCTCACGAACATAATCCGTTCCTTGCTTTAAAACGTCACAACACAGATGAAAATGCAGGAGAAGCAATTGGAATAAGCCTTGTATACAGTGGAAATTTCCGTATGCAGGCAGAGGTAGATACACATGATGTGACACGAATTACAGCCGGGATCAATCCTGAAGGATTCGATTGGAAATTAGAACCGGGAGAAAGCTTTCAGGCACCGGAAGCAGTTCTGGTTTACAGTGAAAATGGATTAAATGGCATGAGTCAGACGTTCCAGAAGCTGTATGCTAAGAGACTCGCAAGAGGGTACTGGCGTGATAAGGCAAGACCGATTTTAAATAACAACTGGGAAGCAACTTATTTTGACTTTACAGAAGATCGCCTTGTAGAGATTGCAAGGAAAGCAAAAGAATGTGGAGTAGAACTGTTTGTCTTAGATGACGGATGGTTTGGCGCAAGAAGAAATGACAGAGCCGGTCTTGGTGATTGGGTGGCAAATGAAGAGCTTCTGCCAAATGGTATCAAGGGCCTGTCAGAAAGAATTGAAGCACTGGGATTAAAATTCGGTCTTTGGTTTGAGCCGGAGATGGTAAATAAAGACTCTGATCTTTATCGAGCACATCCAGACTGGATCTTACAGACACCGGGAAGAAATACATCACACGGCAGATACCAGTATGTACTCGATTTTTCAAGAAAAGAAGTAGTAGATCATATTTACGGAATGATGGCAAAGTTATTATCGGAGTCGAAAATCTCATATATTAAATGGGATATGAACCGAAGCATTACAGAATGCTACAGCAGCAAACTTCCTTCAGACAGACAGGGAGAAGTATTCCATCGTTATATTTTAGGTGTATATGATCTGTATGAACGTTTGACAAATGAGTTTCCAGAAGTATTATTCGAATCCTGCGCCAGCGGTGGCGGAAGATTTGACCCTGGAATGCTGTATTATGCACCACAGGGATGGACAAGTGATGATTCGGATGCAATTGATCGTCTGAAGATTCAGTATGGAACTTCTATGTGTTATCCGCTCAACAGTATGGGAAGCCATGTGTCTGTTGTCCCGAATCACCAGGTATTTCGCAATACCCCATTACATACAAGAGCGAATATAGCATACTTTGGAACTTTTGGATACGAACTGGATCTCAACAAATTGACAGAAGAAGAAATCAAAGAAGTAAAAGAACAGATCACATTTATGAAAGAATACCGGGAAGTGTTACAGTTTGGAACATTTTATCGTCTGAAAAGTCCATTCGAAGGAAATGAGACGGTATGGATGGTGACAAATGAAGACCGCTCGCTTGCAATCGTAGGCTACTATCGTGTTTTAAATGGCGTGAATCAGCCGTATAGCCGTGTCAGATTACAGGGATTGAACCCGGATATGATTTATGAAAATGTATGGAACCATACAGAAAATTACGGAGACGAATTGATGAATTATGGATTGATCACATCCGATGTGACAGCTGGTGAAGTGCCAGGGAATGTGACTCCTTGTACCGATTTTGAATCTAGAATATATATGCTGAAAGGCAAAAAAGTTCAGGAGGTAAGATAGAAAATGACGAAGATAAAAAGAATCATCGGAATGGTACTGGGAATATTGTTCATAGGATTATGTGTATCTTTCTTACGACTTTCACAATTTGGTGTGGATCCATTCAGTGCAATGAATCTTGGAATCAGTGGGTTTATCGGATGGAGCTTTGGAACGTGGCAGTTGCTTGTCAATGCGATCATCCTTGTAGTTGTATTCTTTCATGCAAGATCCTGCATTGGTGCGGGTACCATTATCAATATGGTATTTGTCGGATACATTGCAGACTTTATTTGTTATGTAGCGAATGATGTAGTGCAGATTCAGATGAATCTGCCACTGCGTATCATTGCACTGCTGCTTGCTCAGCTGATGGCATCTATGGGAGTGGCATTATATATGGTCGCAAATATGGGAATCGCTCCATATGACAGCGTCGCAATTATAATCGAGAAACTGACACATCAGAAAATTCCATTCCATAAAGCAAGGGTTCTTTCAGATGTTGTTGTTGTGATTATCGGAATCATATTTGCCATTGCATCTGGAGCAGGTATCTGGTCGGTAGTAGGGATTGGTACAATTATAAATGCCTGCTTCAACGGTCCATTAATTCAATTTTTTAAAACAAAACTGGAGAGATTTTACTTGTAAAATCTAAGGATTACAATTCTCCAATTCTTGCAAGGCTCATATCCAAAACGGATATGGGCCTTTCATTTCCTTTATGAATGGGCAGCCAGTGTTGCCAGCTTCTGCATAATTGCACTTACATCCTGCATTACATTCAAATTTTCTTTCTCTGCCTGCATCGTCTCGCCTGCGTGCGCCGATACCTGCTGGGAAATCGCTGAGATTGTCTGAATGGAATCTATAATTTCCTTATTTGCATTCTGCAACTCGGAAATGCTTCTTGAAAGAGTATCTGCATTTTTCTGAATTGCCCGCGTATTGTCCTCGATACTTTCAAAGCTTTCTTCTGCATTTGATGCACCAGTCTTCTCTTCGTTAATTCCATTTATCATATTGGAGACAACACCGACCACCTCCATGATTGCATTGGACACGTTGCTGATCAACTCTGTAATATGTACGGTTGCTTCTTTGGTTCTCGTTGCCATACCGGAAATTTCTGTTGCAACGACAGAAAATCCTCTTCCTGCCTCTCCGGCACGGGCTGCTTCAATGCTCGCATTCAATGCAAGAAGACTTGTTTGGTTCGTAATTCCTCCAATCAGTTCTACAATGGAATTCATTTCATCCATATACTTGTTCAGATTTTCCAGTTTTTCTGTAACCTCGGTTCCATTATCAACAGAAGCTTCAACTTCCGATGCCAGGTGCTCGATATCCTGTTTGCCTTCCGCTAACGCTTTCAGAGTAAGCGCCATGCTTTTTCCGATTTCTTCCACAGCGACTGCAACTTCATCCACCTTATCCTGAATTGCATGTGTCTGTTCCAACTGATTCTGCACATGTTCTGCGGTATCAGTAGCACCTGCAGATACTTCCTGCATTGCCTCAGTCGTTGTCTTAGATGCCGCTGTCAGCTTTTCGAAACGTACATTGATATCTGCAATATTGCCGGAAAGCTGCTGATCAAGTTTCTCATTTCTTTCCAGAAGATTTTCAGCCTCTGCTTTTGCCTGCGCCACTTCTGTAAATCTCTTTCTTGTGTTTTCGCGAATCACTTTTGTAGTCAAAACAGAATTCGCTCCAACCATGATCATAACAACAATCTGTACAACTGCTGCTTCGATTCCATGATACCCAAAACCGCCTTTTGTCGCACCGATCACAACAACAATGATACTCTCTAATATGGTACCTGTATTAATCAGAAGAAGATAACGTGTGTCACTGTAAATGGTGACAACAAAAATCATCGGAATTACAAATACATAAATCAGATTTGTCGGTGAGGTAAAAAGACATATTGTGTAAAACACTGCAAATCCATAGGAAACCAGATGTTTGATCATCGCATGTTCCGTATTACCTTTCCAACAAATCACCTCGCCAATCAAAGGTATGACACCAACGACCGTAGCGATTGTCATATATACCGGATACAGTTGTCCTCTTACGCTTTCCCATATCATAAAAAACACCATAACCATTACCGTACTGATATGTGACAGCATCGCAATGCGATTCGACCGCGTAAATTCCGAAATTTCTTTTGTTTCCACCATCATAATTCCTCCTAGAAAAGTTTTTCCTACTTATATGACTATTCTTCTAATTTTTAAAATATCATAAATATCCACACGCTTCAAGAAAATCTTTTTATTTTATTTTATATAATTTTAGATTACTTTAGTAAATGGCGCCATATGTCAGAATTACCATTAATCAGATAATTTCTGTAATAAATATGTCAGATTTTTATATATTCATCGTCATATATGGGGGAATGCATATAATTCCATCTTTTACAATTAAATTTCTTGGATGAATAATATAACTTTCCCCTATGCGCTCCTTGTATTTTTCTCTGAAATTATTTAATGAGGTTGTTTTATATTGCTTTCCAGACTTTACTTCAATCGGAAACATCTTATATTTTAATCTGCTATTATTCGAAATGATAAAATCGATTTCCATATCATTTCGGTGCTTATTTTCATTATAGTGTGTATAAAAATATAACTTATGTCCATTCGCCACCAGCATCTGAGCTATTGCATTTTCATAAAGCATTCCTTCATTAATCTGTAATTTGCCTGCCAATATCTGTTTATATACTTCATCTTCAAGTAATTCATTCTCATCAAATGCATGACTTACCAAAAGTCCAGTATCACCCATATAACACTTTACATAGCTTCTTGTCTCATTCAATGATAAGCCAACATTCGGATCATTACACAAAAAGCACTCATTGGATATCATAGAATCCGACAGCCAGAAAAAAGTTTCCTCATACTGGTCTGCATAACTACCATCTTGTAGCTTTTTGAATACAACTCTTTTTTCATGCTGTGAAAGAAATCCCGGAATCTGGTCATAGATTGCAAGAACTTTGCTTCTATATCTCATATCTATCTTCATAATATCTTCCCGATACAATTTAAGAATGTCCCTTTTTTCTTTATCCGCTTCTGTAAAATCTTTTTTACTTTCAATAAATGCCACTACAGGCATAGGCATCCCACCAACAAGCATATACTGATGAAACAAAAGCATTGCCTGATTATGCATACTTCTTTCCAAAGGTTCCCTTTTTTCAAAGCATTTTTTTATATATTCAACCAGCAAATCTTCTTCTAATGCTATTGCAAATTCTTCGAAATCCAATGGATACATATTGATATTTCTTTCTTCTGACGGTATGACAATATTCTTTACATTTTCTCTGATAGATATCAATGAGCCAGTTTCGATATAATCATATCTTCCATCTGCAACCAAATATTTTATCGCAGCTCTTGCCTGTGGAAACATCTGTACCTCATCAAAAATAATAAGAGAGTTTCTCTCTGTCAGTTTTGTTCCAAAATGTGTCTGTAACAGCATAAAAAATGTATCCAGATCATTCAGATATCGCTCAAAATACCTTTCGACTTCCTTATCTTTTTTAGCAAAGTCAATCAGAAGATATCTTTCGTATTCGTTTTTTCCAAATTCTTCGCAGATCGTAGACTTTCCAATACGTCTGGCTCCTTCTATCAGTAAAGCTTTTTTCCCCTGACATTCATTTTTCCATTCCAATAGTTTTTTATATATTTTTCTTTTTAATATCATGGTTCCTCCAGATTATGCGCATATATGTTAGTTCTATTTTTTATGATTATACGCATATTGTAATTTATTTTTTGATTATACGCAAGTATTATAACCCTATTTTTTATGATTATACGCATATTCTATAAAGTCATATGTTCATACTTTTCCTCATTTCAAATCATAAATCTTACCTGATTATATCGGGAAAAGCATTTTATATTATATACTGTGTTATTAATTTTCTGGAATTTGCGACGATTATATAGTACTGATTCTAAACGGATTTTTAATTTATTTGGATAGTGATTAAAGGATGGAAATTCCAGCTCTACAAGCAGTCTTTACATTGACATCAGCAACATATGCATGGTATGGTAAAAATAATAAGGTAGAGAGGCAACTATCACGAAGAGCAGTCCTTCATCTCTATTGATTCAAAGAACACAGAAAAGGGAAGAGTAATTTTTGATATGAAAAAGAGTCTGAGAATGACAGAGGGAAGTATCTCCCAAAAGATCATTTTTTTTGCAATTCCATTGTTTCTTGGAAATCTGTTCCAGCAATTGTATAATACTGCTGATTCCCTGATCGTAGGAAATTTTCTAGGAAGTAATGCACTAGCGACAGTCAGTTCATCTGGAAATCTGATTTTTCTGATGATAGGTTTTATTAACGGCATTGCCATGGGTGCAGGTGTTGTTATTGCACGATATTACGGAGCCAAAAAAAGAGACTGCCTGCAAAAGGCAATCCATACAACGGTTGCATTTGGACTTGTGGCCGGTGCTGTGCTGACAGTTTTGGGAATGTTTCTGGCACCAAAGATCCTGGTATTGATGGGAACTCCTGCGGACGTGCTCCCGGAATCTATTGTGTATTTCCGTACATATTTTGCAGGGTCTATGGGTGTTGTCATGTACAATATCTTTGTTGGAGTTCTGCAGTCGGTCGGTGATGGACGCCATCCACTGATATATCTGATTATTTCTTCCTGTGTCAATGTCGTTCTGGATATTTTCTTTATCGCAGGTCTTGGCATGGGAGTCGGATCAGCAGCACTTGCAACCGCAATTTCACAGTTTGTCAGTGCACTGCTCTGTATGGTTCATCTGCTGCGTGTGGAAGAAGAATACCGTCTGGAATTGCGAGAGATTCGTTTTGACAGTTCTATGCTGAAGCAGATCATCCAGAATGGTGTACCATCCGGTTTTCAGAATTCAGTGATCGCGATCGCGAACGTCTTTGTACAGTCAAATATAAATGCATTTGGAAAAATGGCGATGGCAGGATGTGGTTCCTACTCCAAGATAGAGGGATTCGCCTTTTTGCCGGTGACCTGTTTTACAATGGCTCTGACAACCTTTGTCAGTCAGAATCTGGGTGCAAAACAGTATGACCGGGCGAAAAAGGGAGCAAGATTTGGAGTTTTCTGCTCGATTACTATTGCAGAGTTGATCGGTATTATCATATATGTGGCAGCACCGGTACTGATCACAGCGTTTAACAGAGATCCCGATGTTGTACATTATGGAGTCATGCAGTCCAGAACAATTGCGTTATTTTATTGTCTGCTGGCGTTTTCTCATTGCATCGCAGCAGTACTTCGTGGATCAGGTAACGCATCCGTTCCGATGATTGTTATGCTCTGTGACTGGTGTCTGTTTCGCGTAAGCTACATTACTGTAGCAGTTCGTATTCTCCCGGATATACGAGTGATTTTCTGGGCATACCCATTGACTTGGGGTATCAGCTCCGTGATTTTTCTGTATCTGTTCTTACGTGGAAAATGGGTTTATGGATTCGAGACTCAGCTGTTGTAGTATTCTCAACTACGTTGTCGAGGTTGTTGATTGTGTGCTCAAGACGGTTCTGAACTGCACCGAGTGATGAACGCTGTGAAAATACCTTTGAGATTGCCTCTGAAATACGGTCAATTGCAGCTGTTGCATCATTCTCAGTATCAACTTTAAGGTCTTTAACGCCAATTCCGGCTGCACTCATAGAATCAATCTTTACAGCTATTTTATTGTCGGTTGCAGAATCTGCTCCTACATGAAGATTGAATGATAACTTTCCATTAACATCAAACTGCTGCAAATATCCATTTCCATCTGTCTTCTTTGCAGTATCCACGGCAACTTTAACATTCTTTTCAGCATCGTTTCCTGCTAGTCCAGCATCACTTGTAAAGTAACCATTTGTTGCTTCTGTTTTTCCATCAGCCATTGTTCCAGCTAGGATATTTTCCGCTGAGACTTCTTTTCCTTTCTCATCATACAACTTCGTTACATAATCATAATCTTTACCTTTAGTTGCAACCTTTGCATCGGTCTGATTTGCTGCACCAAAAGCGGTATATAATCTTTCACCTGACGCAATAGCTTTTTTAGTGTCTGCATCAGAAAGAGCCTCAGTGTCTGCCGTTGCGCCCTTTCTAAAAAACTTTGTATTTTCTTTAAGAGCATATCCTGATTGCATAAAAGTTGACTTAGAAGCAGTCTGAGAGTTTCCTTTAAGAAGATATGTTTCATTGAACTTCGTTGTCTCTGATACACGGTCAATCTCTGTTGTGAGCTGGTCAATCTCATCCTGGATTGCCTTACGATCTGTTGTAGAGTTTGTTCCGTTTGCTGACTGTGTTGCAAGCTCGTTCATACGCTGAAGCATTGAGTGAACCTCTGTGAGGGCACCTTCTGCTGTCTGTACTGATGAAACACCATCCTGTGCATTTGTAGAAGCCTGATCAAGACCACGAATCTGCTTTCTCATCTTCTCAGAAATTGTAAGTCCTGCTGCATCATCTGCTGCACGGTTGATCTTATAACCTGATGAAAGCTTCTCTGTGCTCTTTGACTGTGCGCTTGTTGTTACGTTGAGCATTCTGTTGGCATTTGCTGCCTGCATGTTGTGTTGTACTACCATAATATAATACTCCTTGTCCCATATTCATGGGTTATTATGTTTGACCTCTGGAAGTCCTTTTCCCGAGGGTTTTGCAGCTGCTTTGTGTTTATTTTTATTTAAGCAGTTGCGGTTTTCTATAACAAGCGGCTTCCCGGGTGTGGTTCGTTGTTGGATCTTGCGATATTCAGTTCTTTGGGAGCATCTATCAGTAATCGACAGTGCTTTCCTGTTCCACCCGCGAACACGATTCGGATATCGTCTCCGATATTTACATATTGCCCTTCCTTTAATGATAATTTGAGCATTTTCTACCTCCATGCACTAGGGAATAGCTTTGTCCATGCTTTTCCGAATTATGTAACATTTTATAGTAAAATGTTGCATTTTTTGCTTTTTATAATTACTATTATTTTTGAGGCTTCGTGCATGTTTGTGGGTAAATTCTTAAAAATTTAAAATAGAAAAACCATCTTAGTTAGCTTATAATGTATTAGCGACCAAACCAATACAAAGGAGTTAATCTAAGATGGCTACAACTAA
>Ga0256404_1012391_pt1 | contig 11101 bp, 7 predicted proteins | sample RumenRJG_01DNA_FD_185990 | JGI IMG/M metagenome (GOLD analysis project Ga0256404, IMG submission 185990) | Bovine rumen microbial communities from Lethbridge, Alberta, Canada - RJG_01 | ecosystem: Host-associated > Mammals > Digestive system > Stomach > Rumen | place: Canada: Alberta | collected...
ATCCAACGCGTGATCATCCGAGCAGAAAGCGGTCACCTCAGTTTGATTCTGTGCATCTGCCAGAGATGTATTTGCCTGAGGCGTATACAGTTTTTCGGAAACTGCGGAAACTACATACGGAAGCACAATCCGCTCCGGAATCTCCGCCTTTGCATAGCCGATGCCGTTATACATATGGGAATCTTCGGGGCATGCACCTGCCTTTAATACACCAGCCTGGCTGACTGAATCTATACTAAGACGGTTTTCTCTTACCCAAGCATTGCAGTAAAAGAAAGCCTCAGTAAAACCGCTACTGGACGCGATCGAATTGACGATCGTCTCCGCAATCATCGAAACCGCTTCATCGTAATTACCGGAAATAAGAACCGGATAATTGATTAACTGAGAAGCAGCCGAGAGCCTGATATCATTCACAGAATTTCTGGAATAAAAGTTCTCTTCTCTTCCGGGCTCCATGAAAAAACTCTCATAGCTTTCCAGCTCCTTTAAAGCCGCAAATCCGTTGCCATAAAGACTCTTTCTCTGTTCCTCACTTGTCGCAAAACATTCCGCGGTATCCGGCAGCATAATATAGCTGTAAACCTCAACGTTTAAAGGATTCGGGCAGGCGTTTTTTGTGATTGCGGCAATATTAAGGAACGTACCGCTGCCAGTTCCGCCACTGATACCAGTCAGAAGCAGAATATTAACAGGAAGAGTTCTATGGGGAGCCCAACTGCCATTTCCCTCGAAATAACCCGCAATCTTGTCATGAAGTACCCGGTCATTGGTTGAACCATTCCCATCTTGATCATAGAGTTTTACCTTGCCAAACAGACGCCGCTGCCCTGCGCCATTCCCATCAATTACCTGATAAGGGAAATCCTCTGGTATAAAGAACTTATAAAAGTTCTCTCTATTCTGTGGCTGCAGCCGGTTAACAATATTCAGGACATCAATGCCCTGCTGTCTCAATGGCTCAAGCTCTCCGGTCGCAGAATCAATAATAAGGAATTTTACATACTGTGTGTAATCTTTCTTCAGCTTCTGTTTTGCCGTCTGGATTGCCTGAGTGATCGCAGCTTTTCCGCTGCCTCCGGTACTGATAACAAGCGTCAGCGCCTGCTGTGAGACCTCTCTTTTCTCTGTGACTCCGAATAAGGTCCCGCTTCCGGTATCCACTGTCCCGATCTGAAGCGTTCTTAAAAGATCCGTTTTTCTCATTGCGTAAGGTTTCATAAGTCTTTTCCTCCTTCGTTCATAGCAATCCAAAGGTATATTTGACAGTTAAAATCCTTCTTACCGATTCATCTATCCGTTCTTCAGTAATCTCTCCGTTTTCTACAGCCTGAAGCAGTGCGCCTTCGGCTGCATAAAAATCATATGGCATAAGCAGCATATCGTCTCCTGCCTGAACTGCTCTGACCGCCGCTTCTCCTGAGGAGTATTCATTGGCAATCGCGCCCATATTCAAAGCGTCCGTAATCACAACTCCCTGAAAACCAAGCCGTCCACGCAGTATATCCGTAATCATCGCATGGGAAAGAGAAGCCGGCGCATCGTCGCCTGTCGCATTACTTGCGGAAATATGCGCTGCCATCATAATCGGTGCGTAGGACACTGCATCAGAAAACGGAACAAGATCACTTGTCAGCATTTCATCCAGCGTCTTATCTGTGCTGGCATATCCCTCGTGCGTATCCGCGGCTGTCACGCCGTGGCCTGGGAAATGCTTCAGCACCGGCACGATTTCTTGGTTCATCAAGGCACCTGCCTCAGCCCGGACCATCTGACTGACAATAGCCGGATTTGTGCCAAATGACCTTTTCTTCACCACCCGATTGTCCGGATTCGTCAAAACGTCCGCAACCGGCGCGAAGTCCAGATTAAAACCGAGGCTCTTTAAATAGGATCCAATATACGCTCCCACATTCTGGGCAGCCATAGAATCACCTGCAGCGCCAATCTCACACATATCGCCAACATCGTGCACACCGAACGCCGGATTTTTTGCAATTCTCGTCACGCTTCCACCTTCCTCATCGACGCCTAGAAATGGTGCCGGAAGCCCTGCCTCCTGATAATCCACCAGCGTTTTGGCGAACATTTGCCGTGCCTGTTCCGGACCTTGCAGATTCTGCTCAAAATAAACGATTCCTCCGACCGGATAAGCAAGGATCGCATGTTCTGTTGCTTCACCGGCCTGGGTCACCTGAGAAGTTCCCGTCAGCGCCTCCGGCGTGACAAAAAACATCTGGCAGATCTTCTCGGGAAGCGTAAGGCTCTGAAGAACTGCTTCCACATCATTCTGACTGCGAGCGTTCGAACTGTTCTGACTGTCCGTATTCCGGATATTTTTCGAAACAGAAGAAGATTCGATGCTGACAGTCAGGGAAGAAGCTGCCGACTCTTCCGGAGAAGACAGTTCAGAAATGACCTCCGAAGCGCTGTCTGCGCCGGATATACTCAGTGGTTCTGATACCGCCAAAACAGGATCACCCTCACTGTCGGCACCCCTGTGAATATGCTTCATTGTCAAAAGGCAGATCGCGGCCAGCAGAACGCAGGCCGCAAGAGTCAGAACCATTCTGACACGCGATCGGTTATTTTTCATATCTTATCGTAGTTATTCAGCGTCTAGACTCGGAATGCTTCGCGTTCTTCGTGGCTAAAAGCCGGAGCCTACTGATCGTACTCCACAACGTATCCGATTTTTCCATGAAAGTCATAGCCCGCAGGATACGCATCAAGCAGATAGTCACTTGCATCATTGAGCCACCAGCCTGTACCTCCGGCAGGCCTCAGGATTGTGAGGCAGCATTCCTGCACAGTCGCTGTTCCTCCACTGGACAGAGAAACTGTGTCCTGATAGGATGGCTCTTCTGACAGCCAATGCCCGGAAAGAGAAGTCTGCTGAGCCACATTGCTGTCGTTGAAATATCGGAACCTGTAGCTGTCCGGTCCATCCATTTCTACATCGTAAACCCAGTAATATGGGCCATTATCAATGGATGTGTCTCTGGCTGCCCCAATATAATAATTCACCTTTGTACTACTGATCTGGTCCAGAGCGGTGCAGATTTTATTCCATTCATTCTCATTCCGGACAATTGCGAGACGTCCGCCCTTTTCCTTCGCCCGTTCAAAGGCTTCCGGCCAGGTTACATCTTCGACGTATGCTTCATACCGATGCTCTGCCTTCGTGTTGAGAGCCGCCCCGTCTAAAGCGCTCGTCACAGAAGGTGCGGATGTAATCGTCTGCGTTTTCGCATCCGTGTCTTTCGATGATTCATCCGCCGTATTCTCCGTCACATTTTCATCAGCCGCTAAACTCTCTGCAGCACTGGAACTTACAGACTGGTCTTCTGTGCCTTTCGAGCTTTCCAGTCCCAGATCCGCAAAATCTGAATACGACGCATAAGAAGTCTCCGACTTCGATCCAAAAGACCTGGCAGAAATTCTGTCCCTCAACGCTATGACTGCCGTCACCGGAAGAATCAGGCAGAGCGCAGACGCAATAAAGATTCCCGCTCTATGATTAGACGGCTTATGCGGAGGATTATCATTCGAATGATCATTTGTACGCGGGTCAACTGGGTGCTGATCGTCTTTATTAAGGTCACCTTTATGCTGGCCATCCCAGTGCGGATCACCTATGTACGGATCGTATGTATGTACATTCTCTTCTCTTTCCGCATGGCAGTATTCGCACTGGACTGCCTCATCATTTTTATTTTCATTTCCGCAAACAGGACAATACCACGACATACATTATTCTTCCTATTTTACATTCACGATCTTGCTGATATAGACGGCTCCGGCTTTCTTTTTCATTTGAAGCTTGACCAGAGCGACCTCCGTGCCGCTGACTTTGATGCAGCAGGTTACAGTTCTGGTCGGGGACGGAAAGCTTATCTTTGAAACCTCGAAGCTGACGTTCTGAAGCATATCTTCCGAGACGTCTCCGCTGTCATTTCCCAGCTTCAGTCCGAGATCCGTAAGACTGTCCATCAGATAGCTGGACATATCCGTGTTAGTCAGAGCGCTGCCCGCTATAATGAGAACCTTGATTTTTCTTCCAACCGAAGGATCGATCACGTCACAGAACTCTGTCGCATCCAGATCATTGAGCGCGTTTTGGGCAGTTGCAACCGTTTTCCGGCACTCTGCGCTTGTCGGCCAGAAAATAAGGCTGGACAAGAGATAAATAACCGCGATAACGGCAATGACCGCTGCGACCGGAATCAGGACAGTAGAAGCGGAAGATTTTCTGCGTTCTCGGTATCGCTCTCCCCAATCATCAGCGTCATCTCCAAGTCCATCACCATCTGGATTTCCCGTGTCATATGGATCCACTCCAAAATCTACTGTGGTATCGAATTCATCCTGATCGTCATTCGCAAATTTTGTTCTGTTTATTCTTCTCTTGCCAAATGCCATATCTGCTCCCCTCCCTCTCTTGCGCTTACCACTTAATAATCTTCGTCAGCTTCATCCCTGTTATGCTGTCTTTTTTCTCTGCCCCGAAATAGTTTAAAATGCCATGGCTTTCGAATCGGTTCCTCTGCTTCCTCATCCACAATATGCCGAGCCGAGTGCAGTTGATGACGAGTGGCTCGGCAATCTGGAAGATCAAGGCGAGGATATGAATCTGACTGATCTCGAATGGCCTGATATCGATGAATCGGATGATATTGTGCCTGAAGCTCCTGAATCTGTTTATCTTTCTCTTCCAGTTGTTCTTCTTTTTCTGCGAGCTGTTTTTCCTTTTCCGCGAGCCGCACATTAAGGAGCTCCACCGTATCAGCCAGCTGTTTCCTGATTTTTTCAAGATCGTTCGCTTTGCTCCTTTGTGCATTCATCGCCTCCTTCTGACGAGTCAGCTGCAGCCGCACCGCTTCCAACCGGTCATTTGCACGAAGAAGGCCATCCATGTCCGGACGCAACTGTATAAGCTCATCAAAATATTGAAATGACGAATACCTGAGGCCCTGCTCTTTCTTATAGGCCTCATCCATATAGTCAAAGACCGCGGCATAAACCTCATCCAGCTTTCCGCATCGATCCCGGACCAGTCTGTACCAGTTGTCATCCGGAACTGATGCAATCGTCGATCTGCCAATCTCCACAACCGGATAATTCAGCTCCTTTTTATCCAGACGCTCTTTTTCACTCATCGTGAAAATATAAAACGGAAGGCCGCCAAATTCATCCACAAGCTTCAAATCCGTCATCGTAACATTGGATTCAAACCCAATCTGCATCTTCAGACCATTTGGCATTAAGAAATACAGATTTTTCAGGAATTCCAGCGAATCCTTTTCCGCGTCCGAAAGGCGGATAATGATCCGTGTTCTCGGATCCTGCTTCTGTGCCTTCCAGATTTCCAGGAAAACAGCGGTGATCAGGTCCCGGTATTTCTCAGGAACTCTGACAGGCACATTTCCGGCCGGCCGCTCCAGTACAGAGAGCGCCGCCTCATGGCTGTTTTCAATTCCTTCCTTTGCAGACATATAGGCCGATCCGAACACCAGCTTTGAAAAGCCTGATCCCTTCAGCTCCTCTTCAGGAGCTGTCAGAATTTCCGTATAGCTTGAATCTCTTGTAATCCCGGGAACCCGGCCCTTCACTCCAAAAAGAGGGATCCGGTACTGCCTGCCCTTTTCATATTGCGCAAAGCTTCGGAAGGACATATTGAAAAAAAAGAAGGAACGGTTCTGAGACCCCCTCTGAAAAACAGATTCGGCCTGAAACTGAAACCCGGTTCGGTCCTGAATCCCAAGACTGCTCAGATAGGCTTGAAGAGCTTTCGTTTCAGCAGACTGCTGGAACTGACTGGAATCCACATATATCATTCTGCCAAGAGCCTCACTCATACTTTTCTCTCCTCACCTGCGTCAGGAATCATTGTCTATTAAGAGCTTTTTAGTCATTAGAAAATCCCGTAATGGATCTTTCCTTCTGAACAGATGGAAATGATTTCTGTTCTCATTCGCATTCTTAACGATATTAAAGATCTGCTCATCATCATTTGATGGATTCATAAATACATACGGTATCAGTCGGCATCTCTCAAACGCGTCTTTTGCAGGATATACCCTACGATTCATGAAATTCGCCGAATCCGTATACAGTTCATGACGTGAGGGAACTACTCTGAAACATGTGTTCTGCGCAGTGACCGGAGTAATGCCCAGCGCCTCAAAGATCCATGTCAAAAGTTCCTCGACATGGACCGGACGAAACGGACCATTCGGGTTCTCCGGAACCGGATCTGACGCCTCGCAGAGTTCTCCCGGTCTGCCGAGTGCTGAGCAGGACATCATCGCAAGATATGTCTTGTCTTTCATATCATTATATGTTTGCGCACACCATGTCAGCTGCTGACGCGTATTTTCTGAAGTGATCATGCTATAGGTTATAGCCAGGTTTTGGAACGGAGTCATAAACTGATAACACGGCGCAGGTTTGATCGCAGTAAACGGATTGCCACTTGTCACATCTGCCGACGAAGCTTCCGACGTCATATCTGATTTCGTCAGTACAATGCAAAGCGGAGGCATCTTTGTCGGAATTTCCAGATTCTTATAGATCCATCTTGCAATCTGAAGAACCGCCTCTGGTGCCAACGGCTCTCCGTCAGCGTTGCCGTCCGCATTTCCATACTGAGTCCGGTCAAGGCAGGAGCAGAGAAGATACAGATCGCAGCGGTTGATCATTGGAAAATTCTGCAGAGCCGCGATGTTTACTGCACCAATAGCGGGATTCCAGCACTGCTCTCCGGCGATATCGACAAAGGTCAGAATAACAGTTTTATTCGACTGCACCGACTCAATCATGATCGAAGCGTTAAATACGTTTTCACCCTCTGCGGCAGTCTTCTGAGGCGACCATCCCTTTCGAAACAACCTCCAGTTTTTCTGGAAATCCTCATATCTTGCGTCGCAGAGGACATCGCTTGGGAATTTAACCTTCAATTTCGGATACACAGTCGTCGCCTGAAGCACAGACAATAAAGAAAGGATCAGAGTTGTCTTTCCGGAACTCTGTGCGCCCAGAAGTCCGATCTTGATCTGCGGATACTGACCACTTCCCATGAGAACCGGTTTCCCGCATTTCGGACAATATCCACGAATTTCTTTTTGCAGATGCGGCCTGTACAGATTCGCCTGCTTCGCACTGAATTTATATTCCAGCGTATAAATTTCCTGCGAATTTTCAAAATAGACCGGTTTGATAAAAAGATATGCCTTATAATTATTCAGATCCTCCCGGTCTCCGGTTCCTACATACCGGAAGTGTTCTTTGATCGCGTCGACAAGCTGTCTCGTCTCCATTTCAACATTGATCGCATTTCCGTTGCTGCCAATCAGATCTGCAAAAGTATCATAAAGATCACTGTATCCGACATTCTCCATATCTTTCACGCCAATGCCGCCCTGTCCCATGCATGCATGGTTCCATCCGATAATTCTCAGGTAATTCTTCAGGCTGAGTGGAATCCTTGTGACCGTCTCGCGCCCGACCTCCACCTGGGCTATCCTCGCCCATGCAAGAATCTGTTTCCAGGCCACCATTGTCAGCATATTCTTTGGTATTCCATCCCGTCTGCCTTCACGAATTCCAAGCAGCTCATTCATATCGAAGAGGATATCTCCACCGTGTAAATGATTGCCGCAGCTTACACAGTCATAGTCATAAATCATTTTCAGCACTCCTCATTTCTTCACAATCTCAACCTGGTATCGTTCTTTCAGAGCAGGGAGTACTTCGACATGAAACGGTTCCGGATCTTCCCTTTCGGGTACAATATAGACGTATTGGTCTTCTATACCCTTGTGTCCGGAAAGAGGCGCAATGACATCCCTCAGGAACGGGAAGTGTTCTCCTCCCGGTCCTGCCAGAAAGATATACCGGCTGTTTAATGCCTCACCTGCCGAATCCGGCCATGAAATAGTAATCAGATAAGCACCTTTCCCATATTTATGCTTGGCCTTTTCAGTATCAATCCGGAGGCGAGGCTTTCCGGCCGGATTTTCTTTAATAAAATGATATGCCTCTACAATACGGCCGCCTTCCATCTCCGCAACATACACGCAGGGCGCTGTGTCATCGACTCTCGCTTCCGCCGCATGAAGTGGTTCCCAGTAAGCGAGCGGCTGCTTCTGCTCTGGAATCGTTTCAGGATCATCCTTCATGCGATAGACTCCATAGAATGCCTCTCTTTGCACTCCTGGTTGTCGAAGTATAAAAAAGCCATCTTTTGTCATTCGAATTCTGTCTTTTAACATATAATTCTCCTGTTATGTCAGAAGAGATGAAAGATTTTCCGCTGCACTTTCTTGCGTCAGATCAAGCAGCTCATACACGCGAAACACAACGATCTGCTGCGGGGCAATTTCCGGCACAGTTACCGGATCCGGAAGGTCCTGAATCGCAGGCAGACTGCAAGCTGCAATCGCTGCCGCGCAGGCCGGACTAACCCAAACCTGCTGTGCCGCAATCTGACCCAGAATTCCCTGCAGGCCTCCAAACCGGGTTCGCTTCTCAATGTTTCTGCAGCAGTTCTCAAGGCTTTGATAGACTCCCGCCTTCTGCCGCTCCTTCTGAAAACGCTTCTGTCGGGCTATTTTTTCTTCCCGGATCTTTTCACGGTTCTTACCCTCAAGGCTTCTCTTCAGCTCCTGCCAGAACATTTCCGTCACGTCATTCCGGAACCTTGATTCCTCCTCTTCATCGGCGCCCAGCGTGAATTCGCTGGTAAGAAACGTCTGTTTTCCATCATCCGAGCCAAGGAAATCCGAAAGAGCTCCAAGATCCGGGTCATGATAATCCCTCACGACATCCGCCAATGCTTCCGTATTAATCTTCCGAAGAATCTGTTTTTCCCGTTCTTCCATGTAGTTCGCCCTGGCCTTTAGAATCTGTTTTTCCCGTTCTTCCATGTAGTTCGCCCTGGCCTTTTGAAGCCTCCCGTCGCGAAAACCAATCGTAGACCGGAAAGTCTTGAACAGGCCTCCCTCAAAATCTTCTACATTAACCGGAAACAGACTCATTCGCGCACGAAATTTTCCAAGGGAGGCGCGATAATCGTTGCGCGCCTCCTTATAAATTTCATCTGCCTTTGCCTTCAGAGCTGTCAGATCAGAATCCGCCTTATCATTCAGGTAAGAAGCAATCAAGTCAAGTTCTGCCTTACATCTTTTCACGCGGTCAGCATAGAAGTCATCGTAGGTAATCGTCTTCAGCCAGCTCCCGCCTGCCAGCTGTCTATTCATTCTTGATTCCTGATACAGTAGGCGGGCCAGCCCCTTCTCCTGTGACTCGAAGGTCTGCAGCGCCATCGCAGGAAAAAGATAGACCTCTCTGGATACGATGGGATCTTCGATCATCAGACGGATCAGTAGCGGACAGACTCTGTTTTTCTCCTCTGCACTGAGCGTATGAACCTGATATCGGAAGCAGATCACATAATGCTGGTCTGCCGTCATGCCCACAGGCTGAAGGGCCCTGAACGCATCTGCTCGCCTAAAGAACTCATTTACTTTTTCTTCTGTAAGATTCTTCAGTTCCAGGTAATAGCAGAAAACAAATCGCATAGCGACAGGAAAACTGATATCAAGGTTGTCATTGCTTTCCCGAAGATCAGCAATCAACTCCTTTTCATCCGGCACAGTTTTCACGTTCCGATACAGATACTGATCCTCCGGAAATGAATCACTCAGAAAATCCTGCATGCAGGACGGCTCTGTGTCTGCTTCCGACAGCTCGTCATACAGTATGGTCAGCGCTCCATAAGTCGAATCTAAGATCATTTAGGGATTCCTTTCTGCTGCAGCCCAAGTCAGGTAGCGTTCGCCGCTTTCACTGCATTGCCTACAGCCCCATAAAAGTCCACAATCTCCTGCATCTGATCGAGCTGGTCATCATCTGCCTCATAGGCATTCATGATCGCATCGAGTGGATCCTTCTGTTTGCCATACTTTTCATTGTACGCATCCAGCTCTTTCTGAACGAAAGTCAGATTCCTGTCCCTCATCTGATCAAATTCTGTATCACTCAACGAATTGATAACGGCGTTTTTAACCTGATCCAGCTGATCATCGGTGAGCCCCAGCTCCTGGCGCAGTTCCGTGAATGAATCATAAACAATCTTTAAGCGGAGACCGTCTGTCAGCAATCGTTTCTGGTCTTTATCCATCATCACAACACTTCTGCGTCCGAAGTTCATCAGATTTTCTTCATTACCCTTGACCGTTGTTCTGACGCTCCAGTACATTCCATCATCACAGGTAATAACCCCGTAAAGAACCCAGTCCGCGAAGTTCTCGTATTGATGTTTTTGTTCTTGTTCTTTTTTCTTCAGATCATATTCAGCTTCTTTTTTCTCCAGATCATATTCAATCGGATAGAAGCGATACATTGTATCTTCCATCTCCTGATAAAGCTCTGTCGCCTTCCGGAGGATACGCATCATATACTTCTCTGCCTGCCGGTCTGCCCTATCTTCTGTCCAATTGTCAAGGTTTGCCTTCCTCGTAAAATCAAAGCCGTCTGCACCGAAAAACGGAGATCCGGAAATGCAGATCTGTTTTCTGCAGACCCCGTCTGATGCGGGATTCTGATTCTTCAGATACTGAAACAGCACCTGTCCGCGCACGAATCTCCCATTCTGCATGTTACGATAAGCTCCGACTCCCAGATTCGTCCAATCACTCGGAATCAGGTTCAGGAAATATTTATACGTGAATCCTGCTTTCACACGTTCAATAACGCCAATGCGGAGAGCTTCCCTGACACGCTTGGTGAAAAGACCACTCCGATACTTGCTTTCAGTCGTATCAGCCGAATTCGTGAAGTCATCCGCATACCGCGCATAATTGATCGACGGATAATCGAACCAGGAAAGTCCGGTCCCATAAATCAGGTTCTGATCTGCCGCGGAAGGTGCCTCATCGAGAGGAAGAGACTCGCGCGCCCCATCCTGATGTGCTGCTCTGTCTGTCGCCGCCTGGTCCAGCTCTTTGTACTGTGAAAATCCGGTATCCATATGAAGCCTCGGATATTCTCCATTATTCAGATGCTGTGTATTCGTATGGTTCTCATACGCATTTTCCCA
>Ga0256404_1012392_pt1 | contig 11101 bp, 15 predicted proteins | sample RumenRJG_01DNA_FD_185990 | JGI IMG/M metagenome (GOLD analysis project Ga0256404, IMG submission 185990) | Bovine rumen microbial communities from Lethbridge, Alberta, Canada - RJG_01 | ecosystem: Host-associated > Mammals > Digestive system > Stomach > Rumen | place: Canada: Alberta | collected...
CTGATTTCACCGTGGTTATTTCAGCATCCCCTTCTGGACGCGAGAAAATCCTAATAACGGTACGCACAAAATAAAGCGCATTTAGAACCGCACTTATTGCAAGCGCACAGACGACAGCATAGAATACTATTTTTGAATTTGCGTCCGACGCAGCCACGGTTATAAATAGTTTTGATGAGAATCCTGCGAAAATCGGTATGCCCACCATCGAAAAAGCACAAGCCGCAAATACAATTCCTTCAAGTGGTCTTTTTAATCCGCTTCCCTGTAAGTCATGGAATACCAGACTTCCATTTGATACCTCCGCAAGTCTCGGCGTTGTGAGGAATAGAAGCGACTTTGTTACAGAATGCGCTATGAGATGGAAGATTGCCGCAGCATAAGCGGAATCAAATCCCATCCCGAGAGCCATGAATATATAGCCGATTTGAGCAGCGGAAGAAAGCGCAACCATCCTGTTTATATTGTTCTCCCTTATTGCCGCAAGCGATCCAATAATCATGGCGCAAATGCCCAGCACAAGAAGTATCGTCTGTATCGGAAGCTCAACCAATAGCTTTGGACCAACGACTCTATAATAAATCTTGATGAGGAGGAATATATACGCCTTTGATACTACCGAGCTCATAATTGAAGCTGTAGTAGGCGTTGACCATCCATACGTATCCGGCATCCAGAAGCAGAACGGAAATAGTCCGCTCTTGATTGCAAGACCGAGAGTCATAACGCCAAGCGAAAAAGCAAGCGATAGTTTCATCTCAGGATTCTGCGCTAGAAGTTCAAGCGCTTCCGAAAGCGGAACCATAAGAAGATGCCCCGTCATACTGTAAAGCAAGATTACTCCGAGCAGGAAGAATCCTGACCCAAAGAGATTTATTACCATATATCTGATTGCTGCAAGAGTAGTTTTTCCGACCTCTCTTACAATCATTAGACCGCAGCTCGCCATCGTAAGTATCTCCAGGAATACATATCCCGAGAATATATCGTTTGTGAATACGAGAGCGCATACAGCCGCGACCAATAAATCAAGAAGAACAAAGTATAGATTCTCCTTGCTGTCCTCTATCTCGTCTTTGATATAGCGTCTTCCTCCAATCATGGAGAATAAGATAACTATTAGGAATGCAAGAAGCACCAAACATTCAAGCGCGCCTGCTCTTATTTCATTTCCCCATGGCGCAGGGAATTCTCCCATGGAATATGTGAAGCTTCCGTTTAACGCCGTATGGCGAATCAGCATTATATCCATCAGAATTAAAACGCCAATCCAAGCCTCGCTAATAATCAACGCGTTCTTCTTAAGGAGCACAGTAAGCGCCGCAAGGAAGAGGCTCCCTATTATCATGAAAAGTGGAAGGTTCCAGACAAAACTCATATTCTGTCCTCCTTCTCTTTTTGGATGAGCCTATAGACTTCATCCATATCCAACGTGTGATATTTTTTATACAGTCTAATCGAAAGCGAAAGCATAACCGCAGTAACCGAAACAGATACTACGATTCCCGTAAGAACAAGTCCTGCAGGTATTGGATTGACATACTGAGATGCATCCGTTACACCGTCAACTATTATCGGAGCCTTTCTTCCCTCTACGTAACCTAAAGATGTCAGGAATAAGAATAGACCTGTATCCATTATGTTAAGACCGATAATCTTACGGATTAAATTTCTTTGGAAGATCAGCGTCGCAAATCCTATCGCAAAGAGGATGATTGCTATTGCCTCCTGATAATTGTTGAGAAGCATATCAAGCATTTCCTATCCCTCCTCTCCTGAAAAGAGAATAGAAACCGTACATGGTGCATGCAACCACAAGACCAACAGCGATGTTCAGCGGAAGTATAAGCCCCGCAGAGAGAATCGCTCCCGGTATTCCCTTTGGAATAGGATTGTGAATTCCATTAGCCCCCATAAAGAATACAAAGCATTTGGATATGCTATAGAATCCAAGAGCAAAGAAAGAAATCAAATTCATTCTCTTATATGTCAGAATCGTATCCGCCTTTGAAAAGCCCTGCGAAGACGAAAGAATAATAAGGCCTGCACCTATTATCGCGCCTCCCGAGAAGCCTCCGCCCGGAGAAATATGTCCGTTAAGAACAACGTATACTCCAAATACCATTATGCATGGAACCAGGATAAGACCAACGGATCTTAGGATAGAATCTCCCGAAGTATCAAAATATAAATCCGTTTCTTTTTTCTTGTCCTGACGAAGAAGAACCGTTGAACATATCAGTGCTGTGAAGAGCACAAATGATTCACCCAGCGTATCAAATGCACGGTAGTCTAGAATCATTCCCGCAACAACATTTACCGCACCTGTTTCCTCAATCGTCTTTTCTATATATCTATTTGCGACCTCGTCGTATGCAGGATTTGCCTTTCCAAATTCCGGAATGTGCGCAACCACATAGAGCATCACAAGAGCAAAGATAATGCAGCTAACAACAGCAAGAACGCGATAGAGAACGACAAACTCATTACGCTTCTTCTCTACCTTGACTTCTGTTTCGGGATTTTCCTCAAGTGAATGCTCCCAAACCTTTTCATTTTCTTTTACTTCTTCCCTTGTGGCATCGGGAGCCTTTTCCGTCTCAAGAAAATCTTCCATGCCCGATAGCTCATCAGAAAACCATTTACGGAGAATCTCTTTCATCCTTGATCCTCCTCGTCATCTTTGTCTAGCTTTCTGAATCTTCTCAGGGTCAGGAAGAATAATATGCTTGTTACTCCTGCGCCGACCGCGGCCTCTGTCACAGCAAGATCCGGCGCCTGCATGAGCGACCAAATTATCGCCATGATAATGCTGTAAGACATAAAGATAATAACCGCAGGAAGAAGTTTCCTACTTAGGTTAACACTGACCGCACATACCAAAAGGAGAACAAGTAGAATAAGTTTAAAGATTTCAATCGTTGTCATCTACATCCTCCCTTCTCATATGTTCATCAAGTGAGTCGTCCATATAGTATTCAATCTGCCCGATAAAATGAGTGGCAACGGGAGATGTGCACCACATAAAAACAAGAACCAGTATAATCTTTAGAATAACCGATGGCTGGCCCATGCCAATTATTACGGCAAGCGCAGCCAAAAATACGCCAAGCGTATCACCGATACCCGCTGAATGTATCCTGTTCATTATAAAATCAAATCTGTAGTTTCCTAGAACGGCAGACGCTATAGCTAAAAGAGAGCCTATTAAAAGCAAAGCCGTAAGCCAAAATCTAACCCACTCCATCAGCGATCCCCCTTCTTTCTAATATAGACAGAAGCAAAGATCAGCGTGGATACAAAGCTGATTAATGCATAGATGATTGCAACATCCGCGAGATATGCTTCATCAAGAAGCGCACCGAGAATCAAAAATGCAACCACGACCATGGTGTTTATCATATTGACAGAAAGAATTCTATCGGTGATTTGCGGTCCTTTGATTGAACGATAAATCATAATCGCTATCAGAATCGCAATAACGAGAAGTGCTAAAGAGTATAAGTCCTGATATGCTTGTTCTACGCTCATCCCTTGACCCTCCTTAATAGCTGAATAAAAGATGACTCTTCTATCCCCTCTGCATATTCCGGTCTTAGGCAATGAACCACAAGCCTATCGCCCTCCTGATGTACAGTAAATGTCCCCGGCGTAAGTGTAATGGAGTTGGCAAGAAGCACATTTGAAAACTCACCCTCAAGTCCCGAGTGGAATTCAACCATAACAGGATCAGGCTTATCCTCCTTGGACCACACCAATTTGATGACCTGAAAGGCCGCCTTGAAGATTTCCAATATCAAATTACCCGCATACATTAAAAGCAAGGGAAAATTACGAATGATTATTTTGTCGGTTGTTGCCGGATATCCGAGGGCTTTATAAATCAACATCGATATACCCACACTGATAAGACAGCCTATTATCAAAATCTCCGGCGTGATTCTCCCATTGAAAATCACCCAAATCAGCAAAAAAAATATAAACATAGGCCAATTATACCATAAAATCGGCCATATAATAAAGAAATAATCTATCACATTAAAGCAAGAAAATAAAAATGAGGTGGCCTCATGCCACCTCACTCTCACTACGATTACTGATTGGTTTATTCAATCGCTATATACTTATTCTCCTCAATCTGAGGCTTTGCCTCTTTCTTGGGAACATTTACAGACAGAACGCCATCTGTAAATCTAGCTTTGATGTCCTCTTCTGTTAGGTTTTCCCCTACATAGAAGCTCCTTTCACAGGTTCCCTGGAATCTCTCGCGGCGGATATATTTTCCGTTAGCGTCCTTTTCCTCATTAACCGTCTTTGTGGTTGCGGATACCTTGAGAACCCCGTCCTTAAGCTGAAGCTTTACATCTTCCTTCTTGAAGCCCGGAAGATCCATGTCAAGCTCAAAATGGTCGCCCATATCCTTGACATCGCTCTTCATGAGGGCTCCCGTGCTCTTTCTGGTTACTGTAGGGAAATCCATCAAATCGTTGAAATCATCGAAAAAATTGTTTCTGAATACACTTGGGAATAACATCTTTCTACCTCCATATCCCGCGCTCCGCTTTCAAAGCATTGCGTTTCTCGTTATATTATTTGCCGAATCCCTTTCGGCAACTTTATTATATCACTTTTGTTAGCACTGTCAAGAGGTGAGTGCTAACAATTCAAAAAATAAAATAGGCGGGGCTTATATCCCCGCCGTGCATCCTCTAGAACCAAGGTTTCTTGCCTACTTCATAGACTTCATAGAATGCCTGATCCGTCTGTGTTAGGTAAATAATGCCTTCTATCAAAGAGATTATTCCTACAACTATCGGTCCAAGACCGCAGAGCAAGCTGCCTGCCAGTGTTCCAACAAGCATGATAATTCCCTGCTGGTTCATTCCCATATAGAACTTGTGGATACCAAGAGCTCCGAGCAGAATTGCAAGTAATCCTGCAACAAGTTTGTTTTTCTCGCCTACCGGGCCGTTCTGCGGATATCCATAAGGCTGCTGACCATAAGGCTGCTGACCATAAGGCTGCTGACCATAAGGCTGTCCGTATGGCGACTGCTGTCCGTACTGCGAATTAGGTCCTCCCTGCTGAGGTCCTCCGTACTGGTATTGCTGCTGAGCATTGGCATTCCATCCCGGCGCTTCCTGGCTGTTTTCAAACTTAGGATCCGCCTCAAAACTCATTTCCGGCTCCTCAGGAATAAACTCCTCTGCATTAGGCATTTCAAACTCAGGAACCTTCTCTGCAACCTCGTCTCCCCACTTAAGAGGATTGTCTTCGTCCAAAGTGAATTCGGGCGCTTGAGGTGCTTCCTCATCAAAGAGGTTCTCATTCATCACTTTTTCCTTGTCCATTTCTTCCTCCATTATCTATAATCTAAAACTTTTAAGCGCAAACTGATTGCGCAACTATCCTATGTTTCAATTATACATAATCCTATTGGGGCGCGCAATATTTGGGGCCTCATCTTAATGAATTCTTAAATAACTCCGGCGAGTACAAGTCCCAGTAAAACAAAGGTCGCAAGCAGAACCATAGAAACTGCTATAACGCCCCATTTGGTTGTACGCTTTCCCGAAGTTCCCTCTTCAACTAGCTTTGCCTTTCTTAGTGCGCCCACTATCGGTTTATATAAAAGCATCGCAAGTGTTGCGTTTATGCCTCCCTTGACCAAGTTAAACGGTAAGAATACCGGAACGAGCATGCCTTCAACGACCTCGCGTGGCACTCCCATATAGAGCGGCGTTATAAGCCAGTTCCAAAGAATCATAACAGCAGTCATTGCAAGGACTCCCGCGATAAGGCCTGTAACTGCGCCTTTCATATTTCTGTTTCTATGGTATATGATGCTTGCAGTACATGCGAACGCACAGCTTGCGAGTACATTCATAATAAACCCTATCGGTCCCGTGCTGCTTATCGTCACCATCTCAATAAATGAAACCACGACCGTGATAAGAACCGATGCTACAGGCCCCATCATGAATCCGCCGATTACAATTATTACGTCCTTAAGATCAAAGGATAGAAACCCCGATACCATCGGGAAGACTGCGGAAATTAGTTTTGCAATAAATGCTATTGCGGATAGCATACCGAGTGCCGCAAACGACTTGGTACTTAATTTGTTTTTTCTTTCTTGCATTAAAAATACCTCCCATTAACTGCGATGAACCACAATCATCGCCTAACAAGAGGTATCTGATTCCTTTGGTCCATCTTTTCCCATCCGGACTGACATCGCATTCTGCGATGAACACCGTCGGTTCCGGAATTTCACCGGATCGGCCTATGCGAGACTCTCGCAAGGTTTGTGGACTTTCACCACCGGTCAGGAATTACACCTGCCTCAAAGATAGTTTCTTACTGTATTATATTATATCTTCTTGAATGTCGCAACTTTTTCAATACTATTCTATCCAGAAGACACGTCCTTCTTTTCTGTCCGCAGGTTTAGGCAAATCACAGTTCATATATCCGACAGCGCAATGGCCAATGCCTTCCCACTCGCCTTCGATACCAAGATCCTTAAGCAGCTGCTTGTACTCAGGCATCTCAAACTCTTCCTTTGCTCGATTAATCCATATGCTGCCTAAACCGAGAGCGTGAGCAGCTAGCATCATATTACCCATTACAAGAGTTCCATCGTAGATAGATGTTTGAATACTCTTGTCACCCAGTACTATCAGAATTGCCGGTGCTCCATAGAACGGATCAAACCCCTCATCCCAGCCACCGATTTGGCGGTTTATTTCAGCGAGTCTATCTCTCAGTTCTTTATCTGTCACAGCAATTGTAATTGTGGCTTGCATTCCTTTGCCACTAGCTGCATATAAGCCTGCCTCAACAATCGCTTCGAGATGCTCCTTTTCCGGCATGTCAGCCTTGAACTTACGAATGCTCCTTCTGTCCTTCATTGCTTTTATGACATCGTTCTCAATAAAACTCATAGTTCTTCTCCTTTCTTTCTAGGGCTTCCGTTTAATATAATAGTTTTCATTTTTCGGCTTATTCCTCACCCTTATCGTCATCGTCATTATTATTTACAGCACTTCCTACTGCAAGTCCAAGGGCCATTCCCGTAGAAAGTCCTATCGGCATATACAAACCTATGTTACCTGTAGCAGCACCTATGGCCGTTCCTATGCCTATGCCTATAGTCATGCCCAAGAGCATACCTGTTGAAGCATTGTTTCCGCCATCTTTTTTGTCTTTCATGATTATCCTTCCTCTACAACTTTGTATTCATCACCTATAAGTTATTTTACCACACACCGCGCGGCCGGTGAATCAACCAAAGTAAAACGACCACAATCTTTGGTGGCCGTTTGTCTTATTCATCGTGGGTGACCCACCTCTTTGGTGGCCGCTTGGCTATTCATCGTGGGCTGCTAAGCGCTTTGCTTTCTGCCATTATTCCATCGACTTGATGCGCGCGTTCATCCTTTCTGCCTCCTTGCGATAGCGGCGTATGTACAGAAACCATAGAACAAGCGCAAGGGCTATCCTGCAGCCTATGTTTAAGAGTTCCTTTGCGATGGACCCCGAGTTCCCTGCCCAGCCTACTGCGTAGCTGACTATGGTCAGCACAGTCACGCCTATTCCAACATGGATAAGAGCTTTTGTCGGCATGGGCAATTTATCATTTTTATATATTGCAGTCGGTGCGCCAAAGCCCACGCCCACTGCGATGCATCCAAGCACCATCTTTGTAAAACCATATCCTTCGAGAATAAACTCTCCTTTGTTTGCAACGTCAAAGCCTATCCCCGTCAAACAGAATATTGCGAATGACATTAAAATGCTTGAAACTATGCTTTTCAGTACTAATTTTTTATTTGTCATTTTTCTTCCTCCTATAGTCCCAGATACTTTTTAAAACCAGGCAAGTATTTTCTCGACACGTAATCTTTGGAGCCGTTTTTCAACTTCAACAAAACAGATCCTCCGAATCCCGGCTCAACACTGTCCATATACGACAGGTTTATGAGCGTTGACTTGGATATCTGCATAAACTTTGATCCAAGCTGCTCATGTAATTCATAGAGTCTCTTGCGCGAACGGTAAACTTCCTTCTCTCCGTAAATAATCGTATCTCCGTTTTCCACGCGCACCATATATATTTCCTGCGGCTCCAGCACCACGATATCCTCTTCGTTCCTCAGTGCCGTTATTGGCGTCACGCTTGTACTGAAGATATCCATAAGGCGCTGTATTTCTTCCGTCATTTTGTTGGCGTGAATTACCACGTGCATTTCTTCGTGTTCAGGCGATATGTCTATGCTAACTTTCACCGTTTGTCACCTTCCTTTCTCTTGGGGCAATAATACTCCGTCACGCCTAATCTGTCTCGCAATATCGGGCAAGTTGCAGAAAATAGACGGTAAGATGCAAAAAAACTAAAAAGAGGCCGCGTTGCGACCTCGTACTCGTGCTTTATTTCTTTGCTCTCAGAATCATTTTGATTATTTCTTTGTACGCTGCGAATACTACTCCGGCGATTGGCCAAACAATCCATGTTAGCTGCCAGTTCATGGTTATGAAACTCCAGCCAAGGTATATGGCGACTGCTATTGCCCAGTAGATACCGTCCCATTTGGAGGCTCTCTTATTAAGTCTGTTATAATCGCCCTCTTCCAGAAGCTTGTTGTAGCCGTTGTTTATCATGGAGGTTTTGACCAAAAGTTTTACACCGATTCCTACGAGTGTTAGCAGCAGCGCCACGCCGTATATGACTAACGATCCACCCATTTTAGAGGTTGTGTAACCGGTAATAGTAGTTATGAACAAAGGAATCGCTGCCACTATGCAAAGAACCACGCCTACAACATTCATTCTGGTGTGTGTTCCCTCGTATTTGGAACGCTTCTCCTTTGCCATACCGCTGACGCCGTAGTCAGTATCTATATTCTTTTCATTTAGGTACTCAAAGGCCTTTCCCTTCGCACCGGTAAAAATAAAGATGGTTACGGCGCATGCGATCATTATCAAAATAATAATGATTCCAAGCATGGTTGCTGTGTATTCAGAGAACGGGAGCATGCCCGCTCCTGAGAGGCCAAGTAGTACGAGTAATGGCACCGAAGACATAATGCAGAGCATTACTCCGAACGATATGGGAGATGCCGACTTTTCATTATATGCAAGAAAGCTATTTGCTTCTTCCATTGATACCTTTATCGGCAAATCCTCTTCCTGGGAAAAGTCCGTATATTCAGGCGTAGCTAAAGAAGTTTCCTCAATTTCATCCTTAAGAAGATAATCTGTTGTCACACCAAAGAGTTCCGCAAGCTGCACAATCTTCTTCATATCAGGAATCGCCTGCGCGCCTTCCCACTTTGATACGGACTGTCTTGAAACCCCCAGCTTATCAGCGAGTTCCTCCTGGGACCACCCATTCTTTTTTCTGTTTTCAATAATTTTGTCTGCAAGTATCATTTTCTTCCTCCTTATTGGCGATGCAATGTGCACTCATTTCTTTTTACAAGCAAATTCTAGGTTTTTAATGAGTTGCACACCACCAATTAGGCTTTTCAATTTGTCAACCAGAGGTTGCAATTAGGTATTTTATCAGCTTTTCACCTATACAACCTGCGATTTGAACACATCTTAATGTATTAACCAATATATTTTACCACACACCGCGCGTCCAGAGAATCTACAAACAAAAAAGGGACGGCACATCGCCATCCCTTAAAACTATTTATCTTGCTTTATATATCACCAGCTCCGGGTTCCTTCCCTCGGACTCATATGTGCATACCAGAATGAAATCCATGCTGGCGAGAACTCCAAAGCATCTGTCTCCACCGAGCTCAGATTCCAATTGATTTCCGAGATAGGTAGTTTGATCGTTTAAGAATTTCACCTTTGCTCCGCTTGGAAGCGGATACTCAAGATTAACATAGCTTCCCACGAGGGCGTTCAGGGATTCCACCTTGGGCATTCCCTCAACATTCAGATCGTTAATCTCTTGAATAAGCTTTTTCTTGAATTCTTCAAACTGACCGTCGTCGCTTAACTCGTCATATTTCTTCCAATAATTCAGAGTCGGCAGTTTCTCTTTCATGTATGTACGAGCCTGCTCCTCAGTAAATCCTTGCGCTACCATGTGAGGAACGCATACAGTAATCAAATTGTCCATATCGCTATATGTATAAGTTCCGTCGGCGTAGCACCACTTGCAGTAATCCTCGTTTGGAGTGCCGTCCTTGTCCTTTCCGATAATTCCATCATCCATGGGCATTCCGCAGCATTGACAAATTAATTCCCTTGGCGATCCTAGCAAAGTGTTTATAGAGACATCAAACAGCTTTGATAGAAGCTTAAGGGTTTCCGTATTTGGTACAGTGTCGCCATTCTCCCAACGGGACACCGCCTGCCTAGTAACAAAAACCTTTTCTGCCAGTTCATCCTGGGAAAGACCATTCTTTGTTCTTAGTTCATATAGAATTTCTTTTGTAGTCATGGGAATTCCTCCTCAAGCTATATTTTAACACAGGCCAACCGAAAAGCACGCAACCCATTGTTGCGCGCTGGATTTCCGGGTCCTCATTTTGCTCCCGCTTTTATCAAGGGGAAAATTAATCCCTTTTTCTCTTAAGAGTCTTCAAGTATTCCTTTTGTATGGCGCTTATACGACGGCTCTCTACAGACTTCTGAATAGCCTTGTTGTGCGTCCAGGCGTCCAACTTTCCACTCTCAATGATAGGAATGATTGCATCATATTGCTTTGCCAGCGCAGTTGCAAAATACCATGCAATCATCATGTTGATATAGTATTCGTCGGATTTAACTCCGGAAACCATCTTAGGATATTGCACATCAAAGTCATCGTCTAAAAAATGCTCCATCAACATGCCGATGGCAAATCGCACCATATATGTTTTCTTTGATTTAATCCACTTTTTTATGTAGGGAAGCAGCTTCTTTTTATGCTTCTTGAAAACCTTTGGAGAAAGTTGGTCGCAAGTTGCCCAATTATCCACATATGGAAGAAAAGCCTCTACGGCGCCAACTGTCTCATCAAAGTTTTTACCAAGAGAAATAATAAATGCATGCAGTTGATTCTCATCAAAATACTTATGAGGAACATCCTTTAGAA
>Ga0256404_1012394_pt1 | contig 11100 bp, 5 predicted proteins | sample RumenRJG_01DNA_FD_185990 | JGI IMG/M metagenome (GOLD analysis project Ga0256404, IMG submission 185990) | Bovine rumen microbial communities from Lethbridge, Alberta, Canada - RJG_01 | ecosystem: Host-associated > Mammals > Digestive system > Stomach > Rumen | place: Canada: Alberta | collected...
AGAGGGTAAAGGGCGGCATATTCTCCGACGTCGCCCACGATGATTTCGCTGTCCATAACACCATCTCGCACGGCCTCTACCGCCTGCGCGTCCCGAGCTGGGACAACGCCCGTTTTGCGGCCCCCTGCGAATTCCACTGCCCGACCGGCATTCCGACGCAGCGCCGCATGGCTTTGCTGCGGGCCGGCAAGCTCGATGAAGCTCTGCAGCTCGAGCTCGATTACACGCCTTTCCCGGGCTCCGTCTGCGGCTCTGTCTGCCCGAATCCCTGCATGGACGGCTGCACGCGCGGTCACATCGACTTCCCGATACAGATCGGCGCGCTCGGCTACAAATCGGCCTTTACGAAGGTCGCCCCGCCGACGGAGCACACCGGCAAGAAAATCGCCGTCATCGGCGGCGGCGTCGCCGGACTGTCCGCAGCCTGGCAGCTCGCCCGCAAGGGCCACGACGTCACGGTCTATGACGAGGCTGCCCATATCGGCGGCAAGCTCGAGCAGGTCATACCACGCGGCCGCCTGAGCCACGAGCTGCTCGAGGCCGAGCTCGCCCGCATCGAGAGCGTCGGCGTGAAATTCGTCTCCGGCTGCAAGGTCGACAAGGCGAAATTCGCCGAGCTCCAGCAGCAGAGCGATGCCGTCATCGTCGCCACCGGCGGCACGAAATCCCGCTACTTCCCGTGGGAAGGCGTCGAGCACCTCACGATGGGCCTCGAATACCTGAAAGCCATCAACCGCGGCGAGAAGCCGAAGACCGGCAAGCATGTCGTCGTCATCGGCGCCGGCAACTCCGGCATGGACACCTGCCGCGGCGCGTACGAGATGGGCGCTGAGACCGTCGTAGCTGTCGACGTGCAGAAGCCGGCAGCCTTCCAGAAGGAAATCGCCTACATCGAGGGCCTCGGCGGCAAGCTCGTCTGGCCGTTCTTCACGCAGAAGATAACTCCCGAGGGCGTCTATGGCAGCGACGGCCGCTTCATACCGGCCGATCAGGTCATCGTCTCCATCGGTGAGGCCCCGGAGCTCGATTTCCTGCCTCAGGACGAGCGCATCAAATACTTCCGCAAGAGCTGGCTCGTACCAGACAAGCAGCAGAGCATCCTGCCGGGCGTGTTCACCGCCGGCGACACCATCAAGCCGGGCCGCCTGACCGACGCGATTGGCAGCGGCCGCAAGGCTGCCTGGTACGCCGACCAGTATCTCAACGGCACCGCTGAGCCATTCCCCGAGAAAAAGGAAATCCCGGCCGAGCGCCTCTCGAAGGCATACTTCGACCGCTGCCATCTCTGCGATCTCGGTGATCCGACCGACGACAAGGCCCGCTGCGTATCCTGCGGCACATGCCGCGACTGCCAGATGTGCCTCGAGAGCTGCCCGGAGCAGGCCATCAGCCGTATCGAGAAAGAAGACGGCTCCTGGGAATACACGAGCGACCCTGACCGCTGCATCGGCTGCGGCATCTGCGCCGGTGTCTGCCCCTGCGGCGTCTGGACCATAAAGGACAACCCGGAAAAGATAAACATGTACTCCACCGGCCAGCAGGCCTGATATCTCAGCCTGCAACCGGAAGGGGCTGCGATAAAATGAAAAATCATTTTATCGCAGCCCCTTTTGCATGTCACAGAGGATACCCCACTGTGTTTATAGCTCTGTTATTGTATGATGGTCTGCACGACGATATTCTTAGGTTATGCCTCTGCGAGGAAGGCGCAGTAGCCTTTCTTCGTCTCATAGACATCGACTTTGCTCGTAGCCTCCCAGGGCGCATGCATCGAGAGGACGCCGACGCCGCTGTCTACGACCTGCATGCCGTAGAGGCTCATGATATAGGCGATGGTACCGCCACCACCGAGATCGACTTTGCCGAGCTCCGCGAGCTGATAGTGCACGCCGTGCTTATCGAGCATGCGGCGAATCTCGCCCATGTATTCGGCATTCGCATCGTTCGAGCCCGACTTGCCGCGTGCGCCCGTGAACTTGTTGAACACCATGCCGCGCCCCAGATAGGCGACGTTCTTCTTGTCGTAGGCCTCGGCATAGAGCGCATCATAGGCACTCGAGACATCGCTCGAGAGCATCTTCGAGTTGGCCAGCGTGCGGCGCAGCGCGAGCTCGGAATACTGTCCGAGCGCCGCCAGCAGCTCGGCTACGGTGTTCTCGAAGAAGCGCGACTGCATGCCCGTGGCGCCGACGGAGCCGATTTCTTCTTTATCGACGAGCAGGCAGCAGGCCGTCTTGTGCCGGCGCCCTGTCTCGAGCATCGCCACGAGCGACGTGTAGGCGCAGACGCGGTCGTCCTGGCCATAGGCGAGTATCATGCTGCGGTCGAAACCGAGCTCGCGGGCCGCCCCGGCCGGGACGAGCGCCAGCTCTGCTGACTGGAAATCTTCTTCCTCGATGCCGTATTTATCCTTGATGAGCTTCAGCACGCCGGCCTTGACCGACTCCTTGTCATCCTCTTTGAGCGGGTAGTTGCCGACGAGGATGTCCAGTTTCTCGCCCTCGACGACCTTCGCGCCGGTCTTCTTCATCTGCTCCTGCGCCAGATGAATCAGGAGATCTGTCACACAGAAAACCGGATCGCCCGGCTCCTCGCCGATCTTGATATCAGCGACGGTGCCGTCTTTCTTCGCGACCACGCCATGCATGGCCAGCGGCAGCGTCACCCACTGATATTTCTTGATACCGCCATAGTAGTGTGTATCGAGGTAGGCGAGACCGCCGTCCTCATAGAGCGGATTCTGCTTCACATCGAGCCGGCAGGTATCGATATGCGCGCCGAGGATTGCGAGGCCCTGCTCGAGCGGCTCATCACCGATGTTGAACAGTACGACCGCTTTCTTCATATTCACGGCATAGACCTTGTCGCCCGGCTGGAGCTTGCCGCCCTGCGCCACAACCTCTTTGAGATCGCGATAGCCGGCCGCCTCCGCCTGGCGCACTGCCTCAGCCGCGCTCTCGCGCTCCGTCTTGCACTGCGTCAGGAACTCGCGGTAGCCCGCACAGAGCTTCTCAAGCGCCTGCTTCTCCTCATCGCTATAGCTGTTCCAGACCGATTGTTTCTTATCTTCATCCGACATGATGATGCCTCCTGTATGTAAATAATAGCCTTCCCCTCAGGGGAAGGCGGCCGTAATACAAGCTGCCCCCTTTGGGGGAAGTGCCGAGCGTAGCGAGGCGATAGGGGTGGCGAGGCACTATATAGCGTTCGGTAACACATTGATGGTTCGGCTGCTCGGGCCATTTGTTAGTGGGCCGTTTATGCGATAGTACTCGAGTAAAGTTACTAGCTCGCCACCCCCACCACCGCTAGCGCGGTCCTCCTCCCCCAGAGGGGGATGCTTCACTCATCGTCACACCTCATCCGCCCCTGCGGGCCACCTTCCCCATAGGCTCTGTTTCTCACTGGAAGAACTCCTCGAGTATCGCTACGAAGTCCTCGCGGGTGGTGGCTTTGTTGAAGCGGTCGCGCAGGAGGGCGCCGTGCACGAGGCCGCGCGTGTACCAGGTCGCGTGCTTGCGCATCTCGCGCGGACCGATGTAGTCTCCCTTGTACTTCAGCAGCAGATCGAGATGACGCATGATGACCTCGGCCCGCTCCGCGAGCGTCGGGGGCGGCAGGATCTCGCCCGTCGCCCAGAAATGCGTGAGTTGGCGGAATATCCAGGGATTGCCCTGCGCCCCGCGGCCGATCATGACCGCGTCGGCCCCTGTGATGCGCAGGCAGCGCACCAGATCCTGCGGCGTGCGTATATCACCATTCGCGATGACCGGTATGTGTACCGCCTGCTTGACCTGCGCGATGAGCTCCCAGTCCGAATGCCCCGTATAGAACTGCTCGCGCGTCCGGCCATGCACGGCTATCGCATCGACACCGGCGGCCTCCGCCAGCTTCGCTATCTCGACCGCATTGATGGAGTCACTGTCCCAGCCGGCCCGTATCTTGACCGTGAACGGCATCTTTATCGCCCGTCGGACAGCCGACAGCACCGCGTAGGCCTGCTCCGGCTCGCGCATCAGCGCGGAGCCCTCACCGTTCTTGACGACCTTCGGCGCCGGGCAGCCCATATTGAAATCAAGGATATCGGCTGTCCCGAGCGCCTCGACATAGGCTGCTGCCTCGGCCGCCATATCCGGCCGGGCAGCGAATATCTGCATCGCGAGCGGCCGCTCACCGGGCTCGGACTGCAGCATGGCCAGCGTATGATCATTGCGGAAATGTATGCCCTGACTACTGACCATCTCGGCATAGCAGAGCGGACAGCCCATATCATGGGCGATGATGCGGTAGGCCGTATCCGTGACCCCGGCCATAGGGGCCAGGAATACCGGATAATCGAAATGAAACCGGCCGATATCCACACCACCGGCTGGTGGCGGCACGAGATCGGCTGCCCGCGTACGGGCCTTCCCAGCCCGCATGAACGACCGCGCCACGGCGAACTCAGCCTCGTGCGCCGGAGCTGCCTGCCGGCATCCGCTATTTTTCTCAGTCATGTTGGTTCCGCTCATAAAGTGCCCGTAATCCCTCCAGCGTCAAGAAATGGTCGACATGGTCGATCGTCGCCGACTCCTTCGCGATCATGCGGGCGAAGCCGCCGGTCGCCACGACCTGGATATCCTCCTGGCCGCCCTCAGCGACATATTTCTCCGCCATCTCCGCCTTGATGCGGCGCACGATCTCATCGATCTGCCCTACATAGCCGAATATGATGCCGGCCTGCATGCCCTGAATCGTATTGCGGCAGATAATCTGCTTCGGCGGCACGAGCTCGATGCGCGGCAGCTGGGCCGCCCGCTGGAACAGGGCGTCCGAGCTTGTCCCGATGCCGGGCGCTATGACACCACCAATGAAATCGCCATTGTTCGCCACGACATCGAACGTTGTCGCCGTCCCGATATCGATCACGATGAGCGGCCCGCCGTACTCCTCGAACGCCCCGACGACGTTCACGATACGGTCCGCACCGATGGCGCGCGGGTTCTCATAGCGCAGCCGGATGCCCGTGCGGATGCCCGGTCCCACGACGAGTGGCCGGATATGGAAATAGCGCTCGCACATCTTGACCATCGGCACGACGAGCGGCGGCACGACCGACGAGATGATGATGGCCTTGATATCGTTCATGCTGATGCCCTGATAAGTGAACAGGTTGTTGATGATCATGCCGTATTCATCGCCGGTCTTCTGCCGGTCGGTCGATATGCGCCAGTGACGCATGAGCTTCTTGCCCTCGAACGTGCCCAGTACGATATTGCTGTTGCCTATATCAAAAACTAATAACAAAGATATTCCTCCTCCGGTCACAGCCTGCCCCAATCAGCACGAAATGCAGGTCTGTGCCGCCTCCATCAATCGCTGCTCTCCTCATCGTCAGTCCAGTAGCCACCTTCACGCGGCCGGACTGATACATCACCGGCCAGCACGCGCTGCCGCCCGGCGGCCGTCTCGACTATCAGGGCTCCGTCATCCGCGATATCCACCGCCCGGCCCGTCATCTCCTCGCCACTGCGGACACCGATGACGCGTACTTCGTGCCCGAGCGTCAGGCTGTAGCGGCGCCACTCCGCGAACACAGGGCCGAAGCCCTGCGTCTTGATCGTCGCATAGAGATCATCCATGGCCCGCAGTACGGCCTGCAGGAAAGCCACGCGCGGCACCGGTTCGCCCTTCGCCTCCATGAGCGAGGTCGCCTTGTCACGCACATCCTCAGGGAAATCCTGCTCGGCGATATTGGCATTGATACCGATGCCGATGACGATGTAGTTCACGCGGTCGAGCTCAGCGCTGAGCTCAGTCAGTATCCCCACCATCTTGCGCCCCTTGTGCAGCACATCGTTCGGCCATTTGATGCCGCCCGGCACGCCGAACTCCCGCATGGCGCGCACGACGGCCACTGAGGCGAACAGCGTGCATTTCGGCGCCTCCTGCGGCAGGAAATCCGGCCGCAGAATCACCGAGAACCAGATACCGGTCGGCGGGCAGAAGAAATGACGCTCCAGCCGTCCGCGTCCGCCCGTCTGCTCATCGGCCACCACGATGGTGCCGTCCGGCGTAGCCTCGGCGTCGCGATCAGCCATCCCCCGGGCTGTGACATTCGTCGAGCCGATCGTCTCATAGCTGTATATCTTGCAGCCTATGGTCTGCGTCCCCAGGTCATGCTTGATCTCGCTCGCCAGCAGCCGATCTGGCGTCTCCTGCAGCGAATAGCCGCTGCGCGGCTGACTGACGATGGAGTAGCCCGCCGCCCGCAGCTCGCGGATATGTTTCCAGACAGCTGTGCGCGTCACGCCCAGCCGCTCGGCGATCTCCTCTCCCGATATGAACTTCTGCCCCGCCTGCCGCAGCATCTCCAGCACCCGGTTCTCTGAATCCGTCCGCACCCTGATCACTCCTAGTTCCTGTCATACTTCCCCGTCTGGCTATTTCTTATAACATCGATACAAGAAACATGTTACTCCGTTATTATACAACGTATCGCCATCAGAAAAAAGTGCTGCAGAGACATCCGCAGGACTACTCCGCCTCCGGAACGATATCCCGCTCGTCGCAGACCATGTTGCGTCCACCGTTCTTTGCCAGATAAAGGGCCGAATCCACGCGGTGGAACAAAGCCTCCGGCGTATCATGCTCCCCGTGCCATGACGCCACGCCGATGCTGACGGTCACCGGCAGCCCATTGATTGGTGACCGTTCGATATGGCTGCGCACGACCTCACCGAATATCGTAGCCGACGAAAGCGAGCCATGGAAAATCATCATGAACTCCTCGCCGCCCCAGCGCACGCAGGGATACTGATCTCCGAAAGTCGTCAGGCGGCCGGCGAACCCCCGCAGCACCTCATCGCCACGATCATGACCATAGGTATCATTGATCGCCTTGAAATGATCGATATCGAGCATGAGCAGGCAGAACGTCTTGTCCTTGTGCGACATGGCGCGGGCAATAGCGGCGGCCAAGAGCTCATTCAGCTTTATGCGGTTGTAGCAGCCGGTCAGCTCATCGCGCTCCGACCGCTCCGTCGCGATCTGTGCCTGCTGCTGCAGACCGGAGGTCTCGGCGGCCAGCTGATGCTCGCGTATCAGATGCTCCCGGAACATAGCCATAGCGAAATAAACGAACGCATAGATACCGAAAGGCGTAACGAAGGAATGCCACGTCGAAAACTGCAGCTGCCGCGACAAGCCATCGATGAATCCCAGAACGGTGAACGCCACCGTCGGCACCAGGACGGCCTGGCACCTGCGGTCATGGTAATGGAACGCCGTATGGAAGAGCCAGACGAAAGCCAGCCCCTCGAAGATCAGCAGCATCGGATAGTAATAGAACATCATCGAATTCATCGTATGCTCGCCCAGCACCTCACCGGTCATAGCGATGACGAACAGCGTGCTGAATATCGTGATAATCAGCTTCATGTGCGCATACGGCCGGTCCTTCATGAGCTCGTACAGGATCATATTAGCCGTAATCGGCAGCAGATAGGCAGTGATGCTCATTACATACCACCAGAACAGATCTGCCTGGAACAGTATGCTCTTCAAGCTGCCGGCACTGACACACCATACAGCGAAAACAAACAGGAATATGACGCAGGCCCGGCAAAGCTCCTGATTGATATCTTTGCTGAAATGCGCATATACCAGAAGGATGAGGAGCAAGATCACGGCCACCGGCATGGCCAGCACCAGCGGCAGGTCGAACCAGAACAGGCGCTGTATCTGCTGCGTCTCGTTATCGATCTGCATGAACTGGAACGCCCCCAGTTTCTTCACATCATGCGAATGCAGCTCGAACGTCAGCTGGCTGGTGGTATACAGCCGCTGCGGCAATATGATCAGATGCCAGTGATTCCCGCCCTCACGATAGCTATCACCGAAACCATCGCTCTCGTATATGAGCTGCTGGTCAATCCAGACCCGCACCGACTCACTAGCCGCCATGAACATCAGCGTATCGGCCTGCGGATCAACATCTGTCAGCGTAGTCGTCATCCACAGCACGCGCGTCCCCTCCTGGAGCGGCGGCTGATGCGGGAAATCGACGTGCTGCCAGGCGGACGGCTCATGGATGGCCGACCAAGGCATATGTGCGATTTCCGTCTGCGAGCCATTGCCTACGCGATACTGCCAGTTCCCACTCAGCTGAGCTGCACTGGCTGTACCGCTGCTGACGAAAAGCCCTGCCAGACCGACTGCAAAGACCAGCAGAAGGCCTAAGAGCTTCCCCTGCGGCAATGCGAGCTCCGACGCTTCCTTCTCTGGTTCCGGGGCCGGCAAATTCTTCGGTTCCTTTATCTCTGTCTCCATCTCGATATTCACGCGGTTGCGCCCGCCATTCTTCGCCCGGTAAAGCGCATGGTCCATGCGCTCGAAAATCATATCCGGCGAATCCAGCCGGCCATGCCAGCTGGCCACGCCCGCTGAGACTGTGACCTGCCGGTCAGGCAGTACCTGCTCCGCCGCCATCGCATGACGCACGCCCTCAGCCAGCTCATAGCCCTCACTGACAAGCATATCCTCGCAGGCGACCACGAACTCCTCGCCGCCCCAGCGGAATATCCTGCCATCCTGATCGACAATGCGCTGCAGCAGGGCGACGAATTTCTTCAGCACCTCATCACCGACATCGTGGCCATAGTTATCATTGACCGCCTTGAAAAGGTCGATATCGAACATCATGAGCACGAGCTGCTGCCCGCCCTGCTGCGTGATGTACTTATGAATATAGTCATTGAAAGCAGCCTTGTTCGGGCAGCCAGTCAGCTCATCGGTCAGCGACCGCCGTACCGTATCGGCGATATCGCTCTGCAGCTGCCGAATCTTCGTCTCCAGGTTCATCTCGCGCAGCATCTGCTCTTTGATGATGAAGAAAATGAAAAAGACGAACGTATAAACGCCCAGCGACAGAATCTCAGACGTCCAGGCAGGAATCATATGCATATGGATAGCGAAGCCGTCAAAGGTACAGGTGCCTACGACGCCTATCGTCGGCAGCACAATATAGCGGCAATAACGGTTGCCGTTCATGATCGACCGGAGCACCCAATAGAAAGCCGGCGTGTTCACCGTGATGATGGATATATACGTCACATTCTTGCCATACTCGATGCCATCGAAGCCAGCCAGCTCGGCCAGCAGGGCCACTACCCATACCACGGTATAGTAGCCATAGATATAGCGGAATCCCCTGCGCCAGCGCTCATCTACGATCTCCTGCAGGACCACATTGCACAGCAGCGTCAGGCCGATGAAGCAGACGGTCGTCACATGCCACCACAACAGCGGCTCATCGAGCAGCAGATTCTTTACATTTGACTGAGCGATCATCAGCGCGATCATCATCAGCAGCAGGATAATCAAGGCCCGATACAACCCCCGCTGACCAGACTGATTGAAATAGTACGTCAGCAGCACCATGACAATGAGGATGGCGACTGGCAGTGACAGCAGATATGGTGTGTCATTGATCACCATATTGCGCGCCTGATCGAACTTCGTGCCGAGCGAAAAGCCGCTCAGATAGCCGAGATGATAATTGGCCACACCGGAGCGCAGCTCGAAAGTCAGCGGCAGACTGCCTGTAAACGACGGCAGCGTCACGAGGTGCCAGCGCAATCCCGGCACTCCGCGAACACTGGTGACATCGCCATACTCATAGAGCAATATATCACCGAGCCATACGCGCAGCGACTGATTCGTCGTCGCGAACAGCAGCGTATTGTCATCCGGATTCTCGCTCGTGACATGCGTCGTCAGCCATACCTGTCCGGCCGAGTGCGACAGTGACGGCTGATGTGGGAAATCATACCGGGTCCAGGCAGCCGCCCCGATGCCAGCCTGGGCAGCTCGCGGCGCATCCTCTGCAAAGTTTCCCATCGGCACAGTCGTACTATAGCGCCAGTCGCCGACGATGCGTGCCGCCTCAGCAGTCGGCGGCGCCACCCTCAGCCCCGCCAACAACATCAGGAATAGAACCAACAGGAACCCCAGCCGCCAGAGGCGGGCAGTCCTGCCATATTCTGTTTTTCGCACGACTGTCTCACCCCTTACCCGAAATACAGTGACTTTTTTCCTAATTTATAAGTCTACTCAACCATTCAAAATTAGTCAAGTCCGTGCGTAAACGATTTAATAATAGTGCTAACCGGTACACTGGCGAAAAAAATCAAAAAGGTCTCACCAGCCATTGCTGATGAGACCCCTCATAATGCCTCTTAATGGCATAGGACCCTTTATTCAAGATACATGCGATTGATTACGCGAGCACGCGTGCGAGACGTACGAGCTCCGGATCAAGCGTCTTCTGATTGTTGACCGCATCGAACAGATTGATTGACACCACTTTGCCCTCATCGAAGCCGAATACGACATTCGAGACACCGGAGATGATGGCCAGAGCCGCCTTCTCACCGAGCAGGGAGGCATTTATGCGGTCGATGACCGACGGCGAGCCGCCGCGCTGGATATGGCCGAGCACCGATACACGTGTGTCTATGCCCGTCTTCTCCTCGACGACCTTGCCGAGGCCGACACCCGAGCCAGCACCCTCAGCCACGACGATGATGCTGTAGCGCTTGCCGGCGTCATAGGAAGCCTTGAGCTCATGGCACATATCATCGAGGTCGTACTTCACCTCCGGCACGAGTACATACTCAGCACCGCCGGCGATGCCGGCCATCATGGCGAGCCAGCCCGACGTATGGCCCATGACCTCGACGATCATGATGCGGCGATGAGCCGAAGCCGTATCGCGCAGCTTGTTGATCGCGTCGATGCAGGTATTAGCCGCTGTATCGCAGCCGATCGTATAGTCCGTCCCCCAGACATCGTTATCAATCGTACCCGGCAGACCGACGATCGGCATGCCCGTCTCCTTCGACAGCAGCGAACCACCCGTCAGCGAGCCATCGCCGCCGATGATGACGAGGCCCTCGACACCGCGGCGCACGAGGTTGTCAAAGCCCTGCTTGCGGCCCTCCGGCGTCTTGAACTCCATGCTGCGCGCTGTACCCAGGAATGTACCACCGCGCTGTATTATATCAGACACCGAGCGACTCGTAAGCTCATGGATATCGTCCTTGATCATGCCATCATAGC
>Ga0256404_1012395_pt1 | contig 11099 bp, 12 predicted proteins | sample RumenRJG_01DNA_FD_185990 | JGI IMG/M metagenome (GOLD analysis project Ga0256404, IMG submission 185990) | Bovine rumen microbial communities from Lethbridge, Alberta, Canada - RJG_01 | ecosystem: Host-associated > Mammals > Digestive system > Stomach > Rumen | place: Canada: Alberta | collected...
TCATCTTCTTCAGCTTCCATCAGAAGTTCCTCAAGTGACATGTCGAAATATTCACAGTACTTCCGAAGTGAAAGGTTATAGTTGTTCTGTGTCTGTTTTGAATGATTGCAACTTAAACACATATTCTTAATGAGCTCGTTATTCATGCTATCACCTATGTATTTTATTTTTTAAATATTGTTAGAGAGAGCATTTGAAAAGTAATATTTTTCCGACAAAATATATAAGTATGACAACTTTCATACTATCTATATGAAAGGTGAAGTATATTATGGTAAAGGTATTCGTGAATTGGAAGACCAATATCCTGATTTGTATGAACTTGTTACTGATATGAATGAAACTGTATGGGATGGAAAAATTCTGGATTATAAAACTCAAAAATTAATAGCTATTGGAATTACAGCTTCCCGTGCAGATCCAAGAGCAACAAAAAAGCAAATTAAAAGTGCAATTGAAGTGTTAGGTATCAGCAAAGATGAAATCGTTGATGTTTTAAGAGTTGTTTTATTAACATCAGGTATGCCTGCATTTTCAAAATCCTTACAAATTTTAAACAGTGTTTTAGAAACTATGGATTAAGCTTCAAAATCATTTTGAAGTTTTCTTTTTTTATTATATTATTTTTAAAGTCATTAATATTCTGCATATGTGGTATGCTATAAAAAGTATCATTCCAACATTTAATATGGATGTAACTATCGGTTTTTCAAGATATATTTCTCTTGCAGATTCATCCAATTCAATTTTATTGTATTTTTTAAATATCGCATTCAACCCTATAATCCATGAAAATAGTAGAATTATCAAATAGGAGGCTACTATTGTGATATCTCCAATGTTTACTGAATTCATATTTTGTGTAATGTTTGTTAGGGATGTGGAGAAAAATATGCTGGCTACTGATCCGAAGAAATTGACGAATGTGTGCAACGTTATGGAGTATATGATTTTTCCTGTTTTGATGTAGACATATGCAAAAAATCCTCCAAGTAGGAATGCATAGAAAAATTGGCTTAGGTTTCCATGAAATAGTGCAAAAATTAATGCGGATAGAAATATTGATAGCTTTGGTCCGTATTTTATTGTTCTATCAATTAGTAGTTTTCTAAAGAAAAGTTCTTCAAATATCGGTGCCAGTATGCTTATTATAATCAGATTTACGTAAATGCTCGAATTTTGAATCAGCTGTTCTATGGGATTAATCACATCGTTTGTAAGGGTGTTTCCTATTATTGTTGTAATAACCATTCCGATCATGTTTCCAATCCACATTAACGTTAGGGCTATGCAGAAATATTCTATCTTTGATTTTAAATTTATTTTTTCCTTTTTTAGTGTTGATGATTCGATTTTTCCCATCAGATACATGAATATGGGCAATATTAATATGTAATTTGTCAGTGAAGATAGGACTGTCTGGATATTGGTGTTTCTTATTAAGGTCACATCCCATAATGCAATGACATTTACAAGCAGTATTTGGAATAGTACTGGTATCAGTGCAAGGGCAAGATAGTTAAATCCTATTCTTGAGAAAATTCTTTTATTTTCATCCAATTTCTTCACCTTCAAGTTAATGTAATTAATATTTAACTTTTAATATATATACTTTAATTAACTTTGTTTGTCATGGCTAAATTTTTTTTGATGAACGTAAATTTAAATTAAGTTTAGCCTAATAATTATTCTTTGATGTACCTAAAAAAGGTTAAAAAACGAATATTTTATATATTACTTCTTATTTAATATTATATTGTACAATACATTGTTTTTGGGAAAGTTAAATTTTGGCATTCTAAAAAATGCACTTTATTTAGGTTTACCTAAAACTTATATATTGTTTTTTATAAAAGTAATATATGTTATTGGATTTTTTGAATTTTATCCAATATCATATAAAAATATACGGGAGATAATAATATGATTGAAAATGAATATGTTGAAAAAGTAATGAAACATAAACATGCACTTATTTTTGTTGGCGGAATTGCAACCGCTATTGTCGGTAAAAAAATCTTAGAATCAAAAACTGTAAAAGATACCTGTACTAAAGGTATGGCTACCGTTATGGCAGCTAAAAAAGATGCAGAAGAATGCTTCCAAGATATGAAAGACAACGCTGAAGACATTGTTGTTGACGCAAATTCCGAAGTAAAAAAAGAAATTTACGTAGAAGATAAAGAATAAATTTTTTTCTGGTAGTGTAGAAAAATGAAATATCAAGTAATGTATGATAAAGGAACTCGTCTAAGGGTTCGATCAGGCCAATGGGCTTTCACTAAAGAGGAAGGCTATGGTCTAGCTTCATTACTTTTAGAAAATGATTTTATCTATGAAGTATACACATCACATAGAAACGGAAGCATTTTAATTTATTATGATAATGTTGAAAATAAACAGAAAATTTTCAATATTTTAAATTCAATCACAATGGATGATTTGGTTGAAGGCGAAGCGACACAGCTTCAAATTTCAAGAGAAATTACTGATGATTTTATATTGAAATTAACTAAAATGTTTGCTCGCAGACTGTTTGGAAGAATATTCTTCCCAATTAGGCTTAAAAATATTTTGACCATTATACGTGCTACAAAATATATTTGGGAAGGATTGGATAGTCTGACCAGTTTCCGTATTGATGTTGCACTTCTTGACGGAGCGGCTGTTGCTGGAGCATTGTACATGAGAGACTTTGCACCTGCTAGTTCAATGATGTTCTTATTGTCCATCTCCGATGCATTAGAAGACTACACTGTTCAAAAAGCTAAAAGTACTTTAAAAGATAGTTTAGCTTTAAATATTGATACTTTATGGGTAGTAGGAGAGGATGGAACTGAAGAACAACGCCCTGCTTTAGAAGTCAAAAAAGGAGATAAAATCAAAATCCATATGGGTGATGTTATTCCTGTGGACGGTAAAGTAGTGGATGGAGACGCAATGGTTAATGAGGCTTCAATGACTGGAGAACCATTGGCTGTTCATAAAAGCTTCGGTAAGACAGTTCATGCAGGTACTGTAATTGAAGAAGGAAACATTGTTGTTGAAGTGTTTTCAATCAATAAGGAAACCAGATTAAACAAGATCATTGACTTGATTGAAAACTCCGAAGAGTTAAAGGCCGATGCTCAAAGTAAGGCTGAAAAGTTAGCTGATTCTATTGTTCCTTATAGTTTTCTTGCAACAGCGCTTACTTATTTGATTACAAGAAATCCTGTCAAGGCTTTATCTGTATTGATGGTTGATTTCTCATGTGCAATTAAATTAACGACTCCATTATCAATCATATCTGCAATGCGTGAAGCATCAGATAATCGTATGATGGTAAAAGGAGGTAAATTCCTTGAGAAATATGCAACAGCAGATACTATCGTATTCGATAAGACCGGAACTTTGACAAATGCTTCTCCAAAAGTAGTTCACGTATTCCCTATGACTAAAAAATACACAAGGGAAGAAATTCTAAGAATGGCTGCATGTATTGAAGAGCACTTTGCACATAGTATTGCAACCGCTATTGTAAAACAGGCTGAAGAAGAAGGAATTAAGCATGAGGAAGACCACAGTGAAGTTGAATATATTGTAGCTCATGGTATTGCTACCACTTATGATGGCAAACGTGTTGTAATAGGCAGTAGGCACTTCTTGTTTGATGATGAGGGCATTAAGATAAATAAGACTCAGGAAAAGAAAATCAAGAAAGAAGTTCAAGAGCATTCTGTTGTTTACATGGCTATTGATGGTAAACTTCAAGGTCTTATCTGTATAGACGATCCTGTTCGTGAAGAGGCGAAATATGTCATTGAAGAGCTTAAGTCATTAGGCATCGAAAATGTCATAATGCTTACTGGAGACAGTGAAAGCGGAGCTAAATCCAGTGCTGAAGCTTTAGGAATCACGGAATACAGATCACAAGTACTTCCAGAAGATAAATCAAGGATTGTTGAAGAATTAAAAGCTGAAGGTAAAACCGTTATCATGGTCGGTGATGGTATAAACGATTCACCCGCACTCGCTGCAGCTGATGTATCAGTATCGATGAAAAATTCCTCAGATATTGCTCGTGAAGTAGCTGACATTTCACTTTTATCTGATGACTTGAATGATTTGATAACATTAAGAAAGTTAAGTACTGGTATGTTTGATAAGATCAATACGAATTATCGCAGAATTGTTGCGGTTAACGGAACCTTGCTTGTATTGGGAGTATTGGGTGTAATTCAACCATCTACGTCCTCAATGATACATAACTTATCAACAATGCTGTTTGGTGCTTTAAGTACTAAATCAGTCCTTGGTGATGATAATCCGAATGAAATTAAAGTTGAAGCTATTGAAGTGACTGATGCTGCATAAATGTAGAATTTTTTCTACATTTTTTTCTATTTTTTTCTTAAACTTTTAATATTAAAACATTCATATTATTTAATGTATAAAATTTTAGATTAAGTGATGTGATGAATAAAAGAAAATTTTTACCATTAATTCTGCCGATTGCAATTCTTATTTTTTGGTATATCATAACTGACGGTATTTCTTTGGTTAAACCTTATGTATTGCCGAGTCCGGTTGCTGTATTATATTCTGCAATCAGCATTATACAATCTGGAAAATTGCTTCAAAATACTATTGATACATTATTTAAAGTATTTGCCGGTTTGATTTTAGCGTCCCTTGTTGCTATTCCTTCTGGTATTCTTTTAGGATGGTATGAAACTTTGGAAGAGTTGTGTTCTTTTGTAATCAGTATTTTAAGGCCTATACCTCCTGTTGCATGGATTCCATTTTCAATTTTATGGTTTGGAATTGGTACTGTTCCTGCAGTATTTATTATCTTTATGGGGTGTGTTTTCCCGATTTTGGTTTATACCATGGATGGTGTAAAGAGAACTGATAAAGTATTAATTGAATCTGCACAGACATTAGGCGCAAATGATTGGAATGTTCTTAAAAGAGTAATATTGCCTTCTGCTGTTCCTTATGTTATTTCTGGACTTAAAGTGGGTGTTGGAATTGCTTTGATGTGTACAATTTCAGCAGAAATGATTGGTTCAAGCAGTGGTTTAGGATATATGATTTTAACAGCTACAAACTTATTTGATCCAGGTACTACAGTTGTTGGTATGCTTGTCATTGGTTTGATTGGTCTTGTTCTTGATTATGTATTTGGACTTGCACAAAAAAGGATTTTCTGGTAGGTGTTTTGAGTGTCAATTGAAATTAAAAATATTAACAAGTCCTTTGATGGAAGAGGAAAAAACTTATCTGTTTTAGAGGATATTAATTTGACAATTGATGATGGGGAGTTTGTATGTTTGCTTGGCCCATCAGGTTGCGGTAAAACAACTCTTCTTCGTTTGATTGCAGGTCTTGACAATCCTACTTCCGGTGAAGTTGTAGCTAATGGTGAAGTTGTTGAAAAGCCTTCTGGTGATAGAGCAGTTATTTTTCAGCAATATTCATTGTTTCCTTGGCTCACTGTACTTCAAAATGTAACTTTTGGTCTTGAAATGTCAGGCGGTTCAAAAGAGGAAAATATTCAGGCCGCAGAAAGATATCTTCAAAGTGTTGGTTTGCTCGAGTTTAAAGATAGCTATCCTCATGAACTTTCAGGTGGTATGAAACAGAGGGTCGCAATTATTAGATCTTTGCTTAACCATTCACCTATCTTGCTTATGGATGAGCCGTTTTCTGCATTGGATATGCAAAATAGACATAAGCTTCAGGAACAGCTAATTGGTGTTTGGAAAAGATTCGAAAATACGATTGTTTTTGTAACTCACGATGTTGATGAAGCCGTTTATCTTGCAGATAAAATAGTTTTGCTTGATAAAAATCCGGGTAAAATCGCAGAAGTGATTTCTGTCGATTTGGAAAGGCCAAGAAAAAGAGAATCTCAAGAATTTTTAGAAATTCAAGAATCAATTGTTGAAAATCTTGATATGGAAGAATAGTTAATTAACTATCTTCTAATTCATTTTTTATTTTTAAAATTTCATTTTTAACTATATTAACGCATTTTTCATCATTTTCATTAATTCTGACTGTGCATTCTGCATGCAAGTCATATTTTTTTAATAGTTTACTCACATTTAAATTATATTCTACTGTTGCATCTTTTGTTTTCAATATTGTTTCGGGACAGCAGTTTTCACAGCTATTAACGGCAATGACTTTATTGTTTTTTGTCAGTTCAATGAATTTTTGATAATTGGCTCCGCAACTACATGGCAATATTCAATGTCTTCATGTTCGATGGACAAGTCGTAAGCGCTGACCCGTGATACCCACCTCGCAGATTCATGCCGCTGCATGCACATAATGCAATCTTTTCATTATCATAATTTAGCTATTAATGTGCCGTAATTTCCATTTTCAATGCCTTCATAAACATAATCCAATGCCTTTAGAATTGAGGTGTGCAGGTCATTATCATTTGCAAGATATGCGGCAATAGCTGCAGATAAATTGCAGCCTGTGCCATGAAGGTTATCTGTTTCAATCAGTTCCTGTTTTTTGACTGTTGTTTTTCCATCAATGTTAATGGTGTTAATACCATCCAAATGTCCTCCAGTAATTAAACTATTGCATTTGATATTTTTAGAAGCTTCAATAGCATCCTTTTTGTCATTGATTTTCATGCCACTTAATTTTTCAGCTTCACTGATATTTGGTGTGGTTAAAATTGAATTTGGAAGTAAATATTTGTTTAAAGCATCTGCTAAATCCTCTTTGGTTAAATCTCCTCCTGAAGTAGCAACCATGACTGGATCAACAACTGCTTTTAAATCATATTCTTTAATCTTTTCGGAAACTAATTTGATTATTTCCGGAGAGTAAAGCATGCCCGTTTTAATGAATTCAACATCATATGAATCCATAACTGAATCAATCTGCTCTTCAATGTATACTGGTGAAATGGGTTTGGTTGAAAAAAACTTATATGGATTTTGAGCTGTAAGGGCAGTTACTATTCCTGTTCCATAAACTCCAATTGCCTGAAATGTTTTTAAATCAGCAAAAACACCTGCTCCTGCTGATGGATCAACACCTGCAATTGACATTACAATCATTGTTTAGCCCCTAGTAACTTTTAGGCGTTCACTTCCACGGAAAGGCTCAACGTTAACTTTCAGCTCTTTCAGGTATTTTCTTGTATGGGTCTTTTCACCGTGAATCATGATTTCGCCTAAATCTTCAGCAGTATTAACATCTAATGCCATGAAAAATGAATCATGCACCTGAGGATTTAATTTTTTTCTTTCAGCAGCTTGTACATGTTTCTTATAGCTTAATCCTTCAAATCGTGTGTGGATTGCCATTGGCTTCATGATTATCATATTTGTTCCGCCTCCTTTTGACGGAACTATGATAAAGTCAAGACTTTTGGATGCGTCAATTAACATTTGAATATTGGTTTTTCCAATTAAAGGCACGTCTGATGGAACAATGATAATTTTTTTTGCTTTTCCTTTACAATATTTCATTGCCTGTTTTAAAGCTTTGTTTAAATTGGAGTTTTCATCTTCCAAAATAGTGTCTAAATTCAACTTTTTAGCATAATTCAAAACATCTTCATCCCGACTAATGATGAATATCCTATCAACATGCTTTTTTAAAGTATCTGTAACATCCTGAAGCATAACCTTTAGAAGATTTTCTCTTTCTTCATCTGATAAAAAGGGAGATAATCTTGTTTTAGCATTTTTAAACTTGCTTACAGGAATTATAGCATAAATATTATCCATTTTAATCACTTAATATGTTTTGGCGACTAATGCAACATATTTTGCATCTTTTCCACTAACAATACATTTAGCACCATCTTCAGCATCCTTGTGAATTCCTAAAACATCATAACCGGTTTTTTCTTCGATTTCTTTTCCGCAATCTTCATCACCGCACCAGTTTACTGCAGCAACGTTTCCTGCTTCAACCAGTTCTGCAATCTCATCAATGTTTTCTGTAAATTTGACATGCTCTTCCTGGAATTTCCATGCGGAACCTTTGAGATTTTCATATGATTTGTCAAGTAAATCCTTTACGTTATCAACTAATGAATCATCCAAAGTCAATTCGATTTTTTCTCCTTCATCACGTCTCATAGCTATTGTAATATTGTTTTCCAAATCTCTTGGTCCAAGTTCTAATTTTAAAGGAGTTCCTTTCAATTCCCAATCGTAGAATTTTTTACCTGGTCTGATGTCTCTGTCATCAATATTTACACGTAATCCTGCATCTTCCAAGGAAGATTTGATTTCCATACATTTTGCCATAACTTCCTCTTTTCCTTTTTTGAATAGGATTGGAATGATTGTGATTTGATTAGGTGAAACCATTGGTGGAAGGCGTAAACCTTTTTCATCACCATGAATTCCAATAATTGATGCAACAACACGGTCAGATAATCCAGCACAAGTCTGATAAACATATTTGTGTTCTCCATCTTTATCTTCGAATGTGATATCAAATGTTTTTGCGAAAGTTTGACCTAAATTGTGTATTGTACCAATTTGTAAGGTTTTTCCGTCAGGCATTATGGCATCAAAAGCCATTGTATAGTCGGCACCTGGGAAAGTATCCCATACCGGTCTTTTTGAAATAAGATATGGGATTCCAAAGCTATCTAAAAATTCCTTATAAATTTCAATGAAGTCCTCAATTTGCTCATCACACTCTTCTTTTGTTGCATGTGCAGTGTGCGCTTCCTTGAATGTAGTTATTTCACGTACACGAATCAAAGGTCTTGTATGCTTTGTTTCATATCTGAAAGTGTTAACAACCTGATAATATTTTTTTGGCAGGTCAATGTGTGATCTAATCCATAATGCATACATTGGATAGATTGCAGTTTCACTGGTAGGTCTTAGGGCTAATTTCTCATTCAAATCATTCCTTCCACCTTTTGTAACCCAGTAAACTTCATCTTCAAATCCTTTAACATGCTCCCCTTCCTTTGCCAGTTCCGCTTCAGGAACAAGTAATGGGAATAAAACTTCGTCATGGTCTTTATCCAAAAGTTCTTTAATTTTCTCAAGCATGTATTTTCTTATTTTAAATCCGTATGGCATCCAAATTGCCATTCCCTTAATAGGGTATCTTGAATCAGTAATATTTGCTTCTTCTAAAATATCATGAAACCATTCACTAAAATTTTCCACCATATCACCTAATTTATTTATAATATTATTATATTAGTTTTTAATAGTTATATAATTAAAGTAGTGACAGGATAATTCTGCACTTATTTTATATTTTTAAAAAATTTAAATAAATAGAAAGTCAAAATTAATGATATGTCACGACAAGAAAAAATTGTAAAAACTAGCATAATAGGCATTGTTGTTAATCTTATTCTTGTTGCATTTAAGGCGTTTGTCGGCATTGCTACTAATTCTATTGCTATTACTTTGGATGCAGTAAATAATTTAACTGATGCATTATCATCCATTATTACGATTATTGGGGCAAAACTCGCAGGAAAAGCTCCTGATAAAAACCATCCATATGGTTATGGCCGTATTGAATATTTCTCATCTGTAATAATTGCAGCTATTGTCTTATGGGCAGGTATTACTGCATTGATGGAGTCCTGGCCTAAAATATTCACACCTGACGTAACAAATTATACTAATGTTTCTCTTTTAATTATTGCTGTTGCAGTTGTTGTAAAATTTGTTTTGGGTCAATATGTAAAACGTGTGGGTGAAGATATTAATTCCCAGGCTTTAGTTGCTTCAGGTAGTGATGCATTCTTTGATTCAATTCTATCTCTTTCAACTTTAATCGCAGCTATTATTTCAATATTTTTTAACATTTCTCTTGAAGGAATTCTTGGTGTTATCATTTCTATTGTTATTATCAAAGCGAGTATTGATATGCTGAGAGAAACTTTAGACAGCATGATCGGTGCAAGGGTGGACTCTGATTTGTCCAAAAAAATCAAAGATTCCATTCTAGAAATTCCCGGTATTTATGGGGTATATGATTTAAGCCTGCATAACTATGGGCCTGAAGACATGCAAGGGTCTGTTCATGTTGAAATTGACGACACGCTAACTGCACTTGATATTCAAAAATTATCAAGACATATTTCAGCTAAAATATTCAAGGAATTCTCAATTATTTTAACTGTTGGTATTTATGCTCATAATGATGTACACAAAGATATTCGTGATGATTTGTACAATATTGCTTCACAATATCCTGAAATCTTGGAGATACATGGTTTCATTGTTTATGAAGATGAAAATTTAATCACATTCGATATCATTGTTGACTTTGATGCAGACCGTGAATCAGTAAAAGAAAAAATTTTAAGTGAAATTAAGACCAAACATCCTGAATTTAATTATCTGATGATTGATGATTACGATGTCAGTGATTGAATATCTTAATCTTGCAGAAGCCAAAATAATTTAAATATGCTTGTAATTTAAATGTGGTATTCCTCCACATCTCTTTTTTTAATTAATTTTCAGACAAAACAATCATATTATAGTTATACTTTATATATAGTTTATACATAAAATAAATTATGATAAATTTGATTATTTCTGCAGTGTATTATGGCTCCAACAGTCACATTGGTGATTTGATTGGCGGCATACTTGGTATTATACTTTGTCTAATTATTTCTGCATTTTGTTCTAAAACAGATTCATCAAACAATAATTCATCAAAAACAGATGGGTATAACTCAAATTCATATACCAATATGCATCGCTCATCCTATGATGATTTCATTGAACAGACAAACTACGACCCTACATGGGATGATCCATTTTTTGAAAAGACAGGAATCGACCCTTGGTTTGATGACAATCCTTGGGACCATGAGAAAAAATAATTATATTTTAATTTTTTATTTCTATTTTTATTATTTAAAAGAAAGTTATTTAATATATTTTAATCATATATAAAAAATGTATAAATAATTTTAGGAGATATTATGAGTAATAGGAAAATACAAATGCCTCGTGAAGTTTACATCGATCCGGGTATTATAAAGGATACTGCGGATATCTGTAAATCTCTGCATTTAGATAAAAAGATTTTAATTGTGACTGGATCTCATACATATGATATTGGAGCAGTTA
>Ga0256404_1012396_pt1 | contig 11098 bp, 9 predicted proteins | sample RumenRJG_01DNA_FD_185990 | JGI IMG/M metagenome (GOLD analysis project Ga0256404, IMG submission 185990) | Bovine rumen microbial communities from Lethbridge, Alberta, Canada - RJG_01 | ecosystem: Host-associated > Mammals > Digestive system > Stomach > Rumen | place: Canada: Alberta | collected...
GTTCTTTCCCAAGTGATTGGAATCATCACCATGAGTGTGATCAAAAGAAGTACCAAGAACCTCATTACGTTTTTCTCTAAAGCTTTCATTTTCATCTCTTTCCCCTTAATCTCTTTATCTCAAATTGTTTACCACTTAATTTCGTATGTGCCGATTGAGAAACGTTGCATCAGGAGGGCATCTGCTGAGTTTACTTTTCCGTCACCGTTTAGGTCTGACGCTGTTAGCGATGCGCCGGATAGGGTGAGGGTTCCTATGCTATGCCTTTGTGCTCTCAGCGCATCTGCCGAGTTTACTTTTCCGTCGCCGTTGTTATCGCCCTTTATGACTACGACAGAGGTTTGAGTTTCCTTTCCTTCGCTGTCGCAAATCTTGACTTTGGAATCGGTACCGACGGCCTTTGTTAGTGCGTCGCCTGATACTTCGTTTCCGTCAGACCCTAGGACCTTTGCTGTTCCGTTTGAAACGCTTATGTTCTCTAGTAGGTCAGAGGCGGTAGTTCCTGCAGAAACTCCAGTGATGCTATCGCCGATACTATATTTGCTTGAAGATACGCTCGGTGCTGCAGGAGCAGGTTTCTCTTCAGGTTTTTCTTCGGGCTTCTCTTCCGGTGTTCCAGAAGGATTCTCCGACGGTTTCTCTTTCGGTTTCTCCTCCGGTGTTTCAGAAGGCTTTTCTTCCGGCGTCCCTGACGGGTTTTCCGACGGGTTCTCAGACGGCTTCTCCTCTGGCTTCTCCGCATCCGGTATATCTATCGTGGTCGGAAGTGGACATGGCTTTTCGGGCATGTTGTCATAAATCGGAATCTCAAATGTGATTCCCACATCCACCAAATCCTCATATCCTGCCGCCAAGATTCTTCCTTCGGATGCTGCAGCATATATTGCAGTCATATACTGACCGGTTCCTACACGCGATATTCCGTTAAGTACATTGAACTTTTGGAAGTATAGCGTGGATTTGTTGTTATATACGTAGTTGTTGGCATATATCTCGGCGCCGCCCGCAATCGCTTTGTAGGGGGAGTCCCAGCCTTTGTTTGTGGCGTAGATTAGGCCGTTTTCCACGGCGGATTTTCCGCCGGCCGCATAGGCGCCTATATTGAAGAAGTTATAATATCCTTCGTAGCCTTCGCGCGTTCCCGAGATCAAATCCGATGATCCTGAGCGTCCCTGTTCAAGTACGAGCATGGATGCGATGGTTAGAGGGTTAACTCCTTTTTCTTTTCCTACATCGTAGATGAGCTCTGCGTATGTGTCATAACCTGACCCTGGGTCTCGCGTCTCAAGATAAGAATTTGAAACGATTTCTTCGATTCCCGAGATGGTCTGAGCAGACTCATCAAATTTGTTAGAAAGGAATTGGAAAACGCTGTCGTCCGCAAGGCTGTTTCTCGGGTCCATATAATATGCCACGCCGTAGCCATTTGCTGCTACATATCCGCCGGAGTCAAATATTATGTATTCTCCAGTCTCCTGGTTATATGCTGCGCTTTCTCTGGATTTCCATTTATCGTTCCAACTGTTTGGAACAAGGCTTATGCTGACAGGGTGGGTTTCTTCGTAAATAACTTCTTCCCAGTCAAGTCCTGTGTGCATCGCCATGAAATGCCAATTCGGGTGCTCCGCATGTAGCGCCCTTAGGTATGGCTTATAGCTTTCCGGAAAACCTTCGCTCTCCATATATTTATCAAAGTCCATATCGCTGGAGTAGGATGAACCGCCGCTCTGAGGGGTTTCACCTTCCGCTTGGTTTACCGTAATATATGTTGCGCAAACGTATCCGTTACCATATTTAGACGATATCTGATACCATTTGATACCGTCGGAACTCTTTGTTTCTCCTAAAATGGTTACTTCAGCATTATAGGGTAGGAGCGCAACGACTTTGTTCTCGGTGCCCGCTCCGGATCTAATATATAGACCGTTGTCAGCATTTACCTTGCCTTTTGATTCAGCAAAAACAAAGGCAGAAGCCCCCATAAACATTTGAGTTATAAGCAAAATAATGAGGAAACTAACTGCAATACCCCTAGCAGAAATAAACCTCTCTTTTGAAGTGCCCAAAACTTACCCCCTTTGAAACACTTTAATAGGTTAGAATAATATTATCATAGTCCATATAATAAATCAATGTAGAAAAGTGAAAAAATAGTGGCTAAAATTGTGAAGAAATCATAAGAAATGGGTGTTTTGGTTTACAATAACACTGTTTCTGCAACCTTAAGGTCCAAACTTGTTGTAATTTTAATGTTAGACGGGTCTCCCTGGACGATAGCGACAGGCTTTCCTGCAGCCACAAAAACGCCCGATACATCAGTGAGGTTTTTAGACTGCTCGGTGGTCAGCTCTGAATAGGCCTCCCTAAAAGCCGAGAGCCTAAAACTCTGAGGGGTTTGGATGTTGAATAGATTTTTACGATCCGGGATTTCGCTTATGAGGGTTTTATTGCTATTAGCGCATGTGGCTGAGAGTGCGCCTGTAGCGGAGGGTGCGTCTGCGCTTGCCTCCTCGTCATTTTCAGGTGCTGCGCCTGCTACCGCAATCGTGTCGGTTGCTGGAATTGCAACGGTTGCAGCGCCAACCTGACGTGCAGCTTCAATGGATTTTTCAATCATTTCGGTCGTAACAAAAGGTCTCGCGGCATCGTGCGTAACGATAATAGGATCAGTCCCGTATGCATACGGAGAGGCATCCTCGGCATATTCTGAAATATGCGCTGTGTCAGACGTCGCCATATCCCTTAGGTCGCTTTCTATAGCATCCAGAACATTTAGGAGCGTCGCGTTTCTATCGGCGCCGCCGGAGATGATATGAAGGCCGTTTACCGGGAGGTTGGGCTTGCTGTCTGCTCCAGGGGTGTTTGGCTCGCTGTCTGCCGTAGGGGCAGACTTTGCGCCTGCTTTCTCGCCAGAAATTAGGTCTCCCATATATTCAACCCAGTCCGGGTGCATACCGATATAGATTGCATCAAAACAGCCGCTCTCCAAGAATGTGTTGAGCGAGTGCATGATAATCGGCTTTCCGCCGAGATCTAAAAATTGTTTTGGGAGGTCGCCCTGTGCGCCGGCCTGCGATGCAGCCTGCGCTCCAGTCTGCGTTGCAGCTTGCGCGCCCGCCATGCGGCTTCCGGTGCCGCCGGCCATGATAATTCCGATGTTCATAAAAGCATTATAACCCAGCAAATATTGAATTTCTACTGTACGAGCATTAGTTTTTGCTTATTATCCTTGATTGTTATATAATTATAAAGATAATGCCATTCTTTTGGCTAATTGAATGAAACATATATATCTAGTGATGGAGAATACTACTGTGGACAAGGGAAAGAAAAATAAGCAGCGATATAATTGCTGAGTACTTGGATGCTGGGAACACCGTCATAGTAAATATTGAGGAGGGAGAAATCAGATTATCCCTTACCCAGTCTGCAGAAAGGATGTTAAACCGAAGCGATGAATGCTAAACGGGGAGGCGTCATCAGAAGACTATTGCAAAGGTAACGATAAATGAAAAAAATACTGCTTATTTTTGGAACAAGGCCAGAGGCAATAAAGATGTGTCCTCTTGTCAAAGAACTGAAAACTCGTAAGGGGCTTGATGTTAAGGTCTGTGTAACCGCCCAGCATCGACAAATGTTGGATCAGGTGCTTTCTACCTTTGATGTCGTTCCGGATTATGATTTGGACATAATGAAGGATCGTCAGACGTTGTTTGATATTTCAACCAACATCCTCAATGGCATAAAGGAAGTGCTTGAAGCGGAAAAGCCTGACGTAGTACTCGTACATGGTGATACAACAACAACTTTTATAGCGGCTCTTGCATGTTTCTATCTTCACATTCCGGTGGGGCATGTAGAGGCCGGGCTTAGGACATATAACATTAATTCACCTTATCCCGAGGAGTTTAACAGACAAGCAGTTGGAATAATCGCTGAATATAATTTTGCACCCACAAGACTCGCTGCAGAAAATCTGATTAGAGAGGGAAAACGACCGGAAAGCATTTATATTACCGGAAACACGGTAATAGATGCAATGCGCCATACTGTGAGAGAGGATTATTCACATCCTGAACTTGAGTGGGTTGGTGATGGCAAACTTGTTTTTATAACTGCGCACAGAAGAGAAAACCTCGGCGAACCGATGCATAATATGTTTAAATCAATTAGGCGTGTTTTGGATGAGCACCCGGAATGCAAGGCTGTTTATCCGATCCACATGAATCCTGTCGTAAGGCAGATTGCTGACGAAGAACTTAAAGGGTGTAATCAAATACATATCATAGAACCAATTGATGTTATAGACTGTCACAATTTTGAATCAAGGTCGTTTTTATGCCTCACTGATTCAGGTGGTATTCAAGAAGAATGTCCGTCATACGGGGTACCGGTTCTGGTAATGCGCGACACAACGGAGCGACCTGAAGGAGTGGAAGCAGGAACACTTAGACTAGTTGGCACGGATGAGAAAACAATCTATAACAGCTTTAAGGAACTTTTAGAGAAACCGGAAGAGTATAAGAAAATGTCTAATGCATCCAATCCCTATGGGGATGGACACGCTTGTGAACGCATAGCGGACATATTGGAATTTGGACGTTATACGCCTTGGGCATAAAAGAGGAGTGTAAAGGAATGAATGAGAGCATCGATTACGCAAACAGAACAGTAGAAGTAAGCCTAGTGGATCTATTTTGGTCGCTTCTAAGAAAGTGGCGAGCTATATTGGCTTGTATTCTTATTCTTGGGATAGGTTTAGGTGGATACGGATTTATGAAAGAGTATAAGACTTACTCCAATGCAACAACCCGCTCCACCAGACAAACCAAATATGAAAGTTCCCTTCATGATTACGAGGTAAAGAAAGAAGCGCTTGAGACAAAAATAGATAATCTTGAAATGCGCATAGAGTTCTTGAATCATGCTAGGGAGAACTCTCTTATGCTCAAGATTGATCCTAACAACGTATTTAGGATTGTTACTGTGTACTATGTTGATTCTGATTACGAGATAATTCCGGAATCGGTTTATCAGAATCCCGACTATACCAATTCTCTACTAAAGGGATATAGAAATGCAGTTCAGCGGATTGAATATAATGATCTCGTGAAAATGGAAGGAGAGGACGAATTGTTTTCCGATCCTCCAATTACCACGCAGACAGTAAAAAGAGTTTATTCCGCCGGTATCGATGAGACCGCAAATCTTTTGACGGTTATTATAATCTCGGAAAAAGAAGACCGCGCGGATCAGATAATGAGCGGAGTAAAAGCTGCTCTTGACGAGACAAATAAGACACTTACTACAACAATGGGTAAACATACCCTCTCTGTGGTAAGCGAGAGTAGGGAGTGGGTTGTTGATACGGATTTATACAAGGCCCAGGCGGAGTTCCAAGAAGAATACAGCAAGGTCGCAGAAGGACTTGATGCTGCAAGAAAAGAACTGTCATCTTTGTCTAAGCCAAAGACCACCGTGCTTACCAAAAAAGATGTTATAAAGGCAGGCATTAAGTTTGGCTTAATCGGATTGGCATTGGGTTTAATTCTCCCATTACTTTACTACGGAATCAAATTGATACTTCAGGACAAGGTTAAGAGCGTAGGTGAACTTGGCGCCAGATATAATATGCCGGTTCTCGGAACAGCAAAGGTCAGCGAAAAGAAGCAAGGAAAACTTGATGCCAAAATAGCATCTGCTCTAGGTATGTCGTCTTCAAATATAGATGATTCAATTAAGTATGTTGCTGCCAATATTGGCCTTCGTGCCAAGAGTGCAGAGAAGGTCTTGTTGCTTGGTAATACCGATAGGGGCAACCTTGAAAAAATAGCTGAAATGATACAACCGGAAATAGGCGATAAAACCATTTGTGTGGGAGGAGACTTAAAGAGTGATTACTCTGCGATTTCCGCCTTAAACGATGACTACGCTGTTGTGCTGATTGAAGATTTGCAGAAAACCAAGCATTCCGATATCGTGAATGAAATCAAGACCGTTCAGGCGGCACACTCGGACGAAATTGGATTTATCGTATTGCAGTAGATGAATTATAAGCAATGAAAGAGTTATCCTTAAAAGAAATACAAACGATTGAATTGGAGCTACTTAAGCAGTTCGATGGCATATGCAAGGCGAATAATCTAAGGTACTCGCTAGGAGGAGGAACTCTCCTCGGCGCTGTGAGGCATAAGGGATTTATTCCTTGGGATGACGATATTGATGTCATGATGCCGAGACCTGACTACGATGTCTTTTTGTCTCTTTGTGCAAAAGAGAATTTCCCATTTAATCTTATTTCTTATGAAACAAGAAAGGGATACAGAGGACTCTTTGTAAAACTTTCCAATCCAAAGACTGAGATAATCGACAGCGTACTCGATAATGACTTTGAGATAGGCGTAAACATAGATGTTTTTCCTATTGATGGTCTTGGAAATAGCATGGATGAAGCGCTTGAGCTTTTTAAGAAAACTCGATTCGATAGAGAACTGCTCAATGCCTCGGGTTGGAAGAAGTTCACCAGAAGCAAGACGCGTGGATTGGTTTATGAACCCATTCGACTGGCGTTTTTCCTAGGCAGCAGGTTTGTAAATAGAAGTTCTTTAATACAGAAAATTGAAACCAAGAACAGAGCAGTTTCTTTTGAGGGGTCCGCATTTGCAGGGTGTATATGCGGAACCTATAGAGAAAAAGAAATAATGCCTCAGAGGACCTTTACGGAATACATATCACTTCCGTTTGAGGACACAAGCTTTATGGCTATTTCTGATTACGACAGCTATCTAAAAGCTCATTACGGAGATTATATGCAGCCTCCGCCTGAGAAGAAGCGGATAACTCATCATACATATAAAGCATTTTTAAAGGAATAGGTGAATATGGATAAAACAGTATCGGTGCTTCTTAGCTCATATAACGGAGAAAAGTATATACGCGAAATGATAGACAGCATCTTGGCGCAGGAGAATGTTTCGGTTAAACTCATAGTTCGCGATGACGGATCATCTGATAGTACAAAGGACATTTTAAAAGAATACAAAGATAGGATTGCCGTCGATTTTGCACCAAATGCGGGCGTTGGCTCTAGTTTTATGAATCTCGTATATATGGCCTCTGATGAGACGGATTATTATGCATTTAGCGATCAGGATGACATATGGCTTCCCGATAAACTTTCCCGTGCGGTTACGTATTTGGAAGGACATACAGAACCTGCACTCTATGCGTCCAATCAGACACTCGTAGATGCAGATTGTAACAAAATCAATGACAGGCATTCAGTAGTGCCCGACCATTCCATATATCAGATAGTATGCAATAATAAGCTTTCGGGTTGTACTATGGTATGGAATAAAGAGTTGCAGCAACTTTTGATACGTGAGTCGTCAAGGCCAACAAAGGATCTTCTCGTAAAAAGAATACATGACGTATGGGTTGGCGCAGTGGCAGCGGCAACCGGAAGCATATATTTTGATATGGAATCCGGAATTCTATATAGGCAGCATGAGAACAATGTTGTCGGAGTGCGTAAGACTAAAAAACTTGACCTCTGGAAGAAAAAGCTGAACAATCCGGCTTTAAGAAATGGCAGAAGCCAGCTTGCTCAGGAGTTGTATAACGCATATAAGGATGAAATAAACGATCCTGATGTAATAGAGTTTTTGAAAATGTGCGCGCTTTATAGGGAAGACAGAACGTATAGAAAAAAACTCTTGAAGAGTACGGCTCTGACGGCATATACCGGAGAATCACCGCTAGAGTTTAAAGCAAAGGTGCACGCAAATCTGTTTTAGTTTTAACAGGAGAATGAGATGAATATAGGTGTTATTTTTGCAGGAGGCGTAGGAGCCAGGATGCATTCCGCTGACAAGCCCAAGCAATTCCTGGAAATCTTCCATAAGCCAATTATAATCCATACATTGGAGCATTTTGAAAAATGCAAGGATATAGATGCAGTTGTAATTGCATCACTGGAGAGCTGGATTCCTCATCTAGGGGGCCTTCTCTATCAATACAGAATAGAAAAGGTAAAGAAAGTTGTGCCGGGTGGAGAGACAGGGCAGCTTTCTATCTATAACGGACTTTGTGCTGCAAAGGAAATTGCAGGAGATGATGACGCTATTGTTCTTATTCACGATGGAGTTCGTCCAATGATCAGTGAGGATCTTCTATCGGAGAATATTGCCTGCGTAAAGAAAAACGGCAACTGTATAACGGCAGGTATCGTAAAGGAAACCATAGTTGTTGTGGACGAGGAGAATGTGATTCAGCAGGTTCCATCAAGAGCCAACTCTAGGGTTGCAAAGGCGCCACAGAGTTTCTTTTTGAAGGATATTCTTTCCACTCATGAAAAAGCCCTTGAGCAAGGACTTAAGGATTCCATAGATTCATGCACATTGATGCAGCAGTTTGGACATAAACTCACGATGATAGATGGTCCTTATGAGAATGTAAAAATAACAACACCTGATGATTTCTTTACCATGGCGGCCATACTTGGTGCTAGAGAGAATAAGCAGATTTATATTCCGGAAGAATAGATATGAGTTTAAGACAGTCAACAGTTTATCAAAATGATATAGACTCCGTTTTGGCGGATTCCAATATTAATTGGGATGCTCTGAACGGAAAGAAAATGCTGATTACCGGGGCAAGTGGTTTAATCGGCGGTCTTTTGGTGTCCTGCCTAGTCTGCGGAAATCAAAGAGGCATGCTTGATTGTGAAATCTATGCGCTTGCGCGTAATGAAGAAAAAGCGAGAAAACTATTCGGTGCTGATTTCAATGATGTCAATTGGATTTTTTCGGATGTTGAGACTGTTGATCTAGGTGACATCAAACCTGATTATATTATTCATGCGGCGAGTCCGACATCCAGCAAAGGCTTTGTTGAGAAGCCTGTCGAGGTTCTAGAAGCAGGAATACTCGGAACTCGAAATTTGCTGGAACAGGTCGCAAAACAAGGCATAGAAAAATTCGTTTATCTTTCCACCATGGAAGTCTATGGTGCGCATCAGGGAGACGAAAAAGTTACTGAGGACACCCAGTTATCTGTTGATTCCGCTGTTGTGAGGAATTGCTACCCGATAAGTAAGATTGTAGCAGAGAATCTCTGCGTGTCATATTTCTCTGAGTATGGAGTGCAAATCAGCATTGCAAGGCTCACGCAGACCTTTGGGCCGGGCGTGGCATATGATGATGGGCGAGTGTTTGCTGAGTTTGCAAGGTGTGCGATAGAGAAGCGAGACATCCTCTTAAAGACTGAAGGGAAGACCAAACGCAATTATCTATACACTGCGGATGCGGCGCGAGCCATTTTTACCTTGCTACTTACCAAAGATAGCGACGGAGAAATCTATAATGTTGCAAACGAGGATACATACTGCGCCATAAAGGAAATGGCAGAACTCGTCTGTGGTCTCTACGGCGGAAGTATCGGGTTTGACTTGTCACATGATACAAGCGCATTTGCGCCGACGCTATGCATGAACCTTTCATGTGAAAAAATACATAAGCTTGGCTGGAAAGCGGAAACGCCTTTAGAAGAAATGTTCAAGCATCTTATTGAGTTTATGAAGGCGGATATAGATGGCTAGTATCACACTGTTCATTTTTGCAATATTCGCACTGGTCGCGTTCATCTACTATAAAAAGGACATTATAGGTCCGTGGTTTTTACTGTGCGCAATGATGACGCTATCGTTTGTCATTGTGCTTCTTAACATAGAAAATTGGGAAGTTGTAATTGTTCCAAAGTTCACTATATACTGCAGTGTAATGATTCTTTCGTGGTTCTTCGGTTCCGTAGCAATACGTTTTTTCAGTGGGTTCAGGATTTCATTATCACATAACCACGTTAGCAGAGAAATAAAAGAAACCCAGATAAAAAGCAATATCTCAGAAGGAACCTATCCATATCTTTTATTGCTGTGTATATCCGTCATTCTTACATTCTTCTACCTAAAAATGAAGCTTCCCACATTCAGTTTTAGTTCCATCGAAGCAATCAAGAATACATTGAGGGTAATATATGATACAGAGAAGACACGCGGGTTTTTTAGGACACAAATATTTCAGCTAATCATAGCTATAGCATACATATCGCTCTACAAGCGTATGAGTATTCAGTACTTAAGCCATGACAGAAGGATGCGACTTATGTTGGATATACCTGTAGTGTTGTTTTTGCTTTGTGCATTGGTATCTACCGACAGAAATATTCTTCTGCGTTTCATGATCTACTTTACAATTCTCTACGTTATGTTTTTCAGAGAGCAGATAAAGGCGCACATTACAAAAAAACTATTTGTCAGAGTTATCATTCTCGTATTAATTGCAGGCGGAGTTTTCTTTAGCTTCGGTGCAGCCAAACAGTACACTTCCAACGTCACAAGGGCGATAAGTATATATGGTGGATCGGGCTTATATAACTTTAACTTATGGCTCAAAGATTTTAGTGGGCCTTATACACATGGTAAATTTGTTTTTGCAGAAGTGCAAAACGTGCTCAATGCCTTACACTTAATGAGTCCTAGTACTGTTGAGCATAATGCTGAATTTATAACTTATTATTCCGAAAACGGATATGCTTATTCCTCAAATATTTATTCCGCGATGCGGTTCTATGTTCAGGACTTTGGTATCTGGGGAATAATAGTAAGCTCGTTCCTAATTGGTGCATTGTATGAAATTATGTATATCATGATGAAGCGTAGGCCGTACGGATTTTCGTGGGTGTTCTACGCAAGCATGATTTATCCGGTAATCTATTATCCGATACTGGATCAGTTCATGAAGAGAATGCATTTTGGTAGAGTGTACGAAATAGGTTGGCTTGTAGTCTTTTATTTTATACTCTTCTCAGCATACGGAATAAGCAAATACCGCTTCAATCGCAGAAACTTTGCGTGTAATAGAGCAAAGACAAAATTGGTGCTGCGACGCAGATAAAGTAATAAACATAGTTGTTGCAGAAAACTGGGAGGCAGAAAATGAGAAGACAGCTTAAGAAGTTTAGTTCCGTCATCATGATTGTCACGGTGATTGCTATGTGCTTTGCTGAGACGGCTTTTGCTATCAGCGACACATCTGCGATT
>Ga0256404_1012397_pt1 | contig 11097 bp, 7 predicted proteins | sample RumenRJG_01DNA_FD_185990 | JGI IMG/M metagenome (GOLD analysis project Ga0256404, IMG submission 185990) | Bovine rumen microbial communities from Lethbridge, Alberta, Canada - RJG_01 | ecosystem: Host-associated > Mammals > Digestive system > Stomach > Rumen | place: Canada: Alberta | collected...
TGGTTCATTTTGCAGCTCCATTTACGGGAGCGGACAAATGTGTTATCCCAAAGGGAACTGCTTTTGCGCCACATTCGCCTATGCGAGGTGATGCTCTGTATATGCATTTTGTAGATGGAGATAGAGAGGCGTTGTTCGCAAGGATGGAGACCCAGGTGAAAGACAAGTATGAAGACCTTTTCACCCGACTACAAGGGTTCTCCTTTTTCATCACTGAAGAGCAAATTAAGACGCTACCACTCAAATTTCGCAATGGTAGTGCTGAACGGCTTCTGGAAATCATGTGCCAGTTACGTTCCCCTGTTTATCCAATTTTCCCGTAGAGTGCCCACTTCCTTTATAGTTTCGGTCCACGTTTCTTTTTCTTCTTCTGCATCTGTCTTCTGAACTCTTCCTCGGCAGGGTCATAGACGGGATTCGTAGTGTCGAACAATCCCAAAGAAGGGATTCCTATTGACGGTTTTGTTGTGCTTTTGTTGCTCAGAATAAGTCTTTTGTCTTGGCTGTTCCGTCTGGATTTGACGTGACTGGCTGTTGATTGTTCGTTGCTGTTCCTTTTCTTCGTTGGCATTCAGTTTTGACAAGATGACCGCATAAGACAGACCTCTTCTAATTTGGGAAGCCTTGAAGGTATAGCCGTCTTTCTTGAAGCGCATACCTTGTAAGTCTTTAAGGTCTTTGCTGCCATCCCGTCTCATGACAAGTTCTACTTCCACGCCATTCGCTTTGTGGTGATTTACGAATTTTGACCATGAATTGCAGCGCAGTAAGCCTGTACCGACGGCATGGTATATCTCGTATTTCGGACGATTGGTGCTCACCATCGTCATCTCCGTTTCTCTTAATCGCTCGGTTTTAGTACGTCCATTGGCACAATTGCCCTTCACGTCCCACATAACCAATGGAATACTGTGCTTGCATGAAAACTGGCACTGTGTACCGTTGATGGTAATCCTACCCATGATAGGAACAATCCCATCCTTTTCCTTACCCTTGTTCGCGTAGAACAAAATCTTGAAAGTTGATCTCATTTCTTATTCCTTTTTTAATTTCCAAGTAGGGCTGCGGGGTTCCCCCCGCTTTCCCCTTTAAGAACCGTGCATGCGACTTTCACCGCACACGGCTCGCGTAATTCTAAATTAATTCTCGCTCTAATTAATCGGCTCCGTGCCTCTTCAGGCACTGCGTTTGAGAGGGCGCGTCTGACGGGTCATTGCCCGCCTTTGCGTGAAGTACTCGTCATATTGTGGGTCGAAGGGGTTGGCTTCCGCCCTTACCTTCGTGTAGCGCAGTAGTGGCGTGTCGGCGAGGGTAATGAGGGATAGCGTGTATTCTTTTCCCTCCTTGTTCTTCCGCGTCGTGCTGTACGTCCACTGCCGCGTGCCGCTCTTGTGCCAGTACTTGTTACGTACCCACTCCAATGACTTGTTCCGATGTCTGCGTATCGCCCATCTCCACAGCTGTAGGAAGATGGTGTGGTCGAGACGCCAGAACGACTTCTTCGACGACACGTATCTGTAATAGTTCACCCATCCCGCTATCATGCGGTTCAGTTTCTCTATCACGTCAGCCTGCTTCCGCGAACGCATTCCATATATGATGTCGTGCGTCTTTTCAGCAAACTTCTTCATGCTCTTCTCGCTCGGCTTAATCAGCAGCGTGCCGTTCCCATACTTGCGTATGTTGAAGCCGAGGAAGTCGAATCCGTCGTCGATGTGCGTTATCAGTGTCTTCTCCTCCGAGAGTTCCAAGCCCCTTTCCCTTAGGTACACGATGAGGTCTTGCTTGATTTCCTCCAGCAGTTCGGGGCTTTCGCCCGTGATGATGAAGTCGTCGGCATAGCGCACAAGGTTCACCTTTCGGGAGCGGGTCTTGCCGTTCTCCTTTCGGGTGGCATACTTGGCGAGAAGTGCCTCGATGCCGTCGAGGGTGATGTTGGCCAGTGTGGGGGAGATTATCCCGCCCTGCGGCGTGCCCTCGTCGGTGATGTGGAACACGTTCTTCTCAATGACCCCAGCCCCCACCCATCTGCGCAGCATCCTCGCGTCGATGATGACGTTCTGTAGCAGCCAGTCGTGGCTGATGTGGTCGAAGCAGCCCTTGATGTCCCCCTCAAGCACCCATTGCGCGGAGTTCTTGTTGCACAAGCATCTGAATATTTGGTCTATCGCGTCCGCACAGCAGCGGTAGCGGCGGAAACCATACGAGTGCTTGTCTGCATTCGTCTCAGCTATGGGTTCGAGTGCCATGAGGAAGAGTGCCTGCATCGCCCTGTCCCTGATGGTCGGGATGCCGAGCGGGCGCATCTTCCCGTTCTTCTTGGGTATGTACACGCGCCTTAGCGGCTTTGGCTTGTATCCTCTCAATGTCAAAGAACTGATGGCTTTGCAGCGTTCCTCGGGCGTGAGCCAGGTCTCCCCGTCCACCCCTGCGGTGCTACCGCCCTTGTTTGATGTCACCCGCCTCACGGCCAAGGCCTTGGCCGCAAACGAGTTCACCAAGATATGCTGGAGGCTTCTCACCTTGCCAACACGTCTCGCTTTCAGAGCCTTCACTATTCGGACTTGCAGCTTGCGTACCTCTGCCTCACACCGCGTCCAGTTGATGGACTGCCAGCGGTTCAGCACGGCTGGGGATGCACACGTGGCCTTCGCCACGTTCCATTGACGTTTCCTCATTTCTTACAAGTTCTGCAATTCGTTTCGTGAAGAATTACCTCGCGGAAGTCTGCCCGCTTTCGCGTGGGATGATGTTACAATCCCTGTCCCCGCCATTACAGCGGGGCGTTCGCTTTCTCCGCGTTCATCTGCCTGCAGGCCGTTCGGGTTTCGTTGCCGTCGCCTTACCGCTCCCCCAAGGGAGGTGGGAGACCTACAGGTTTACCGAGTTCCGTATAAGTAACTTCGTCCGGTTTAGGACCCGCCTATCCACCGGTGGGGCAACGTCCGTGTGGCCTCTCCAAAAACAAGACCAGCCTGCCCACCCGCCATTTTGGCTCCAGCCATTTAGCATCCGTAGGCTGGTTCTTCGTTACGATGGTTGCTAACGACGGTTACTCTACGTTGTCCATGCCAGACAGCCTTGCAGCTGCGCGGGGTGATGCTCCCCGCCTCGCCACGTTGTCCCGATGCTCCGCACCCCGCCGTTGCCAGCGACGCACTTTCGGTAGGCTACTCTTGACGGAACAAGAGGTTCATTAGTTTCAAAGAACAATTACTTATACGACTTCTCGTCGCAATTTTGGCTGCAAAGATAGCCGAAAATTACGGTACCTACAAGGGCAAAATCCTAAACAACCAAGGAGATTTCCCTATAGTTTTGAGGGAAACGCCCCAAAGTAGGCTCAGAAAAGCATAATTTCTTTGTTTTGCTCTCGACTTTTCGTATCTTTGTAAGAATTCATAGGATCTCTTTAAATAAAGGCAGTCTGGGGAATTGAGGAAAAACAGGGTTACCTTTAGCACCTCCTGCACCAAATGGCTTTGTGGCTCTGGAAGGTACCTTGAGAAGTTGTTCACAATCTTGCCCTGATGATCATAGAGATGAGTCTTATAGCAGTTGACAAGTGCTGTTCTGCTTAATCCCTTTTCAATGACATGCTGCATATAAAACAATGCTTCTTTTAGGCTTTCACTCCGTGTGATAATCTCAATATGCTGGCCTCAGGGAACAAGTGCAAAGGGGAGTGGGAACTCATTGCTGGCATCATTCCCTATTTCTGAAATAGGCTGTTTCACTATTTCTCCAACGGGCCGTTGGAGTTTCTCTTCCTGCAATTCTGCAACGGGCCGTTGCAATTTTACAAGATGCACCTCAAAACTAGCTTGAAACACAATTTCTGCAATGGATCGTTGCAATTTTGCTGCTTCCGTGGTATACATTTATGAAAATGGAACCTTCGATGTCAGTAAATCTAGCGTTCATATCATCAATAGCCTTGTCAACAGTTTCTTTTACTTTGGCAAAAGACAAACCATCAGGGGAGCCGGATACTTGTTGCATTAGCTTTTTAACTATTGCCAAACTAATGGTCTTATTATCTCCACATTCTTCGTTTATGACAGAAGTGGGGATAACATAGAACTCCCAATGTTCTAACTGTAGCGGATTGGCTCCCTCTTTGTCTTTTCCTTTATTGATGACAAACACATAGATGTCGTTCATTCTTTTGAGTTCTGATTTCAAGTCGCCTTCTACACAATGGGCTTTAGTTATACCAAAAGAACGCTGTTCTGACCAAGTCCCATCTTTTCGCCAAGGTTGATAATATGCGGTTGTCTTAACTTCTATTCTCCTTCCTCTGTAATCAATATCCCATAGTGTCCAGCCATTATTATTGTCTGGTGTCTCTTTCCCCAATGCCATAGCCACAAGGAATTCTCCGACACGGCCTTGCATGTCAGAAAGGTTAGAGAATTGGAAACGCCAGAAGTCAAGTACAGTGAATCCAGCCTTACCACCCTTCAACGTAAATTCTTCTTTCCCGTTGAGGAAATCTACTGTATCGTGAGTTCTTTTCATTGTTTTTAGAAATTGTCGTAAATCATTTCTTGAAGTTCATAATCTGTTACGTCAGGGTAACCGAATGGCAGTAGCTCCTCTTCTGTGAACGTCTTGTCATAGTCATCACCCATTAAGAGCACCAGCATCCTGTCAATGACATCGCTCACGGCCTTGATGTGTTTCTGATAAAGACTGCTTGTAGCCTGAACGACCATTGCAACAGACATCGGGCATTCCAGTAGCCCAGACCAAGCATGTTCAACTTCATATAGTCTCTTTCTGTATTCAAACAATGCCTCAAACAAATAAGGAATGTCCCAGTTTACTCGGATGAATCTGGAATTGTCCACTCGTTCTTTCTTGAAATCACCGTCAAGATTCTCCTTCAAGAGTCGCCGAAACTCATTCATCTTTTCTGGTGAGCAAAAGTTGCTGACAATATCTTCAAACTCGTTATAGTTTTTGATGTCTTTTCCGTATGCTTTCATCGCAGCCGCAAACCTGCGGACTTTGATGCCATGAGGAGAATCGTCAGAAAGGTCTATGTTTCTGATATGTCCACTATTATCTGCCAAAGAAAGGTATTCCTTCAAAATCCTTTCAACATTCCAAATGCCATTTAGTTTTCTTTCTGCCATACTATTCTGTTCGTAATAAACAAGTTCTTATTTCTTGGATTAATCTTTGTTCTGATAATTCCATGTGAGTGAGGTAGTCCTCGAAAGAATCAGTCTGACTATCTATATTCATGCCAAATACAGACAGTGAGCCTCCCTTGCCATTAAGTTGTTTTACAGCTAACGGAAGTGTCCCGCTTATTACAGGAACAATAAAGCCACCCAAATCCCTGTCTAATACGTGCATGTAGGATATAACCTGATACAAGTCCTTGGTTTGTACTTTGCTCCAGTCATCATACCATTTGTATTTTGCATCAAGCACCATTTCGCGACTCAGGAAGTCGGGATAGCAACAACCAGAACGGTCAGAGAAAAGATACTTGCGTCTTTGACCTTCCTTGTTTCTTGGATGCTCGAAGCCAATATCAGCAAGAAATGTATTCAGATATTCCTCCCACAGCCAGGCACCATCAAACAGGACACCATAGATTTCATCATCGTCACGCCCGTATTTCATTTCTTCCTGGCGAAGTATTTGTAGGCAAAGCTGTTGTAGTGGGCGATATTCGCCATAATAAGGGTGGCTGATGGGACGGAGATTCTGGTTCGTCACCTTCTGCCGTTCATTACGATTATAGGATTCTGTGGCCTGACAGATTGCATTAACGGCATCTGACGTATCATCATCATTATGAAGGATGTTTCCAGAATATCTATGACGCGAAATGTATTCGATAGTATGACGTATCAACTGTGTGAGATGGTTGTCCTGGGCATACTCTCGAGTGGCATAGGCAATCTTGCCTGTAAAGGGAATATTATGTCTGATATGTCTTGAAACATCTATTCGCCCTTTCACATTGGCATCATTGTAATTCCGAGTTTGGTACTCTCTATACAGGCCCTGTTGCATAGCCCGTTTCAGGAATGTAGGGAACAAGTAGATGAGAAAGTCAAAGATGCTTTTTTCGTCAGAGTTAAATTGTAGGTCGAACAGATTAATGGCAAAGACCTTTCGCAGCATATAATGCAGGAAATAGTCCTCTTTTCCTTGTGCAAAGCGGGAACTGATGCTGACCTTGGTGTTACCACAGCCAATAAACCCCATGATGTTGCCAGTCACCAACTGTTCGCCCTTTGTCTCAAAGATATGGGAATCGCCTATCTTATCCCCATAGACATCAAGGTCTTGCGGGAATATCAACAGATTGGGATGCTCCTCGAGGCTAAGAGTCGCGATGGTTGGCTCTGCCAGCTTTTTGAGTGTTTCAAGATGGCAAAGTTCTGCCTCTGACAAATGCCGTTCAGAGTTATCCTTCGTTTGTATGGGCTGACTACTCATCTATGCTCGTCTTGTTGTATGCCTTGTGCAATTTCTCCAACAATTCCTTTGACCTACGATTACCACGCAGATACTCGTAAAGTAATCCTTTCAGGTGACTCTCCCACAAACATTCGAATGGATTCTCCTTGTCCTGATAGTCAAGATATTTTCTGAAGTAAGCAGCTCCTATCTGATAAGCCTCGTCCAAGCCTTCCGTTTCAGCGATAGCTTTATTCAGACTGAACATCCTTTGCTTGATTTCATCTTTAACTTCAACAAATTCCTTATCGTTTTCTATCATGTTCGTGTAGCTTTCCTCAGTAGTTACTTCCTGCCAAGCAAAACGGCGACGCATAGCAAAGTCCATACTCTCCACACTACGGTCAATATCATTCATCGTGCCGATGATATAGACGTTTTCTGGAACATAGAAGCCATTCTTGAAAGCATCACCTTCTTCTATTAGGTTTTGATACTGGGTATTTACCTTACCTTTCTCACCTCGATAGCCTGGGTCAATAGAAAAGAACAGTTCACCAACTATCTTTGAGTTTTCACCACGGTTGATTTCATCGATGATGAAGATATACTTCTGGCTATTCTTTTTCGGCTTTGTTGATTCAAAAGTTTCATCAAGATAATAATGCTTACGCATGTAGTCAATAATTAACTCACAATGCTTGGCATACCAATTATTGTTGGCAGTTTTGTTATAAAAACTCTCTATTAATTCCTTTTTTATTGATGTTCCATCGATTCTTAAATTAGAGTCATTGTCAACTGATACTGTAAATGCAGCACTGTGAGGCCTTTCAAATGTAATTGTCTTTTGTGTATTCTTTAATTCTTCTATTAGCTTGTTATATGCATAATCAAAAGAAAGAAGAACCTTTGTGTCATCTGTAGTTTTTATATCCTTTAAAGCTTGCTTACAAAACATCTTAAACACCCCATCCCTTCTTTCAAACCCGACATTGCCGTTTTCATCATTCTTGGGTCGCAGTCCCTCAACAAAATCTGTATAGTCATACGAAGGATGGAACTGTACAAAACCGATTTCTGCGCCCATCTCCTCTACTATTGCCTTTGCTATATGGGTCTTTCCAGTTCCTGGCGCACCTGTCAGTATCAGGTTTTTGTTAGCTTCCAGCAGATCTATGTACTTCTGATATTTTGATTCCATTTCTATTTCTGTATTGATATTCAACAATTCCTTAATATGCTGTGCTTGTTTATCTGTCGTTCCTTGAAAGAAAATGCTATTCCCCATCTCTGTATTCTGAACGGGCATTTGCAAAAATGAGTGCCATTCAACTTCTCTTCGCATTGGGTTCTCATCATCTTCAACAATAGTACAATCAGAAGTAAACATACCCCATCCATGCAACAGATGGTATTGTTTCCCGTTTCCTTTCTTTGGTTCAAAGACTACGACAATATCACCAACTGACACTTCTTTCGTAAAACTCCAATAGGCATCTGGAACTTTCAAGTCAGCGTTACCTACATCTTGCTGATAGGCTTTTCGTAAAGCAGACTTAGACTTATATATAGTGAAGTCTTTGATGGTCTTTGCCGAAGAGCCACACCCCAAAGAATCCTGCGCGTATGTTTGAACGTTTCCGCTCCATAGCCATACGCGTTGCTTCGTCGGCAACATGATATTGTAGATATAGCCTAATATTTGTGGAAACTCTACAAACAACATCCATAACACATCCTGTGCCAGCAACAAGTCACTTTGTACCTGACCCTCCAAGGAAGATGCTACAATCTGATGTAATTCTTTGTCTTGTGCTACCAACAGCCTTAAAGGCTCTATCAGTTCAAGGAAATGATGATAGCATTGTCCCGCAGACTTCCTTTCTTCACCCAGATACTTGCAGAACAGCGTATAGACATCATACTTGTAGATGGTGTATTTCTCTGGATTGATACAAGTCAGAATGACAGAAGCTGTCCGCTCGTCGTTAGCCTTGCTGTTGAATCCAGAAGCAGGAAGTAGCGAGGCCATTGCCGACTTGTAGTTTGCCAGTCTCTCATTCAATGTCTTGGTCTCATCCAAAAGGGTTTCTAATGCTTCTTTAAGCCCTTCTGGATTTGTACCCATCAAGTGTTTTAACGTCTTGTTGTCACGAGCAGCATCAATGAGATTGTCAAAACCACCCAACTCCGACTTTTTTGGATTAGCCACATGGCTTCGAATGATGTCAAGTAGAGCCTTTCCCTTGTTGGCCGTTATAAGCTGCCATTTGTATAACTCTGTCCACTTATCACCGTCAATGGGAATTTCCTTTCGCAACTCCTTGTAACGTTCTATCAGATACCAATACAGATACTCCCTGATAGCCTCCACCAGTTCTGGCCTCAGTTCCCATTCGAAAGTACCCTCACCGCCTTGTGGAAGTTTTTTTCCTTCGCACATCGGGATTATCCAGAAGCATGGAGTGCCATCAGAATGAACCACCTGAAAACGGTTCAAACGCTTCTGCACATACTTGCCCAGCTCTCTGACGTTTGCACTCAGTTTCTGTGCATTGCCTCCAAAGTCATTGCTGACAGCTGTACAAGTGCCTCTGTGACCAGGATAGTAAAAGTATTTCAGCACGGTATCCTTGTATGTCTGCGGCATTTCCTCGTCCTGAAGGATTGATAACCATTCTTTTTTTGTGATACCAATATCACAAGAATAGATGCCATCTTTCTCTACGACTTGAATTGTGTCCATGTTATGCTTATTGTTTCAGATTAAAAATAGTTCTTAATTCATTATTGTATCTTATTTCGTCGCATTTGTTCATATAAGAAGAGGTAAACAGCCCTACGGTGGTGCTGCTGCTCCGTGCCAGAGTCGAAAACCTCTTTATGTGTAAATTACCAAAGTGCAACTCTTCCTAAACTGCCCCCGAGGTCGAGGGAAGCAGATGTGAAGCCAAGAGCTTTGAACACACGGATCATGGTGGGAATAGTGATGCTATAGCCTCGCTCCAGTTTTGAGATTTGGGCTTTTTTCACTCCGATGCGTTCGCCCAACTCTTCCTGTGTAAGGTTTTGTTCAAGACGGGCCTTCCTAATGGCTTCACCAAGCTTATAGGCGTGAACTGCCTCATCAACGCTACTCTCGAATGCATCACGCTTTGGTGTACCAACTTTGCCGAGGTCTCTGTCAAGAGTTTCCTCGAAATCAATAAACTTCATGTCTCCTACCTGTTCCATATCTACTTCTTTTTATTTGCAAAATATAATCTTCTAAACTCTTGTGCTTTGGCAATCTCCTTCTTTGGCGTTTTCTGTGTCTTTTTCACAATGCCGTGAGTGGCGATTACGAGCGTCTTTTTCTCTGTGTCCCAAAAGGCAAACAGACGATATGCTATTTTGTTATAGAGGGTGCGAAACTCCCAAATCTCTGTATCTCCCAACTTCTTGAAAAGTTCCGGGTCTCGCTCTCCTTTCTGAACTCGTCGGATGTTGTACCTTATCTTATTTGCTACCTTTAGTGGTAGTGAGAGCAGGAACTAATCCGCTTCAGTCGATAATATCAGTCGAAATACCTTTTGTTCCATCATTCTATAATTTGTGTGCAAATATAATGATTAGTTTCCAATTCACGATACTTTTATGTGTAAAAATTGCCATTTACTACAGATATTTAACTAAAGCCCTTCTTTTTCTTTGCTCATTCGATAAATTTTTGCAACTTTGTTTCGAACTCAAACAGTGCAAACCCAGCAGACAGGGGGGGACTCTTCGGGTGGTTAAGCCACATTGGGTTCCGTAACGGAGCAGTCCGCTCGCTGTTGTTTTTTATGCGGAGGGTGTACCACGAAGGTAGAGCTTTCCGTTCCCTGATTGAAGAAAAGGGAATCAGCCTACCGTTGGTACTGCTGCTCCCCGACGAGGCCGAAGCCCTTTTCTTTTTATATCACTTGTAAATGTGGAGGCAACCATTTTGTCATTCCTCGCAAATCCGCAAGTGCTCTGATGGTCACTCTCCACATGTGTTTCAGAAAGAGGAGTGAGCGAAGGATTCAAACCTCTCACCTGAGTAAAGCCCAGCCACCGAACTGTCGCGCTAGCCACTCCCCTCTTAAACCCTGCCCTTACGGGGAGGGGTGCCCTTTGGGCGGGGTGGGGTCTGTAATATCCTGATAGCGAATAAGATACTGACCCCACCCCAACCCCTCCCCTACAAGGGAGGGGAGGGGCTGCGCCTTCGCCCGCGACATGTTGGGACTTTTTAAAGTGGACTCATAGATGGTTTCAACGTTTACTATCAAAATTTTTTTTGTCGGATTTGTTGTTTTGTTGTTATTTGTTGGTTAATTTATTGGTAATCTGGTTGTTGCGAATGATAACAACAAATAAGAATATGACAACAAACTGCTATTTTTCGTAGTAAAGTGAACATTCGATAGCATTTTGCACCATTTTCTCGAGATAAAGTCGAATTTTTTCAACCGTGGGCATATATCATTGAGGCACAAATTACAAGCCCTTTGTAACAGCATTACAGACTATTTGTAATGACTTGTACTAATATAGGTAGACACATTTAGTAACAATTTAAATGTATACCTGTTATGAGTCAAACAAGAAAGCAGTACAGTGAAGAATTCAAGTTATCTGTTCTTCGCGATTATTATTCCTCAG
>Ga0256404_1012399_pt1 | contig 11094 bp, 8 predicted proteins | sample RumenRJG_01DNA_FD_185990 | JGI IMG/M metagenome (GOLD analysis project Ga0256404, IMG submission 185990) | Bovine rumen microbial communities from Lethbridge, Alberta, Canada - RJG_01 | ecosystem: Host-associated > Mammals > Digestive system > Stomach > Rumen | place: Canada: Alberta | collected...
CTATACCCCGGTTAAGGCCGAGGCCGACTGGCTGGTGACCATGGGATGGCGCTATGAGGGCGTTTCCTTCTACGCGAAGGATCCGACGGCGGCTTATTCGGTCCCAGACAGTGAGGGCGACAATAGCGACCAAACCGATAGTGAAAATACCGGCGAGACAGATTCGACCGGGGAGGTTATTACAGGGGACGACGGCAGCAGTGCCGCAGAGACATCTGACGCGGGGGCGGAGGATGCGGCAGGGACCGTTTCTGACGGAGCTCTTTCTGCTGATTGATACTAATGTAAAACCGATACGTCTTCCTGCCCTTCAGATCGGGCGGGAAGGTGCAGAGGAGAAAAGCAAGTATGGGAAAAGTGTATGAACGCCTGCAGACGGCCCTGACAGCTGTCCGGGAGAAGACGGACTTCGTCCCCCGGGTGGGCCTGGTGCTGGGAAGCGGGCTCGGGGACTTCGCGGACACCTCGATGGAGGTCGTGGCGGAGGTTTCCTACACGGATATTCCGGGCTTTCCGGTATCTACGGCTCCCGGCCACAAGGGAAGATATGTCTTCGGCTATGTGGGCAAGACCCCGGTCGTCTGCATGCAGGGCCGGGTTCACTACTATGAAGGCTATGATATGGAGGACGTGGTCCTGCCCGAGCGCCTGATGGGGCTCATGGGAGCAGAGACAATCTTCCTTACGAACGCGGCGGGCGGCATCAACGCGGACTTTCATGCCGGAGACCTGATGCTGATCACGGACCAGATTTCCTTCTTCACGCCTTCGCCGCTGCGCGGGGCAAACGAGGGTGAACTCGGAAACCGCTTCCCGGACATGTCGGGAATCTATGACAGGGATCTCAGGAAACTTGCCTTGAAGAAGGCGGGGGAACTCGGCATTGAGTTGAAGCAGGGCGTCTACTGCCAGACCAAAGGCCCGAACTACGAGTCGCCTGCGGAAATCCGCTTTTTAAAGACCATCGGGGCGGACGCGGTCGGCATGTCCACGGCCTGCGAAGCCATTGCCGTGAACCACATGAAGAAGAAGATTATCGGAATTTCCTGCATTTCAAACCTCGCGGCCGGCATTTCCCCTACGCCTCTCACGGAGGAGGAAGTCCTCGAAGCCGGCAAGGCTGTGGCGGAGAAATTTACTTCATTGGTAACGGCAATTATCGAGGAATTGTAATGAATATTCGCTTCAAAAATGCAAAGATTCTCACGACGAAGGACGACCACACCTTTGACATCATCGATGGCGAGCTCTGGGTCGTAGGGGATGAGATCGCCTACGTCGGCGACGGCAGCCGGGTTCCGGCGGAAAGCCCTATCGCCTGGGATGAGACCAGGGACTGCGAGGGAAACCTCCTGATGCCCGGCTTCAAGGACGCCCACACCCACACGGCCATGACTTTTCTGAGGTCCTATGCGGACGACCTGCCCCTCAGTGACTGGCTCAATAAGCAGGTTTTCCCGAGGGAGGCCCAGCTCACGGCCGACGACATCTACTGGCTTTCCATCCTGGGTATCATGGAGTACCTTACGAGTGGGATCACGTCGAACTTCGACATGTACTTCCACCCCCAGACCATTGCGAAGGCCTCGAATGACTGCGGTTTCCGGACCGTACAGACCTCGGGTCTCAACAATTTCTCCACTTCGATTGAAGAGCTTTCCGAAGACTACCAGGCCGTAAACGGGATGGGGCCTCTCCAGTCTTTCCTGATCGGCTTCCACGCCGAATACACGACCTCGAAGGAACTCATGGAAGGCATCGCCGGACTCTGCAGCAAATTCCAGTCTTCCTGCTGGCTCCATAATTCGGAGACCAAAGCCGAAGTCGAGGGCTGCAAGGAGCGCTATGGCATGACGCCTACGGAACTCACGGAGTCCCTGGGCATGTATGAGTACGGGGGCGGCGGCTACCACTGCGTCTGGTTCTCGGACGAAGACTTTGAAATCTTCAGAAAGCACCACCTGACGGCGGTCACGAATCCCTGCTCGAACCTGAAGCTGGCAAGCGGCATCGCCCCGATTCAGCGCTTCATCAGGGAAGGCATCAATGTCGCCATCGGCACCGACGGCCCGGCTTCCAATAATGCCCTCGATATGTGGCGGGAGATGTACCTGACCAGCACCCTTTCAAAAGTGCGGGAAATGGACGCCGCCTCCATCAAGGCGGATGAGATTCTTTACGCGGCAACGGCCGGCGGGGCAGCCGCCATGGGGCTTTCCTGCTGCGACAGGCTTGCGGCAGGAAAGAAGGCCGACATTATTCTGATCGATCTCCAGCAGCCCAATATGCAGCCTGAGAACAATCTCGTGAAGAACCTTGTCTACGCGGGCGGCAAGCAGAATGTCATAATGACCATGGTAAACGGCCGCATTCTCTACGAGAAGGGCACCTTCGATATCGGCTTCGACCCGGCGGAAATATATGCAAAAGCCAACGCTGTAATTCAGCGGATGCAATAAAAAGAAAAGAGGAACAAACAAGTGGATTACTCGGTGAACAATCTCCGGCGCATGTACCTGGAATTTTTCGAGAGCAAGGGACATCTGAAGATGGACTCCTTCTCCCTCGTACCGAAGAACGACAACTCCCTGCTTCTGATCAACGCGGGTATGGCGCCCCTGAAGCCTTATTTCACGGGCGAGGAGATTCCGCCCCGGACAAGAGTTACAACCTGCCAGAAGTGCGTGCGGACAGGCGATATCGAAAACGTCGGAAAGACGGCAAGACACCTCACATTCTTCGAGATGCTGGGCAATTTCTCCTTCGGCGACTACTTCAAGGAAGAGGCCATTCACTGGTCCTGGGAATTCCTGACCGAAGTCCTGAAGATGGACAAGGAGCGTCTCTACGTCACGATCTATGAAAACGACGACGAGGCCTTCAAAATCTGGAACGAGGAAATCGGAGTTCCGGCTGAAAAGATCATGCGCATCGGCCGCGGCCCCGACGGAAAGTCGGACAACTTCTGGGAGCACGGGGCCGGTCCCTGCGGTCCCTGCACTGAAATCCACTATGACCGCGGAATCAAGTACGGCAACGGCCCCGAGGACGTCCTGGGCGGCGAAGGCGACCGCTTCATGGAGGTCTGGAACAATGTATTCACCCAGTTCGAGGGCGACGGCAAGGGCGGCTACACCGAACTGAAACAGAAGAATATCGACACCGGCATGGGCCTCGAGCGGCTGGCCGTCGTCATGCAGGACGTAAACTCGGTCTTCGACATCGACTCGATGAAGGCCATCCGCGACGCAGTCTGCGGCCTCTGCGGGAAGAAGTATCAGGAAAACGAGAAGGACGACGTAAGTATCCGTCTGATCACGGACCACATCCGCTCCTCGACTTTCATGGTAAGTGACGGCATCCTGCCTTCGAACGAGGGCAGAGGCTATGTCCTTCGCCGCCTCATCCGCCGGGCTGCCCGCCACGGGCGTCTTCTCGGCATCGACGGCCTCTTCCTCGCAAAGCTGGCCGGCACGGTCATCGACGAGTGCAAGGACGGCTACCCCGAGCTCGAGACGAAGCAGGACTTCATTACCCGGGTTCTGACCGAGGAGGAGCAGAAATTCAACGCGACCATCGACCAGGGCCTCGCCATCCTTTCCGATTTTGAAAATAATATGAAAGCCGAAGGACGTACGGTCCTTTCGGGTGCCGACACATTCAAGCTTTACGACACCTATGGCTTCCCTGTCGACCTCACGAAGGAAATCCTTGAAGAAAAGGGCTACACCTACGACGAAGAAGGCTTCAAAAACTGCATGGAAGAGCAGCGGACTCGCGCCCGCTCTGCCCGCAAGGTCACGAACTACATGGGCAAGGACGCTACGGTCTACGAGCAGCTCGATAAGACGCTGACCACCGACTTCTGCGGCTACGATTCCCTCACGAGCGACGAGGGCGTTGTGAAAGCGCTTACAACGGAAAACGAAGTTGTGGACAAGCTCACCGCCGGCCAGAAGGGCACCATTGTTACAGATGTAACACCTTTCTACGGGACTATGGGCGGCCAGTGCGGCGACACCGGCGTGATTTCCGGCCCCGACGGCCGCTTCATCGTCGACGACACGATTCACCTCGCCGGCGGCAAGGTAGGCCATGTGGGCGAGATGGAAGAGGGGACGATTTCCCTGAACGACCGCGTCACCCTCGAGGTCGATGCGGAGCGCCGCGCCGACATTGCCAAGGGCCATTCCGCCACCCACCTCCTGCAGGCAGCTCTGCGCCAAGTACTCGGGTCCCACGTCACCCAGGCCGGGTCTGACGTCAACCCTGACCGCCTGCGCTTCGACTTCACCCACTTCTCGGCCATGACGCCTGAGGAGATTCAGAAGGTTGAAGATATTGTCAATGAAAAGATTGCCGAAGGCCTCGACGTCAAGACCGACGTCATGAGCCTCGAGGACGCGAAGAAGACCGGAGCCATGGCCCTCTTCGGCGAGAAATACGGGGACAAGGTCCGGGTTGTCCGCATGGGGTCATTTTCAACCGAGCTCTGCGGCGGCACCCATGTGAAGAATACAAGTGTCATCCGAGCCTTCAAGATTGTCTCTGAAGCCGGCGTTGCTTCCGGTGTCCGCCGGATTGAGGCCCTGACCGGCAAGGCAGTATTTGCCTACTATGCTGAAGTCGAGAAGAAGCTGGCGGAAGCCGCAGCTCTTCTGAAGACCAAGCCCGAAGAAGTTCCGGAGCGCATTGAAAAAGTCCTCGCCGACGAAAAGGCGGCGAAGGCCGAAATCGAGTCCCTGAAAGCGCAAGCTGCAAAGGCTGCGATGGGGGCAGCTGAAGATGATACCGAGACCTTCGGTGACATCACCGCTTCCTTCCGGAAACTTTCCGGCGTCGACATGAACGGCCTTCGGAACCTCGGCGATGAATTGAAGTCAAAGAATGCCGACAAGCCTTATGTAGTGCTTCTGGCCGGCGAGAACGAGGGCAAGGTCAATCTCGTCTGCATGGCAAACGAAGCGGCAGTCAAAGCCGGCGTCAAAGCCGGAGACCTCATCAAAGCCGCGGCGCCTATGGTAGGCGGTGGCGGTGGCGGCCGGCCCGACATGGCCCAGGCCGGCGGCAAGAACCCTGCCGGCATCGAGGACGCATTTGAAGCTGCAAGGAAAATCCTGGCGGGTTAACCCCTCAGCTAAATCTTTTTGAAAGGAGTGGACCATGGCCCAGCGTGAAATGACCCTCATTTGTCAGTCCTGCGGGCGGGAGTTTACTCTGCCTCAGGCGGAAATCGATGCCTATTGGGAGCAGGGCATGAGCATTCCGGTATTCTGCTCCATCAAGTGCCAGATCAACGGCTGGAACCCCCAGGCCGTGGCCTTCGCCAAATACCGGCGGCAGAAGAATTCGAAGTAACATTTCGCCCTTCCTTTGACAGGCGGGGGAACAAAAGGATTTACATTAGTCATAAGACAGGGAAACTATGGCTTTAAAGCAGTTCACGGACAAACAGGTCGTACATGAGAAAGGCAGCGCCTGCACGGAATATGAAGTTGTGCTGAAGGGGGCAGTCACGTGCCTCATAGGGGAAAAGACGCTCGAGTTCACCCCCGGCAGTATTCTCGGCCTCTCGGAGAACGAGGGGGAGCCCTACCGCTGTGAATACAAGGCCGAAGGGGACACCGTCATCTACGGCTACCCGGCCAAGGGGGCGGAGACCGTCGAGAACATCATTCATGTGAATCAGAAGATCGCCCCCCAGATGGCTTCGGCGGCCGTCCGGAATGCGGCGGATTTCTGCGACGCGGCACTCGAGTACCGGACGTACGCCCTGAAGCGGAAGAAGGAAATCACGGACCACGTGAAGGAGTACCTTTCCCTCTGCGCCACGATCAGGAAGAAGCCCCTGTCTTTCCCCAAGATTATGAGCCTGCCGGACCCGCCGGAGACGGCCATTCCCAACTGGGAGGTTTCATTCTTAAATACCATCGTCGAGTACGACGACCGGATGAAGCAGCAGATTTTCACCTTGGGACCCGACATGTGCACGGGCGTCGTCATGACGGCTCACACCTTCATCGCCGGGGCGGCCAAGCAGTGCGACGAGACCGGAACCTATATCGCGAAGATTCTTGACGAGTCAGCGGCCTTCCGCAAGGAATTTGACGAGGTCACGGATATTGTGAAGAGCCAGCGCAGCGCGGCCGCTACGGAAGAGGCCATTGCGGGCGGGAACATTCCCTCGTTTGAAAATGCTCCGGCTTCGATCGTTTCTTTTTCCGGCATTCCCAAAGAGGGGAAGGACGAGTTCTTCGCCCTCTGGAAGCAGTATAAGGCCGTGCCGGATCGGTCTGACACGAGTGACGACCTCCGGAAACTCCGCCGCAAGCTCACGGCCTGGTTCTACAAGATTTACGACGGGATTTTCTTCAATGCGGTGAAATCGGACGATATCCCGATTGAAGTGAAGATGTTCCTGATGACGGGCTTTTTCGACAAGGAAATCGCCGGCGAGCAGAACACGGAAAAGCTTTTTCGTTATGCAATAGAATATATGCCGGACCCGGACGGGCAGGTCTTCACGATTTATGAATGGCTGCAGCGGATCTACAGCGGCAAAAACGAACCTTCCCGGAACGAGTTCGATATGGACTATCCGGCCAGTCTCCGCGACCGGAAGAACAACGGCGAAATCACCGAAGCCATGGAGAAGAAGCTCCTTCGCGACAAGAAGGAGATGACCCGCTTTGAGATGAAGAATCTCTTCGAGCTTGGCAACCGGATGACTTTCGGCCGTGTGTCGGTCTTCTTCCCCTTCTTCGATTCGGTCAACGCCATGCTGCCCCTCGAGAAGTGCTATGTGTCCGCGGACCGCATCCGGGAAGAACTGGCGAACCTGAAAAAGCTCGACTTCAAGTGCTTCTACCGGGAGGATATCTATACTAATGAAGAGCTCGGCATTACCCAGATCGTCGTCCATCATGAGTATCAGCCCTATTTCATCATGATGCCGAACGTAGGGAACCGGTCCGTCCTCTGGCAGGAAATCGAAGGCAAGCGCCGTTCCACCCACGCCCGCATGCTCATGCCCCTCTTCAATATGGAAGAGCTGCCGGACGCCATAGCAGAGGTCTGCGGCGAGTTCCGCTGGGAGATGTGCAAGACGGAGCAGGGCGTCCACTGGAACGACCTTTCCGACCCGTCTCTGACAGCCGAGTACTCCGACTACCTGCAGTACTATAAGAAAAATTCTTCCCTCACGCCCGAGTACCGGGAGAAGGTGAAAAAGGCCCTGCAGAAGGCTTCGAACAATTTCCGAAGAGTCTTCGTCCAGGATTATCTCACGTATATCAAGTTTGAGTCCCGGGGCGCATTGCGTCTCAACAAGGTCGCCCGGCAGATTATCTTCACCTACTGTCCTTTCGCCAAGGACTTAAGGGAGGAGCTCGGGGCCAATCCCCAGTACCAGCAGCTGATCGCGAAGATGAAGAACAAGGTCAACCAGCAGGCCCGCCCCATCCTCAATATCATCTCCCGCCTGAAGACCAGGGAGGAGGAAGTGCCGAAGGAACTCCTGGATGAGATTGAATTTTTCAAAATGTAATTGATTTTATTTTCCTCTTCTGCTACAATACCTTTCTGTGCGAGCTTTCGATTAGCGATTACCCATACAGTTGGTGAGCACAAATTCACTACTGGAGGGAGGGATAGAAGATATGTCGAGCGTTACCGTAAAAGAAAACGAGTCTCTGGACAGCGCACTGCGCCGGTTCAAGAGAAGCTGCGCCAATGCCGGAATCCAGCAGGAGATCCGCAAGCGTGAGCATTACGAGAAGCCCAGCGTCAGAAGAAAGAAGAAGTCTGAAGCTGCTCGTAAGAGAAAGTTCAAGTGAGAACTTCCTATATCGAAAGAGATTCGAGCCGCAACGCTAAGTTGCGGCTCATTTTGTGCCAATTTGTCCGCCGTAATGCGGCGACTGCAGCATTGTGACGGTTTTTGATATAGGAGTTATATATTAGTCATGAATACGAATGAAGAAATCAGAAGACGGCGGACCTTTGCCATCATATCCCATCCCGATGCCGGAAAGACGACCCTGACCGAGAAGTTCCTTCTCTACGGGGGGCAGATCAATACGGCAGGTTCGGTCAAGGGCAAGGCCACGGCCAGGCACGCGGTAAGTGACTGGATGGAAATCGAGAAGGAACGTGGTATTTCCGTCACCTCCTCCGTCCTCCAGTTCGAATACGACGACTACTGCATCAATATCCTCGATACCCCGGGCCACCAGGACTTCTCGGAGGACACCTACCGGACCCTGATGGCGGCCGATTCCGCCGTCATGGTAATCGATGCGTCGAAGGGCGTCGAGGCCCAGACCAAGAAGCTCTTCAAGGTTGTCTCCATGCGGGGCATCCCGGTCTTCACCTTCATCAACAAGATGGACCGGGACGCGAAAGACACCTTCGAGCTTCTCGATGATATCGAGTCCAATCTCGGCATTGCCTGCTGTCCGGTGTCGGTTCCCATCGGCTCCGGCAAGGGCTTCCGGGGCATATACGACCGGAATACGAAGAAGGTCGAGATCTTCTCCGATACCCAGAAGGGAACCAAGGAAGGCACCGAGCTCGACCTCGACATCGACGACCCGGAGCTTTCGAAGTATGTCGACGAGGACGAGAAGGAAGAACTGAAAAATCAATTGGAGCTTCTTGACGGGGCCGGAGCGGAGTTCGACCAGGAGGCGGTCAGCGCCGGGAAACTCTCTCCCGTCTTTTTCGGGTCGGCGCTTTTAAATTTCGGAGTCGAGACGTTTTTGCATTATTTTCTGAAGATGACGACGCCGCCGCTGGCGAGAAAATCGGATGCGGGAATCATTGAGCCCACCAGTCCCGACTTCTCCGGCTTCATCTTCAAGATCCAGGCCAATATGAACAAGGCCCACCGGGACCGGATTGCCTTCCTTCGGATTGTGTCCGGCAAGTTTGAATCCGGCATGTCCGTCTACCACGTACAGGGAGGCAAGGATGTCCGCCTGACCCAGCCCCAGGCCATGATGGCCGAGGAGCGGAAGATTGTGGAGGAGGCGTTTGCCGGTGACATCATCGGCCTCTTCGACCCGGGCATCTACTCGATTGGCGACACCCTGACGAATGCCAAAGACCACTTCAAGTTCGAAGGCATCCCGACCTTTGCCCCTGAGCATTTCGCCAGAGTCCGCCAGGTGGATACGATGAAGCGGAAGCAGTTCATCAAGGGAATCAACCAGATTGCCCAGGAGGGAGCCATCCAGATTTTTCAGGAGTACAATACCGGCATGGAGGAAATTATCGTCGGCGTTGTCGGCGTCCTCCAGTTCGACGTGCTGAAGTACAGGCTCGAGCATGAGTACAATGTCGACATTATTCTCGAGAACCTGCCCTACGAGTACATCCGCTGGGTGGAGAATGCGGATGTCGACATGGACGCCCTTTCCGGCACTTCCGACATGAAGAAGGTGAAGGACTTAAAAGACCGCCCGCTCCTGCTCTGGGTGAACGAGTGGTCCATCCGCATGACGGAGGAGCGGAATCCGGGCCTCGAACTGTCCGAATTTGCACAAAATTAATTGAATCAGACCACGCCGCAGGGGTGTGGTCTTTTTTGTATACATTATCCATTTTGCGTGCAATGTAACTTGTGAAGAAATAGGGACTATGATATAAATAGGTTCGGTTTTGGTACACAAAAATTTTGCTTTCCACAAAGACGTGGTTAGAATGTGAGGAAACATGAAGATTACAGCAAAACAGATTACGACGACTGCGGTCCTGCTCGCCATCTGCATCGTCTTCCAGTTCTTCAAGAACCTGTCCGTATTCATCACGGGCCCGATTGTCAACGCCTGCATCCTGCTGGCCGTCGTATCCTGCGGTCCGGTCTGCGGCGTCATTCTTTCGGTCATCACCCCGATCACGGCTTTCCTGATCACCGGGGCTCCCGTCATGAAGATGTTCCCGGTCATTATGCCCCTGATCATGTGCGGCAATGCGATTCTCGCCCTTGTTTTCTGGGCTTTTGACAGAAAGAAGCAGAATAATGTCTTCTTCATCGTGGGCGGCGTCGTAGGCGCTGCGGCAAAGGCTCTTTTCATGGGCCTCACCATCAGCCTCGGAGTTCTTGGCACAGCCACTCTTCCCGAGAAGATGGCTCCCATGCTTCCGAAGCTCCAGTCGACCTACTCGGTCATTCAGCTGGCGACCGCTTTAATCGGCCTTGTCTACGCCTTCATCATCTGGATTCCCCTGAAGAAGGCCTTCTACTCCACCGAGCCCGCAAAGCAGTAAACATTCAGTGCCCGTCTTTCGTATCTATCGGAAGCCGGGCACTTTTGCTATAATAGGGGGGTCAGGTACCACTGTTGATAACTCCGGCCTTCCGCACCGGTACTGGCTGAGAGGGGGACAGTCCCTCTCTTGGCCTTGAAAACAGGGGCTTCGAACCACTTCCACAGAAGGGTTCCTGACCCCATGAAAGGGGGATATTGTATGCTGAAGGATTTTGCTGCACCTGAGATTCCGGAGGGCATAGACCTTTCGGAAAGAATAGCCGAAGAGCAGGAGAAGCTCTTCAAGAATCAGATGGCCATCAAGGAGGCCAACCTCCCGGTCATGGTCATGTTCGAGGGCTGGGGGGCCGCCGGAAAGGGTTCTATCCTCGGCCGGGTCATCAAGGACATCGATCCCCGTTTCTTCCGGGTCACGAATATGTCGAAGATCACGGACGACGACCGCCGCTATCCCTTCCTCTACCGCTACATGAAGGTCATTCCCGAGGGCGGCAAGTTCGCCTTCTATGACAGCTTCTGGATGGAGGAGGTCACGAACGGCCTACTGAAGGGGGACCTGACCCCGGACGAGTACCGGTCCCGCATCCGTTCCATTAATAATGCAGAGCGCTCTCTGATGGACAACGGCTATCTGGTCCTGAAATTCTTCTTCCAGATTTCGAAGAAGGAGCAGAAGCACCGCCTGAAGGCCCTGGACTCTGACGCGGACACCGAGTGGCGGGTGAGTGACAGCGACTGGTACCAGAACGACCACTACGACAAGTTCTATGACGTCTACGACCGCTACCTCGACGACACGAATTCCGGCGGGGCTCATTCGTGC
>Ga0256404_1012400_pt1 | contig 11093 bp, 9 predicted proteins | sample RumenRJG_01DNA_FD_185990 | JGI IMG/M metagenome (GOLD analysis project Ga0256404, IMG submission 185990) | Bovine rumen microbial communities from Lethbridge, Alberta, Canada - RJG_01 | ecosystem: Host-associated > Mammals > Digestive system > Stomach > Rumen | place: Canada: Alberta | collected...
GATGTCGATACTAAGGGTCTTCACAAAATCACCTCGCTTGGAATCGGGGAAGAGGGACGGCGGACTGTGCCGCCGCCCCGAGTGTGCGTCAGGACAGGAAATCGTCGTCGTCCTCGTCGTCGAAGTCCGAGAAGTCGGATTCGGCGCTGGCGCGACCGCCGAGGGGCTCGCCGTCCCGGATTTTCTGCAGGTTGTTCAGCCCGCAGGCCACCCCTCGATTCCCCGAGGAGTTGAAGGCATAGAAGCTGATGCTGGCGCGACCGTACACGCCGGAGTACACCTCGCTGCGGGTCAGGATGGGCTGGCAGTCCGCGTCCACGATGCCGGGGGCGGTGGCGCTGTTGGCGTTCACGAAGTAGTGCCCGGCATAGGCGGGGTCGTCCGGCCTCTCGGCGTCGCCGTCCCGGAGGGGCGTCTTGATGGCGGTCAGCGGGGGCACGGTCTTGCCGTTGCCCTTCAGCTTGGCCTCGCCCTCGCGGTAGGCGGCTTCGATGGCGTCCTTGATCTTCTTCACGGTCACGGTGTCGCTCTTGGGGATGAGCAGGCTGACGGAGAACTTGGGGGTGCCGCCGTTGATGGCCTTGGCCTCCCAGACGTTGCAGTAGCTCCAGCGGGTGTCCTTGCCGGTGATGACTTTCATGGGGTTGACGGGCTTCTGAGAATTGTTTTTCATGATGTTTTCCTCCATTATTCGTTGAAGTCGTTTTGTGCTGTGTTTATCTCGGGACGCTTGTCGTCCTCGGTGACGAGCACCGGTTTTCCCTGCGGGCGCTCCACCAGCCCGGCCAGCAGCTCGGCAAAGTGCTTCTTGCCGAGGAGCTTTTCCATCGCGGTGATGCCCAGCAGCTTCTGTTCATAGGGGTTCTTGCCGTCGGCGATGACCTTCTCGGCTACGGCCTCTTCATTGACATACTTGCGGTTCGCCCGGCCTTCGACCACCTTCCAGCCGGGGAACCGCGTCCCGGCCAGCGCCGCCTGCAGCGCGTAGTCCTTGATGCTGCTTGCCCAGTTGACCAGGGCGTCCACCTGTGTTAGTATGGAAGCAATCTCGTCGTCGGTGAGCAGCGGCGGCTCCCGGAAGTCGTACTGTGCCAGCGCCATCTGGTGTTCCGCCAGCTTCCGGCACTGGTTCCGCGCCCGGCAGAACCGGCACCAGTCGCCGCATTCGAATTCGCCCTTGCCCTCGTAGGCCATCTGCGCGATGGGCGCGAGCACATCGTTGGCCCAGGCATACAGGTCATCCTTCGTGATCTCGGCCTCGTCCACAGTGGACAGCCGGGGCTGGTAGATGACCGTGCGCACACGGGTGAAGTCGTACAGGCAGGAGAGCAGTTCGCATACGCCAAGGCTGTAGATCCGTAGCTGGGGCGATGAAGCCGGTACAGGCTGGCACCCGAATTTGAAGTCAACCACGATCACGGTGTCGCCGCCGACCACGATGGCGTCCGAGGTGCCCATGCAGTCCGGAATGAAGGCCCGCAGGTCAAGGCGCTGTTCCACGTACACGGCAGGCTCGATGCCTTGGGCGCGGAAGTCGGCCACCTGCTCCATGACGTACTGGACGTAGCCTTCAGCGGCTTCCTGCATCTCCGCGCTGTACTGCTTGAACAGCGGGCGCGGGTCGGTGGTGTTCCTGCCCAGCGCATGGAGCAGCAGGTGCTCGCACAGCGCGTGCGCCTCGGTGCCCTCGGAAGCGTAGCTGCTGGCGGTGTCCGCCATGTCCTCGCACAGTCGCGCTGAGCGCGGGCAGTGGAGCCACCGTTCGCTGCTGGAGGGGGACAGGAGCGCATGTTGGTTAGGCATCGTCGTCACCCCCGGTTCCAAGGGCCTGAACCGCCTTGACCAGCGGTTCATAGTCGCTGGGGTTCACATCCTTCAGGGACTTCGCGCCCAGGTCGAGGATCATCTGCTTGATGTCCGCCGCAAACCCCATCTCGCACTTGACACGCAGGATGTCCCGCACGTCCTCAAGCGTCAGGGGCCTGGTCTCATGAAGGAGCTCTTCCTCGTTGTCATCCTTGCTGCTGAAGAATCGCTGCAGGCTGTTCGCCGCGCTGATGAGCGCGTTCGCCGCCGTGCGCAGTTCCTTGATGGTCATACTGATTTCGCTCATCGCCGACATTGCCGTCGTCCTCCTTGTCCTCGTAGATTTCCACCGATGCGACCGACTGACCGGGCGTCAGAACCAGCAGGTTTACCGGTTCACCGATCAGCCATCTCAGGAACCGTCGCGGGAGCGATACCGTGCCGCCAGTCACGACCGGTTCCTGTGCGCCGTCCGCATCCCTTACCCGGATGCAGACCTTGTGCTTCAGGGCCATTTCCTCACCCCCTTTCACCGGGGAGTCGATGGAAATGGCGCTGAAATCAACAGGCAATGTAAATTAAATGTTGAGTCGTTTCTCGATGTTGTCACGGATCTGGTGGTCGAGCGTGGTGGCCCGCTGCGGTGTGATGCCCATGATCTTCGCGGCCTCCGCCTTGGTGTACTCTTCTATGTAGACCAGCCGGTAGAACTCTTGCTGGCGCTCGGTCAGGGTAGCAATGAAGTCCCGCAGGCACTTGACCATGGGGGGCACATTGTTCTGGGCCTCCTGGCAGGCACGAGCCATCACCGGGTCGCTGTCCAGGGCGTTGCTGCCATCGTCCTCCCAGCACCCATCAATAGGAAGATTCCAGCGCTGGTACCGGTCTGGGAAGTCGGCCTTGGTGCGTTCGGGATGATCGGGATCAGACCGCCATGCTTCGATGTCGCGCCGCTCAGCCTCAGTCATGGGCCTGCGGGCCTGTTTCAGGTTCTGGTCTACAGCGCGGTTGTCGGCGCGGTGAAGCTCGTGGATGATGTCGATGGTGATGCCGGCCTTCTCGTCGGGTCGGATGACGATATCGCCCGTTGCGCCGTGGTAAACGTAGTCGGTTTGCTTGGAAACATTGATTTTCCGGAAATTGACGTTGATTGACATTGCATTTTCTCCTCATGTGTTTTGCAGAACCGGAGAAAATGCAGGTGGAAAAAGGTATACATAATAATGCTGCAGTCCATCTGAATTTCTCCTCGATGGTTCTTGCAGCAGCCCGACCAAGTAGCTGTGCTGGGGGATGTCTCATCCGACACTTGGTGTTCGCCTGATATCAGGGGCTGTCGGATGCCACATGAGTAACTTTCTCAAAGCTCATTCACTTTGGTACTTCCTATATTAGTCAGAATCACTTCAAAAAGCTCCATCCGCGAGTACCTAAATCACCCCCCGTGAGTACCTGATTTTGAAGATGACGATGTAGCTCCATATATGTGGAGTATCGCTTGATATTTGTATGGCTATCTGATATAATGGGTCTTGTAGTTTTCCTGATCGGAGGTGACTGGATGAGCTTTAGCTATAACAGGCTTTGGAAACTTCTAATTGACAAGGGGATGGCAAAAAAAGACCTCAAGAATATTACGGGTTTGACCTCCACGACCATAGCAAAGCTTGGCAAGGGACAAACGGTAAATATGGAAGTGCTGGGTAGAATCTGTAAAGCCCTGCAAGTCAATGTTGGTGACATCGTGGATTATGTTCCTGATGAAGAATAAGCGCGAAAGAAGGATGCTCTGATGAAATTCTGCTATGGCACGTGCGAGACAGTATTTGATCACGGAAAACAAGTGCGGTATGTTAAAGACATACGCAAGATTGTCGCGCAGTCTGTAGCTTTTGAAGCCTTTGAGTATGGCAATCGTCAGAACAAACTCTCGGATTTGGTAAATGGACAAGAAAATCTCCTAAAAGAGATGGTCGATGGAGCCAAGATAAAACCAGTAGACGAAATTGCAGCCTATTTCCGCGATAAGGTAATGCAGTTCCTTGATCCCAACAAGTTTAAGATCATATTTCTTGCCCTTCAATGGATTATTAAAAGCGATGATACTATTGACGGCGATACAGTTGTGGATTTGGTCAATGGCCTGACAAAGAAGGAGTTTCTGGCTGCAAAGCGCTTTCTGCCGTATAAGACATTCGCCGGCTTATTCATATTCTCTGTTAGGCAAGACAACAACAAAGGCTGCGGCGATGATGTCAAACAGCTGAGTAAAGAATTCTTTACGCAATTTCAGACTCAAGCGGCAGACATAACTGTTGAAAAAGAGGAGGAATACATTGCTCCGAATGAAATCACCCCACTTATCACAGAGGCACAGATTGCAATGGCGCAGGCGCGGAATGATGGATTTTGCCCGAGATGCGGAAAGCCCCTCGTTTTCAAAGATGAGGACGATATAGAAATCAACCGTTCGGCGTATGTTACGTTCAATGGCCGCGTGATGACCGTTTGTGAAGATTGTAAGAAAGCAGCAGCTGTCGATATGGCCGTTATGACGGACGCATGGTCAGCTCAGGACGATGTAGACACGCAGTTGCAGCTTGCCGATGTGTCCGCCGGAAGTTTTCCCAAGAGGAAGGATATCATTTCTGTTCTGAAGGCAATCGATGAATTTGAGCCGGGCGAAGATACAGGAATTAATGATCCCCATACGATTGCCGAAAAAATCCCCTCAGAGAAAGGCTTGAGGAAAAAAGTACAGGGATTGATTTCTCCCTCATACGGTGGAATACAAAAAATCTTGAATGATCTGTCCGGGGAAAACGCGATTGATACAGCGCAGATTGGTAATAAAGTCGGAGCTATGTGGCAATCCATGCGTGGAGTCCCGGCCACCCAGGAACAGGTTTTCGATGCGCTTGTGAAAGGAATCAATGACAAGAGCGGCCACAGATTCAAGAGTGCATGCGAGATGTTGATCTGCTATTACATACAAAGGTGTGATGTATTTGCGGTTCCCCAGTAAAGATACACCATATGCGGGTAGTATGCTTGCCCTCTTCCCGGATATCCTTGAACGAGTTCAGTCTGAGGAAACAACGGTGGAGCAGGCGTACCAAATGGCTGTTGAGAAGCAGTGGGATTTAGCCAACTTCTTTTCAGCATTGGATTGTCTCTATGCGATGAATCGCATAGAGCTTGATGAAAAAAGGAGGGTGTTGCGCTATGTTGAAGCGGCTCCTGTGCGATAAGTTCGCTCCACCATATCGCGATATCACCTTCAATGAAGGACTCAATGTAATTCTCGGAGATTCCGCTGGCAGCAGTGCTATCGGCAAAACCGCCTTTCTCAACGTAATCGATTATGTGTTTGGCGGGGACGCTTACTACTCTGGTGACATTCAGCAGAATATAGGTATCCATACAATCTACTTCGAGTTCGAGTTCGGAGAGGAGCACTTGTACTTCTATCGGAACACAGGCAATACCATGTCGGTGTTTCTTTGCGACGATCAGTGGCACTATCGGGAGGAGATGGAGCTCCAGCATTATCGTAGGCTCCTTGCAGAGAAATATGGCTGCCTTTCCGGGAGCTATCGTTTTGAGGAGGTTTTGGCGCATTTTTTCAGGATCTATGGGCATGGGAATGCGCTGGAAGCAGCGCCTTACCGTGCGTCAATCTACGAGGATGATCGGAAGGCCATTGATTTTCTCATGAGCATTATGGGCAAATCTGCAGTGAATGCGGCTTTGTCTGATAAAGCAAAAGAGCTTGGTATCCGAGTCAACCAGCTCGAGAAAAAGGTGGCCGAACAGGGCCAGGAAGATGAACAGCAGCTGGAGGAAAACTGCGAGAAAATTGAGCACCTCACACAAAGATACAACGAACTGATGAGTGAAAGCGAAGATTATCAGTTCGGCTATCTGGGATTCCCCGGATCAGCAGATGATCCAGTCAGGGCAAAGTTGAATAAGCTGCGTGATGAGGTTCGCAGGTTGACTATGACCCGTGATCATTATCAATCTCAGATTGATGCAATCAAAGGTGTGCAGGATACCGAGGTCGTTTCCTTAACTTCAGAGTTTCAGAGACTTCAGCACTTTTTCCCCAATGCGAATATAGCAGAGCTAAAACGGGTCGAGCATTTTCATATGCGAATCCGTGAAATATTGCAGCAGGAGGCCCAGGAGCAGATCGACGCAATACAGAAAGTCATCAACCGGTATGATTCCGAAATCGAGATACTCAGGAAGCGTATTCAGGAGACGGGATTGACCCGGAAAATGGCAGTTGCAGCGATGAGCCAGTGCGTTGAAATACAGATGCAGATTGAACGGCTGCAAGCTGAAAACAAACAGATAGAGGAGAACATCCAAAAACGAGAAGAGCGCCTAAGAGCTGAGCAGGAGCTGGCCAAGTTATTACGAGAACGCAAAGCTGTGATTGATTTGCTCCAGGAGCAGATCAATGGTCGCATGCGCGAACTGTATGATACTATAACTGGGAAAAAGGAAACCAGTGCACCAGTTCTCAAGATCAATGAGGACAAATCTGCTTCATTTGAAACGCCTGGCAATACGAGCGAAGGTGCTGCTTTCAAAGGACTCATCATCTATGATTTGGCAATTCTGAGCATTCGTGAGCACTGTACTCCCGCATTGATCCATGATTCCAATATTCTCTCCAGAATTGAAGCGGATTATCTCGCACCGATACTGAGACAATACCAAAAATGTGGGTATCAAGTGTTCCTCTCCATAGACAAGCCCTGGGAGACCAGTGACGAGGCGCAGAAGATACTGTTTGATCATCCATTGCTTCAGTTGGCTGCTGGAGACAAGCGTGAACTATACGGACGCTCATGGAGCAAACTGGAGCAGAAAAAGGCGGCATCGGATGATGACGCTCATCCCGCAGAAGGAGAAGAGGAAAATGGCAAGGATTCATGAGCTGTTGGAGCAAGTGAAAGACCCTATCCTCCGTAAGAGGCTAACTGATGAGGTTGAGAACCTCATACGAAATAAAAAATTCGGTTTGGTATTTGAGAACCATGATGTGGAACGCACACCCCTATACGGAATGAACATCCGCATCGGTATGCCAGTTGCAAAGAAATCCGGGAAGATTGATGAAGTTTGGGATGTTCTTCGTGTTGAGGATGGTCGTGCTTTCTGTCGTCGGACGACAACTGGAGAGACAGAGACTTTTGCTGTGGAAGACCTCGTGGCTGTGGCTCAGTTTGGAGATCCGATATTTCCCATGCTTCAGCCCATGGATCGTATTGAAAATGCGCCAGACAGCAGTCTCTGGCATACACTGATTGAAGCCGATAACTACCATGCGCTTCAACTGTTGGAGTATCTGTATGCCGGGAAAGTGGATTGCATTTATATCGATCCTCCCTACAATCTTGGAGGTGACTTCGTCTATAATGATGCTTTTATTGGCAAAGAGGATCAATATAGGCATTCAAAATGGCTTTCATTTATGAATCGAAGGTTGAAAATTGCATTTCGACTATTATCCCCTCGTGGAGTGATAATGATAAGTATCAATGAGAATGAATATGCACATCTAAAACTGCTATGTGATGAAATATTCTCAGAGATAAATTATCAAGCAACGCTTATATGGAAAAGTCGGCAACGTGCGGATAGTCGAAACAGAAATATGATATCAACTGATCATGAGTATATTCTTGTGTATGGAAAGACAGACCAGTTCCATTTTTTGGGAGAAGAAAAAGACATATCGAAGTATTCAAATCCCGATAATGACCCGCGTGGGCCATGGGCAAGCATTGATTTGTCCGGCCTTGCAGATGCGACAAGAAGGCCAAATCTCCATTACGACATAGTAAATCCAGATACTGGTATTTCCTACCCTCCGAACCCAAATAGAGGTTGGTCAAAGAGCCGTGACACTATTGCAAGGATGATAGCAGAGGATCGTATTCTATGGCCATCATCAAAATCGGGGCGACCGAGAGAAAAGAAATTTCTTCGCGATTTACTAAGTGATAATACTGGCTTTTCAAGTGTTCTTAATAGCTCAGATGTTGGTTTTACTACAGATGGCACTAAAGTACTCAATGCCATCTTCGGAAGTAGAGCATTCAATTTCCCAAAGAGTTTAAAGCTAATGAGAACTTTGATTGGCCAATATCCTCATAAGGACGCTCTTGTCCTCGACTTCTTCGCCGGCAGTGGTACAACCCTTCACGCCGTCAACCTGCTGAATGCGGAGGACGGTGGGCATCGACGTTGCATCATGGTAACCAATAATGAAGTATCGGCAGATGAGGCAAAGAAACTCCGAAATGATGGCTATCAACCAGGAGATCCGGAATGGGAAAGACACGGAATTGCTCAGTGTGTCAATTGGCCTCGGACGATATGCTCTATAAAAGGACAGAATATCGTTGGAGAACCGCTTAAAGGCGAATATGTTAGACCGGAAATCCCGATGTCCACAGGATTTGCCGCCAATGCTGAGTACTTCAAGCTCGGCTTCCTTGATAGGAATAGAGTATCGCTCGGCATGCAATTTCGTGAAATCCTGCCCCTTCTATGGTTGAAAACGGGAGCCATTGGGCGGCGACCGGAATTACCGGAAGGAGAAGAACTGCCTGAGATGATGATACTTCCTGAAAATGGATTCGCAATTCTGCTTGAGGAGGAATGCTTCTCTTCGTTTGCCAAAGAAATGAAAGCAACAGAGGGCATCCATGCTGTATACTTCGTCACAGATTCGGAGGATGCGTTCAGGGAAATGTCGACCAGTATTGGCATCGATGATACCTATCAGCTTTATCGCGAGTACATCGACAATTTCGTGATTGGTGGAAGGAGGTAAGGTGCGATGAGGGATATTCTATTCCAGTTTCAGGAAGATGCGCTGCGCAATCTCCATAGTAAGATAAAAAAAGCGCACCTCATGTGGAGTGAAAGCGATCCGCAGGTAATCTCTTTCTCCGCTCCCACAGGCGCTGGCAAGACAGTCATATTGACTACGCTCATTGAGGAGATCCTATACGGTTCCGATGAGCTGTTAGCTGAACCAGATGCGGTATTTGTCTGGCTGTCAGATTCTCCTTCCTTGAACGAGCAATCCCAAATGAAAATGGAGACGAAGTCCGATAAGCTTCGCGTTCGAGATTTGGTAACGATCGATTCCTCTTTCCAAGCAGAGTATTTGGAGGGTGGATGTGTATACTTCCTAAATACACAGAAGTTGGGTTCCGATAAGCTGTTAACTGCGCGGTCTGAAAAGCGTAACTATACCATATGGGAAACATTGACCAATACAGCCCGGCGCTTTCCACAGAAGCTGTACTTTATCATTGATGAGGCGCATCGTGGAACTTTGGGATCTGCACGCGAAGAAAACAAGGCCCATTCGATCATGCAGAAGTTTATTCTCGGCAGCCCGAACGATGGCCTTTGCACCATGCCTTTGATCATTGGCGTCACCGCGACCCCCATGCGCTTTGACAATCTAGTTTCGGGTAATACGACTTCTACGATCCAGAAGGTGCAGGTGCCTCCGGAGGATGTGCGGGAGTCAGGATTGCTGAAAGACCGCATTATCATTCATTATCCTACGATAGCGCTCGGCGCGGATATGACTATGCTGCAGAGTGCAATCGAAAACTGGCAGCAGAAATGTATACGTTGGGAACGCTACTGTGCCCGTCAGGATGAAAAGAAAGTTGAGCCTGTCCTCGTAATTCAGGTTGAAGATGGGTCGGCACATGAGGCAACAAATACCGATCTGGCAACCTGTATTGATATGATACAACAGACCATCGGGCGGCTCCTTGTGCCCGGTGAAATTGTGCACACCTTCAATGACCGTGGGGATCTGACCATTGGTGATACTATCATCCAGAAAATAGAGCCCGCACGGATTGAAGACTCAACAGAGGTTAAAATCGTTATATTCAAACAAAACCTCTCCACAGGATGGGATTGCCCTCGCGCAGAAACCATGATGTCCTTCCGTAGCGCCCAGGATTTTACATATATTGCACAGCTGTTGGGTCGCATGATTCGTACCCCTCTCGCTCGCCGTGTCATGGAAGATGCTGAGCTGAATAACGTTGGCTTGTTTCTTCCGTACTATAATGAGGTGACAGTCAAGCAGGTTATTGAAGCACTCAAAAACAGTGAGGCGGTTTTACCTGCAGATTCAGGGTCAAGTAGCGATATGAAGGTACTGCGACGCGATCCGCAGTTCTCTGATGTATTCAATGCGATAGAACATCTGGAACTGGTCACAACTGTTGTTGAATCGGCGCATAAGATCAATCCGATCAAAGCCTATATGCAAATGGCCAGGAATCTCACGATGGATGATATTGATCGCCATGCACTGAAGAATGCAAGATATGCTCTGCTGGACAAGATGGATGCAGAGGTTTCACGTATCAAGGCGTCTGGCGCATACAATGAAGCGGCAGCACGCGTTACCGGGTTTCCGATGGGTGCCATGATCTATGATTATGGCGAAAGTACGTATCTATATGATTCCGAGACACGGGAAATAACTGTAATAGAATTTGACATACGCAGGCATTTTGAGCTCGCTGGAAAGATTCTATCGGAGGGATTGCACAAGGATTATTGGAGAAGGCATTTTGCGCGTCAGGATGATGTTGCTGTGCAGACAGAGGTCATGGTGTTGGTTGAGGATGCAACAGCAATGGACAGTCTTGTTTCTTTTGCTGAGGCACAGTTTAACGCTCTGTATAATCAGCACAAGTTTGATATTCGGAGCCTGCCGGAAAAGCGAAAAGAGGCATATCAGCGCCTGATTCGCTCCGCATCCACGTCTACAGAATCCCCGTGGGATTTACCTCAGACGATTGATTTCAATATCAATGATTCCAGTGCTTCGTTCCCCAAACACATGTATTTCATGGAAGACGGGAGTTTCCTTGCAACACTGAACAATTGGGAGACAGGCGTGCTACAGGAGGAGCTTTCCAAACCGGATGTTGTTTGCTGGATTCGCAATCTGGATCGAAAGAAGTGGGCTCTCGCTGTGCCGTATGAAGTCAGCGGATCGGTCATTCCCATGTATCCTGATCTGATTGTTGTACGAGCTGTCACTTCAGGGTATACTGTAGATATCCTTGAACCACACGATCCAAGCCGGAAAGATAATTATCCAAAGGCAGTCGGCTTAGCCAAGTTTGCATCAAAACATTGGGATAAGTACGGGAGGATTCAGCTGATTCGTAAGATGAATGGGCCGGATGGGAATGAGCACTTTTACCGACTTG
>Ga0256404_1012401_pt1 | contig 11093 bp, 10 predicted proteins | sample RumenRJG_01DNA_FD_185990 | JGI IMG/M metagenome (GOLD analysis project Ga0256404, IMG submission 185990) | Bovine rumen microbial communities from Lethbridge, Alberta, Canada - RJG_01 | ecosystem: Host-associated > Mammals > Digestive system > Stomach > Rumen | place: Canada: Alberta | collected...
GATTTCTTCGGTTATTCTCTTTGCAAGATAATCTCTAAGCTCAGTTAGATGCTTTACGTGATTATCAAAGTTTTCTCTTGCGAGTTGGGCGGCTTTTCCAAAACCTACGATACCCGGAACGTTTTCTGTTCCTGCGCGTTTACCCATTTCTTGGGCACCTCCATGAAGAAGATTTGGAATTCTTACGCCTTTTCTGATGTATAATGCGCCTACGCCCTTTGGTCCATAGATTTTATGGGCAGACATAGAGAGAAAATCTACATTCAAATCTCTTACGTCTATCTTTACATTTCCGAGCGCCTGGACAGCATCCGTATGGAAAAGAACTCCATGATTCTTGGCGATAGCAGCCAGTTCCTTGATTGGATGAATAGTTCCTATCTCATTGTTTACCATCATTATGCTTATAAGAATTGTCTTGTCCGTGATGGCATTTTCGTATTCTGCTAGATCTATTCTTCCAAGTTCATCAACACCCAAATAAGTAACTTCAAATCCATGCTTTTGAAGGTATTCGCAAGTATGAAGCACGGCATGGTGCTCGGTTGCCGTTGTGATGATATGGTTTCCTTTTTCCTTAAGCGCATCAGCGACCTGAAGGAGAACCCAGTTATCGGATTCGGATCCGCATCCTGTGAAAAAAATCTCCTGAGGAGTGGCGTTAATTAGGTTTCCAAGTTCTTCGCGAGCGTTGTCTATAGCGCGTTTTGCGTCAAGTCCCGGAGTGTAAAGACTGGAAGCATTTCCATATCTTTCACAGAAAAAAGGAACCATCTCATTGAAGACAGCCTCTTTTACCGGTGTTGTTGCGGAATAATCTAAATATACTTCTCTCATATTTATCTCCGTGAAAATATGTTTCTTTCCCTACTCTTATACCATTATTGTGATATTTTAAACACAAAACATCAGAATTATGACGTTTTTTCTGGAGATTCAGGCGGTGTATCTACAAATTCGATATTCTCAAGCTGGGCCCTAAGGTTTTCCTTAAAAGCGTCAATATATGCACGCCTAAGCATTGCGCGCTCGGCAAGCTCTTCCTCGGTTAAGGTTTCACCCGCCTTTACCCTTCTGGCATATTCGTTTATCTTTGCTACCATTTCTTCAGTAATCATCTTGCGGTAATATATCCTTTCATTTTCTCGAGCGTTTTGGCTCCGATTCCTGAAATATTAGTAAGTTCTTCTATAGAAGAAAATCGCCCATGTGACAATCTATATGAAATAATTTTTTCTGCCGTACTAGGCCCCACTCCCGGTATCTTCTGGAGGGTTTCGCTATCAGCTGTATTGATATTGATAAGCGATGGTCCGGATGAAAAAGAACTTGTTCTAACAGCTGATCCGGGGCTTAAATCACTCGTTTCTCTTACAGACGGTATATATATTTTGGCTTCGTCAAAAAGTATTTCGGCTCTATTTATATAATTGATATCGGCATCTTTTGTCAAGCCTCCCGCAGCCTCAATAAGATCAAAGATACGAGAGCCGTCCTGAAGCATATAGACTCCGGGAGATTCTACTGCCCCTGAAATATCGACTATGATTCTATTTGCCGGTGTTAGGCTAATCTCGGGAGCATCGGTCTCTGAAGCCTCTTGCACCTCTAATTCTGCTACTGATTCCGATTCTAATTTTTGTTTTATTTCGGTTTCTTCGGCTTCTCCCGTAACCGAGAGCCTAAGCGCTTCTATCGCATCGTTTCCTTTGAATCCATATAATGAATATATCAAAGGCAAAATAATTATTATGATAACTACCAATGGTTTTAGACTTATTTTTTCTTTCATTCCCATACTCCTTTCTAGGCATTTTTTGAATGATAAAGTATTAGTATGGGAAAAACAAGTATCAAAATCAGGGTAAATTCTATACAATTATTCTACCAATTTCATAGAAAGTCTCTCTATTTCTACATCTCCTTTTTCTAATGTGATTCCGGAAAACTTAGAGAAAGATTGAATTACAAGCTCCGGATTTAGGTTTGAGGAAGATCCTGCGTCAAGAAGCATTAATAGTGCAATTCTTTCTTGATAGTTTTCTATTTCAATAGAAATTATCTGCGGCTTTATATCTTTATCTACGTATTTCTTTGTTTTCTTTTCGCGCTTTTGTGCGATGATTTCTTCTTGATTTAGATAATCTTTGATGGATGTAGTAATATCATCTATTCTTGAGCGGTAAGATAGCGGAAGAACCGCCCTATAAGTCGCAGAAACCACAAGTGACGCAAGAGTTTTATCGGTTGTGGCAGATTCAAGCGATTTTAAAATGATTCCTTCAGGCATTTCATCCTTTAATCTCTCAAGAATAAAATCCTTTCTAAGATTCTCATATGTACTGAACTCTAGATACTCCGCCTCAGAAGTGAATCCCAACGAAAGCGGCTGAGCAAAGCCCATCTTGGGATGTGGATTATATCCTTTGGAGTATTCTAGTGGAATACCCGTGATTTTAAATGCACGCTTAAAAAGCCTCAGCATATCCAAATGCGAAGTGTATTTTACAAGACCTTTCTTTTGAAATTCTAGAACATACTTAGGCATACACACCTCCGAGCGGACATTTTACACGTTTGTTAATTCCGCAATTGACGCAGCCCTTTCTGCAGTCTCTTGTTGTGATTTCGCTAACTGCCTTTTCGTATTCGGAATTGAGAAAATCTTTTTCAATAGCGCTGTCTATAATATCCCAAGGCAGAATCTCATCCATTTCTCTTACGCGCTGAGCATAAAACTCCGGCGTAATTTCTGATTCAGTTATTGCCCTATCCCAATTTTCTCTATTAAAATGCTCGGACCAGCTATCCAATTTGCATCCAAGTTCGTGGGCACGCTGGATAAGCCTTCCTGTGCGCCTATCTCCTCTTGCGAGGATTCCCTCAAGGACACTCGTGTCGTCATCATGATAATGGAAGGTAACTCCTTTAATCTTGAGTTTTTCTCTCAAATAATTATGCTTTTCTCTAAACTCAGCGGCAGTATTCTGACCCATCCACTGGAATGGAGTATGGGCCTTTGGAACAAAATTGCTTACGCTTACCGTAACCGAAAAACGCCTTCCGCTTTGGCTTTCCCTGCTGATATTTACGATATTTCTCGCTATATTGGCAATTCCGTCAAGATCTTCAAATGTCTCGGTTGGAAGACCAATCATAAAATATAGCTTTATATGTGTCCATCCGAGTTCAAGAGCTTGTCTACACGAACTATAGATATCTTCCTCTGTTATGCCTTTGTTAATTACATCCCTTAATCTTTGTGTTCCTGCTTCCGGAGCAAAGGTAAGACCGGACTTTCTGTATTTTTGAATCTCGTCCAGAACCTTAAAGGAAAAAGAGTCAAGTCTAAGCGAAGGAAGAGAAAGTGAAACATTTCTATCCTTGCACATATCCATTAAATCTACGGCCATCTCTTCAAATTCGGAATGATCGCTCGTTGAAAGAGATAGAAGAGATAGTTCTTCATGTCCCGATGAGGAAAGCTGCTTTTCGGCAATCCTTTTTACGGTTTCTTTCTTTCGTTCTCTTACCGGGCGATAAATCATCCCGGCTTGACAGAATCTGCATCCGCGAGTGCAACCCCTAAAAGTTTCAACTACTGCTCTATCATGCACGGTTTCAATAAATGGAACCATCATTTCTGTCGGGAAATAGATCTCTTCAATTGAAGGAAGTATGCTTCGTTTTACACGCTTTGGAGCAAAATCATAGAGTGGCTTATATTCTGAAATAAGGTCATTTTCGTCATAAATAACATCATAAAGAGAAGGTATATAAACACCTTCCATACTCGATACTTCTCTATAGAAGTCTAGTTTGGATTGACCTTTATCCTTGGACTCCTTATATGCAGATAGAAATGCGGGAAGAAGCTCCTCTCCATCTCCAATTAAGAATACGTCAATAAAATCCGCAAGAGGCTCAGGATTGTAGGCACAAGGTCCTCCGGCGATGATGAGAGGCTCGCTCTCTTTTCTTTCGGAAGATTTAAGCGTAATCTTTGAGAGCGAAAGCATATCCAGAATATTGGTAAATGACATTTCATATTGGAGAGTAAATCCGAGAACATCAACTGTAGATAGCGGAGTCTTTGTTTCCAATGTGAATAGCGGGATATCTTCATTCTTCATGATTTCCGCCATATCGGCTCCCGGTTCAAAAACTCTTTCGCAGTATAGATTGTCTTTTTTGTTTATAGTGGAATAAAGAATCTGCAAACCGAGATACGACATTCCTATTTCATATACATCGGGAAATGCAAAACAAAATCTAAGCGCATCGTCTTTTTTATTGAGACATGTGCCCTTTTCGTTTCCGATATATCTTGCAGGTTTTTCTACGCGACTCAGCGCGCTATCTAGTTTTTGTAAAAGAAGAGTCCTTGGATCTATAAAAAGACTGTCAATGGACTTACCAATGATAGCTTCCAAAGAATGAATATACGTCTTTGTTAATTCTTTTGATTTAAGAAGCCTTGCTGTTCTATCAGGGTTCTCGCCCTTTTTATGGATTAGATAATCGATTCTCCTATCAATTCCAACGTATTTATCCTCAAGAACAAGTCTATCGGAAAGGCAGAGAATATCAGTTTCTGTGGCCTTTTTAGGATCGCCAAAGGAATAATGCATATGGTGCTCTATAAGCGCTGCAACCTCGGGATATCCTTCTTCTCGGAGAATCTTTGCGGCAACTTCTCCGTGATTGTCTTTGACTCTACACATATCATGAAGGAGCCCAGCAGTTCTTATCAATTCCACATCAAGAGAAAACCCCGCATCGTTTAATGCGGAGGCTATTTTTACGCCGGCATCGGAAACGCCTTTGCAATGACGAATTACGTGCTCGGGTGTATTGCACTTCTTATAGAAGTCCTCGATTTTGGAATCGTCAAGTCTCATAAATATCAATTAATACTCATCAAAGTATTCAAATTCAAAATCGTCAATTTTAACGGTATCGCCTTCCTCTAGGCCAAGTCTTTGCATCTCTTTTACCGCACCACTATCCTCAATATATTTAAATAAATATCTGAGAGATCCCGTATCGTTAAAATTGGTTGAGTCAAATATTTTCTTAAGCTGTTCGCCTTCAAGAACAAAGATATCGCCTTCTTTTCTGACTGTAACTCGTCTATAATCTTCGCCCTTAACTTCTTCTGCTTCAAAGTCAAACATTTCATAATCATCAAGAACATCTTCAGGTGCAATTTCAAGTGCATGCTTGGCTGCGTAGAGAAGTTCTTTTACACCGTGGTTAATCGGTGCACAGATTGGATATACCGAAAGACCTTTTGATTTTATATATTCAATAAACTCAAGATATTTTGGATCGTCCTCGTCAATTAAATCAATCTTGTTTGCGGCAACAATCATTGGTTTATTTGCAAGCTTTTCGCTATAAGAAGAAAGCTCGGTCATGATCTTATCAAAATCATCTATTGGATCTCTTCCTTCGCTTCCGGAAACATCAACAACATGAATCAAGACTCTTGTTCTTTCAATATGCTTAAGGAATCTGAGTCCGAGTCCGGCGCCTTGATGCGCACCCTCAATGATTCCGGCGATATCCGCCATTATAAATTCGGAATCATCAAATTGTACAACGCCCAGGTTTGGATCTATGGTTGTAAAATGATAGTTTTCAATTTTGGGTTTGGCATTTGTTGAAACGGCAAGAAGGCTTGATTTTCCAACATTAGGAAAGCCTACAAGTCCAACATCAGCTATCATTTTAAGTTCAAGAATTACTTCTCTTTCTTTTCCCGGAGTTCCTGCTTCCGCAAAATTTGGAGCCTGTCTCACAGAGTTTTTAAAATGAACGTTTCCTTTTCCGCCACGTCCACCTTTTGCAGCGATAAAACTGTCGCCGGCTTCTCTTAAATCGTGCATGAGATGTCCTGTTTCGGCATCAAATACCATGGTTCCAACAGGAACCTTGATGATAAGGTCTTCGCCCCTCTTACCATAGCATTTCTTTTTCATGCCGTTTTGTCCGTTTTCAGCCTGATACTTTCTCTTATATCTAAAGTCCATCAGGGTACGCAAATCTCGGTCGGCCTTGAAAATAACATTTCCGCCATTACCGCCGTCGCCTCCGTCCGGACCACCTTCCGGTACAAAGGGCTCACGTCTAAAGCTAACGGAGCCATTTCCACCTTTTCCGGATATAATTGTTATCTTTGCTTTATCGACTAACATTGTAATTCTTTTTGTAACTTTCTATTTGCATAAAGAAAAACAAAAGGCCTCACCTTGAGGCCTTTTTGTTAAGCTTCCTTTGGATAAACGCTAACCTGTTTTCTGGTCTTGTCTTTTCTTTCGAATTTTACATTACCATCAACCTTGGCAAATAGAGTATCATCTCCGCCCTTTCCAACATTGTTGCCCGGGTGGAATTTTGTTCCTCTCTGTCTTACCAAAATGCTGCCTGCGCTTACAAACTGACCGTCACCGGTCTTGACTCCAAGGCGTTTAGACTCGGAATCGCGGCCGTTCTTGGAACTACCTACACCTTTTTTACTTGCCATGAACTTACCTCCTTATTTAGAAGCGGATTCAATGGCCTCAAGGATTTCTGCCTTGGTGGCCTTGGAATCAATCTCTATTCCTTTTGCTTCCGCGATAGCAAGAAGTTCGTCCTTCTTCATGGAAGCATTAGCTATAACTTCTTCGTTAGAAACAGCTTCTTCAGCCTTTTCCTCAGCCTTAGGTGCTGATTTCTTTGGAGCCTTTCCATCCAATGAGAGAATCTCAATCATTGTATATGGCTGTCTGTGTCCCTGTTTCTTTCTGTAATCCTTCTTGGATTTGTACTTGAAGATGACAACCTTCTTAGCTTTTCCGTTTTCTACAACGCGACCCATAATTTTGGCTCCCTGGATATATGGGGATCCAACCTGGATATCGCTTCCTTCGCCAAGAATGAGCACCTTATCAAGTTCTACGTTTGCGCCATCTTCTACGTTGAGCTTTTCAACTGTGATGACATCACCTTCGGAAACTCTGTACTGCTTTCCACCGGTTTCAATTACTGCATACATGATAAATTACCTCCTCTAACCAGTCTCGCCTTTTGGGGTGTTCAATTTAATGAATCTTTGGTACCCTTCCCGAGCGGTCTAACCTAGATATGTTATCATGACAAAATAATAAAGTCAAGCGAAAAAATCGCTATTTTTCAATAAAACGAGGCCGGTAATCCGGCCCCGAAAAAGTATAATTATTATCCGTTAAAAGCCTATTAGTCGTCTATGATTACGCCATCCTCATCTACAAAGGCTCCATCTCCTTCAGGAAGGTCTCCGGCTTCTCCTGCACCAAAGGCTTTATCGGAAAAATTCTTCTGTTCCTTAAGCTTTTCCAAGAGCTTTGCGTAGATTTCTTCCATGAGATCAGGATGGTCCTCAAGATACTGCTTCACATTATCGCGACCTTGTCCGATTCTTTCTCCCATATAGCTATACCAGGAGCCGGATTTATCCATAATGTCAAATTCCGTTGCGCAATCCACGATATCGCCGGATCTTGAGATTCCGGTACCGTACATGATATCAAACTCAGCCTTCTTGAACGGAGGCGCAACCTTATTCTTTACGACCTTTACTCTTGTCCTGTTACCGAGAACGTTTTCGCCCTTCTTGATTGTCTCTACTCTTCTTACATCAAAACGCATGGTTGAATAGAATTTAAGCGCACGACCGCCGGTTGTAGTCTCAGGATTTCCAAACATTACGCCAATCTTCTCTCTGAGCTGATTGATGAAAATAATGCAGGTTCCGGACTTGTTAACTGCTCCTGTAAGCTTTCTCAATGCGCTGGACATAAGTCTTGCCTGAAGACCTACGTGGGAATCGCCCATTTCACCCTGGATTTCTGCCTTTGGAACAAGCGCTGCTACCGAGTCAATTACAATAACATCAAGCGCTCCGCTTCTTGCGAGCATATCGCAGATTTCAAGTGCCTGCTCCCCGTTATCAGGCTGAGAAACAAGTAGCTCGTCAACCTTTACTCCGAGATTTCTGGCATATACAGGGTCAAGCGCATGCTCGGCATCTATAAATGCAGCTTTTCCACCTTTTTTCTGTGCTTCCGCAACTATATGAAGAGTCAGCGTGGTCTTTCCGGATGATTCCGGTCCAAAGATTTCTATGATTCTTCCCTTTGGAACTCCACCTACTCCTGTTGCCATATCCAGGCTTATAGATCCTGTTGAAATAACGTCTAGGTCCTGAATCTCAGCTCCCTCTCCCATAATCATTATGGAACCTTGGCCAAAGGCCTTCTGAATGTCGTTTAGTGCCGTTTCCAGTGCTTTCTCACGAGCGGCATTATCTGTTGGAATCGGCTTGATTTCTTTCTTGGTTGCCATGTTTACCTCCATTTATGAACATCTGTTCTAAAAACAGAATACCCCATTATGCATATAAATGCAAGCATTATTTTGTGGAAATATATGGTATTTTAATACTAAAGCAATTGGTAAGTTTTGTCAATCTAAATCCAAGCAAATCTTTCGGATTTCATTAAACATATTTAGCGCGCAGTAGAGCCTATTCCATTCTCTCATATCTCTTCCTGTGCTAAGACTAATAACCTTTGCCTCTCCATTTAAGGAAATGCCTATCCACATATCTCCTGCAGGGATACCATTAAACTCCCCCGGTCCTGCGACACCTGTTGAAGATACGCAAATATTGCTTCCGGTCTTTTCATATAGCCCTTTAACCATTTCCAAAGCCACTTCTTTGCTTTCTGCGGAATATGTTTTAAGAGTCTCCTCTTTTACCCCGAGCTCTTCCATCTTGGCTTTGTTTGAATATGTAACAAGCCCTCTATCGAACACTTGAGATATTCCTGATACCTTGATGAGCATTTCTGAGAAGAGTCCTCCTGTGCATGATTCACATGCAGATATGCTTAGACTCTTTTCAATTAAAAGTCTTCCAACAACTTCATTCATATCAAGATTGTCTTCGCTATAAATATAATCTCCGATATAAGATTTTATTTTCTCAAGCATTTCAGTTATAGCCGAGTCCGCTTCTTCCTTGGTCTTACGCTTTGATGCAATCCTCAGGCTGCATTCCCCTTCTTTTGCATACGTTGCAATTGTTGGATCGGTCTGTGCGTCAATTAGCGGAAGGAGAACTGTCTCCATGGCTGATTCTCCGAGTCCAAAGGTTCTGATAATCTTATGGCTTATGACACTATCCTGAAGTTTAAGAAGATATGGAACTGCATGATTCTCCCACATCGGCTTCATCTCCCTGGGAGGCCCTGGCATGGAAATAATAATTTTTGTTACCCCATCTCGCTCCTCTGTTAGAGCAAAGCCCGGAGCAGTTCCCTCAGGATTTGAAAAAACGGTTGCGCGAGTCGGCATCATGACCTGCTTATAATTATTTTCGGTCATCTTCCAATTACGTCTCTCGGCGTAAGCCAAAAGCGCCTTAAGGCTTTCCTCATGTCTCTCAAGCTTATCGTGCATCGCAATAGCGATTGTTTCCTTTGTTAAATCATCTTCTGTAGGTCCGAGACCTCCTGTCGTGACGATTAGATCACATTCATCAAAGGTCTTATTGATGATTTCTTCAAGCCGCCCGGCATTATCGCCCACCGTATGATGGTACATAACATCAAATCCCATGGCATTAAGCTCACGGGATAAGAATACGGTATTGGTATTAACGATTTGTCCGAATAGAATCTCTGTTCCAACGGTTAGAATTGTGGCTCTCATAAAAAATCTATCCTTTGAAAACTTCTTTATTCTTTACGATATACATTGCGCCTGAGTATACGGTCATTGCAACAGATGCCCAAAGCACAATTCTTCCGTAAGTCCACAAAAGCCCCGGTAATTCGTACATAATGCCGGGTCCATTTAAAGAATCAGTATGTCTATATAAAAGTAGCATCGGTACTGCTATCATCTGAAGCACGGTCTTAATCTTCCCTGCCATATCCGCCGCGATAACAATTCCTTCGGATGCAGCCACCGTCCTAACCCCGGCGACTATAAACTCACGAGCAAGAATAACAATAAGCATCCAAGCAGGCATTGTTCCATCGGAAACCATAAGACAAAAAGCAGAATATACGAGAACCTTATCCGCAAGCGGATCCATTATCTTGCCAAAATTAGTAATCAGATTCTTTTTTCTCGCAATCTGCCCATCAAGCATATCCGTAAGGCTAGCAAGAATAAAAATAATAAGCGCCAATAGAAAATGTTCCGTCATATACGCCAGTATAAAGAACGGAACAGCTATGATTCTTCCAAGTGTGAGTTTATTAGGTAAGTTCATCTTTGCCCTCTTTGGCTTTCAAACGCTTTACAAAAAAACTACCCGGTGGCTCCGTCAGGTATAATTGACGCCCTATCAATAGATAGGTGGGTATCCTGTCAGTGCATTCTGCCATCCGGTCAAGCCGGCTCGGCATATCTCACATAGAACGCGGATTCCCGTTCAATAAGTGTAGGTTCAATTATGTTCCCCAACGAAAGTCCCAGGCAGATAAAAACTATTCGTATAAATCTATCGCACAGTTGGTCTGGACCTTCTGTACATCTTCGTTATCCTCAAGAACTTCTACGAGTTTCTTTAGCTTAGGCACATCGTTTTCTCCAGGCGTTGATTCCATTGACGGAATAAACTCAACATCGCTTTCAACAAGTTCATAACCTGCTTCAGTGAGTGCCTGATGCACATCCGTATAAACCGAAGGATCAGAATAAATAGTGAAGCTGTCTTCTTCTGTAACCATATCGTCAGCTCCGGCTTCAAGTGCTGTTTCCATTAGAGCATCTTCATCTATCGCATCAGTCTTTTCAATAAGGAAATATCCCTTTCTGCTGAACATATAAGCAACGCAACCCGGTGTTCCAAGGTTTCCGCCCTGCTTATCAAAGGACGAGCGAACAGACGATGTCGTTCTATTGGTATTATCAGTAAGGCAGTTAACTATAAACGCTACTCCTCCCGGACCATAGCCTTCAAAGGTAAGTTCTTCATAAGTAGCGCCGCCAAGTTCGCCTGTACCTTTTTTGATAGCTCTCTGGATATTGTCGTTGGGCATGGAGATGGCTTT
>Ga0256404_1012402_pt1 | contig 11093 bp, 10 predicted proteins | sample RumenRJG_01DNA_FD_185990 | JGI IMG/M metagenome (GOLD analysis project Ga0256404, IMG submission 185990) | Bovine rumen microbial communities from Lethbridge, Alberta, Canada - RJG_01 | ecosystem: Host-associated > Mammals > Digestive system > Stomach > Rumen | place: Canada: Alberta | collected...
TAGCTGTATGCTGCCCTGACACCATTCATCAACGCATAAACAAGAAGTGCAATCACTATAACACGCCACGCAAGTCCTATGAGAAAGCTTGTGACTCTCTCCAGAGTATCCTGCCCCATCGATTAAACCTCCATGATTATCGGAAGAATAACAGGATTTCTCTTGATGCGCTTCCAGAGGAAGTCGCTGAGAGAATCCTTGATGATGTTTTTGATCTTTCCCCAGTCGTTTACATGACGAACCAGGCAGTCATCAACGGCATCCTGAACTTGCACTCTTGCCTCTTCCATAAGATCCTCGGACTCACGGACATAAACAAATCCGCGGGAAACCAGATCCGGACCTGCAAGAAGATGTCCTGAATACTTTTCAAGTGTAAGCACAACCACTATGATACCGTTCTGTGCCAGATTCTGTCGGTCTCTGAGGACAATGTTTCCAACGTCACCCACACCGAGACCATCAACAAATACTCCTCCGACCTGAACGTGTTCCTTTACCTCAGCCTTGTTCTTTCCATCCTTTGATGAAAGCTCAAGAACATCGCCGTTTTCGATGAGGAGACAATTATCCTTGCTCACTCCCACTGCCTCAGCGATCTTTGCCGCAGCCATACGGTGATGGTATTCACCATGGACCGGAATGGCAAATTCAGGCTTCACCAGAGAATAAAGAAGCTTCAGATCATCTGCACATGCATGTCCGGATACGTGGGTATCCTGAAGGATAACCTGTGCATGAAGCATGCAAAGCTCGTTCACTACCTTATCAACTGCCTTCTCATTACCCGGAATAGGATGTGATGAAAGCACTACTACGTCGTTCGGCTTGATACGAACCTTACGGTGCATTCCGCTGGCCATACGGCTTAATGCCGCCATAGACTCGCCCTGTGACCCTGTTGTGATGAGCACCGTCTGCTCATCCGGATAATTTTTAAGCTGATCTATATCTATAAGTGTTCCCTCAGGAATATCTATATAGTTAAGTTCAGAAGCAACAGTGATGACATTGACCATGGAACGGCCTTCCACCACTACCTTACGGCCATGCTTTGCAGCGGTATTGATAATCTGCTGAACACGGTCAACGTTGGAAGCAAAGGTCGCAACTATGATTCGATTCATACTGTGCTCTGAAAAAATCCGCTCCAAAGTAACACCTACCGAACTTTCCGACATGGTGGAACCCGGTTTCTGGGCATTTGTAGAATCGGACATCATGGCAAGAACGCCGGACTTTCCGAGCTCTGCAAAACGCTGAAGGTCGATGGGATCCCCGAATACAGGAGTATAGTCAACCTTGAAATCGCCTGTATGAACTATGGTTCCGGCCGGTGTGAATATGGCAAATGCTGCTGCATCCTGAATAGAATGATTGGTCTTTATAAATTCAACCTTGATGTCTCCGAAATCCACGACTCCGCCGAATGGAACCACATTCATATCAATCACCTGATCCAGGCCGTTCTCCTTGAGCTTGTTCTCAATAAGTGCCATGGTGAGTCTGGTTCCGTAAACAGGGGCCTTTATCTGCTGAAGGACATAAGGAAGAGCTCCTATATGATCCTCATGACCGTGGGTGATAACAAATCCTCTTACCTTGCTGATATTGGCCTTCAGATATGTAATATCCGGAATGACCAAATCGATTCCCAGCATATCTCCCGACGGGAATGCAAGGCCGCAGTCAACTATGATGATACAGTCGTCTGTCTCAAATGCTGTAATATTCATTCCGATCTGATCGAGTCCGCCCAGTGGAATGATTCTTACCTTGCCGTTCTTTTTTCCGCTTCCGTCAGCCTTCTGTCTTTTTCTTCTGCTGTTATTACCGCTTCTCTTTTCAGGAACTGCAGCCTCAGCAGCTGCTGTAATGTCTGCAGCCTCCTCTGTCTTTACGGTCTTCCTGTTCTGACCTGAAGATCTTCTCCTTGCAGGCTTTGCCGGAGCTTTTTCATCAGTCTTCACAGCTTCTTCAGAAGCTGCTGCTTCTCTGCCCTCTTCAACAGCCTGACTTTCAGCAGGCTTTCTTCTGGCAGTTTTTCTCTGAGGCCTGCGAGGACGCTTCTCCCCTGCGGAAGCAGCTGTCTCCTTCACCTCAGATTCCATAACTTCTTTTACTTCTTTATCTGTATTACTTCTCAATCGTTATACCTTCACCTTCCAGGAGCGCTGAAAAAATCTGCATCAATGCTTCCGATTCCTTCTCATCAACAAACTCATAGTCCGCCTCTGCATCTTCAGGGCCGGAAACGTCCTTCATAACGTAACATTCGCCATCCTCACCCTCAGGTGCATCTGTAACAAGAATATAGTTAACTCCCTGAACCGTAGTCTCTTCAAGAATCTCCAGTTCGATATTCCCATCATCTGATTTTAAACGGATAGTGTTTTCCATTTCTTTCTCCTAACTCCAATAATATGATGTGAGTGTCAAAAGTATTTGCCACTCACTTATGATGCGCAGCACGCACACATTCGTGTGCAATGTGCTGCTGAACACTCAAACTTCGGTCCTTTTGCTGTGCAAAACGACTACGTTATTCGTGTTCGGGCGGGTCATAAAGTCTCAAATCAACGTGCAAGCACGTGATTTGGTACTTTTGACCCTTACATCATAATATTTATAAAAAGGCCTCAGCCTCTCAAATACTGTTCCAATATCAGCTGCGCGGCAACCTGATCGATGACCTTCTTCTGTTCGCTTCTTTTCACGCCGCTTTCATCAAGTATCTCGGCAGCTTCCATGGTTGTAAGCCGCTCATCCTCAAACTCGATGGGCACAGAAACCCTGAGCCTCAGCTTTTCCGCAAATTCTCTTGTGAACCTTGCCCGATCTCCTTCTGTATCGTTCATATTCAGGGGAAGTCCCAGTATGATCTTCTCCACATCATTTTCTTCGACTATCTGCTGAATTTCCTTAAGCGTCTTTCTAAGGGCAGATTCCCTGTCCCTTACGATAGTTTTCAATGGTTGTACAGTGATGCCCATGGGATCTGTTATGGCAACACCTACGGTTTTTGAACCATAGTCAAGTCCTAATATTCTCACCTGATATCTCCAAATACAATAAAAGAGCCTGCCTAAACGGACAGACTCTCAATATATACACAAATTACTTGCTGAGTTTTGCCTCAACATAAGTTTTCATAAGCTCCTCAAGGATCTCATCCCGCTCAACCTTCATGATGAGGCTTCGGGCCCCCTTGTGGCTTGTGATATAAGTAGGGTCACCAGACATAATATAACCCACGATCTGGTTTATAGGATTATAGCCTTTTTCAGTTAAGGCCTCATAAACCCGGGCTAATACCTCTGTAACATCCAAATCGTAATCCTGCATCGGTCTGATAATCTGTGTACTGCCTAAATCGTTCATTTTGTCACGTCCTTTTAATAACTTAACTAATTTTATAACATTTATATAGGCATTGCAAGTACGCATGTCTCACAGAAATCTTTACCCTCTGCCCTTATTATTTGTCCGATTTTACTTTCCGGGCGTTCGCATTCTGTAAACGGTACCAAATAGCGCACATAACTCCGGTTATAGCCCCGTAAATATTTTTTGCCGTCTATTTCCACCACTTCCTCGGGAATGATCTCATCGGGAACTCCGATAAATCTCTTTCTGAATTCCTGTGAATTATGCTCATCAAGTCTGATAAGTCGCTCGGATCTCCCGGATTTTATCTTTTCCGGGATCTGATCCTTCATTCTGTCTGCTGCGGTTCCCAGTCGTCTGCTGTATTTAAAGACATGGAGCTCGTAGAATCCTATCTCATCTATAAACCTATAGGACTCTTCGAAATCATCATCACTCTCTCCGGGGAAGCCCACTATGACATCCGTCGTTATCGCTGCGTTCTCCCATGCTTTTCTGATAAGGGCCACCGATTTCCGGAAATCCCCGGTGGTATAGTGTCTGTTCATGGCCTTAAGGGTTCTGTCGCAGCCACTCTGAAGAGAAAGATGAAAATGAGGGCAAACCTCAGGAATCTTTTTCAGCTCCTCCACGAAGCTGTCGGTGATGATACGGGGCTCCAGGCTCCCCAGCCGTACCCTCTCAACACCAGGAACCTGAGCAACTCTTTTTATAAGCTCCAAGAGATGCTCCGATGGGATATCATTGTCCATGGCATATTCGTAATTAGTATCATCAAAATCAAGGCCATAGGAAGAAAGGTGTATACCCGTAAGAACCATCTCGCGATATCCGCGTTCCGCAAAATCCCGTACCTCTCTTACAGTGCTCTCCACCGATCTCGACCTTATCCGGCCACGCACATGAGGGATGATACAGTAGGAACAGAACTGGTTGCAGCCATCCTGCACCTTTATGAACACTCTTCCATCATCCTCTATCTCTCCGGCCCAGAGCTCCTCATAGCTGTGCTCCTTGGATATGTCTTTTACATGACCGGAAATCCTGTTCCCGAAATCACTTTCCTCAGATCCAGCCGGGCTCTTTTTATCCCCATGCGTCGCATAATATTCTTCGAGTATGGGAACAATCCTGCTTTTCTCATTATTTCCCACAAGAATATCCACAGCATTGTCCTCTTTAAGCTCTTCAGCCCTTGCCTGGACATAGCATCCAACCGCAATGACCACAGCCTCCGGATTCATGGCATGAGCCTTATGTATCATCTGTCTGGATTTTCTGTCTGCTATATTGGTGACCGAGCAGGTATTGATGATATAGATATCTGCCTTTTCCGTATCCCATGATACTATCTCGGCTCCAGCCTCTCTCAGTTCTGCCACCATAGCCTCAGCTTCGTATGAATTGACCTTGCAGCCCAGATTATGCATGGTCGCCTTCTTATTTTTTATATTCATATTTCCTTTTTTTAATCACCCGCAAAAAAATGCAGAAAATATTTTCAAATTGTCCCGTTTTTCCAAAGGAAACCGCTGACATTCTATTGACTTTTGAAGTTCCTTGTTGCTAGAATTACTGTACAGTAAGTGTGTAATTACTTATTTAATAAATAAATATTATATTTTAAGGAGGATTTCATCGTGAAAACCGTTCGTATCTCACTTAATTCTATCGATAAAGTAAAGTCATTCGTTAATGAGCTTGTAAAGTTCCCGGACGTTGATTTCGACCTTGTATCAGGCCGTTATGTAATCGATGCAAAGTCCATCATGGGTATCTTCTCACTGGATCTTTCAAAGCCTATCGATCTTAACATCCACGCTGATGCAGCCCGTATGGAAGAGATTCTTTCAGCTCTGACACCTTACATCATTTCAGAATAATCCATATCGTAGCATTGTAACGATGAATTAACAAGTATCAAATGAGTGCGTGATTCTGCGCACTCATTTTTTTCGATGTTCCTCACAAAGAAAAGGAGTTCTATGCAATACCAAAGCTTTCTTATCAAGTATGCAGAGATAGGTACAAAGGGGAAAAACCGTTATGTGTTTGAGGATGCCCTTGTCCATGACATTCGCAAAAAGCTCGAGCGCGCCGAAGGCGACTTCAGAGTATATCGCGAGCGCGGCCGTATCTATGTAACAGTTAAATCAGAGACCTACGACTATGACGAGACCATCGACGCTCTTCAGCACGTTTTCGGCATAGTTTCCATCTGCCCTATGATCCAGATGGAGTCAACCCACGAATACAGCGAGCTCTCTGCAAAGGTTCTGGAGTACTTCGCTGAGGTTTACGGAGACCGCAAGCTCACCTTCAAGGTGACCACCAGACGTGCAGACAAAGAGTTCCCTATGCAGTCAAACGAAGTTGATGCAGAGCTCGGTCACGACATCCTTGAAAAGTTCCCTAACACTTCCGTCGATGTACATAAGCCGGAGGTAACCGTTCATGTAGAGATCCGTCAGTTCATTAACATTTACTCCGAGATTCTTCCGGGTGTAGGCGGTATGCCTCTCGGAACAAACGGAAAGGCCATGCTCCTTCTTTCAGGAGGAATCGACAGCCCTGTTGCCGGTTATATGATCGCCCGCCGCGGAGCCATAATCGAGGCCACATATTTCCATGCACCTCCATATACTTCAGAGCGTGCGAAGCAGAAGGTTGTGGATCTTGCCAATGAAGTAGCTCTCTACTCAGGTGCCATCGCTCTTCACGTTGTAAACTTTACAGATATACAGCTGAAGATTTACGAGAAGTGCCCTCACGAGGAGCTCACCATAATCATGCGTCGTTACATGATGCGTATCGCTGAGGCCATTGCCGAAAAGCGCGGATGCATTGCACTTATCACAGGCGAGTCCATCGGTCAGGTAGCAAGCCAGACCATGCAGTCTCTCGTTTGTACAAACGAAGTATGTAATCTCCCGGTTTACCGTCCTGTCATTGCCTTCGACAAGCAGCAGATCGTCGAGGTTTCACAGAAGATCGGAACCTACGAGACTTCCATCGAGCCTTTCGAGGATTGCTGCACTATCTTCGTTGCAAAGCATCCTGTAACAAAGCCTCTTCCTGAGAAAATCAGAAAATCAGAACAGATAGTTTATGATGAGATGCTTCCTCTGGTTGAAAAAGCCGTTAATGAAGCCGAGCTCATCTGGTGTGACGGAAGAAAGCACTGATCAGCAAATTAAACGAGCAGGGTTAAACACCCTGCTCGTTTTCGCGTTGTCTGTCTTATGTCCTCTCGTGCAAGCACGGTCGCATGACAGCATTATCGCGAATACAGAAAATGCAAGGGCGGACGCCGGCCCACTCGGTTGAAAGTACATCCCTTGCATTTTCTTTACTTTATCGGCATCATTCCTGTGGCAATATGCATATCTAAAAGAGCCTAGGAACATCCATTTAAATGCGTTAAGCCGAGGAAGATAAAAATCAGAATCGGACCCCTTAGAGGCAGTTGGTTTCTCTTTCCAAAGCACCCTCAACAAGTCAGAGTTTTCATCAGGAAAACTCTGACACTGTTGAGGGCCTGCTGCCTCTTAGGGGTCCGATTTTAGATTTTTACGACGCAGGCGACCCGTATTTAAATGGAGTCCCCAGGCTCTTAGATTCCAATCAGCAGCCGGGTAATCGCATTCATGGTAATCACTTCTTACGGGCTGTCACATTGACCCACTCACCCTGATGATTCACTTCAAGCACTTCCCAGATATCCTCATGGGCCTTGAACGCATCCAGCACTTCCTGCTCACGCTCGTTGAGTATACCTGAGGTGATGAAAAGACCATCCTTATGAAGCAAAGGTCCCACCTCTCCTGTGAGGAGCACGATGATCGGAGCCAGGATATTGGCTACAACTATGTCGTATTTGCCGAGCCCCATGCGGGTCTTCACTTCTTCATCTCCGATAACATTGCCCACAACCATATCGAATCGGTCTTCTGTAAGGCCGTTTGCTTTCAGGTTATCATGTACAGCAGGCACAGCCTCTTCGTCGAGGTCTGTTCCGTATACATGACCGGCTCCCAGCTTTAAAGCCGTAATGCCGAGGATACCGGAGCCAGTTCCTATATCAGCCACCTCCGAGCCCTTCTCCATGTATTTCTGGAGCTGACGGATACAAAGCTGTGTAGTTTCGTGCATGCCCGTACCGAATGCAGTTCCAGGATCAATCTCAATCAGAAGCTTGTCCTTATGCTCCTCCGGAACCTCTTCCCAGGTAGGCTTAATGAGAATATCTCCCACTGTAAACGGATGAAAGAAGGTTTTCCAGTTATTTATCCAGTCCTTGTCCTCTGTCTCTGATGTCTCGATGCTTCCGGAACCCACGTTGCAGTAGTTTCTCATGTCGGAGATCATCTCCTCAACTTCCTCAAGAAGCTTCTTAAGCTCAGCCGGAGTGTAGACATTGGAAGTATTCGGCATATAGCTTGCATCAACAGAAGGGTCCTCCATATACTTTTTCGCCTTTTCGATTCTGTCCTGCTTGTCTTCAGGAGATAAAACCTCAACGTAAAAGCTTACGTCTGCAAGTCCATCATCAGGTCCCATATCAGGAAGAATGTCTATGAACATGCCCTTTGTGTCTTCCTCGGAAAGAGGAATCTTATCCTCAATCTGAACTCCGTCAAGACCAAGCTCCGCAAGATTCGCACTAAGAATGTCTTCCGCCTCAGTCGTTGTATGTATAGTAAATTTTCTCCAAACCATAAATAACCAATCGCCTTTCCATATATCTGTTTACAACCGGCTATGCCGATGTAAGTCTCCATCGGATCGCCACGGGATTTTCCAACTTAATCCCTTTAATATAGCCGTCATCTTATCCATTTAATATAACATCAAAATCTGGTAAATCTTCTCAGCACGGGAACCAGCTCCTTAAGAGCTTCCATGCAGATATCCACCTCTTCCTTCTCATTGAACATGCCGAAGGAAAATCTGATGGTGGAATCCAGCAGTTCAGGCCTTACACCTATAGCTTTGAGAGTTCCTGATATTCCGGGATGGTTTGAGGAGCATGCAGACCCTGAACTTACATAAATGCCCTTCTCCTCAAGAGCATGAAGGAGAACCTCTGCACGTACCTTCTCGAAGGAAACGGACACGATGTTCGGAGCCGACGCTTCACCTCTCTCAGAATTAACAGTCACTCCCGAAATCTTGGATACTTCATCGATGAAGTAGTTCTTGATATCCATTATCCGTTTGATTTTTTCATCATGGTCCTTGTAGGCAATCTCTGCTGCCAGACCCATGCCTGCGATTCCAGGAACATTGTGGGTTCCGGAACGCATGTCTTCCTGCTGTCCGCCGCCATAGATCATGGGTCTCAGGCGGATTTTTTCATCCACATAAAGGAAACCGATGCCCTTGGGTCCATGAATCTTGTGACCTGACACTGAAAGCATATCTATATTCTGCTTCTTCGGGCGGAGAGTAAGTTTTCCGTAGGACTGGATGGCATCCGTATGGAACCAGGTGTTGGGATTACACTCCTTAACTATCCTTCCTATCTCCTCCACCGGCTCGATGGCGCCGATCTCGTTATTCACATGCATGATGGAAACAAGGATGGTATCGGGTCTGATGGCTGCCCTCAGGTCATCAAGGCTGATATGTCCTTTACTGTCCACAGGAAGGTAGGTTATCTCATAGCCAAGCTCTGCCAAAGTATCCAGCGGTCTGTAGATAGCCGCATGCTCCACCTGAGAAGAAATAATATGTTTTCCCTGCTTACGCTTTGCCAAAGCCGTTCCGAAGATAACTGTATTGTTGGACTCTGTTCCTCCGGATGTAAATATGATCTCTCTGGGCTTTACCTTCAGTGTATCAGCCACCTGCTGACGGGCATTACGGAAAATTTTCTCCGCATCAAAGCCCTTTGTGTGTTTGGAAGAGGGATTACCGTAATCCTCTTCCATGGTTCTCTTCATAAGCTCTGCAACCTCAGGATATACCCTTGTGGTAGCCGAATTATCAAAATAAATCTCTCTCATATATTCCTTTCCGAAATATGTATATTTCACTGTGAACCCGGTGCTTCTTTGTTTCGTCTTTTCAGGCCATAACATCTACACAGTTATATGAGTCACTATGTAAAATACCGGTCTTTTCCGGTTCTGTATTTCCCTATTCTTCTGCTGCCTTGGCTTCAAGCATGAGCATAAGTACACTAAGGCTCGTTATGGCAGCTGTTTCCGTCCTGAGTATCCTCTTTCCCAAGGTAACAGGCTCTATTCCATGCCGGAGGGCATCTTCGACCTCCTGCTCAGAAAACCCTCCCTCAGGGCCTATGAATACAGCGATTTTTCCATGCTCCGGCAGCTTCTCCAGCTCTTCCATAGTATGCTTTATGCTTTTTGCATTCTCATAGGGTATAAGCTTAAGATCAAAATCCTTCACATATTCCATGGCATCTTTCCACTTCATGACCGGAAAAACTTCAGGGATGATGGAGCGCTTCGACTGCTTCGCCGCAGCCTCTGATATAGCCTGCCAGCGGTCAGTCTTTTTCTGAGCACGCTTCTCATCAAGCTTTATGACTGTATTTTTTGAATCAAGAGGTACAACCGCATGCGCGCCAAGTTCCACTGCCTTCTGAACGATCAGCTCCATCTTATCCTGTTTGGGCAAACCCTGAAACAAATAAATCTCTGCAGGAAGCTCATGGATTTCCTCCACAAAGTTGATGTGAAGTATCACCTCCGGTTCGCCGCTTAAAGCTCCGGCAGCAGCATTAGCCGCTCTTTTCCCATCTTCCAAAGTTTCCTTTATCCACTCTTCATCATGTATCTCCACAACATCGCACTCGTAATCAGTGCCCTCTCCGTCAGAAATCAGTATCTTTTCTCCTATCCTTACACGAAGAACATTTTTCAGATGATTGTAGTTATCACCTGTCAGACGCACGATGCGTTTATCTGTATCTATATCCGATCCTTCTACAAAAAAATGATGCATAAAAACCTGCTTTCCTCATGTCTTATAAACTGAAATTCAACGGGAATTCGCTTCCCGGACGCCTGATGCCCCTATTGCCACGCTATTATAACAAGTAGAAAAAAAAAGTAAAACGGTAAATTCATAATCGGGCAGGCTGACTCCTGCTCGATTTCGTATAGGAACATTCCGAACTTCGTGCTTCATGTTCATACGACCGGTAAATAAATTTGAGTGCTAGCATGCATCCGCATGCCGGTCTTTTTCTACATAAAAATCCGCGAAATCCCATTTGGTAATTTCGCGGATCTTTTAAATTCTATAATTATGTCAGAAAATCCCTATCATCAGACTTTCCGGATTTTCAGAACCACCATTTAGGCAGCACCTTCAATATCTCGTTAATGTATCCTGTCTTCACCAGTATTCCTGTGAGAACAGGCAGATAGGCCAAAAACAACGTACCTGAAATTCCAGCAGTCACAGCAACTGCTTTCTTTTCTTTTATGAATCCCAGCTTATATATACTGTAGCAGATCATCAGTATAAGAATCTTTGTACATATAAAGTACTGATATATAAAAACCGTTCTCGTAATAAACACCCAGGGCAAAAGCATACAAAGGTAAAATACAAGAAGTATTGCTGCCGTCTTATCTCTTCTTTTATAGCATAAAAAGGCATGATAAGCTGCTGCCGCAAGTCCCCCATAGCATATAAACGGATTGACAAAAGTAGCTATGGAGCTTTTATAT
>Ga0256404_1012403_pt1 | contig 11092 bp, 9 predicted proteins | sample RumenRJG_01DNA_FD_185990 | JGI IMG/M metagenome (GOLD analysis project Ga0256404, IMG submission 185990) | Bovine rumen microbial communities from Lethbridge, Alberta, Canada - RJG_01 | ecosystem: Host-associated > Mammals > Digestive system > Stomach > Rumen | place: Canada: Alberta | collected...
CGGTCCGTAGCGCTCTATTGCTTCCAGACCATACTGGGAACAGGACGGCGTATAAGGGCACCGATATCCCTTGTACGGGGAAATGTGCTTCTGATAAAAGCGGATCGCCCTGATCATGATTCTCTTAAGCATGTCTCTTCTTTCTCCGGTAGCAGAGCCGCCGCGAGCTTCAGCATGGAATGCTCCAGCCCGGCATAATCGGACGAGGCGGCATGCATGCGGGCAATGACCACCAGATCGTATCCTTTCGGAAACCTTTCGCTGTTCAGTCGTACGATTTCCTTCAGTCTTCGTTTGATCCGGTGCCTGACCACGCTGTTTCCTACCTTTTTCGAAACTGAAACGCCAAAAAGGCCGTCACCGTCCCCCCGTTCCGCTGCATACAGAACAAGATTCCGGTCGGCCCTGGATTTTCCTTCATGATAAACTCGGGAAAAATCCGCACTCTTCTTCATACCGGTCATTTTCATCATAAGAAATAAGACCACATGCAACATGTGGTCTTTTCGTTCTCACGCGGAGAGTACTTTTCTTCCTTTCGCTCTTCTGGCTGCCAGAACCTTTCTGCCGCCGGCCGTTGCCATTCTCTTACGGAAGCCATGTACTCTTTTATGAGAAAGCTTCTTTGGTTGGAAAGTCATTTTCCCTGCCATCTTCAACACCTCTTATCAATAATCAAATTTCAGCATTTCTGATCTATTATATGAGTTCATCAGAAACACTGTCAAGTCCTCACTTTGGATACTTCGTCTATTTCCACAATCCCTCTGACGGAGTTTACGTAAAACTATCCACAATTTGTGGATAAGTTGTGGAAAACTTCTCTATTTGCGGTTATACTTCGGGGAGAGAAAACAGAAGATGCCGCTTTTACGGACATTTTTCGCTGTTGATACAGCGAGTGGGAGTTATCAACCGTCCGGTTATGAAACACCATGTTATGGTAACTCCCGACGCCTCTCTTGTAAAAAGAGGCGGTTTCATATATTATAGGAAAGAGTATTTAATCAAGAATGGGGTAGCTTCTCTATATGGACAATTTGACACTGCTTGAGGAGAAATGGCCGGATATTCTCGAACGGATCAAGGAAGAGAATGATCTGTCGGCTGTTTCTTTTTCGACCTGGATTCTTCCTCTGGAAATTCACGCCGTCGATCATGAAGGGATCACATTGATCGTTTCTTCCGGCAGCATGGGCATCAATGTGCTGAACAAACGCTATACGCTTGCCATACGAACCGCGATCCGTGAAGTGACGGGTCTGAGTCTTGCTGTCCATTATGTGACGCCGGACGCGGCCGTATCAGCGAAAAACAAACCGTCTGACGACGAGGATTTCACTGACGTGATGGAACGCGCACATCTGAACCCGAAGTATACCTTCGATTCATTTGTCGTCGGCTCCAACAACAAATTCGCGCATGCAGCCTCGCTGGCTGTTGCCGAATCTCCCGGCGAAATCTACAACCCGCTTTACCTTTACGCGGGTGTAGGACTCGGCAAGACGCACCTGATGCATTCCATCGCCCACTTTATACTGAAAAACAATCCGGAAGCCCGTGTCCTTTATGTCACGAGTGAGGACTTCACAAACGAACTGATCGATTCCATCCGAAACGGCAATAATTCGGCCATGTCCAAGTTTCGGGACAAATACCGCAATATCGACGTGCTTCTGATTGACGATATTCAGTTTATCATCGGAAAGGAATCCACGCAGGAGGAGTTCTTCCACACATTCGAGGCTCTGTACGGCCAGAAAAAACAAATCATCATTTCCTCTGATAAACCGCCGAAGGATCTGGACATTCTGGAGGAACGCATCCGTTCCCGGCTGGAGATGGGCCTGATTGCCGACATTTCCTCACCGGATTACGAGACGAGAATGGCCATCCTGAGAAAAAAGGAAGAGACAGACGGATACCACATCGACGACGAAGTGCTGGATTACATCGCCAAGAACATCAAGTCCAATATCCGTGAACTGGAAGGATGTCTGAACCGTGTCCGGGCCAAGTCCATTCTTGAAAAACGTGATGTGACGCTTGATCTCGCCGAGGAAATTCTCCGCGACCTGATCACGCCTGATACAGAGAGAAAGATTACCTCCGAGGCGATCATCAACACGGTGGCAGAGCATTTTCATCTGACTCTTAACGAAATCAAGAGCCAGAAACGAAAAAAGGAATACGTATATCCCCGTATGATCGCAATGTATCTTTGCCGGGAGATGACGGATGATGCCTACGACACCATCGCCGGTCTATTAAATAAGAAAGATCATACAACCGTCATCAATGCCTACAATCGGATCGCCAAGGATATGGAATTGAATCCCCAGACGAAGTCAACCGTCGAGACACTGAAAAAAAAGATTGCCCCGATGTGAATTCCGGTGATGAATGTCAGTAACCACGGCGACTTTTGTGGACAAAACCGATCGGACGGACCGGCTGTCAACAAAATCCACGTGGACTGACGGTGGACAAACGAACAGTCCGTGGATTTTACCCACCGGAATCACCGCCTGATCAGGTTCTTTCCCACAGGCTTATTCCTGCCGGAAAACCCCGTGGATCCGCTCTTTTTTATGCTTACTCGCGAATCCACAGGCCTTAAGATGACGACTTCTGAATTTATCTTTTCTATCTTACATAAAAGGAGCACACAGCCGATGAAATTCACAGCAGCAAAAAATGATCTGATGAACGGTGTCGCAATTGCGATCCGGGCCGTTCCCGCCCATACAACCATGCCGATCCTTGAGTGCATGCTGCTGCAGACAGAGGGACAGGCTCTGAAACTGACGACAAACGATACGGAGATGGGAATCGAAACTGTCGTTCCGGCCCAGATTCAGGAACCCGGCACCATTGCCGTCGATGCACGGATGCTGTCTGAAATTGTACGAAAACTGCCGGACTCCGTCGTTTCCTTCGAATCAGATGAAAACGACCGGATCCAGATCCGCTGCGGAAAGGCACGCTTTAATATCGCAGGACAGAAAGGAGACGATTTTTCTTTCCTGCCGAGCGTTGATCAGGATGAAAGCATCACACTGTCACAGCTGACCTTAAAATCAGTCATCCAGCAGACCATATTCTCCATTGCCGCAAACGAGAACAACAAAATCATGACGGGTGAACTGTTTGAAATCAAAGGGGACATTCTGCGTATCGTTGCGCTGGACGGTCACCGTATTGCCATGAGGCGTGTCGCCCTCAAAAATTCCTTTGATGAACGCAGGGTGATCGTACCCGGAAAGACACTGCTGGAAATCAGCCGGATCCTGTCCGGAGAGATGGATGAACAGGTCTCGGTATTCTTTTCAAGAAATCATATTGTATTCGAGCTCCCCGGAACCAGAATGGTTTCCCGTCTGATCGACGGAGAGTATTTCAATGTCGACCAGATGATTTCGACGGATTATGAGACAAAGCTGACCATTTCAAGAAACGAATTCCAGAGCTGCATCGACCGGGCTCTCCTTTTTGTACGCGAGAATGACAAGAAACCGATTATCTTTGATATTACGGACGGTGAGGTCCGGCTTTCCATCGATTCGCCGATGGGATCCTTTGACGAGAGCATCGATATCCAGAAAGAGGGAAGAGATCTGACGATCGGGTTTAATCCGAGATTTCTTCTTGACGCGCTTAAGGTGATCGATGATGAAAACGTGACGCTGTATCTGGTCAATGCCAAAGCGCCATGCTTCATCCGCAATGATGATGATACCTATACGTACCTGATTCTGCCTGTCAACTTTGTAAGATAAGGAGTGCCACATGATGGAACTGAAACTGCGGGGAGAATATATCACACTTGGACAGCTGCTTAAGGCGGAAAATCTGGTTGAAGACGGTGCGGAAGCCAAGGCGGTAATACAGAGGGGCGACGTCTCTGTCAACGGGGAAACCGATACCCGCAGAGGCCGCAAGCTTCATGAAGGAGATAAAGTTCTTTTCCGCGGATCGGAGATCGTCGTTGTACGTTGAATCGCTGGATCTGAAGAATTTTCGTAATTACGAAACGCTGTCGGCTGCATTTGACAAAGGAATCAATATCATTTACGGCGCAAACGCTCAGGGAAAGACCAACATTCTCGAGGCGGTCTATCTCGCCGGTACGACACGGTCTCACCGGGGCGCGAAGGACAGAGACATGATCCGCATGGGAGCTGAGGAAAGTCATATCCGCATGCATTTTCAGCGCCATGAAAATGAATACAGGGTTGATCTGCATCTGAGGCGCATGGGCGGGAAAGGTGTGGCGCTTGGCGGCGTGCCGCTGAAGCGGGCTTCCGAACTGTTCGGAATCGCATCGATGGTTTTCTTTTCACCGGAGGATCTCGGTATTGTCAAGAACGGACCGGCAGGCCGCCGCCGTTTTCTTGATCTGATGATCTCTGACACGGACCGTCTGTATCTGTCGGACCTGACGGCTTACGCCAAATGTCTTGCGCAGCGGAATGCGCTGCTTCATGAGATGGTTTTCCGGCCGGACCGTATCCGGGAACTGGATATCTGGGACGATCAGATCAGTGCGATCGGAAGCCGGATCATCCGGAAAAGGGAAGAGTTTCTGGAAGAATTCAGCCAATATGCCGCGAAGGAACATGCAAAGCTCACTTCAGGAAAGGAAAGACTGGAGCTTGTCTATGAGCCGTGCTCGGAGGCGGATCAGCTTGCGGATCAGATCAGAGAAGCCCGGGAGAGGGACCGGAGAATGAAGAGTACGACGACAGGACCTCACCGGGATGATCTCGCAATCCGCGCGAACGGTATGGATCTTCGGGTTTACGGTTCGCAGGGGCAGCAGAGAACAGCGGCACTGTCGATGAAGATGGCGGAAATCGCCACGATCGAATCGGTGAGAAAGGACAGACCCGTTTTTCTTCTGGATGATGTGCTCTCGGAGCTGGATTCGGACAGACAGACCGCTCTGCTGGACGGTATCGCGGATACGCAGACACTCATTACCTGTACGGGACTTGATGAGTTTGTTCAGAACCGCTTTCATGCGGACCGGATTTTTCACGTGACGGCAGGAAAACTTGACGGAGGTACGACATGAATATTGAAGATCACGACGAATACGGCGCCGATCAGATTCAGATTCTAAAAGGTCTCGAAGCGGTCCGCAAAAGACCCGGCATGTATATCGGTTCTACCTCTTCACGGGGACTGCATCATCTTGTTTACGAGATTGTAGACAATTCGGTGGACGAAGCGCTGGCCGGCACCTGCGATCATATCGAGGTGACGATCCATTCTGATGATTCGGTAACGGTGGAGGACAACGGCCGCGGCATTCCGGTCGGGATCAATCATCAGGCGGGGATTCCGGCCGTAGAGGTGGTGTTCACCATTCTGCACGCGGGAGGCAAATTCGGCGGCGGAGGATACAAGGTATCCGGCGGCCTGCACGGTGTCGGCGCTTCCGTGGTGAACGCGCTTTCCGAATGGCTTGAGGTGCAGATTTTCCATGATGGAAAAATCTATCAGCAGCGGTATGAGCGGGGAAAGACGATGTATCCGCTCAAGGTGGCGGGAGACTGTGATCCGGAAAAGCATGGAACGAGGGTGACATTTTTCCCGGACAGGGAAATCTTCGAGGATATTCAGTTTGATTTCGACACGCTGAAAACCCGTTTTCGGGAGATGGCGTTTCTGACGAAGGGGCTGAAGTTTACCTTTACGGACGAGAGACCGGAAGAGGGGCCGAAGCAGTGTGTGTTTCATTATGAGGGGGGAATCGTCGAATTCGTTCAGTATCTGAACCGGAGCTCGACGCCTCTTTATCCGCAGATCATTTCCTGCGAGGGTGAGAAAAACGGCGTGCTGGTCGAAGTGGCGATGCAGCATAACGACGGATACAAGGAGAATACATATGGGTTTGTCAATAATATTGTGACACCGGAAGGAGGCATGCATGTGGAGGGATTCCGCATGGCTCTCACGAAGGTGTTTAACGATTATGCGCGTAAAAACCGTCTGCTCAAGGATTCCGAGCCGAATCTGACGGGCGAGGATATCCGTGAGGGTCTGACTTCCATCATCTCAGTGAAGATCGAGAACCCGCAGTTCGAGGGTCAGACCAAGATGAAGCTCGGCAATTCGGAAGCGAGGAGCGCGGTCAATGCGGTTGTGACGGATCAGCTGACCGTTTTTCTCGAACAGAATCCGAATGTCGGAAAGGCGACCATCGAGAAATCCGTTCTGGCGCAGCGGGCAAGGGAAGCCGCGCGGAAAGCGCGTGATCTGACAAGACGGAAATCCGCGCTGGACGGCATGTCTCTTCCGGGTAAGCTGGCTGACTGTACTGACAAGGACCCGAAGCACTGCGAGATCTTCATCGTGGAGGGAGATTCCGCGGGAGGGTCAGCGAAAACCGCCCGTTCTCGGGCGACACAGGCAATCCTGCCGCTTCGGGGAAAAATTCTGAACGTGGAAAAGGCAAGACTCGACCGTATCTACGGTAATGCCGAGATCAAGGCGATGATCACAGCGTTTGGCACGGGCATTCACGAGGATTTTGATATTTCAAAACTCCGTTACGACAAAATCATCATCATGACGGATGCCGATGTGGACGGCGCCCATATCGCAACGCTGATGCTGACGTTTCTCTACCGCTTTATGCCGGAGCTGATCCGCCAGGGCCATGTGTATCTGGCACAGCCGCCGCTTTATAAGATCGAGAAGAACAAGAAAGTCTGGTACGCCTACTCCGATCAGGAACTGGAGAATATCATGCAGCAGATCGGCCGCGATCAGAACAATAAGGTGCAGCGTTACAAGGGGCTGGGTGAGATGGATGCCGATCAGCTCTGGGAGACGACGATGGATCCGGAAAAACGGGTTCTGAAGCGGGTCAGTATGGACGAGGATGATGCATCCGAGGTGGATCTGACTTTCACCACTCTGATGGGAGACAAAGTGGAACCCAGACGCGAATTCATCGAAGAGAACGCGAAGTATGTGACGAATCTGGATGTCTGATGAATCGGAAACGGAGCTGAAATGGACGATAAGGTATTTGACAAAATCCATGAGGTCGACCTGAAGAAGACGATGGAGACCTCGTATATTGACTATGCGATGTCGGTGATCGTGTCACGGGCTCTTCCTGATGTCCGGGACGGGCTGAAGCCGGTGCAGCGCCGCGTGCTGTGGTCCATGATTGAGCTCAATAACGGACCGGACAAGCCTCACCGGAAGTGCGCCCGTATTGTCGGCGATACGATGGGTAAGTATCATCCTCACGGAGATTCTTCGATTTACGGCGCGCTGGTCAATATGGCGCAGGACTGGTCGTTTCATTATCCTCTGGTGGACGGACACGGCAATTTCGGTTCGGTCGACGGGGACTCGCCGGCCGCGATGCGTTACACGGAAGCCAGACTGTCCAGAATCTCCATGGAGATGCTGGCGGATATCAACAAAAACACCGTTGATTTCGTTCCGAACTTCGATGAGACGGAAAAGGAACCGGTGGTGCTCCCGGCGCGGATCCCCAATCTGCTGATCAACGGGACAACAGGAATTGCCGTCGGGATGGCAACCAATATGCCTCCTCATAATCTGGGTGAGGTGATTGACGCCTGTGTAAGGATGATTGACGATCGGGTGGCCGGAAAACCGGATACTCCGATCGAAGACATTATGAAGATCATCAAGGGGCCGGATTTTCCGACCGGCGCCACCATTCTCGGCCGTCGCGGCATCGAGGAGGCCTACAGAACCGGAAGGGGAAAGATCACAGTCCGGGCTGTCACCCGCATCGAGACGAAGCCGAGCGGAAAGTCGGAAATTCTTGTAACAGAGCTTCCGTTTCTGGTGAATAAGGCCCGCCTGATCGAATCCATCGCGGAACTCGTACGGAACAAGAAGATAGACGGGATCACCGGACTCAACGACCACTCAAGCCGTGAGGGCATGGAGATCTGCATTGAAGTCCGCCGCGATGCCAATGCAAACATCGTCCTCAACCAGCTGTACAAGCATACGCAGCTGCAGGACACATTTGGCGTCAACAATCTTGCTCTGGTGGACGGTCAGCCGAAGGTCCTGAATCTGAATGAGATCTTGATCTATTATCTCCGGCATCAGGAAGACGTTGTCACAAGACGGACGCAGTACGATCTGAACAAGGCGGAGGAGCGTGCTCATATTCTGCGCGGGCTGCTGATTGCGCTTGATCATATCGATGAGGTCATCGCGATCATCAGGGCAGCGGCCAATGTTCAGGCGGCCAAGTCAGAGCTGATGAAACGGTTCGGGCTGGATGATCCGCAGGCTCAGGCCATTGTCGATATGCGTCTGCGGGCTCTGACAGGTCTGGAACGCAGTAAAATTGAATCCGAGTACGCCGAGCTGAAGAAAACGATCGAGCATCTGAAGGCGATTCTTGCCGACCGGAATCTGCTGCTCGGCGTGATCCGGGACGAGCTTCTTGTGATCCGCGGAAAGTATGCGGATGAGAGAAAGACGAAGATCGTCTTTGATTCGTCGGATATTTCCGTCGAGGATCTGATTCCGGATGAGAATATGGTGATCACCGCCACGCAGCTCGGATATGTGAAGCGTATGACGGTGGATCAGTTCCATATGCAGAACCGGGGAGGCAAGGGAATCCGCGGTATGCAGACGCTGGACGATGATGCGGTCGCCAATGTCATGATGACGACGAACCACAGTTATATTCTGTTCTTCACCAATCAGGGACGGGTTTATCGTCTGCATGCCTATGAAATACCGGAAGCCAGCCGGACTGCGCGGGGCACGGCGATTGTCAATCTTCTGATGCTGCAGCCGGAGGAGCATATTACAACGGTTCTGCCGATCCGCCGTTTTGAGGCCGACCGGTATCTTGTGATGGCGACCCGGCATGGTGTGGTGAAGAGAACGCCGATGGCTGCATTTGCCAATATCAGGAAAAACGGCCTTACGGCGATTACGCTGGAGGAACATGATGAACTGATCGAAGTCAAGTGGGATGACTGCGGACAGGATGTGATTCTGGTATCCAGAAACGGAATGAGCATCCGATTCAATGTCTCGGATATTCGTCCTATGGGAAGAGGAGCGGCCGGCGTACGGGGAATGAAACTGGAGGATGGAGACGAGGTCGTCAATATGGTGACGGAGAAACAGGGAACTCATCTTCTCTTCATTTCCGAACGGGGACTCGGCAAACTGACGCCGATCACGGAATTCCGCAGACAGTATCGCGGCGGAATCGGTCTTAAATGCTACAAGATTACGGAGAAATCAGGACGTCTCGTCGGAGCGAGGGCCGTATCCGAAGATGATGAGATCCTGATCATCACGACGGAAGGCATTATGATCCGTACCAGCTGCCTTGATATTTCCATCCTCGGCCGGATCACCACGGGTGTGAAGATCATGAATCTGGGCGAAGGCGTCAAAGTAGCCAGCTTTACCAAAGTACTCGAAGATGACGATGCGTCATCTGATGAACAGGCAGACGATGCGGCAGACGGAACGGACTTGAGCGGGGAGGCATCGGAAGAATCCGGGAGCGAAGACAGGAACACTCCGGAAGAAAAAAGTGAAACGGAATAGGATGAGGTGAAGAGATGAGCAGTGAGATGAAACGCCGCCTTATGATGACCATATCGGGTGTTGTAATCTGTGGTTTCAGTGTAGGGATGTTTCAGTACTCTACGCTGGGAATGGATCCGTTTCAGGTATTTGCTCACGGGATCTGGAATCAGATTCAGTATCTTGCGGACGGCCAGGGGATCCATTTGCTGCAGGAATTCGGCGTCGACCGGGCGATTATCTCTTATGGAGTCGTCTATATGATTCTGAACCTGGTGCTTCTTATTGCGGATTTTATTCTGGACAGGAAGAAGATCGGAATCGCCACGTTTATCAATCTGTTTCTGGTGGGCTACATCGTTGATTTTTCATACGGAATCTGGCATCGGATGCTTCCCCATCCGTCACTGGCGGTGCGCTTCCTTTTTCTGATCGCCGCGATTGTGATTATGTGTCTTTCGTCGGCGCTGTATTTTACAAGTGATCTCGGCGTTTCCACATATGATACGATCGCGCTGGCTCTTTCGGAACAGCATCACTGGGATTTCAAGTTTGTCCGGATTACCAGTGATCTGATCTGTGTGGCAATCGGGTTCTTTTTCGGAATCATGCCGGGGATCGGAACCATTATCACAGCATTCTTTATGGGACCTTTGATTTCTTTCTTCAACAAGCATGTTGCCGGTCCGATTCGATACGGAAAGAACAGACCGTGACCTTTATTCCGGATGACATGAACCAGAGGCTGCTGAAGTCAAAGGAAAACGAAACAACAGAACTGAAAAGACGTTCCGCCTGCCATCGTCAGGAGGAACGTTTTTTCAGCCAGAGAAATATAAAAAAAGAGGATCTGCCGTCAACAGATCCTCAGATAAGCAAGCGGATAATGGGAATCGAACCCACCTCTCAACCTTGGGAAGGTCGCATTCTACCGATGAACTATATCCGCGCAATCACTGAAACACAGTATAGACGATTCATACAGGAAAAGCAAGATTGAAAAAATACAAAAAAATACAGGTACATCGATATGTTTCACATTGACAAGGAATATGGCACGCAGGTATAATGAACGAGTGCTCTGGAAAAGAGAGCTTATTTTTTTCGACATGACTGTATCGCTTACCCGCAGATACAGATGCCTCCGTGATTGAAAACGCGGGGACAGAAAACAGCCATTGACACTGGCGTTTCGGACATGGAGAAGTACTCAAGTGGCCGAAGAGGCGCCCCTGCTAAGGGTGTAGATCGCGAAAGCGATGCGGGGGTTCAAATCCCCCCTTCTCCGCTTTATTTTTCGGAATGACATTCTGAAAAATAAAAAAGAGGTTGACAGCACTGAACTCGCGTGCTAATATATCTCTTGCGTTCGCGAAAGACGGACGAATAAACAAAGCAGTTCTTTGATAACTGAACAGTGAAACACATACTAACTCGAAAATCCTTTATGAATTTTATTGAGAACAAAATCTCAGCAGTAAAGTAAGGAAACGGGGAACTGAGCAGCGAAAGCGAAGTCAGT
>Ga0256404_1012404_pt1 | contig 11092 bp, 12 predicted proteins | sample RumenRJG_01DNA_FD_185990 | JGI IMG/M metagenome (GOLD analysis project Ga0256404, IMG submission 185990) | Bovine rumen microbial communities from Lethbridge, Alberta, Canada - RJG_01 | ecosystem: Host-associated > Mammals > Digestive system > Stomach > Rumen | place: Canada: Alberta | collected...
TTGTATAAATTGATCTGCTGTAATTTCCACTTCTTCGCCCTTATGAACAGTAAAAATTTGTGGCAAGCCTTCTACTAAAGGTTTATATGTCCTTTTGACAGTATTGCCTACTAATTCAGAAACTTCCTCTCTCAATAAAAGAGTTTTAGAAGTCGCTGCACTAAATTGTGGATTGAAAGTAATTATAACTGTTTCTGGATAACTTTTTTTAGAAGTTGTTTCTTTTTTTGCCATTTAAATACCTCGCTTACTTATATACTCGTTCAATTATCTAATTACTATTCATAACAATTGCATCTGCTACAGTTACATCTGCGTTTGTTACAGTTACATTTGCAATAGTTTCAGCTGTGTAACCATCTCTTGTAGCTGTTACGCTATAAGTTCCAGGTTTTACACCAGTAATTTCTGCAACACCATTATCAGAAGTTCCTGATTTTACATTAGTATTATCAGTAGTGTCTGTTAAAGTAACTACAACATTGCTTAAGTTTTGATTTGTTGCGTTTTTAACACTAAAGGTTACTTTATATGTTGTTGCTTGATTGGAGTTACTTCCTCCTCCATTATTGTCACCAGGATTATCCTCCTGACCCGCTGGGAGATGCATCATCTTGTGCGATTCTTGGAGAGTCTTTAGGATCATATGGTTCATATGCTGGAGTGGAGTTTGGATCATATCCATCTACTGGATCGTAACCTCTTGATACAACAGTTGTTTGCATAATCATATCGTTGTCTACTGGGTTACTGGACTCAAATGTACCATAATCTTTTCTTGGATGTGCTTCATTTGCTGGTCTTTGTGTAATGATTTTACAGATTGCATCTGGTCTGACAACTGCTGGTTTTTCCCAGTAAGTTAAGTCTAATACGTCTTCACGAGTTTCGCTTAATCTGTATTTTTCTGTATGTACACCATTCATGGTTACAAGAATAATTGGATCTAATGAAGTGTCAATAATATATACTTCATCTTCAAATTCAGGAATAATCTTAATTGCTAATCCTGCTACTCTTTGTCCGAATTCACCATTTTGTTTTACACCAGCGATACCAGAATTGGAGTAAACCTTAAAATCTTGATCTTTTAACAAGTCTGCGTAAGTTCTTTCAGACATGCAAATCATATTTGGTTCAACACCATATGGGTTTTCTCTCATTAAGGTTTTTGCATCTACAATATCATCAAATTTTAAGATATCGGTTGCAGTCATTACATTGTATCCTGCACCAGACATCATAACTTCTCTGATATCGTTATTTTCTTTTTTAAGTAATCTTTCGTTTGCTCTTCTTGCTTCGGTCTGGAAGTAATTAGGATCAAATGCCATCATTTGTTGTTCTTCGTCGGTCATTTTGATACCAGTACCGATTTGTCTTAAGTTAAAGCTTAATTGATCGTATACATCTCTTGCTTTAGGAATTTCTGCACCTTCTGTGATCTCTACAGCAATTCCTGCTGCCCATTTACGAGGTAAAGTAACGTAGTAAGTGTTTACTTTTACAACTTTAATGAATTGACGGAAATCAGATTCTTGCTCAATATATTGAGTAATTTCTTCGGAAAGTTCAGGATCGAATCTGTTATCAGCTACTACAGCTCCTCCACCTGCGAAATATGCTATTTCTTTTGCCATACTAATTCATCTCCTTAAAATCCTTTAATGTATGCTCTGATAACGTCATATCTGTTATCTGCTTGATTACTGTATGCTCTACCAACTGCTTCGTCTAAATCTTTAGCTTTAGCGAATAATCCATCATCGGAACATTTGATTAAATCACCGAATTGAATGTCTTCGTCTGCTTTTGCTAAAACATATGTAATACAATTTCTTTCGACAGTTAATGCTTGACCTGCTAACACAGTTACATTACCTAAATAGTAAGGTGCATGTGTAGGGTTAGCGCCAGTTACTGGATTACCTAATGTTTTGGTTTTTGCAAATTCAACTTCTGCTTCAGAAGTTACTGCTTTGACAACACCAATGAACTTGGTTAAATCGTCACCATCTTGAGATAATACAGCTCCACGTGCATTATATTCAGAACCTGTACCATCTACTTTGATAGAGATTCCTTTACCTACTTGTTGTTGAGATGAAGTAAAACCTACGTGTTCAATTGCTTTTTCTATTTTTTCTGCTGTATGAATAGTAAAAGCATCACCTTTAATATCACTCATCTAATCACCTTTGAATGCTTTTAAAACTGCGTTGTACTGACCTTTAACTTTACCTTCTTTTTGATGATGTTGTTTGTCACCAGTAAACTGTGGTACTTTTGGTTTGTTATCGATAATTTCTTTAAACATTGCGATTTGCTTATCAATAAACTCAACGGACATCTCTTCAACATCGCCCAAAGTTTTTTCAATATGTAACTCTGCTGCAAGTTTTTGTAACTCTTCTTTTTTAGATTCTAATTCTGCTGCGAGTTTAGCTTCTGCTTCTGCTCTATATTCAGCTAATTCAGTACCCATTTCAGTTACTTGTGCTTCAAGAGTTTCTTTTTCTTGGGTTAAAGTTAAAATGTCTTTTTGACTTTCTAATTTTAAATCTTCAAGCTCACCTTTATGTTGTTCTTTAATTTGAACAATTTGAGCTTCCAAATCTTTGACTTTTTGGCTCAATTCTAAATTTTTAGCTTGGAGATCTTCGTTAATATTTTGTTCTGACATAATCTCATCCTTTAATTTTCCAAATTCTACTTTAAGTTTATCTGCATCTGCACCACCAAAGGAACTTGTTACTGAAGCTCCTGGATCTGCACCAAATGTCACAAGTGAAAGCTCGTGACAATTCATATCTTTACAAATTAGGTGCATATCTGGGTCTAATAATGGATGATGGGAACATTTATCACTTAAAAATTCGTTGCCACAAATACTGCAGATTGGCGTAAAATCGAAACCAATTGATGTATCTGTGATTAATCCTTTCTCGATCTTTTCACCGAGATGAGAGTCATCAACCATTAAAGATGCACTATATTTAACACCTTTCATTTCAGCATCTTCATCATAAGTTGTTCTTGTTTTTTCTACAAGACCAACAATATTATCAACAGAATGTGTTCCATGATCTTTAAAAAGACGCTTACCTTTGAGAGTTCTTGTACAATTTCTCATTTCTGATTCTGGCACTTCATAAAAGCCATTAACTATAAAATTTTCGCCTCCATGAATTGCGAACCCTTCCAATTGTACATCTCCATTATCATTGTGCTTTAAAGCAAATTTGGAGTTTAATGAAAAAGTTTCTCTCATATTACTTTCTCCAAAAATTTAGCTTATTATTTAAGCTATATAAAAATCATATTTCTAAAATATTTAAAATGAAAAATTTTTCAAACCTTTTCGGCAACAAATATCCAAGGTTTTGTGTCATATTTACGATATTTCTTATAACCTTGCTTTTTAAGATAATATGTTATTCCTTTTGTCGTAATATTAAGTGAATTAATATTATAATTCTCAATCAACCAGTTTAAAAGTTGCGCTGAAGATGCTTCTTTCTTTTTTTCCAATCCTTGTTCAATGACTTGATAGGCTTTTTTGTATGAATTTAACCCTTCTTTAACCATATTATCACCTATGGTTCGTTCTTGGTATCTTTACCATCACCTTTACCACTACGATTTTTAGGTTCATTTGGCTTTGTAGGGTCATTATATGCACCAGTTGGCATAGTTGCTGTTTCAATATTAGCTTCAACAACTTCAATCCATGAATCATCAATAAATTCAAGCTCTTCAATAGGAATAGCTTTACCCCTAAAGGATAGTTGTGATCTAGCTTCGTCACGGCTAATTAATCCATGTCTTAAAGCTGGGAATAACCAAGTTGCCACATCTGCATTTGATTCAGTAGTTAAAGTTGGGAACACTAAATAAATATTGGCATAATCTTTTCCGGGAATCTTACCTTGTTGCTCAAGGAATGGTTCATACAATTGTTCAACTAATATGTCACTTAAATCCATTTGCAAATCTTTTAAATCATTAACATATTGTGAAGCTTGTATCTTAATTGATGATAAATTATCTGAACGTCCACCAATAATGGACATTGGGAATGTTAAAAGACCGAATGATTCTTTAAGTGTTTGTAAAGTATCTACCATATCATATTGACTTTGCGCAAAGCCAATTGTGTCGGTAGTTATGCGATCAGTCGTAACTACATCATTAGAATATTCCAATTGGTTTTGTAATGAATTAACTATACCTTCAAGCTCATCTTCACTTAATTCTTCATCATCACCAACTTCAATAAGCCAATGCAATATAGGTATAGCAAATTTATCCACAATTTCTGCAAGATTCAGTTCTGTATTAAGCATTAAATGAAGTGTTTGTACAAGTTTTCCCAAAAATGACATACCAAATACTTCACCAATATCCGGATCATATGGGAAATAAATTAAATCTTCTGGCGGGATTTCTACATCTCCATCTTTGCCTGCATATACCCAATGATCAATTTCCCCATCTTCAATCTGCGGATCCATATCTTTTGGATGCAATAAAAACATATTATTAAGCATATCTTCTTCTTTATTACCAATATACAAAAAAGCAGTTCCATATTTCATTACTTGCAAATACATTTGCTTAATATGTTTTCTTTTTAATCTTGCTGTATATATAAAGCATAATTCTTCTAAATCTGGAATACGATTGCCTTCTAAATCAACTATCTGCACTCTAAACATTTCAGGTACTGCATCAGATGCTATTTTCCTTAACACTCTATTCAATATAGTGGAACGATATAGTCCATCAATAAGCTCATAATCAAGATCTTCAGCTCCATAAATATCGGTATAAGAAGCAAATTTTTGTGAATATGTATCTTCTTTATGTTTCAATACATCACCGGCAAAAGTGGTTGATAACATTTTACCCCTTTTACCTTTAACTGTAACATATGATCTTGCTTTTACAGTCTTCTTCTTGGTGTGTTGAGAATCTTCTTGCTGTACCTGTTCGGTCTTTGTTTGTAATCTTTGTTGCTGTTCCTCTGCCATTGTTTATCTCCAAAACTTTTTACTACTGCTTTTGGCACTTCTCTTATGAAAAGTGGGGGTTTAAAATTAAGACCGAGAGCCATATTATAGATACAAAGATTCATGGCGTCAATATAATCGTCTGATCCTGCACCTTTATTATATATAAAATTATTATCTTTTGTCAGCTCTCTTTTATATCCAGTCATTTCTTCCTCCAAACGACGATTCCACTTCACACGAACACGTCCACTTTCCATAGCAGAAACACCTAATTCAACAGCTTCTCTTTTTGTTTTGACAGAGAACACAAATGGTTCTATTGGATAAGGGTTTCGAGTCTTTTTTACTCTTTTTGCTACATTTTCATGAATTGCTGCTCCAACTCCAGTTGCATCAAACACTCCCCTACGAATATTAGGAAAACGTTTTGGCAACTCTTCAACTATATAATCTTCAATATCGCTATATGATGTACCTAATGAAAATTCTTTACAATATCTTATATCTAATGTTCTTTCTTGGATATTGGCTTCTTCACCTACTTCAGCAACATATAAAACTGTTTCATTTCTTGTTTTACCAATATCAATACCATACACCACATTTTTTTTAGATCTGAAATAATCTTTTGCAGAATCTTTATATAATGTCTTTTCTTGTAATTCTAAAGGATAGACATCAGTTACACTTGACATAAACTCAAGACAATACTCTTGCTTAAAATCAATAGGTCCAATATTTAAGTAGTCTTCTTTTAACTCTTCAACGGTAATACGTGGTGTACCTGATGCTATAATATTATCATTATCATCTAAATATGCTGTTTGTTTTCTATATACTGTAAAAGCACCTTTTTTATCATCATAATGTTTCCATTCACCATTATCCCAAACATCCGGTGCATTTTCAAGTGTATTAAATAAAAATCCAGTTTTTGCCCTTGGTGTTCCTGCCACTATGAACTTTGAATCACCTTTCTGACCACGCATAACAGGAATAATTTTACCAATCAATGAATCTTCCACATCCTGGATTTCATCAATAATAAGTAAGTTAGCACCTGAACCAATTACTGAAGAAACTGACCCTTTTCCACCACCGGTACGAATGACAATACGAGATCCATTTCTAAATTTCTTTTCCATTACATTATTTGTAACTACATCTTGTTCTATTAATGCAGAACGTTCTATCATACCAGAAATAGTTTCGGCTAACTCTTTAGCTTGAGCTTCGGTCGGTGACAATACGAACACTCTTTGATATTTAAAGAATAATGCCCTATGAATACATTCAATTGCCAACATAAATGACTTTCCAAGACGACGACCACAAAAATACACAACTGGTGACCTTTTTGATGAAACCATCGCTTTCTGATGCTCTTCAAGTTTATAAAATCCTCCATCTTCGGATCTTATAACATGTTCCGCAAAAAACACTATATCTTCACGACATCTTTTGACAAATTCTTTCATTTCCAAAAAATCACCTAAAAAGCTCTTGTTGAACTTGCTTGTCCTGGTTCACAACAATTTGCAGGTTTACTACATGCCGGCCATCCAGCAGTATTGCTCCAAGAATAACGACCAGTTGCATCCAAACATACCCATTTACCATCTATTTCTGCCGCAACAAAATAATGCCCATCTACATGAACACCCCAAGATTTAATGCCAATTGCATCTAATGCACATTTTAGTATTCTTGCTCCATCACCACAGTTTGTTCCACAAGCTTGGTCATACATATCTGATACACAAGGGTACAATTCTGTTGATTCAGCATAATAACAATATCCAAATTTGGAACGAATTGCATTATGTACTTCTTGTGGTGTTAGTCCTTGCATATCTTTAGCCAAATTAGAACCTGCTTTACATCTTGGTCTATAGTGTTGCTCTTGTGGTTCAAAACCTGCTTTATGCAAGTCTGGTGCATTTGGACCATGCGGACCAATTTTTGCATTATTATTAGGCATAATTTCGCCAACCCAAAAACAATCATCACCAAAACCACCTCCTGCAGCACTTTGGACACTCCCAACTGATACTGTAGCCACTACTGGATCTTCAGGAGTATCTGGTCCATATTTTAAATGCAAATGCATTGTTGGCGCCTGTTTTGGTGTCCATCTCATTTTATATCCTTGTACAAAATAGATTTCATAATCTTTTGAACTTATTTCAACATCATATTTTTCATTATCTTCAGTAGTGATAGTTTGTATTGTTTTTGGGTGTCCAGCTTCTAATTCTTGTACTGCTGTTACAATATTCTCAATAGTAACACCTTTTCTTAAGGTTTTTTGAGCCTTATTTTTTTCTTGCCTTTTATATCCTTCGGTAGATATATTGCCAGTAACTTTAGTGTAAGTTTTTGGTATTTTTACCCAACATCCTGGTGTTATATTTGGGTTATATAAGCATTTTAGGTGAAGATCAAGCGAGTAATCGCGTATGTGTGCGGACAGCAACGCTTCTGCTTTGGCTTTTGCTGTTGTTTCGTCATCATCAAGAAATTCATAATAAAAAATATGTTGACCATAAGTTTCAACCAAAGCATCATGTTGGTATCGAATAATGCCATCACTATAAGTAACTTCTATGGTATTATATAATCCTTGAGTCGTCCAATTACGTTCTATACTGTCTTTAATAATATCTGATGGTTGTATGGTTACAATATAGTCTTCATATTTAGTACGATACTCATATAATTGTCTAAATGACAGTAAATATGCCATATTATTTGCAATAATAAAAACACCATCTATTGCGCCAATTATTTGTTTGATAAGTCCATAAAAGGTCTTATCTGGTATCATTACTCCACCGGCACCGGCAGTATTGGATTCTGTTGTTGTTGGTTCGCTATCAGCTTCGCCATCTCCAATAGAGGTATCAACATTATCTTTAGTATTTGACTTACCATTTGCATCAGTCAAATATGCTCTATAACTGCCTGATTTATCGCCGCCAGTACAAATATCATAATCTGCATCACAACCACCTTTAGATTTGTCACAAGTTATTTCCCCTTCTGGTACTCCTTTGGGATTGTCTGATAATTTACCTGATTGTCCGCATAATGGGCAATAATTTTTCCAAGTCTTTGTATAGTCTTTATGGTCGTAATATTTGGCTGCTTGGCTTGTTGATGGTTTACCTGTTACTGTAATTGTTTGGTCATCCGGCATATTTATCACAAAATCATCTAACGCTTATAAACATAACTATTTTTGATGTTGTAATTATATATAGTTCAATTTTTTTCCATGTCCTACAATTTTATAGTTTAGAATCCAAAGTATACACGGTGAATTTTATGGAAGCTTATAATATAAGAGTAGAAAATGCAAAAAATGATTTTATGCATATGGATGGAACATTATGGGAAAATATTGAACGATTATGGAAAATGGGGTATAGTCTTCGTGTTATTTCCGAAATTACTGGCATTACAAGAAGCAAATTACAACGTCATTTGAGCGAAAGCAATGCTGGGCGTGAAGATGATGTTAGAACTCAAAATAGGGATAATCGTGTATTGCAAACAAAAAAATTACTTGCAAATGGATGTAGCAATGCTGAAATTGCTAAAATTTTATGTTTAAATGTTCGCACAATTGAAAGTTATATTAAACAGCTAAATAATCGTAAGGAATGATGAAAATGGCTCGTCCTCCAAAATTTAACCCCCAAAAATGGTCTAAAATATTTAATAAGCCTTATGTTCAACGTGATTGGCATGATTATCATTTTGGAGGGGGTTTTTATAGTAATTATGGCGGAAAACGCAGGCGGATAGGCGGATCGATAAGCAATCAAACGGCTAATCACATATTTAACAGACTTAATAAGGTGTTAGACAATATTATTGAAGAAAATTGGGAATATTCAGCTTCTTTATACACGGCTTTCATCGCTTTTTTGTTTAAGGACATAAAAGACCAAATTACATACTTTGATACCAATGAAAGTAAAGAAAAAATATCATTATTGCAATGTGTTGATAATTTATCATTTCCAAAATGGGCAAAAGAAAGAATGGAAAAGATTTTTACATTAAATTTGGATTTTACTAAATTTTTGTATGCTTGTGACAAATATATTGAAAAAATGAACTTTGATTTGCAAAGCGCATTAGATGCTTATATGTTACAAGGCGATGATGCCATTTTTAGCATTTTGATGCAAATTTTTTACTATCATAGGTATATGGTTACCATTAATGTCGTACTGACACCTGGTTTGCCTATTATTTGGAAGCCAAAAATCTCTAATTTTGTCACCGGCACCAGTTTTCCTGTTGTTGTAACCCCTTTTCCCAAATATGTTGAGTGGGTGGAGTGTGATGAAGGATGGTTCTTGCAGGACAGTTTTGGGGCGGTGATCGACTGCGCGGGCGTGGGGCTGTTCAGCTGTTCGCGCGATCAGTTGGCTAATCGTTTGTCTTTTTGCGGCCGCGTTGGCGATGTTGGTGAGTTTCCTTATGTTGTCTGTAGGACATGGAAGGAAATTACAGATGCTGTGAAATATTTTGGAGTCAGAAACGTGCTTGTTCGGCGCATGAACGAAAACTTGATTGATACAGAATACTTTAAATTCGGATTAGACGCCTTATTGTGTGTTAGAGTCAAAAATGATGGTGATATTTATGGTCGCCATAGCGGTTTTCCAATAAATGGGTACAAAGTGCCCGGCGATTTCCTCAAGAGCCGAACTGAACAGGTGATCTGTTCGTTGTCGCGGAAACTGGTTAGACCGGCGATTGCGGAGTCGTGCGTTTGGTCGAACGGGGAGCTGGAGGATTGGTTTTTGCTGGGGGACATGTGTAGGACATAACTATTTTTTTTTGAATCATATTTGTAGGACACTTTTTTGAAACTATTTTTGACAGAAATACCTGGGATTGCTTTTGATGTTTATGATTATTGGGAGTGCTTAACTCTCAAAATAAACATCACACCATTCACTATACATCAAAAAAACAATAATTATGGTGATAAGATGGAATATATAGAAGAAAAAGAAATTCAAGAAATAAGAGAAAGTACAAAAAGAATTGAAGAAACACTAAAAGAAGAATATGGATTTAAACTTGATGAGTTTATGGGGATACCACAACCTCACATATATACAACAGAAAAAGGGGAAGAAACCCCTAATCATTGTACAGTTATGCTGACAGATACCGAAATTGAGATATGGCTTGATGATGAAGAAGGAACTATTATAAATAATGCCTGGGAGCGTCACTTAATAATTGGGGATACAGTCATCCCTAAAGACGCAATTATAATGCTGATGTTTAGTAAGAATTATTTACTATAGTCAGCCTTTGACAAGGAATAGGTTGATAGTTGTTGAATTAGGAGATAAACTATGACACTAGAAAACAAATTTGTAACCATAGTGGGTTTAAACCACTATGATGGAAATCTCCAAATTGGGGATGTATGTAGTTTAGTTATGGAAGAGGAAAACCCATATGACAGTAATGCCATTAGGGTTGAATATGGTGATGAAAAAGTTGGATACGTAAAAAAAGGCAAAAGCGCCTTCAAAAAATACGTATTCAACAAAGACATCAAAGAAAGTGGCATGGATGTGAAATACATCCGTGTAGAAATAAACAAAATTAACCAGTATATGGCACGTGGTGTCATACGCTTTATTGGTGAAATAAGAGAAGAAATAGACTATGTAGAAGCAATGGAAAATATGATAAAATTGTACAATAAACATGCATGTATGCATGATGATGAAAATTGTAACTTAATTGCTCATTTAATCGAGCAATTAAGTGAAAGAATGGGGGAATAATCCCCCTATTACTTCTTAAGATGATGATTATGTATAAAGAAATAATTAAATACGCGAAAAAGGAGTTAGAAAAGTCTAAAAAGACTAATTCTAACCAACAAGAAACTATCAAGAACATTCTTGATAGTAATAGACAGATGATCGAAAACAATAGGAGGCAATAATCATGGAATATGGTGATTATTATACTGATTTTGAAATGGAAGAAGAAATATATGTCCATGATGAAATAGTCAATGTTGACTATTC
>Ga0256404_1012405_pt1 | contig 11091 bp, 8 predicted proteins | sample RumenRJG_01DNA_FD_185990 | JGI IMG/M metagenome (GOLD analysis project Ga0256404, IMG submission 185990) | Bovine rumen microbial communities from Lethbridge, Alberta, Canada - RJG_01 | ecosystem: Host-associated > Mammals > Digestive system > Stomach > Rumen | place: Canada: Alberta | collected...
CAGGGCGGAAACTACAGCGGAGACACAAGCGTTACTGTAAATGACGGAAATCTTGCTGCAGTTTACGGTGGTAACGGAAGCGGTAGTGTTTCCAATACAAATGTAGAAATCAACGGTGGTACAATTGGTACTGTATACGGTGGAAACAAAGCTGGCACTGTTAACGGAGACACTGTCGTAGAAATTAACGGCGGTACAGTTGGAAAAGTGATTGGCGGAAGTCAGTCTGGTACAACCGAGGGTGATTCTGTAATCAACATTTCTGGCGGAAGCGTAACAGAAGTTAGTGGTAACAAGGATAAAGTTACAGGTGATTCTTCTGTAAACATAAGCGGTGATCCTATAATCGGAAGCCCATCTTCTGAAAAGGGTATAGACCTTGACTCTGTTGACGGCGGCTTTATAACTGCAACAGGCGATGTTACTGGAGAAATAACCGTTGTAACAACAGACAGTGACAAACTTGCAACAGGTACAGTAATCGTAAAGGCTGATGACAACGTAGATGTTGGTGATGACGTAACAATTATTGATACAGAAAACCACATTCGTATCGATGATATTGGCAGGGGCGTGGATGGAAACTATTCTGTAGGAAACAGCCCGCTCAAAGGCATAAAGATGAACCAGTACGGTCAGCGCAATGCCGTAAGTGGCGAACACTACAATATTACGGAAATGTACAGCCCTTACACTGTTGACTACTCAGAAATGAACCTTAAGACAAGCGTTAACTATGTAGGCAACATCGTTGTAACACCTGAATGGGATACTGATTACTTTGTTAGTGTAAGTGCAAGTCTTACAGGAACTCTTGCTGACTCAACTAAGGCTCCTTCGTACCCAGCAAAGAAGATAGGCGAGATTGTCCTTGATGCAAACGGTGCTTGTTCAATTCCTGTAGGAACATACGGCTACTATTCAAACATCACGCTTACTTATGTTGTACAGGCAAAGAATCCGGCACAGACCGTAACTTACACTTTCCCTGTTGAGGTTTCACAGCTTGAAACCCTTGCCGCAACGGAAAAGCAGTCCAACGGATACTACTCTGTTCCTGATGCAACAGAATATGACAACATGACTTCATTCAAGTTTAGCAACGGTGGTGTGGACTTCCAGGGCCGCATAAGCGGTGTAAACAATGGTAATTGGACAAATACAACTTTCAGTAGTAATGCTTGGCACTACTATCTTAAAATTAACGGTGTCTCAAAAGGGCAAATAACCATAACACCATCTAAAGACGGCTCTTTTGCTACATACAGTGGCAACGGGATTAAACTTACTGTAAGGGCTGAAGTTCAGATGGCAGACGGTATTTCTTACACAACGCTCATCCACCAGATAGACAATCCAAACGGATATAGAGTCTCTCTTGGTGCTTGTTCTGACACGGAAATACTCAATGCTGATGATGTTCCGATTGTGGAAACAAATTACGGTTACTACCTTTATGGGCCTGGTTCTACAAGGTATAATTGCAGGGATAAAGTTGACATGATTCTTGTCATGTACTTAAAGAATTCAACAGGTGTAGATGATGTAACAGGCTTGTGGTATGGAAACTATGACGGTAATACCTATGTGAACCATGTATGGGATAGTGCTCCTTATACTGGTACCATAACCGACTCAGCGGCTGCATTCCACTGGGACGACATGACAGGTACGTCTATAACAAAGACAATCCGCATGGCTTTGAGAAAGACAATTGACTAATCCGTAAACCGTGGGAGGGAAATAATACCCGGCTGCCATTGTGGTAGCCGGGCTTTTTTGTGTGAAGATTTATGCAAGTGGGTAAAATTTTACACACATAAGTAAAAATGTGTTATATTTTAGGTATGATGCAGAAGGAGGAAAAATATGACGGCTTTGGCTCTTCGGAAAAAGGCAATGGATTATATTGATACTCTCGATGATGAACAAACTCTTAGTGTTATTGCATTTATAGAATCCATGTCGCGTAAGAAAGAATCTCTTCAAAATTCTAAGACCCAGGAGCAAAGGGAAAAAGCTAAGCAGGCTCTGGAAGAACTTTTTGCAATGAGCCGTCCCGCAAAGCATGAAATCAGTATGAATGGGCATAAGGAAATTGCACAGGCTGTTTGGAGAAAATATGAAAGCCTTGATTGACACAAACATTTTGCTTGATGTAATACTTTGCAGAGAACCGCATCTTGCTCAATCAAAGCGAGTTTTGCAATGTTGTGAATCGCTCGTGGACGGATATATTGCAGTTCACACATTTTCAAACATGTTTTACATTCTTCATGAACTGGAAGATTTTTCTGTTGATGAATGTCGAAATACCTTTAACAAGCTCCTGTATGTTTTTGATGTTGCAGGATTAGGCAGAAGAGAAATAGTATCTGCTGTGAATAATATATTGTTTGATGATTTAGAAGATTCCATGCAAAACGAAGCCTCTGTTTCTTCTAGTCTTGATTATATTGTAACACGCAATAAGTCTGATTTTGAAAAGTCAAGTATCCCAGCTGTTTCTCCAGAGGAATTCCTAATTTTGGTTCATTCAAAATCATAAGGTTTAATTTTGTTTAAAATATTCCGTAATATATAGTAGAAAAGGATGATTTCTTGTTCCTTGGGAGGGGAAGAAGGAGTTTTGTATGAAAAAGCAACTTTTGGTTTTTCTTGAATTATTGATGGTTTTTACTTTTGCTCTTCTTGCTACAACCTGCGGAGGAGGAGGTGGTGGCGGCGATGATGATGACTATAGCCCCAACGTGGTCACATCCCCTGTTTCTTTGCCCAAAGAATTGCTTCAAAAAGAGGACAAAGACAATACTTATACTGTAGGCCGTGGAAACATAAAAAAAGCGGGAACAATCTTCTCTGTTTTTGCTGAGGGCGGCTACTTTACCCTTACCGAAACAGAAATAGAAGGCAACGTCCACTTTGACATGGGCATTCCCGTGGATGCAAGCGGCAAGCCAATACAGTTTGTTTATCAGGATGGGGTAGACACAGAAAAATTCTTCCGCTACGTACAGTTCACATCAGAAAGCGGTGAAATTTCTGCCCTTGCAGCGGACAACTTCCTTTCTACAATAGAATTCCACAAGATAGAGGGCCAGCCCATCTACATCCGTGTTAACCTTGAATCCGTACCAATAGAAGGGGAGGATGATGAAGGCAATTCCTACAAGCTGAACGAAAACGTCTTCTACCTGGACGGAAGCTTCTACAGAAAGAGCGAAAGGTTTGGCGATGAAAGCGATGGGAGTGACAGTGTAACTTGGCCACAGGCATACAATGCGGCAAAAGAAGCCCCCCGCTTTAACGGAATGCAGGGCTACCTTATGACCATTACAAGTGATGCAGAAAACAAATTTGTTTACGACCAGATTTTTAAGGCAGAAAAAGAACAGGCAGGAATGACTTCCGATGACTTTGGCTCATGGATTGGTGGCACACGCGTAAAACCAAAAGCAGATGAAAGTGCTGAGCCAAGCGAAGCTTCGGATTCAGAAACAAATGCTGGAGCAAATGCAAATCCAAATGAAAATGAAAGTTCAGAACCTGGGGAAAGTCCTGCATACGATTACGACTCTGACACTTGGCCTCAGACCCAAGATGATTATGCGGGTTATAGAGACGACTGGGTGTGGGCTTGCGGTCCTGAAGCAGGAAAGGTTTTCTATACAGCTCTGAAATATCCAGAGGACGGTCAGAATTACAGGGCAGATGGAATGTATTCATCATGGTCAAATGACGTAGACTGTGCATTGAATGGCCTTACAAACAAATATAAAGATAAAGAGCCGAACAGCCAGGTTAAGAAAGAAGACGGCAGGTTTAATGGAGAATACTATACCCAATACACAGGCCTCTACATCTGGAACGATGGGCACGAAAAAGGACCTTTGTACAGGCAGAAGTTTAAGGACATGTCTAACCGGCGCTGGCTCGTTCACTATTATGTCATAGAGTACAGCCCCTACAAAAACAAGGCGACCGGCGAAGACTACGCAAAAAAGCTAAAGTATCCCAAACTGTACGCAGAGCAAACCTACAACTAAAGAAATGCAGTCATTCCGGGCTCCAACCCGGAATTTGTGGGGGTAAAAACTCGACATTTGACCTTGTAATTAAAAAGTGCGTTCTGCTTAATTTAAAAACATCCTGCGCGGGATTGGAGGGGCTATGGGAACAAAATCCCCTCCTGGTATTTTGTTCCCGAAAGTTTTCTGCGAAAACTTACTGTATTTTTCCTGTAAACAACTGACGCGCCCTCCATGGCGCTCCTTGTTCGACAAAACAATGAAACCCCAGAAAGCCCGTAAAAAAAGCCATGCCGGCAGATTTGAGCAAAGAAGCGGGTGGTAGAGCGGCAAAGAGTTCGTCCAGAAAAAAAATAGCAAAAAATGTATAAAATTGGAGATTTTTGTAATTTTTCAATGATTTTTTTAAATATTTTAGAGATTTTTTCTTGACTTTTTGGACATTTGTGCCGTAATATATAAGTAGGTGCTAAACAAAATACGGCAATGAAAATGCAATAAAATATATTGGTTTAGTAACTTTTATTAAAAAAAGTGTCGGCTTTTTTATTTCCTGGGAGGGAAAAGGAGGTTGGCATATGAAAAAGCTACTTGTTATTTTTATTGATTTATTGGCGGTTTTAACTCTTGCCCTTCTTGTTGCATCCTGTGGTGGTGGCGGAGGAGGCGGTGGTGGTAGCGATGAGGCTGAATCAAGTCCTGCACCAGCTGCACCTGCTCTTTCTTCAAATGCAGAGATAGTGTCTTTTATTTTTGCTCGTGCAAATAATCCTGCAATTGCGAATGCAAATGGTATTGGCGGAGATTTGAGCGGAAACCCTGCAACTGAAGGTGATGTTGCAACTGTTACCGTAACTTATCCATTTAATTCTCTTACAGAAGACAATTTGAAAACTCTTAAACCGGTTATTCTGGTTTCGGAAGGTGCAAGTATTTCTCCTGCTTCTGGTGTAGCACAAGATTTTACAAATCCTGTTAATTACACAGTTACAGCTCAAGACGGCAGCACAAAAGTCTGGACAGTTTCTGTAACAGAAAGAAGTGCCACAGAGCGTTCAATCACATACAATTTGGACGGCGGCGAAATGAAGGTAACCCCTCCAAACGTATACAATGTTGAAGTGGGCGCAACCCTTCCTAGCGGTAGCGACTTGGTAAAAGAAAACTATTACTTTACTGGTTGGACAGACCTTGCCACAACAGATGATATTTCAAGCTTGGTTGCAAACCAAGATAAGGGAGACGTTCGTGTAAAGGCAAACTGGAGCCCTGCACCTTGTGTAAAAGACCACAATATATACGCAAACGGCATGAATGTTACCGTAAAGAAAAACAGCAACAAGACCATGGTCTACTTTAGGGGCGCTAGCGGCAACGAAATTGCACTCTCTTCAATAAATGCAGCTGATGAATATCAGGATTTGACGAACTACACGCTTTATGCAGGTGGTTTGCTTGGCATAGACAACGGTGTTTCTGCAACAGACTGCACCATTACAATGGAAAGCGGAAGTCTCTCCAATATTTATGGCTACAACGGCAACGCTACAAACCTTTCCGGAAGGGAGAACGTAATAATTTATCTTAAGGGTGGAATCGTTACAAATGATGTTGTAGGATTTGTAAGAAGTGCTTCTGGCAAGCCGGGAAATATGGCCGTAAAGGTTTCTGGAAACCCGACTGTTGGCGACAAGACCGACAACGGTATTTGGCTCAATTCATTCACATCACCGGTTGTTACTCTGACAGGCAGCATAAGTTCTGCAAACGTAGAAGCTATAACCATTATTGCGGCCGGCGAAACACAGAACGGAACCCACATTGCAGAATCTGCTGGCAGTGATTATGCCGATGCAGGAAAATTCAAGCTTTTGAAGAGCACCCCATCCCAAGGTGGTCTTACTGTTGGCAAAAGCGAATCCTATGTTGTCGTATTTGGTGATGTAGAACTGCCAGCGGTTGAGGCTGCTGAATGGCAAGGTACAGATACATTTAAATTGGGTTCAGGCAACATCTTGCAGGGTGGAACATACTTTAGCGTATTTGTTGACGGCGGTTACTTTACAGTTCCTTCTACAACTTTGGCCGGTGCAGAATTTGATATGGCAATTCCATACGAAAAAGATGGAAAGGTAACTTACATTGACGGTTCTGGCTTGAGCACGGAAGGACAATATCAGTATATTCAGTTCAAATCAACTTCTGGCGAGATTTCTTCAATAGTTGCAGATGACTATCTTGCAGGAATTGTATTCCACGGTACTAGTGTTAAGGTAAGCGTTAACTTGCAGACTGTGCCTTTTGACGAGATACAAAGCAGTGGCGTAACATACTTTAACGGAAGCTTCTATAAGGTTGTTACCTTCCCTGGCAAGGACAAGAGCTGGAATACTGCATACGCAGCCGCAAAAGCAAGCACCTTCAACGGTCTGCACGGTTATCTTATGACTATAACTTCTCATGTAGAGAACAAATTCATCTATGACCGTGTATATGCGAAAAACCCGAATATTAAACCAGCCGACGCTACTGGTTGGATTGGTGCTACAAGAGGCATAAACAAGTCTGGCAACTATGATGCTTCAACATGGAGCTTTGCAAGCAGCATGGCAGACGGTTCTGGCAACGAAAGGGCAGGATGGTATTGGGCTTGCGGACCAGAGGCTGGTCAGCAATTCTACAAGACACGTAAATATGCTGATCCTGGTTCTGGAAGGGTTGAAGGAGTATATTCTTCATGGAATAATCCGACCGACATGACTATGAACGGAATAGGTAGTGGTAACGATGCAGAACCGAACAACAGCGGTACAGAATACTGTGCCCAGTATGTAGGAACTTATGTATGGAACGACTTGTCACACAGCAAGAGCGGTACAGCAAGTCAGTTTACTCCGGGTTCTTACATCATAGAGTACTCTGTCTACAAGAATGCCTACAATGAAGAAAAGGCAACAAGCACTGCATTGGCAGACAGCAAGACTTACACGCATCCGTAAGCGGTAAGTAAAGGGTTTAATGCCAGCCTTGCAATCCTTCCAACCGGGATTCTAGGCGTGGCGTAAAATAAAAAATAGAACCGGCAGTTTGGGTTTGTAGCTTCCCGGCTGCCGGTTTTTTATTTTGCCCATAGCTCAAAGTTGACGAAAAGATTATAACAGTATATATTATAAGCAAACGGGGACGCAATGCAAATTAAAGCGACCGCCTCCGTAAAGCTATGTTAATAGCCCGTCCGAAGTCTGGTTCACTACAGGGCGGGCTTTTTTATGCTCTTTTCCTTATTTGATTAGGAAGGTGAGCGTGTCTATAACAAGTGCGATTATTGCAATTACGAGCATTGCTTTTTCGTATTTCGTCACAGACGGCCTCCTTCATTCACGAGAAATCGGAGGCAAGCCGCCAGTATTTGAAAAGCGTCCCCTATTGAGTGCTATATTACAAAAAAAGTTTAAAAGTAGCAAGCTTCTTTTGCCAAGCAGCCGGGGTTTTAGGGGTGCGGTCAGCAACCCCTAGGAGAAGGGGGTAGGTGAGCAACGAAGTGCGAACTAGGGGGAAGGCTTTCCCCCCAAGTATGAATATCAGTTGAAAATTTATAAATTGTGGTCTATAATTTAGAAAAAGGCTGGAATTGTTTAAATGGCAAAAAAAGATGAAGAAAAAGAAGAGGGTAAGACAGGCTCTTTTATTGCGCTTATTATTTGGCTTATTGCGGCAATAGCACTGTTTGCGCTTTTTGTTATAAATCAGAAAAAAATTGTCTCTAATCTTAAGTCCACGGGATTTTTTGGGCGGCTTTTTGGAAAGACACCTGCGTTTGTGGAAAATGCGGAAGTGTCGGTTCAGGAGCAGGCCGGTAAGAATGATGTAGACCCCGGCGTTGGCGTAGACATAGATTTGTCTGGCGGTCAGGGAAAGAGCGACTATTCTTACGAAAGCGGTATTCTGTCGGAAAACCAGGCTGCAAAGGATGTTCAGAATAATTCTGGAGAAACGGCGGCATTGAATTCTAAGCTGGAAAGCGGAAATAATGCTGGTGAGCAAAAGCCCCAGACCAATGAAGTTCCCCGCATGATAGACCTAAAGCTTTTCTTTATGGTAATCAACAGCGACGGTTCTGTTTCCCGCAGGGAAGTTACCCGTTCCATGAAGAAGAGTGGAGGACCGCTTGTGGACGCAATCAACGCGCTTATAAAGGGACCTTCAGAAGAAGAAGAGGGCAAGGGCTGTGCAACGCTTGTTTCTTCGGGTACGCGTCTGCTTGGTGCCTCTGTAAAAAATGGAATTGCAACCCTTAACTTTAGCGGCGAATTTGAATTCAACCAGTGGGGAATCGAAGGCCTCCGCGGCCAGTTGCAGCAGATTGTCTATACGGCTACGGCTTTTCCAACGGTAGAAAGCGTTCAGTTCCTGGTGGACGGTGTGCAGAAAGACTACCTTGGCAGCGAAGGCGTCTGGATAGGCACCCCGCTGAACCGCAATAGTTTCTAGATTCCATTAGATGTTGAATTTTTTGAGAGTTCGTAGTATTCTTACACTACATATTATGCATAAATTATTATTTTGTAGTGTAAGGGTGCAATATGAAATCGGAAGTTATAAAATCGGTTTTCATTGATGAATTTGAACGTAACAAAAGACTCGTTGCCCGATATACGGAAGAACTGAATTCTTTGCCTAAGGGTGCTCTTTTTCTGCGGAGTATTGGAAATCAGCGTTATTATTATCTTAATTTTCGCGAAGGAAAAAAGGTTGTCTCAAAGTTTTTAGGAAAAGAAGATTCTGTTGATATTGAAAAATTGAAGGAACAACTTGAACAACGAAAGAAGCTGAAAGACTTGCTAAAGAAAATAAAATTCGAGCAAAAAGAACTTGAAAAGGAATTAAAGAAATGACGGAGGCTCAAGAAGAAGTATTTTGGACTACAATAAAAGCTTTTAATGAACTCGGAATACTTTCAAATATTATGATAATTGGGAGCTGGGCTGAGTATCTTTATACGGATTTGTTTAAAACAGATTTCTATCCAAATCTTCGTACTCGTGATGTTGATTTCTTTTATAGAAATATAAATGTCCCAAAAGAGAAAGTTCCACTTGTTAAAAAACTCAAAGAGCTGGGGTATGCTTATGATGAAGTTGACGGAATATCTAGGTTTTATAAAGAGGATTTGCTTGAGCTTGAATTTTTGACTCGAACTTTAGGCGCTGGAACAGAAGGGAAAATAACGATAGAACCTTTAGGGATTAAGTCAGAATGTCTTCGAGTAATAAACATTCTTTCAGATTTTGCCTGTACTGTTAATAAAGAGTTTGAAGACGGAACTTTATGTACGATAACAATTCCTGAACCTGCGGTATATGTGATTCAGAAAATAATTACAAATCCAATAAGACAGCCACAAGAAAAAAAGCTAAAGGATATATCTGCCGTTGAGGAACTTTTGTACCATATAAAAAAAGACATGTATCATTCTGAAAAGCTAAAAGAAGTATATGTCCGGCTTTCTAAGAAACAGCTAAAAACGGTAGAATCTGTATGTATGCAATATGGTATAAAACTATTTGATTAAAAGCTTTTTAAATTAGGGGGCTTTACAAAGATACTTTTTGAGTACTAAGTAAAGCCCTTTTTATAGAGTTTTAGCGTGCAGCCTTTACGATTGTGTCAAAGTAGGCTTTGTTCTTTTGATAGATGCTGTCGTAGACCGAAAGGGTTAGGCAGGCATAAGAGCCGTCTTTGCGGCATTTTAGCACTTTGAAGGTTCTTGTTACTGATGCTTCTGCCGGGCGGTAGTAGACAGACTCTATGCTTGTGGTGCTTCCGTTTGTTGTTACGTTCTGAAAGGGCCACAAAGAAAAGGTGCAGTCTGAACCCTGGCAAGATTTTCTGATTATGAATTCCCTGTATGCGTCTGCGTCTATGCCTGCTGCCGGAATTGATGCGATTGTTAGCACGGCGCTGTCTCCCAAGAGCCACATGTTGTCCATTGTCTTTTGCCAGGATGAATCTACGGTAACGCTCATGTCGTCGCAGGATGCCTTTTGCGGTTTTGCCTTTGTGTCTTTTGCAAAGGTGCGGGCCTTGTCTTTGGGCAGTCCTTCTGTTCCCTTAAAGGATGTAAAGCTTGTGTCCGTGGAGTTGTAGAGCTGGCCGGTTGTTAGCAAAGAAAATATTTCCCTGCCGTCTTTTGCCTTTATTGATTCTATGCTAAAAATTGGGATGCGCTTGTTGTAAACGATGGAAACTTCTCCGCCAAACTGGGCAAAATCAGAGGAAAGGGTTACCCTTGTGTTCTTGCCAAATTCAACGTTCTGTCTGCGGGCGGTAAATTCATAGAATAGGTCGTGCAGGTAGTTTATGATGTCTGAATCGTTTGCAGCAGCACCGCGGATGTTTTCTCCTGTAAGCAAGAGCTTGTCTTTGGTTGGGTCTACGGAAAAATAGATTGTGATGTCTTTTTCTACAAGGGAATCTTTTGGGCTTGCGGGAGAGTAGTAGCGGAAGGCATAAGTTGAATCATTGTAATAAATTATGCCAATGTAGGATGTTCTGTTAAAGCTAGAATCCTTGTAGAATGCGTATTCTCCCGATGTGTCTGCAATCTGCTGGGTTACGCCCGGTACTGCAAATGAGTAAGCTGCGCAAATCAATGCCAGTGAAAGGAAGGGTAAAAGCTTTTTTAAAAGATTCATGGGTACTCCTATTTTAGCATAGGCATGCTAGCCCCGATTGGAAGGGCGGGCGTAAGCCCGTTGCCGCCAGGCAATGGAGGGGGATGGGGCCCCCGGAACCCTGGAAAGCGGGTGCTACGATTCCTATTCTGTTCTTAAAAAGAACGCTCCCTTTTACCAAGGAAGCGCTCCAAAAAATCAAACAACAGAAAATGCTTAAGGTAACAATTTTAGCCGTTCAGCTTTTCAAGTTCTGCTTTTACGATTTCTGCAACTTTTGCCGAGGCATTTTCCAGAGGGATAAGCTGGGCATCCTGTTCGCTGCGGAGCTTTACTTCCACGTTTGGCAGGTTTTTGTCGCCCACCGTAATGCGTACCGGGAAGCCAAT
>Ga0256404_1012406_pt1 | contig 11091 bp, 8 predicted proteins | sample RumenRJG_01DNA_FD_185990 | JGI IMG/M metagenome (GOLD analysis project Ga0256404, IMG submission 185990) | Bovine rumen microbial communities from Lethbridge, Alberta, Canada - RJG_01 | ecosystem: Host-associated > Mammals > Digestive system > Stomach > Rumen | place: Canada: Alberta | collected...
CATCCTGGTACAGCTGATTTGCGTACGTATCAGCTATATTCCTCCGCCAATAGTTTTTAGTATAGCACGCCGTAGGGGAAAACCTTGGAATTCGGCAAAAAATGTTGTAACTTTGTACTCGCAATTGAGATGCATCACGTTGCACAGAGAGAACAGTAAACTTTAACCATTAACAAAAACTTAAAAACTATGAGTGTATTTTATCGATTACATCAAGACCAGAGTACCGGAACGAAGCGCAGCGGCAAGTGGTATGCCCGCGCCGTGCCTACCGCAGTGACAACTACGCTGGGTGTTACCAGCTGTATGTAAAGGAAAGGGGTTACTCGTGGTGATAGGGCTCACCTTTTATTATAGTACACGCGCGATAGATTTGCTCGGTAAAGGTGAGGCGTATCATCTGGTGTGAGAAGGTCATCTTCGATAGGCTGAGTTGTTCGTTGGCGCGTTGGTAGACGACTGGTGAGAAACCATAGGGACCTCCGATGATGAAGATGAGGCGACGGGCGGTTTGCTGTTTCTGTTCCAGCCAGCGGGCAAACTCGATGCTACGATATTCCTTGCCGTGTTCATCGAGCAGGACGACGGTGTCTGTGGGTTGCAGCTGTTTGAGGATGAGTTCACCTTCAGCCTGCTTCTGTTGTTCTTCCGTGAGGTTCTTCGTATTTTTCAGTTCGGGAATGGTGACGACCTCGAAGGGCATGTAGTGCCCGATGCGCTCCACATAGTCGTTGATGCCGGCTATGAAGTGCTTGTTGACCGTTTTACCTACCTGAATGAGTATCGTCTTCATTTCTTACTTCTTACATCATTCATCTTACCTCGTAGAATGGAATCCTTCCAGATTCTCATAGCGTCGTACCATCATGCGACGATAGATGCTGCGCAACCAGTAGGGCTCGGTGAAGGTGATGGCTACACCGGTGAGGAAAAGAATCCAGTAGGCGACATCAGCCGAGAAGACGAGCTGCAGCAGACTGATCATAATGACTGGCGCAAACATCGTCGTCATGGAAACAATAATCTGCCATTTGTTCTCCATCTGGTTCTTGCCCGTCAGCTTCTCGTTGAGTGGCAGGGTCTGCTTGTTGTAGATGGCCATCTGGAAGAGTAGGAAGTAGATGGGGCCCGTCACCGTAAACAGATAGGCAAGTACCATAATCAACGAGAACTTACCCATGATGACTGGTACGAGCGTGATGAGGAACGGCAACAGCAGTACGGCACAATAGTAATAGTATTTGGCACGTAGCAGCGTCAGGATATTCTCCTCGTGCACCATCAGCAAATCGATATAGTTACCCTCAGGACACATCACCTTTGTGAGGTTGACGGCACCGAAGAACACGAAGCAGTAGAGGCAGAAGAAGTTGCGCTCGAAGCTGGTGTGGTAGATGTCGAGGAAGGAGATGGCCAGCGAGAAGAAGGTGATGAAGCACACACCCTGGATGAATCGGCCACGGATGGCCTTGTTGCGCATGGTGCTCTTGATTTCCAGCTTTAGGTATTCGCCAATCTGTCCGAAGCGGTTCAGCGCCTGGAACTCAGACACGTGTTTCAGCTTTGTCTTCTCTTTTTTGCTGATTTCATCGTAGATGAGCGACATCTGCATGCGACGATTGACAGCAAACAAGATGGTGAAAAGAATGGCGAAGATGCCGAACGTCCACCACGAGAAGACGGAAAGGTCACCGATGAAATCGAAGACAGCGTCCATTTGGCTGTCGGAGAGTACGAAGAACGGTACTATCAGCGAACCATAGAAAGCTGCAGGCAATGCCCACCACCACATGCTCTGATTGACGAGCGTGCGCACCAGCAGGTACCACTGGCTGTTGACCACCACCATCAGATGCAGCAGGCAGAGCATACCGATAGCCGCCCATCCCGTCATTCCACCACACCACACGATGAAGGTGTAGGGGAGGAACAGCGTCATCCATACGAAGTTACCGCCATCCAGCAGTTGTTGGATGAGGAAGCACTCGATGGCGCTAAATTTACTAATAGGTGTCAGCAGATACGGTTTCACCAGCATCATGGGTGTCTGCTGGGTGGCGAAACGGGCACCGAAGTCCAGTATCAGCAGGAAAGGCATGAAGTAGAGCACCATTTCAGGCGACTGCTCCTTGGCTGCTAACCAGCCGAAGAACGTTCCTAAGCCAATAAACTCGACAGCTAAGAAGGCTACCATGATGTAACCAAAGAGTTTGCCGTACTGGTTTGCCTCGAACATGACGTTACGCTTCTCGCTGAGTTTAACGTTCTTGCGTAACAGAAAGAATAGTTGTAATTTGTTCATCGTAAGTCTATTACCTCTGCGTTGGGGAAGTCTTTAGAGTTAAAACGGAACATTCCATCGGACAGTTTACTTTGCTTGAAGCCTGTGATGTTAATGGTTGTCCAGCCTTTCTGCTGGCGCATGCGTATCTGTGATGGAATGTAGGTTTTTTGGTTGACGGTGATATACATCTCCTGGATGCCACGCTTGTCGGAAGCTGTCAAGTGTACGATGAAACTGCCGTTTTTCTTCTCCATCGTATATTTGTAGCCCTTTTGGTACATGTAGATGAAGTTGTAGGGATTGATGGTCGCCAGTTCTGCATCCGTTGGATTGGCCACATTCACCTCTTCGTTCTTCTTCATGTAGGTCCATTGTGTCTTACCGTCAAACCAGATGGTGGCCTGTGGTGTCGTTGCCTGGAATTTACGTCCCTTGATGGCGATGGTGCCGCTGGTGTTGAACTGATCGCCCTTGATGGAGAACGAAGCCTTGGCTCCCGACTTAGCCGATACGTTGGCAGCAGCCTTGTCGAGCACCTGCTTGGCTGTCTGGGCACTCAGGGGCAATGCCATCATGAGCGACAGCAGGGCGAGTATTCCTCGATGGCTGAACCATCGAGCATTAGTCATTATCCTTTCCATTGTGATAACAGGTTTTCGAGGGACGTTTCGTCCATGATGAGTACTTCGCGGGGCTTACTGCCATGAGCAGCACCTACGATGCCAGCTTTCTCCAGCTGGTCCATCAGTCGTCCCGCACGGTTGTAGCCGATGGCGAACTTGCGCTGAATCAAACTCGTAGAACCGCTCTGTTCACGAACAATGAGGCGGGCAGCATCCTCGAACATCGGGTCAAGGTGCTGCATATCCACGTCACGACTCTCGCCAGCTTCTCCTTCGTCGGTGTCAGGCTCTGGCAATTCAAAGGCCATTGGGTAGCCCTGCTGGTTAGCGATGAAGTTGTTAATGCGCTCCACCTCTGGTGTATCCACGAAAGCACATTGTACGCGAACGGGCTCACCACCATTCAGATAGAGCAGGTCACCACGACCCACCAGCTGCTGGGCACCTGGACGGTCAAGGATGGTACGCGAGTCAATCATTGCACCCACGCGGAAGGCTATACGACTTGGGAAGTTAGCCTTGATGGTACCAGTAATGATATTCGTGGTAGGACGCTGGGTAGCGATAATCATGTGAATACCTACGGCACGAGCCAGCTGGGCGATACGTGCGATAGGCAGCTCCACTTCCTTACCAGCGGTCATAATCAGGTCACCGAACTCATCGATAACCACCACGATGTATGGCATGAAGTGGTGACCGCGCTCCGGATTGAGCTGGCGGTCAATGAATTTCTTGTTGTATTCCTTGATGTTACGGGCCTGTGCAATCTTCAGCAGGTCATAACGGGTATCCATCTCCTTACACAGCGAGTTGAGCGTGCGGATAACCTTGGTGACATCGGTGATGATGGGTTCTTCGCCCTCATCGGGTACCTTTGCCAGGAAGTGCTTCTCGATATTTGAATACACGCTGAACTCTACCTTCTTCGGGTCAACGAGCACAATCTTCAACTCTGCGGGGTGCTTCTTGTATAATAAAGAGGTGATGATGGCGTTCAGACCAACAGACTTACCCTGACCGGTAGCACCTGCAACCAACAGGTGTGGAGCCTTAGCGAGGTCGAACATAAACACCTCGTTGGTAATCGTCTTACCTAAGGCGCAAGGCAGCTCCATCGTCGTTTCCTGGAACTTCTTCGAGTCAAGGATAGAACGCATAGATACGGTAGCAGGCTTAGCGTTAGGCACCTCGATACCGATAGTTCCCTTGCCAGGAATCGGCGCGATGATACGGATGCCGAGGGCAGAAAGTGACAGGGCGATGTCGTCCTCCAGGTTGCGGATACGCGAAATGCGTACACCTGGAGCAGGCGTAATCTCGTACAGCGTGATAGTAGGACCAACGGTCGCCTTGATACTGCTAATCTCCACACCAAAGTTACGAAGTACGTCAACGATGCGGTTCTTGTTGGTGTTCTGCTCGATCATATCGATGAACGGCTTACCGTCACTCTCATACTGCTGTAAGAGGTCGAGGGTGGGGTACTTGTAGTTTTCCAGGTCGCGCTTGGGGTCGTAGGGCGTTGAGATGTCGCCATAGTCGCCAACAACGGTCTTTCCATGAGCGCCTTCCTCTTCTTCGGTCTCTTCAATGACGAACTCGGTGTCCTCGGCAGTCTCTTCTTCATCCTCTGCGTCAGGCTTCTGCGTGTTGACAGGTTCCTTGGGCTCTTGTTTGATGACGGCTGAATCGTCATCCATTGAGAAGGTGATTTCTTCTGTCTCGGGGTTGTCAAAGACGCGCTGCTCTTCTTCCGTCTCGTTATTGTCTTCGCTGTCGCCACCACCCACATTGATGGTCATGGGAATCTTCTTCAGGTAGTGCAGCGGGTTGAAGAACTTGCGGATAATGATGACCGTCTCCATACTCAGATAGACGAGGAAAGCTACTGCCGACAAACCGAGAATGGCTGTCAGTCCAGGTACACCCAAGAGACCTTCAATCTGTTGACAGAGCGCCAGTCCGTGGTCGCCGCCGGGATTGAAGCAAGCATCTTCGAAGAACGGTGCGAGGAACTTTGCAAACGTTACCGACGACCATATCATGATGATAGCCAGCGACATGAACCACTTCAGCAGGCGCACCTTGTATGCTCGCATCATGGTGACAGCAACCATCATCATAAAGACAGGCACGAAGAAGGCTGACAGTCCAAAGCAACGCTTAATGAAGAAGTGTGCCGCGTAAGCACCCAGCGAACCGCACGAATTCTGAAACTCGCGGGCTTCGTTCATGATTTCACCATCGCGTGGCGATTCTATCAGACTCTGGTCAGCAGTTCCCGTTGCAAAGTACGAGACGAATGCCCAAATCAGATAGCCTGCAATGATAAGCAGACAGAAGCCTATCACAAAGTTGATACGCTCGTTGTAGAATATCTTGTCTATGCCTAAGGCCTCACGTAGAGTTTTAGCTGTTTTCTCGGAAGCCTTGCTTGTTTTCTTTTTTGCCATACCTTATTTATTATTACGAATTGCAAAATTATAAAGAATTTCTTAGATTTCATCATAAAGTGGCGGTTTTTTTGTATTTTTTGTACCTTTTTTCGTACCTTTGCACCCCAAATGAAGAAAACAATATACAACAAATACGACAAATCCAAGATTGGCACTCTGCCGAGAGCGCTTTTTGAGGGGCGTATCGTGGTGGTCTTGACGGAGACGGAGGCTGAAAAAGCCGTGCGTTACCTGCTGTCACAACCTATTCTGGGCGTTGATACTGAGACTCGTCCGTCGTTCAAGAAGGGAACGGTCCATCGGGTGTCACTCCTTCAGGTGTCCAGCTGTGACGTCTGTTTTCTCTTCCGTCTGAACCAGCTGGGTATGTCGCCATCGGTAAAACGACTGCTGGAGGATACGAAAGTGCCTAAGATTGGCCTGTCGTTGCGTGATGACCTCAATTCGTTGCACAAATTGGATGATTTCAATGCGGGCTATTTCGTTGATTTACAGGACCATGTGCGCGAAATAGGTGTCGAAGATATGAGTCTGCAGAAATTGTATGCAAACTTCTTCGGGCAGCGTATCTCCAAGCGTGAACAGCTGACCAATTGGGAGGCTGATATATTAAGTGACAAGCAGAAATTGTATGCTGCTACCGATGCCTGGTCGTGCATCATGCTCTATGAAGAGCTGCAGCGACTGGAGCAGACGGGCGATTACGAACTGATAAACGTTGATGACAATGAAGCAAGTACGGCTGCGTAAGGGTAAGGAAGAGAGTCTCAAGAGATTCCATCCGTGGGTGTTCTCAGGTGCTATCGCCACTATTGACGAGGGCATCGCGGAGGGCGAAGTAGTGCGTGTGGTAACCAATTCAGGCGATTTTATCGCTGTTGGACACTATCAGGAAGGCTCTATTGCCGTCCGCGTATTGACGTTCTCTGACGTGCAGATTGACGATGAATTCTGGCATTCTCGCCTGGCATCAGCTTTGAAGATGCGCCAAGCCATTGGCATTGCCGACAACCCCAACAATAACACCTACCGATTGGTTCATGGCGAGGGTGACAACCTGCCTGGACTGATTATCGACGTCTATGGTGAGACGGCCGTTATGCAGGCTCATTCCATCGGTATGCACCTGTGTCGCAAGGAGATAGCCCATGCACTGAACGAGGTGATGGAGGGGCGTGTGAAGCACATTTATTATAAGAGTGAGACGACGCTACCGTTTATGACGGCTGATGATATGAATTGCTTTTTGGTGGGTTGTTCTGACGATAACATCGCTACAGAGAACGGTCTGAAGTTCCGCGTAGACTGGCTGAAAGGTCAGAAGACGGGCTTCTTCGTGGACCAGCGTGAGAATCGTTCGTTGCTGGAGAAGTTCTCGAAAGGCAAGCGTGTACTGAATATGTTCTGTTATACGGGTGGTTTCTCGTTCTATGCCATGCGTGGCGGTGCTGAGCTCGTACATAGCGTAGATAGTTCGGCCAAGGCCATCGAGCTGACGAAGCAGAATGTGGAGCTGAATTTCCCAGGAGATGTCCGTCACGAGGCCTATTGTGAGGATGCGTTCAAATATTTGGAAAGTGTGGGGCAAAGTTCTGCTTTGACCTATAATCTCATCATCCTCGATCCGCCTGCTTTTGCCAAGCATCGTGGTGCCCTGCATAATGCGCTGAAGGGCTACACCCGCTTGAACCAGAAGGCTTTCGAGAAGATTGAGAAAGGCGGTATCCTCTTTACGTTCTCTTGTTCGCAAGTGGTTACGAAAGACCATTTCCGTAATGCGGTATTCACGGCAGCTGCCCTTGCCAAGCGTAAGGTGCGCATCCTGCATCAGTTGCATCAACCTGCCGATCACCCCATCAATATCTATCATCCTGAGGGTGAATACCTGAAGGGCTTGGTACTTTATGTGGAGTAAAGTAGAGCGATATATCAATAAACATAAACTACTTAATCCCAGCGAATTATATATTGTTGCTTTAAGTGGTGGTGCGGATAGTGTCGCATTGTTGTTGCTGCTAAAAAATGCCGGTTTCAACGTGCATGCTGCCCATTGTAATTTTCGTTTGCGAGGTGCCGAGTCGGATAGAGATGAAGCTTTTTGTGCAGAACTCTGTCAGGGACTTGACGTAGAACTACATCGTGCTCATTTTGATACCCGTGAATACGCAGAATTGCATAAGGTGAGCATTGAGATGGCGGCTCGTGAACTGCGTTATAAGTGGTTTGAACAGTTGCGTGAAGACATCGGTGCAGCTGGTATCTGTGTGGCTCATCACCGCGACGACTCCGTTGAAACCGTTATTCTTAATATGGTGCGTGGCACGGGTGTGCATGGTTTGGTGGGCATTCGTCCTCGGAATGGCTATATTTTGCGTCCTCTGCTGTGTGTGTCGCGCGATGAAATTGAGGGATTTCTGACGTCTTGTGGACAGAAGTACATTACTGACAGTACCAATTTGGAGGATGAAGCTACACGCAATAAGGTTCGCCATCATATTATCCCTGAACTGCAACAGCTGAATGGCAAGGCGCTGGAGAATATTCAGCGTATGACTGAACGTATGGCGGCTGTTGAGGAACTTCTAGATGCTTATAAAGCGCAGACAATCGTGAGAAAAGAGAATGGGATTGCTATTCGCAAGCTGGATGTGCTCAACGATTACTTGCTTTATGAATTGCTTGCTGACTATGGTTTTAACTCAGCCCAAGCATCTCAAATCTGCGATTCTATGCGTGCTGACAGCGTTGGAAGCGTGTTCTCGTCGGCGGATTATGACCTGCTTGTTGATAGGGAATGCTTGCTGGTAGAACCGCATTTGGAGCCAATGAAACCGTTCGTAATTCCTGAAACAGGTACCTATATACTGGATGAGAAACACAAAATCCGTGTTGAAAGTGGCGCTTTTGAGGTTTCAAAAGACCCGCTTGTGGCTACACTCGATGCTTCGAAGGTGCACTTTCCGTTGACGGTTCGTAGGGCAGAGGAGGGCGACTGGATGGTGCCATTTGGTATGAGCGGTCGTAAGTTGCTGAGCGATATGATGACAGATTTGAAGAAATCAATCTTTGATAAAAGGAAACAAATAGTTGTTACTGATAATCAAGGAATTATCATTTGGGCTGTTGGTCTTCGTGTTAGCCAAAATGTAGCGATTCTTTCTAATGATTTGCTTGTTCCAGTACTTCGTCTATCCTTTTCTTAATTTTAACACTTTAGCAGGGTAGAAATTTGGTGGAATAAAAAAAAATGATTACCTTTGCAAGCAATTCGCGAGGGCGGACTGTTCTGTACTTGCGAGATGTCAAAGAAAATAGTAAAAATTATCGATAATTTATGAGTAAGAAATTTGCCGAACACAACGGCTTGAATTTGACGCAGACGAACAATGACGTGCTGCAGATGTGGAAAGAGAAAAATGTCTTCTGGCGCTCCGTGACGGAACGTGAAGGTTGTCCGCAGTTTGTATTCTTCGAGGGTCCTCCCTCAGCCAACGGTCACCCTGGCATCCATCACGTACTGGCGCGCTCAATTAAGGATACTTTCAACCGCTATAAGACCATGAAGGGCTTTCAGGTTAAGCGTAAGGCTGGTTGGGACACTCATGGACTGCCCGTAGAGTTGGGTGTCGAGAAGGAATTGGGTATTACCAAGGCCGATATCGACAACAAGGAGAGCGATAAGTATATCTCTACAGAGGACTACAATAAGAAGTGTCGCGAGAATGTGATGATGTACACCCAGGAATGGCGTGACTTGACGGAGAAGATGGGTTACTTCGTGGACCTTGACAATCCTTACATCACCTACGATAATAAGTACATCGAGACCCTGTGGTGGCTGCTGAAGCAGTTCTACAAGAAAGGTCTGCTCTACAAGGGTTACACCATCCAGCCATATTCTCCCGCTGCAGGTACGGGACTTTCGAGCCACGAGTTGAACCAGCCTGGTTGCTATCGTGACGTGAAGGATACCACATGTACCGCTCAGTTTAAGATGAAGAATCCGAAACCTGAGATGGCGGAGTGGGGTACACCTTACTTCCTTGCTTGGACGACAACACCGTGGACACTGGCTGCCAACTCAGCCCTCTGCGTAGGTCCGAAGATTGACTACGTGGCTGTGCAGACATACAATCCATATACCGCCGAACCTATTACCATCGTGATGGCCGAGGCTCGTCTGAATGCCTATCTGCCTGCTGAGGGCGCTATCACCGATGGTGGCGAACTGCCAAAGTTTGAGCGTGGCGACAAGCTGATTCCCTATCGCATCGTGGCCCGTTACAAGGGTACTGACCTCGTAGGTATGGAGTATGAGCAGCTGATGCCTGCCATCAAACCTATGGGCGATGCCTTCAAGGTGATTCCTGGTGACTACGTGACTACCGACGATGGTGCTGGTATCGTACATATCGCGCCTAACTTCGGTGCTGACGATGCTTTCGTAGCCAAGAAGGCAGGCATCTGTCCTATTGTGCTGATAGACAAGAAGGGTGCTGAGCGTCCTGTTGTTGATCTGCAGGGTAAGTATTTCGTCATCGAAGATCTCGACGAGGAATTCGTCAAGAACTATGTGAACGTTGAGGAGTGGAATAAGTTTGCAGGTCGTTATGTAAAGAACGCCTACGACGATACGCTGACCGACAAGGACGAGACGCTGGATATCTCTATCTGCATGGACCTGAAGGCTCAGAACAAGGTGTTTAAGATTGAGAAGCACGTCCACAACTATCCTCACTGTTGGCGTACTGACAAGCCCGTGTTGTACTATCCGTTGGATTCGTGGTTTATTAAGTCGTCAGCTTGCAAGGAGCGCATGAGTGAGCTCAACAAGACCATAAACTGGCAGCCTGAGTCAACAGGTACTGGACGCTTTGGCAACTGGCTGGAGAATCTGAACGACTGGAACCTCTCTCGCTCACGCTTCTGGGGTACTCCGCTTCCCATCTGGCGTTCAGAGGATGGCGAGGAAATCTGTATCGGTTCAGTAGAGGAACTGTATAATGAAATAGAAAAGGCTGTCAAGGCAGGCTTCATGAAGAGCAATCTGCTGAAGGATCAGGGCTTCGTGCCTGGCGATATGAGCAAGGAGAACTACGATAAGATTGACCTGCACCGTCCATACGTTGACTATATCGTATTGGTTAGCGAAAGTGGTAAGCCCATGAAGCGTGAGACCGACCTGATTGACGTTTGGTTCGACTCTGGTTCGATGCCTTATGCGCAGGTACACTATCCGTTTGAAAATGCCGATCTCATCGACAAAGGTATTGCCTTTCCCTGCGACTTCATCAACGAGGGTGTTGACCAAACGCGTGGTTGGTTCTTTACCTTGCACGCTATCGCTACGATGATTTTCGATAGCGTAGCCTTCAAAAATGTTATCTCTTCTGGTCTTGTGCTCGATGCTAAGGGCAACAAAATGTCAAAGCACGTGGGTAACGTGGTGAATCCGTTCGAGATGATTGACAAGTATGGTTCTGATGCTGTCCGCCTGTATATGATGACCAACAGCGAGCCTTGGGACAACCTGAAGTTCGACCCAGAGGGCGTCGCTGAAATCAGCCGTAAGTTCTTTGGCACCTTATATAATACGTACTCGCTCTTTGCGATGTATGCCAACGTGGATGGCTTCGACCCGCAGACACCACAGATTCCCGTCAGCGAGCGTCCTGAGTTTGACCGTTGGATTCTCTCTTGTCTGAACTCGCTGGTTCAGGGTGTT
>Ga0256404_1012407_pt1 | contig 11091 bp, 7 predicted proteins | sample RumenRJG_01DNA_FD_185990 | JGI IMG/M metagenome (GOLD analysis project Ga0256404, IMG submission 185990) | Bovine rumen microbial communities from Lethbridge, Alberta, Canada - RJG_01 | ecosystem: Host-associated > Mammals > Digestive system > Stomach > Rumen | place: Canada: Alberta | collected...
GGAATGCGCTGACAAGTTCAACATCTTGAAAGTCAAGGTCGGTCTGGACAATGACAAAGAGATGATCGAGACTATCCGGGAGATTACCGACCTCCCGATAGCCGTGGACGCCAACCAGGGCTGGAAGGATAAGAAACAGGCCCTGGAGATGATCCACTGGCTCGCTGAGCATGGTGTGGTGATGGTCGAGCAGCCGATGCCGAAGGAAATGCTCGACGACAACGCCTGGATCACGGAGAACAGTCCGCTTCCGGTATTTGCCGACGAGGCGATCCAACGCTTGAAGGACATCCCGGCGATCAAGGGAGCATATTCCGGAATCAACATCAAACTGATGAAGTGTACCGGTATGCGTGAGGCCTGGAAGATGGCCAACTACGCCAGGGCCGAGGGCATGAGGGTGATGATCGGCTGCATGACCGAAACCTCCTGCGCGGTCTCCGCCGCCGCACAGCTCTCCCCTATCGTAGATTTTGCCGACCTCGACGGGAACCTGTTGATCAGCAATGACTTGTTTGAGGGTATGACAGTCGTGAAAGGCAAGATTGCCCTACCGGACAGGCCCGGAATCGGCCTGAAACCCATAGACAAATTAGGAATATAAAACCTTCCCGGTATGGCCAAGATGAAAAAGAGTGAGGTGATTCTCTGGACCATGGTTGCGATTGCCCTGGCGGCCAACATCTGGCTTCCGAGGCATCTGCGACAGAAATACTCATGGGACAGGGATCTCAGCCAAAGACTTGCCACCGATTTCTGCAAGACAAGGGATGAAGTGAAGGATTATATCCGGAAATATGACCCCTATGTCACTGACGCCCAAATCGATGCATGGACGGAGTCGGGCAAGTTGGAGTCAATGGTCATCGGAAAACGGACAATGTATTTCCGCAACGCCGCTCCCAACCTGTTCAGGCTGGTTCCGGAAATGAAGGCCAAGAAGGAACTGATTGACGGACAACCATCCGGAGGTCATGAGGAGATAGACGCCGTGACGATTCCGGCCATCAAAGAAGAAGTACTTAGTCGGTTTGACGCCAGCGACGATTGTTCATGGGACGGCAGCGCCGATGTCCCCGGGACGTACTCAGCCGCAGCGAAGCGAGAATGGACGCGGACCGGAGACATCGGCGTGCCGGAGAACCCGTACCTGGCCTTGCCGAAGAGGATGAGGGTGCGCTTTTCTTTGACGGTGCCAGTGAATACCCTCAGGCCCGGAAAGACTCTGAGGTGCTGGTTGCCTTACCCAAGGGCAGATGTTCCCAGGCAGACCGACATCAAATTCATCGAGGCGGGAGTGGACAGCGTGGCATATCCAATGGAAAAGATCACATTCTCCGATCCTTCGTGCGCCCACAGCAGCCTTTATATGGAGGCTAAGACAAACCGGTACAAAGACGTCACCTTCTACGAGGTCTTCGAGTACACCTCTTATGGAGAGTTTCATCTGATACCACCCACGCTGGTGTTGCCTTACGACACCACGACCGAGGACTACAAGGAATACACCTCCGAGCGAGAGAAGCATATCATATTCACCGACAAGATAAAAGCCTTGGCCGATTCCCTCTCAGCCGGAATCGGCAATCCCTACCTGCAGGCAAAGGCCTTCTTCACGTGGATAGACAAAAACATCCCATGGGCGTCCGCCAGAGAGTATTCCACGATTGAGAATATTCCCGAATATGTCTTAACCGAAGGCCATGGAGACTGTGGAATGAAGACCCTGCTGCTCCTAACAATGTGCCGTTACAAGGGCATTCCGGCCCGATGGGAAAGCGGCCTGATGACACATCCCGGATCAAAGAATCTCCACGATTGGGGAAAGCTTTATTTCGAGGGTTTCGGTTGGGTGCCTGTGGATCAGAGCTTCGGTATGACACCTTACGGTGACGATTTCTTTCTTGGCGGTATTGAACCCTACAGGCTGATCGTCAACAATGATTATGGCAGGGAATTCTCCCCTGTCAAGAATTACCCCAGAAGCGACACGGTGGATTTCCAGAGAGGTGAGGTCGAGTGGGAAGGAGGTAACCTTTATTTCAGCCAATGGGATTACGATTTTGAGATAGAGTATTTGTAAGGATATGAAAAGAAACCGTACAGTGTCGGCCATTGTGTGCCTCACGATCGTCGTCGGACTGTTTACTTACATGGGCATTGTGATGGGAGCCGCCAACATGCTCAACACCATCATGCGCACAGCTCACGACCTGCTCTTGAACACCGTATTCTACCTTATGGGAATATGCGTGATCACCGGAGCGCTCGGAAAGCTGTTCGTGGAGTTCGGTGTTGTTGATCTCATCGAGAAGCTACTCAGGCCCCTCATGAGGCCTATTTTCAACCTTCCGGGAGTCGCCTCCCTCGGAGCCGTCATGACCTTCCTTTCGGACAACCCGGCGATCATCACCCTGACCAAGGACAAGCGTTTCGCCAGCTATTTCAAGAAATACCAGTACATCTCCCTCACCAACTTCGGTACCGCTTTCGGAATGGGACTGATCGTGATAATATTCATGATCAGCCAGGGGTATTTCGTGGAGCCACTCGTCGGGCTTTTCGGTGCCGTGGCAGGCTGTGTCGTGACCACGAGGCTGATGCAGCACTTCGTCATCAAGGCTTATCCGGCCTACAAAGATGAGGATGTCGTCAGCGACGAGGAACTTGAGGCCATCAATGCCGAGCCGGAGCATGTCGAGGAGAAAAGCGTATTCCTGAGGACCCTTAACGCCCTTTTGGACGGCGGTAAGAACGGAGTCGAGGTCGGACTCGCGATCATCCCCGGAGTGCTGATCATCTCCACCCTGGTCATGATCCTCACTTTCGGTCCGGATGCGAGTGGGGCCTTCACAGGAGCCGCATATCAGGGGACTGAGCTACTCCCCTGGCTCGCCAACAAGGTGGACTGGCTGTTCAAGGGGCTGTTCGGGTTCGGGGATCCTCATCAGATAGCTTTCCCGATCACGGCCCTCGGAGCCGTCGGGGCTGCCCTGAGCCTGGTTCCCAACTTCGCAGCGCAGGGATGGATCGACGGCAACGCCATAGCGGTCTTCACCGCCATCGGAATGTGCTGGAGCGGCTTCCTGAGCACCCACACGGCGATGCTGGACTCACTCGGCTACCGCGAGCTCACCGGCAAGGCCATCCTTTCCCACACGGTAGGAGGTCTCGTCGCAGCCATCGTCGCCCACTGGACGATAGTGCTGCTTTACCTGATCATTTAATAACACCAATAATAACACTAAAACCATAATGAGACAAATCATCGAGTGTGTGCCCAATTTCAGCGAGGGGCGTGACAAAGGCGTTATCGACCAGATTGTGAAGGCGATAGCGTCGGTAGAAGGAGTGAAAGTCTTGAATGTTGACCCGGGCGAGGCCACTAACCGCACGGTGGTGACCTTTGTCGGGGAGCCTGGAGCGGTCCTGGAGGCCGCTTTCCAAGGCGTGAGGAAATCCGGTGAGGTGATCGACATGAGGCGCCATCACGGCGCACATCCGCGTTCCGGAGGATGCGACGTGCTGCCTCTGGTTCCTGTCTCGGGTATAACCTTGGAGGAATGCGCCGTGTTGGCCAGAGGACTTGCCGAGAGGATATTCAAGGAACTGGGGATTCCCTGCTATTGCTACGAGGCGGCTGCCTTCAAACCGGAGCGCAAGAATCTGGCTGTTTGCCGTTCAGGAGAGTACGAGGCTCTTCCCGAGAAGATCGCTGATCCCGAGAGAAGGCCGGATTTCAGCCCTGAGGAATATAACGAGACCGTCGCCCGCTGCGGGGCTATCAATGTGGGAGCCAGGAACTTCCTTGTCGCCGTAAACTTCAATCTCAACACTACCTCTACCCGTAGGGCAATGGCTGTGGCCTTCGATGTCCGGGAAAAAGGACGCAAAGCCAGGGAAGGCGGATCGTTGACCGGAAAGCTTCTTAAAGACGCAGACGGGAACCAGATCTGGATTCCGGGAACCCTCAAAGGCTGCAAGGCAATCGGATGGTACATAGATGAATATGGGATCGCCCAGGTCTCGATGAATATCACCGACATTGAGGCGACTCCCCTTCACCTCGCCTACGAGGAAGTCTGCAGGGCAGCTGCCGTCAGAGGGTTGAAAGTAACAGGCACAGAGATAGTCGGCCTTGTCCCGAAGAGCGTGCTGATGGACGCCGGGAAGTATTATCTGGAGAAACAGCGGCGGTCCCTCGGCATCTCCGACGAGGAGATAATGAAAATAGCCGTCAAGTCCATGAGCCTCGACGACCTCAGGCCGTACAATCCCAAAGAAAAGGTTATTGAATATCTGATGGAAGATCCTGCGGAAGTCGCTCTGCATGAAAGACTTGTCAGGATGAGCCTCAAGGGGTTCGCTTCCGAGACCGCCTCTGAGTCCCCCGCCCCGGGCGGTGGATCCATCTCGGCCTACATGGGAGCTCTCGGAGCGGCTCTCGGAACCATGGTCGCCAATCTGTCAGCCCACAAGAGAGGCTGGGACGACCGCTGGAAAGAATTCTCAGACTGGGCTGAGAAAGGTCAGGCAATCATGAAGGAACTGGTCAGCCTTGTGGATGAGGACACGGCTGCTTTTGACAAGATCATGGCCGCATTCGGGCTCCCTAAAGGCACCGATGAGGAGAAGGCTGCGAGAGAACAGGCTATCGAGGCCGCTACGCTGTACGCCTCACAGGTTCCCCTGCGCACAATGAAGGCTTCTTTCAAGGTCTTCGAGGTTGCCCGCACGATGGCCACTGAAGGGAACCCTAACTCCGTGTCTGATGCCGGAGTCGGAGCGCTTGCCGCGAGAAGCGCGGTGCTTGGGGCCTGCCTCAATGTCAAGATCAACGCTGTGGGGCTTGCCGACAAGGTGAAGGCTGAGGAACTGATCGCCGAGGCGGAGGAAATCGCCGCCAAGGCTGTAAAAGAAGAGACTGAGATTCTGGAAATCGTTAACAGTAAGATAAATGGATAAGTTTCAGGAAGAGATTCTCGCCGGGATCCCGCAGGACCGGCTTCCCGAGCCGAAACCATACGACAAAGAAATCAACCACGCCCCTAAACGCAAAGACATCCTTACGAAAGAGCAGAAGGAACTTGCCCTGAAGAATGCCCTGCGTTATTTCCCGGAGAAGTTCCATGCCGAGCTGGCTCCCGAGTTCGCCAAGGAGCTGAAAGATTATGGCCGCATCTACATGTACCGTTTCCGCCCGTCATACGAGATGTACGCCAGGCCTATTGACGAGTATCCGGCGAAGTCCCGCCAGGCCGCGGCGATCATGGCCATGATCCAGAACAATCTGGATCCAAGGGTCGCCCAGCACCCGCACGAACTGATCATCTATGGTGGTAACGGAGCCATATTCCAGAACTGGGCCCAGTACAGGCTGACGATGAAGTATCTCGCGACAATGACTGACGAGCAGACATTGGCGATGTACTCAGGCCATCCGATGGGTCTGTTCCCCAGTCACAAGGACGCCCCCAGGGTCGTTGTCACCAACGGGATGGTCATCCCGAACTATTCCAGCCAGGACGACTGGGAGCGGTTCAATGCCATGGGAGTTTCGCAGTACGGCCAGATGACCGCCGGATCGTACATGTACATCGGCCCGCAGGGAATAGTCCACGGCACGACCATCACGGTCATGAACGCCGCTCGGAAACAACTGAAAGTCAGGAATATTCCGGGAACATCCGAGAACATGAAAGGAATGCTGTTCGTTACCGCCGGACTTGGAGGAATGTCAGGAGCGCAGCCAAAAGCCGGGAATATTGCCGGAGTGGTCAGCGTGACCGCCGAGATCAATCCCCTCGCGGCCAGGAAACGTTTCGAGCAGGGCTGGGTCGATGAGCTTCACGAGGATCTTGACGAGCTTATCCCGAGAATCCGGAAGGCGGTAAGCGGCAAGGAGGTAGTCTCATTGGCATACGTCGGCAATGTCGTGGATCTTTGGGAGAGATTGGCGGCTGATGATATCCATGTCGATCTCGGCTCCGACCAAACGTCCCTGCATAACCCTTGGGCCGGAGGTTATTACCCTGTAGGCCTTAGCCTGGAGGAGTCCAAGAGGATGATGGCGGAGAACCCGGATAAATTCAAGGAAGCGGTACGCTCCTCCCTTCGCCGTCAAGTTGACGCCATCAACAAACTGGCTTCCAAAGGAATGTATTTCTTCGACTACGGCAACGCGTTCCTTCTGGAGTCATCCAGGGCTGGCGCCGACATCTTGGTTCCGGACGGAGGCTTCCGATATCCCTCATACGTCCAGGATATAATGGGTCCCCTGTACTTCGACTACGGTTTCGGTCCGTTCCGTTGGGTCTGCATGAGTGAAGATCCCAAGGACCTCGCCAAGACCGACGAGATCGCCGTCAGGATCCTCTCCAAGGAGGCTGAGACCGCCCCGGAAGATATTCAGGGACAGCTCCGTGACAATATCCATTGGATTGAGGAAGCCGGACGGAACAACCTCGTCGTGGGCTCCCAGGCCAGGATCCTTTACGCGGACTGCGAGGGAAGAACGAATATCGCTCTCGCGTTCAATGAGGCGATAGCCAAAGGTGAGATCTCAGCCCCGATAGTCCTGGGTAGGGATCATCATGACGTCTCCGGAACTGATTCCCCATTCAGGGAGACGTCCAACATCTACGACGGGTCTCGGTTCACGGCCGACATGGCGATCCAGAATGTCATCGGCGACTCCTTCAGAGGAGCCACATGGGTCTCCATCCACAACGGAGGAGGCGTCGGATGGGGCGAGGTGATCAACGGAGGATTCGGAATGGTCATAGACGGTTCCGAAGATTCCGCCAAGCACATCCGCCAGATGCTGTTCTGGGATGTCAATAACGGCATCGCCCGGCGTTCCTGGGCTAGAAACGAAGGCGCCAGAAGCGCTATTTTAAGAGAAATGGGCCGAACCCCGGGCCTTCAAGTCACAATTCCGAACTTAACAGACAATTCGTTGATCTCTAAAGTTTTGGAAGAATAATGACACATATCATCTCAAAAGACCATCTCAGCCTCCAGAGGCTGAAAGATATCCTTAGCGACCATGAGAGACTTGAGCTTGGCTCAGAGGCCAAAGCGGCAATAGAAAAATGCCGTTCCTACCTGGACAGCAAAATGGAGGACATCAGCCGTCCTGTCTATGGGATCACAACGGGCTTCGGCTCGCTTTACAATGTCACGATCCCCACGGATCAACTTTCACAGCTCCAGTACAATCTGGTCGTGAGCCATGCCTGCGGCACCGGCGAGACTGTCCGGCCTGAGATCGTGAGGCTAATGCTGCTATTGAAAGCGCAATCCCTCTCCTATGGTCATTCAGGAGCCCAATTGATTACTGTCCAACGGCTTCTGGACATGTTCAACGACGACATCCTCCCTGTGGTCTATCAGCAGGGGTCCCTTGGAGCATCAGGAGATCTCGCTCCCCTCGCCCACATGAGCCTGCCGCTGATAGGCCTTGGCGAGGTCCTGTATAAAGGCAGGATTAGACCAAGCGAGGAGGTCTGGAAGGAGATGGGATGGGAGCCGATAACCCTTCAGTCGAAGGAAGGCCTGGCCCTCCTGAACGGAACCCAGTTCATGAGCGCTCATGCCATCTGGTGCCTGATCCAGTGCCACAGGCTCTCCGAATGGGCGGACAAGATAGCTGCGATGTCCCTGGAGGCATACGACGGCAGGATCGAACCGTTCCTTCCCCTCACGCATGTCCTGAGGCCCCATAAAGGGCAGATTGACACCGCAGAACGGTTCAGGAGACTTCTCGAGGGTAGCGAGCTAATGAGCAGGCCCAAGGAGCATGTCCAAGACCCATATTCATTCAGGTGCATCCCGCAAGTTCACGGAGCGGTCAAGGACAACTGCCGTTATGTCGAGTCAGTCATCGAGAACGAGATCAACTCCGCCACGGATAATCCGAATATATTCCCTGACGAAGATATGATTATCTCCGCCGGCAATTTCCACGGGGAACCGATCGCCATCCCGATGGACACGCTCGCTATAGCCATGTCGGAGCTTGCGAATATCTCTGAACGCAGGATCTTCCGCATGATCTCCGGACAGAGAGGACTCCCAAAATTCCTCGTAGCGAATCCAGGCCTCAACAGCGGGTTCATGATCCCGCAATATACCGCTGCCTCGATCGTCAGCCAGAACAAGGGTCTTTGCTGGCCGGCCTCGGTGGATTCTATTCCATCTTCGCAGGGGCAGGAGGACCATGTCAGCATGGGATCCAATTCAGCCACAAAGCTCGTCAGGGTCGTGGAGAACTGCGAGACCGTGCTTGCCATAGAGTTGTTCAACGCCGCCCAGGCACTGGATTTCAGGCATCGCGAGACAGGCGCGAAGTCATCGCGCGCCATTGAGGGCATATTCGAGGCATTCCGGGAGAGCGTCCCCTTCATAGAGAACGACCAATACATGCATCCTTTGATAATGAAGGCAATTGAGTTTATAAGATGAGGATTATCAAGAATATAGGCCAATTGGTCGGAATAGTGCCGAAAGGCGTGTCACGAAAGGTCGGACATCAGATGGACGAGGTCCGCTCCATTCCGGACGCTTTCCTCACGATAGAGGGAGACACGATCAAGGATTTCGGACATAGCTCTGAATGTCCTGTGGCCAGTTCCTCAGACGAGGTGATAGATGCCGCTGGTGGCATGGTAATGCCCATGTTCTGCGACTCTCACACGCACATCTGCTACGCCGGTTCAAGGGAGCAGGAATTCATTGACAAGATTAACGGCCTGAGTTATGAGGAGATCGCCGCCCGAGGCGGCGGCATTCTGAACTCAGCCGACCTGCTCCACTCCACCTCCGAGGATGAGTTGTACTCTCAAACTATGGAAAGGGTACGGGAAATGATAGGGAAAGGCACTGGGGCAATAGAGATTAAGAGCGGCTACGGACTCAACACTGAAGACGAGCTTAAGATGCTCAGGGTCATAAAGCGCGTCAAAGAATCCGCTCCTGCCATCGTCAAATCCACTTTCCTTGGGGCTCACGCTGTCGGGAGGGCCTTCGTCGGAAGGCAGGAGGAATATGTGGATCTCGTTTGTAAGGAAATGATTCCGGCCGTGGTCAAAGAGGGACTTGCTGATTATGTCGATGTCTTTTGCGACGAGGGATTCTTCACACTGGAACAAACGGCCCGTATTCTGGAAACAGGTGTTAATCATGGGCTTATTCCGAAAATCCACGCCAATGAGCTGGCCTGTTCAGGAGGAGTCCAAGTGGGAGTCGCCCATGACGCGCTCTCGGTCGATCATCTTGAGAGAACCGGCGAGGCGGAGATCGAGGCTCTTAAAGGTAGCAAGACAATGCCGACTATGCTTCCAGGGTCTTCCTTTTTCCTTGGTCTGCCCTACGGAAAAGCGAAGGACTTCATAAACGCCGGGTTGGGCATAGCCCTCGCATCAGATTATAACCCAGGTTCATCCCCATCCGGAGACATGCGTTTTGTGATGGCGCTGGGATGCGTCAAGATGAGACTGACTCCAGAGCAGGCGTTCAACGCGTGTACCCTGAATGCCGCTTACGCCATGGGAGTTCAAGACGAAGTCGGATCCATAACTAAAGGAAAGAGAGCGAACTTGTTGATAACCAAGCCGCTCTCTTCAATCGCACCGATCACTTACAATTACCAGACTCCGTTTATCAGCCGGATCATCATTTAAAGGAGTACCTGAGTCCGAATGACATGACAAAGTCAAAAGGATGTTCGGTGTAGATCGAACGGACTTTGTTGTCTCCGACGAAATGGTAGCTGACTCCAGGCTCAAGATAAATGCCGAAGGATCCGGGAAGATTGGCCTGAAGACCTGCCGCGGCATTTAATGACCACATCAAAGGCTTGACACTGAAGCTGTTCTTGCTTGCGTTCCCACTCTTTTCTCCCGAGACAGAGACAATGGTCTTGGTGGATGCGTTGACACATTTCTCAACCATTCCTCCACCGGAAGCGTAGAGTGTGAATAAATCCTTGTTCCAGAGATTGGCTTTCAGGTTCAGGGGAATACCCAGATAACCTAAGAACTGTGTGTCTTGGGAGACCCTGATTCCGGAAGAAGTCGTGAAGGTGCTCTGGAGTATGGAATACGTGAGCCCTGACTCAATCGACAAAACATCCGTCATAGGGAAATCCAAGGACAGAGAGAACCTCACTGGCCGCTTGTGATCCTCATCTTTGGACACGGGGATTGACACGGTCTTGGTGTAAATGGAATTCGCGTCCCTCGTCGAGAGATCATAATTAGCCGCCACGCCATGGAAGAATGTCTTGGTGTCAAGCACGCTGGCTTCCTGGGAACCGCGGGCCGCGCTTGACCAGGAAAAACCGGCGGACGGACGCCTGTTTGATGATTTTGAAGCGTCGGAAATCAGATCTGACCAGTCTTCTCCGTCATGGTTGGTGTACCATTGCTTCTCATCCTGGACTTTGATGGCGGGAACACTTACCTCGTTCTCCTGAATCCGCATGACACTTTCAGGGACATACAACTGATTATCAGGAATTTCCATGATTATTTCCGGAAGCTCAGGAACAACATCCTGATCCTCGGACATGGCGAGAGAGGATCCTTCGGGAGCAGGGATAATCTGAACCGGTTCCCTTTCACGACGACCGGTTTTCGGAGAGACCAGACCTCCCTCATTGTCAGCTGAAGAAGAATTGTTATTGTCTGGGGAGGTCGGGTTCTCCGCTATCCTATTGTCCTCGATAGTTACTATGCCCTTGTCGGCGTTTCCGTCAAGCAGACGAAGGCCGGCAAAGACACCCAAAGCCAAGGCGGCGGCTGCGGCGAAGGCCCAGACCCAAGGCATAAACCTCGGTCCGCGCTCCTTGGCGGGGAAAAGTGAAGACTCCACGCTCTCCCACACCCCTTCGGGAACGGGAGTCTCATGGGACTCCATTTTTTCCTTTAATATTTTCAACCAATCTTCGCTCATCGTCTTATCTTGACTTTTCTTTATATTCCTTTATCATTCTCGCCAGTATCGTTCTGGCTCTGTGCAGCTGCGAGGCTGACGTGTTTTCCGATATCCCCAACAAACCGGCGATCTCCTTGTGGCTCTTGCTCTCCA
>Ga0256404_1012408_pt1 | contig 11090 bp, 13 predicted proteins | sample RumenRJG_01DNA_FD_185990 | JGI IMG/M metagenome (GOLD analysis project Ga0256404, IMG submission 185990) | Bovine rumen microbial communities from Lethbridge, Alberta, Canada - RJG_01 | ecosystem: Host-associated > Mammals > Digestive system > Stomach > Rumen | place: Canada: Alberta | collected...
CTGATGCCGGAAGGAGCGTTTATCTCGTTGAGCGAGCCCCGAAGCTCGTTTTCAGTTACGGGAAACTCAACATCCGCGGTAAGCTCACCGTTTTTGATTTGAATTCTGATCATACCTTTCATCCTTTCTTATATCCTATAGCTCCAAGCCCGAATCTTCTTATAGCCATTGCACTGCAAACAAGCTCGAAGATGCCGGGCGGCACAAGCTCCGTATCCGCAAGGTCGGCGATGGTCAGGTGCTTGGTTCCCGAATACAGATCCTTCGCACAGCAGAACAGGGTATATCCGTTCGGTGTGCATGAGCTTCCCTTGAAACTCTCAAACGCGATGCCGTTTCGGACAACATGCCGTCCAGTCTGATTCCACAAGGCTCTGTCGGCCGAAAGCAGATACACAGCGGCAAGAAGCGCGTGATTCTTTCGGTCGAACTTCGATATGGCCGCCTCGAACGCAAGGCGGTGCTTTTCATTTCTGAATTTCATTGGATCATCTTCACTTTCTCTTAATAAACTGTTGAGCCGCCGAATGAAGGCGGCGCTGCGTATCCTGCTCATGGTCTCGTGCATTACCTCGGCTCGACTCGCTTTGCCGGAGATGATGAGCTTTGCAAGAAATGGACAGCGCGAAGCATTGCAGTTCGTCCTTTCTCCGCAGTATGTGAGCCGTCCTCGCGGACACACATCGGGCGGAGGCTCAAAACAGTGAACGATAACGAAGCCGCTTGCTCGCGGCTCGAAGTTCGGAACGGTAGTCATAAGTCTTTCCAAAGCTCGCAGCTTCGGTGTTTCGGTGAATAACATTGTGTTTGCTCCTTTCGATTGAAATGAAAAAAGCCGACCGTTATTTTCAAACGATCGGCGCTTGGATAACAAAAAAGGCGGGCAGTTTTGAAACCGACCGCCTGAAAATGTTCGATTATTTTCAAACGATCGGCGAGATGGGGGAACAAAAAAAGGCATACTTTTTTGCTCAGTCTGCCATGAATTGCTCGATATTCGGTTTTCACAGGGGTTCAAGTCCTGTCAAAGGGCAAAAATACCCATTTTACATCTATGGATCTGTACAGTGATTTACAGGCGTTTTGAGCGCAAAAAAACCCGATTTTATCGGGCTTTTTTTGCTCCATATCTTTTTCGTATAGATAATATGTAACAGATATACGCACTCGATACAACGCACACCGTTTTTTCCTTGAGGGTCTTATTTTTTTGTCGGTTCGTCCAATCGAAGGATGCTTCCGTCCGGAAGTCCGTATTTGGCGGCCAAAGCTGCTTCGACCGTTTTCCAATTCTCCAAGGAGAACGGATCTGACTGATCTAGGAGCACGGTCTTATAGGCCGCCATCGCAAGATGATAAGCCTCGAGCCAATGCCTCATGTCCACAGCTTCGTCATCGCTGATAGTGCGAAGCAGTTCTTGTATGAGCGCAGCCCTGTCCTCACTTGCCGTCCATCCAATCGGTACGCTCGTTGTGTCAGAAACCATATCCGGCGTTTCGCCGTTGAGTCGCTTTCCACAAGACGAACAATACTTCGCATCCGCTCCCACTTCCGAACCGCAATGTTTGCAGAATGGCATACCGCGAATTGTTATAAATTGTTTAGCCTCTTAAGAAGATCTTTAGTAGTCCAACTTTGAGACTCTCCTTTTTCAAATATATCATTTAGCCATTCTTTGGCCTCGTCAATGTAGGTGTAATCATCGTATTTCTCTGCTAAGAAAATAGCAAAATCAGCATATTTTTGTGCATGATAAACCTTCCTCTTGTCGCTTTGATAGCATTGCCGGAGAATCTCCATGGCTTCTATCCTATTCTCTTCTGCATTCTTACTATCAAAGTTTTTATTTGATTCGAACAGAATAATAGCACGAGAGTTTTTAATGCTGAAATTATTAGGCGCGAGGTTAATCGCCTCGTCAATTGTAGCGTATGCATCAGGAAGGTCTCCATTATAAGACTTATATAAAGCCCATTGTTGTAGTGCATATGGATTGGGATCGGACCTATAAATCCTCTCGTATAGGTCGTTTGCTGCTGTTCCGAAAACACTATTAAAGAATCTCGCATCGTAAGCAGTACGTTTGAAGATATAGTAATTATATATTTTGAATCTTGAAACGTTTTCAATAAATCTTCGAATGCATTTGGAGAAATCCACCTTAAAACCATCCTTCAAAGCTTCCAACGCAAGTTCGGCAAATATTGATGAGCGCAGACTATAATAATCCTGATCTTCGGGATATAAGCAGTTGTTTGAATAGTCGTTTAGGTAGCCTTCGGTCTTATCGATAATCTTCTTTATATAATCATAGTTTCCCGAACCAAAGTATGAAACCATAACATCCGTGTTTAACAAAGATTTATTTGCGACTAGATACGCAGCTAAAGCTATTGTTTCAAAGCATTCACGTGATTTCTTACGGATTTCCAAGAGGATAGATGTTATCCTCTTCTTTGAAATGAACGTGTTCACATTCTTTTCAAGAAATTCTATCATTGAATACTTTTCGTCCAGACTAAGGCGCGGTGTGTAGTTTGCCTTTCTTATCTGTTGCGGTATTGCCTCATATATTTTTTGCGCATCAGCGCTATCCAACTCATCGATATATATAACCTTATATCGCATGCCTGTAAACAAATGCTTTGTCATTTCATAAGTATAGTCATTTGCAAATCCAATGGTAAGGATATTACTTTTTTGCATAAACAATTTACAAGCATCAGCATTATCGCAGCAATCATCTATGAACACAACTGCTTTCTGGTTACCGATTGTATTTATAATAGTTGTTGCTTCTTCATGTGTCAAAGTTCTGCGTAACACAATTTTGATTGCATCTGTGTTATACTTCAATGACAACTGCATCATAGCAGTCGTTTTGCCTGAAAAAGATATACCTACAGCGATTATATTGTTGCCGCCTAAAGCGCAATTGTACAAATCGCTAATAATTGATCTTTCTACTGAGTATGAGTTCAGGATAGCATACCAACTAGTTTCACCTACAGAATAGTAGTTCTCGGCAGAAACCGTTTCTACCATGTTCACCGTCGGTATTTGGTAATTTGCAAGAATGCCTGATAGATTAGTTTGGGTGGGTGCTTCTGGTGAAGGTTCGCAGTTATTATTTATCCAAGAAAGGAGTTCTCTGGTATCTCCCACAATAACAAAACACCCCAAATCTCGGAAATAGTCTATATTACGATCTCCCGGCAAGCACATAACCCATACATCATGGTGCCGATCGCTAAGAACACTAGTTATTCTGCGCAAAACTGAAGCATCGTGGAACCCGTAACCCCAAAATAGAGTGGGAGCCTCGTGGAGTTTTGTTTCCATTGCGGTAAATAACTCATGATTCTTTTCGTCAACATTTGTTAACTCGTTCTTACCGAAGTACAAACGTGAAGATAAATTCTTCACATTTCCGTGTAATGGGATGAATGGTATTTTAGAGCGACCAGACTTGCCCGCGCCATAATATGTAATGTCATGCAGATGATAGCGAGTGCTGTTATCGTAAACACACTGAATCAGATTATCGATATTAGTTGTAATAAATGAATGGATCGATATTTTATTTAGACAATCATACAATGAGTTGTAACTCTTAACCGTGTACTTTTTACGCAAGTATTCTTGAAACTGCTGATCGGAACGAGTCTGAAGGATCGCTGAAAGCATTTCTAAGTCATCCTTATAGGATGGGTTAAGGCTAAAATGACTACAAATCTCCGCACAAAGCTCGGATGCTAAAGGTAATCGGTTTCCAGTTGAATCGGGAAGGCTTGAGAACCCGGCACCAGCAAAAATATTGATACCCGTTGCTAATGCCGCTTTAAACATATTTTCTTTGTCGATAATCATAAGATCCTCCTTTTGTGTAAGGAATAAGCACCGATACTTTGCAATGCTATTAGTTTCGTCGTACAGTAAAATACAGGGTTTGATCAAAACGCCGTTCAGGACTCAGCAGTTCAATATACCCGGGAGCAATAATCTCGTTGACAACCTCTTTAGGCAGAATTGGACTTTCGATCCTAGGGCTTGTGACATATGTTCTCCACTTATTGCCGGGGATAGAGAACTCTTTATCGGTCTGATTGCCGAAAGCCATCTGGCGATAGATATCGACAACGCGGATCTTGCCGGATTTGCTGAGCTCCCACAGGCATTTCGCCAAGCGTGCAGTTGCCCGCATCGGACGGCTCATTGTGTCGGCCTGTTCATAAGAGCTGTCGATGAACAACCGAGAGAAGGCATAGTCGCTCCAGATAACGATATCAAATGCGCGGTCGGCAAGTAGAGGAGACTTGCCCTGAGTTTTCCATATCGTCTGCATCAGCAACGGCTTCTGATGGGAATAGTACTTCTTTTGAAACTCATCGATACTGGCGCAGAGCGAAGACAGTTTATGAGTCATTTCATAATCGTTATCCCAGCTCTGAATGCTCGAACATGCTTCCTCGAAAATGGTTCTCACTTTACGCGCATCATCTTTGACGGCATCATACATACCAAGCGCACAGTATGAGGTGGTGGCAGAACGGATCACTAGCTCTGATCCCCACTGACTTTCGGGCTTGCGATATGTTGTGTTGTCCGGGAGAACCGTGAGCTTTACCTCGAGTGGAGACAGAAAATCGCCGTTGACTGATTTGATAACGAGGTCGATGCCGTCAATCTGATCGAACGAGTATTCTTGATAAGGCTCGAAGACTGTCTCGAACGAGAAAAACAGATCGCGTGCATGGAGTGCGCCGCAATTAAACACACGATTAACCGGTATTTCCGAAGCAACGACCTTGAGGCTGCCGTCAACCTCTGCGAGATGAATATAAATGGCAGGGATGCCATTTTCAAGCATATAGCTCGCCGTTGCAGCGGGGAAGCTGGAGTTAAAGCAGTTCTTACCCCAATGATCGGTCTCACGTCTGTTTGAATGCTCTATACCAAATAATCCGGACGGCATTTTAACCTCCTGCCACACACTTTTTGGCGTCAAATACTTGACGTCATTATAGTTCCTTGCTATAATAGGAATCGTGATAGAACTACCAAACCATTCGGCTTGGTTAGATAAATTATATCATAAAAAACTGTGCTTGAATAGAGGGAAGTTTATGATTAAAGCGGTTGATTTATTTGCCGGATGCGGAGGGCTTTCACTCGGCTTTCAAAACGCGGGCATTGATGTAAGAGCGGCTTTCGAGTTTTGGGATGTTGCCGCGGCGGTGTATGAAAACAACTTCTCTCACCCTGTTTTTCAATTAGACCTATCGGACATAAACAATGCGGTGAAGGTGATAACTCCTTTCCATCCCGACGTTATTATCGGAGGACCGCCCTGTCAAGACTTTTCTCATGCGGGTAAACGAATAGAAGCAGAACGAGCGGGACTAACCGGATCGTTTGCAAATATCATCAAAGAGGTTCTTCCGCACTATTTTGTAATGGAAAATGTCGACCGTGCCGAGAAGAGCAACGCTTATGCATATGCCCGTGCAACGTTTAAAGAGGCGGGCTATGGTTTGACGGAGATCGTACTTGACGCGAGTTACTGCGGAGTTCCGCAAAAGAGAAAGAGATTCTTCTGTATCGGCGTACTCGGCGGAAAAGACGATGTGGTAAGGCCTTTTATCGAAAGGAAGATCAGCGACAAGGAGACCACTCTCCGCGACTATTTCGGAGACAGTTTGGGATTCGAGTATTATTACCGACATCCTCGCAACTACAGCAGGCGAGCGGTGTTTTCGATCGACGAGCCCGCTCCTACGATGCGAGGGGTAAACAGGCCGGTTCCTAAAGGATACCCCGGCCATCCAAACGACGCATGTCCAATTAATGATAATGTTCGGGCTCTTACAACACAAGAAAGAGCGTTGATTCAGACATTCCCCGATTCCTTTGTGTGGGTTGGCAGCAAGACCGACATGGAGCAGATGATAGGCAATGCGGTTCCGGTCAAATTGGCTGAATTTGTCGCAAGCGCATTAACGGATTATATTCAGAGCGTTAAGCAAACCGAGTATACGCCGGGCTTTTTCAACTGGCTGATCAACGAAAAGTGCTATTCGGAAAGGGTGGCAAAAGACGTTATCAGCCGCAGTAAGCGCGCCGAGCGATTGATTCCTTCCCATGGCGAGGCTGACGACTATTACCTGTTCACGCTTGAGCAGCAACCGAAGTTTCAAGAGTTGTCCGTCAATGTGCGCTCACAGATAAAGAAAGCTGTTCAGCTTCTTGCAGAGTATTATTCACAGACAAATACTGTCTGTACTGGAGGCGCGGCTCTTGTCTGACGTTTTCTCAAAGGAAGAGCGCTCCGCTATCATGAAGCGCGTAAAATCTTCCGGGAATAAAAGCACGGAAGCAAAGCTAATAGCCTATTTCGCCGAGAATCATATAACCGGATGGCGGAGAGGCTATCCTGTTAAGGGGCATCCGGATTTTGTTTTCCTCAGCAAAAAGATTGCTATATTCGTTGACGGATGCTTCTGGCATGGACACGATTGCAGAAACACACGCCCGGCAGACAATGCCGAATACTGGAATAAAAAGCGAGAAAAGAATATGCGCCACGATAAAGAAGTGACAGCGCGCTTCGAGAGCAGAGGATGGATCGTAATACGGATATGGGAGTGTGAATTTACAAAGAAGAACAGAGAAGTCCTTAATGAAAAATTAAAGATCCTTAATCCGTAAGCCTACCAACGGATCATCGGCACAGCAGACCTTCGATATGAGTCGAGGGTCTTTTTTATGCCCAAAACAGATCGCATACTCAACAAAAGCCCGATTTCTGTCCGTATAGTGAGGAGCGCCAAGTATATTTCCTTTGATGATGGAAATACCCTCATCAAAACGCCCCTCAAATGTCCGTATAGTGAGAGGGGCGTTTTATATTTTCGCAGATGCCGAAAAACACCCTTCAAAACGGCTTCAAAATCCACGTATAGTGAGAAGCAGTTTGTGCGAGATAAATATATTATTGGCCGCCGCAAAAAGCACCCCATCAAAACGACCTCAAAATCTCCGTATAGTGAGAGGTAACCGCAGAGTGGAAATATACTATCGTTTGCCGTTTAAAAGGCACTCAACAAAACCGCCTTTTTTCTCCGTATAGTGAGAGGATAAAGTTTTTCCAACGAATTTGGGAAAACACCCTCAATTTTGGTCACCGATTTCTGTTTAACAGCGAAAGGCGGACAAGCCGCGTGAACAGCGGAGCTTAGGCTCCGATCAAATAACAAAATATCGAAAGCCCGATTACGTATAAGGGCCGGGATACATAGCGTACTTCATCCTTTCAAAAGGAGAGGTATGTCAGTACCCCCGGTTAAGCGCGCCCTTGTATGCCGTCGGCAGCTTACCCAATAGGTCGGTATCCCGGTCCTTCCGCTCTCGGACGGAAAGGAAAAAGGATGAAACTGACCTACAGGGATCCCTACGAGCCGTTACAGGCGATCGTTATCCCGGACGACGACTTTGACGCTATGCAGGAGATCGTCGACTTCTGCAACGAGAACGCGAGGCTCGTTCAGAACGCCGAGCGGAGAGAGCGGTATCACGCTCCGTGGCATATCGAGGGTATGGAGTATGAGGGCGAGGCCCTTGCGTACAAGCTCACCCCGGAGAAGATACTCCTCATGAAGGAGGAGAGCGAACGGATAGAGGCGGCTCTCGCCAAGCTCTCCGAAACGCAGCGGAGGCGGCTCTTCATGAAGGCCGAGGGTATGACGTACAGGGATATCGCCGAGGCGGAAGGTATAGGCGTTTCCACCACAAAGGAGAGCATCGATGCCGCCCGAAAAAGGTTTTTAAAGTTTTTTTGAAAAACACCCGTACAAAACGCCCCCTTTTTCTCCGTATAGCGAGGAGGAGATCCTCGGAAAGGAGACGTTGATATGAAAACAATAACGCTCTACGCCTCGGACCGCCGGGGCGACAAGTACAACACACACTATCCCGACAAGAGGACGATAACCTCGGCGGCCGATCTCGCCGAGGCCGCGAAGTACGATCACGTTTTCGCGGAGTACAGGGGCGGCCACAGAGCGCTCGCCGACTTCATCCGCTCCGACTGTCTGCCGTTCGACTGCGATAACGATCACTCGGATATCGAGAACGAATGGAAGACTCCCGCAGACGTGGAGAAGGCGTTCCCCGGCGTACCGTTCTACGCCGTTTACAGCCGCCACCATATGAAGAGGAAGGGCGCTCGGAGCGCGAGACCGAGGTTCCATGTGATATTCCCCATCGAGCCTTGTACGGACGGCGACGATTACCGTAGGCTCAAGGAATCGGTGATAGCGTTCTTCCCGTTCTTCGATACCGGCGCGAAGGACGCGGTGAGGTTCTTCTTCGGCGTGAAGGATCCCGTCGTGGAGGCGCACGGAGGCGAGGCCGATGGATCTTAACAGCTTCATGGCTCGGAAAGCCCCTTCTCCCCCGAAGCAGGAAGCCGAGCGGATCCCCGAGGGCAAGCGCAATACCACCATGTCGCAGATCGCCGGTCGGCTCGTGAAGAGATATGGATCAAGACGATTACAGCAGAAAATACGACGGTCTCGTCGAGAGATATAACGCAGCCGAAACGCGTATAAATGATCTGATGAAAAGGAAGGAGACTCGCGAAAGGGAAGCCAAGGCGATGGACGCTTTCATCGGCGAGTTGGCCTCGGTAGGGGAACTGCCCATCGAATACAGCGACGCCCTTTGGAATGCGCTGATCGATAGGGCGACGGTCTACGCCGACGACAGAGTGGTTTTCACATTCAGGAACCAAAGGGAGATAACGGAACTCGTATAAAAAAGCCCACAGATTAATCTGTGAGCCGGCATTGTATTACTGTTCGTTTATGATTTTAATTGTACCCTCAGCAATCCGAGGATTATGTTTAGAAGTTATGGAATAGGGAATCTCGCAATCTATACCTTGAACGAAGAAAACCGACGGAAAAGCGATATTGGTATGATGCTTTATATAGTCGATTTTGAGTTTTACAACATACGAATCGCCTTGCTCATAGTTCTGATAACAGAAAACGTCGTTGAGAGTTGCCTTAAACTCTTTGCTATAATCGACTCCACTCAATAGATAGGGGAGTTCGACCGTTGTCGGTAATACGGTATTCCCGTTCTTTGAATAGTCAAAGCTCTGAAGACTGGGAGTTGCTTTGATGCCAAACAGAGAATACATGTCGCACTCTCTGAGAAGATATTTCATCTGGCTGTTTTCAATTTCTGTTATCTCAGTAAAACGGTCGATCAACGATTTGGGGAAAGTCAAGCTAATCTCCACATCTTCGTCAAAAGCATCACCGGAGTTGCATAGTGCAAAACGAATGCATTTTTTATGGCAAAGTAGTTTTTCAATCGGGATCCAGTTTTCGGCATCCAAGATGGTGTCGAACAATTCATGTAATAACTCGTATTTCCGTTTTTCTTCAGTTGTTCCGATTAAATCTGGTTTGCCAACAGGGTATCCATATTGGTTTTTCTTAAGCAGCCCGCCAAGGCTAAAGAAATCGTCGCTAAGCTTAATGCTCATTGCATTGGCAGCTTCAGAAACAGTACGATAAATGCCTGCTTCAATGGCAACAGGTGAACCGAGATATGAATTGATCTTACTCATCATATCTGTTCGTTTCTCAACATGTATGGAAGATATTGTGTTGATAAGTTCTGAAATCCGCGAGCATAATTGCTCTTTTGATTTCCCGTTATTGTAGGCGAAAGGAACTATCTTAACGTCTTCCGCAAGGGATCCATCTTCGCTTACGCCTACAACCTTTAAACTGGATAACCCAGAAGGGCCTTTATCTTCGTCGTGCTTTTTCGCAATAAAATAGCCGCATAAATGTGAGAAAACCAAATGACTAAACTCTTCATTTGAACTATATTTCCAATAGATTCCCCTGTTTTCGTATCTCTTTCTAAAGTCTTTAATCCTGTTATATCCATCACTATCAATTGCCGAAGGAGGGACTGGTTTATCACAAAAGTACAAAAATACTTGCTTCTTTGCTTGAAGCATACGCTCGATTTCTTCTTCCGTACCCGAACCGTACTCATCAGTAGGTGTACCGTAACGTGTCCAGAATATAGCAATAACAGCATCACATTCATCTACAATTTGACTGTTTAACAAAGCCTGAGGGCTTCCTCCGGACTGAGGGAAGGCGTCTTTACTCCAATGCTTTGAAATCAAGGCAATGGAGAGCGTATCAGAAAAGCGTCGGTTGAAATCATCGATCACAGATTCGATTAACCCGATCTCATCTTTGATATCACCGGGACATGAAATCAAAATAGTGTATTGCGTGACATTCCTTGGCATAATTCTTCCTCCGAGGCAACAGGTATTCGCAATTAGGTTCCTTAATACTATAAGCCAAAACGCAACGAAAATCAAGGCAAAACCGGGCATGATTAAGATGTTAACCGTCAGCAAAACGATTGCAAATGAAAGAACAATATAATCAACGCCGCATTGCCATATCAAATTTAAATATGTTCAAATAAATAAAGGGCTGCTGCACCCTGTGTAATGAAAAATGGACGCAGGAATACTGTAAATCAGACATAAAAAAACGATACAGTAATCGAACCATTGTATCAATTACTGTATCTGTTTTGTGTTATTTTACCGAAAAAGCTTTTTCGGATTTTTGCGGTGGGAGTTGAACCCTCGCAAGTCCGCAAAAGTGTGGTAGTGCCGCGTAGCCGTTGTGAGCGCGTTTACAAGCGAACAGGCGCAGCAAACGAGGACTTTTGCGGAAAGGAGGAGCGATGAAGTGAGTGAGAGATGGCTTTTTTGAAACAAAAAAGTCGTCGCGAACGATACGAAATCCGCGACGACGTGTGTTATCTTAAGTAGAAGAAAAAATGCTATAGTCACCACGCAAATGGCAATAATAGCATTTATTCGTTTTAATACTTTCTTTTTAGCCATTATAGAACTCATCTGCTCTCAATACTCATATCCTGCATAGATTGTTTGGACAGATAGTAATTATAGTATCCAATAACTACTATCTTACTTACATAGACAACATTTTCTAATGCTTGGTCACATCCGCTG
>Ga0256404_1012409_pt1 | contig 11090 bp, 12 predicted proteins | sample RumenRJG_01DNA_FD_185990 | JGI IMG/M metagenome (GOLD analysis project Ga0256404, IMG submission 185990) | Bovine rumen microbial communities from Lethbridge, Alberta, Canada - RJG_01 | ecosystem: Host-associated > Mammals > Digestive system > Stomach > Rumen | place: Canada: Alberta | collected...
TTTTTGCAAATTGTGGGAGGCAGCGATCCACATCCTTCTGTATAATGTGAATTGACAGAAATGACGCAACTTTTTCGGAGGTCTGTTATGACAAAAGCACAGGTAAAACATGCCTGGAAAGGACGGTAAACGAATTGTTTCAAGATGGATTTCCAACATTGATTGTTCAAAATATACAGGCTTTTCAGGGAATGCTTTTCTCCGAAAACCAACTTTGAGAAATTGTAGTATAAGGAGGCACATATCATGGGTATTGATGTCAGAATTAAAAATGGGCAGTTATTCAAAAAAGCTCTGAAGATTGAGGATATTACATTAGGCAAGTATGAGTATGGCTCCACGGATGAATACTGGCGCAACACAGGAGAACTCATTGAAGGCTATAATATTCTTCACGATCCGAACCATATTGGCAGAGGAATGGAATTCAAGTGGTCAAAGAATCTTAAGGATGAAATTGAACTACGAGTGAATTTCTTTTCCACCAGATACGATATGGAGATGTTTTATGAGGTCATCAGAAATATCCTTCATGTTTGGAAAGTGAAATCCTTTGAACATGACGCTTCTGTTTGCACTGAGGCAGATCTGGATGAATTGTGCAGAATCCAGAAGAAATTCAACTTAGAGCAACTGGCTGGTATTGATCAGATGGATGTTACGACCATTTTTGGCGCAATGTATCCCATTGATATTGATAAGGACAAGGTTGCTTCTTTCGGGAAGAACCAAGACGAGGAGGGGTATGCGGAGTATCTGCATAAATTACAGTGTATGGATGCCTATTATGCTGTTCCTATCATCTATAAGCTTAATGACACGGAGTTTTATGGCAGTTATGCGATTACCGCAGGCGTTGACACGATTTTCCCGAAGGAAGCACATGAACCGATGATGTTCAAGGATCCAAATACCGGCGAACAGTTAAAATGCTCATTATTTGTCGTCACCCTGGTATCTTTTGAAAAGAAATGTGCGGTCGGGCGGATGGCTTTTGATGACTTTGTTGAAAAAGCAGGTGTTTTAAATTGCCCTGCCCAAGATATTGGGCGTGTTTTCTTGAAAGGCCTATCAGAGGAAAAAATAGCTGAACTTGCAGAATTAGAGCACCTCGATCCCTTGGCAGAAAACAATTGAGATGGTTCGGTATTGGATTTGATTTATGAACATTGAAAAAACAAGACAATACTATGCCGGGCTGACAGATGGAGATGTCTGCGACTGTGCCTACTGTCAGAACTATGTGCATGAAATCAAGGCTGCTTATCCGGATCTCGCAGCGTATTTGGAAACACTGGGGGTGGATATTGAAAAACCCTTCGAAACCATGCCCGTGGATGCTGAAAATGGGCAGATGCTTTACTGCGGCGTTCAATATCTTATTATGGGAACAGGGGATGGGTTTGAGGAAACTTCCGTGGGGAGCGTCCGAGTATCAATTACAGACTCCCATCCTGCAACCAATATAGAAGAGGATCATTTTGTTATTGAGATTTCTTTCCTATATCTGAAATGGAACGAGAAAACATGTAAAATCATTTTGACACAAGGAAAACCATCAATGTAAAGAGGCTTTGATAGACGAACCGACTTGATTTCGATATTGTGAGTCCGCAAGGAGGACATCCAGATGGAACTTGGACAAAGAATGAAAGACTTAAGATCAAAGGCGGGCATGACCCAGGAGGAATTGGCAGAGAAGCTTTATGTCTCCAGACAAACCATCTCCAGCTGGGAAAATGATAAAAGCTATCCGGATATCCACAGTCTTTTAATGGTTGGCAATCTGTTTGGCGTCTCCCTTGACACATTAATCAAAGGAGATATCGAAATCATGAAGGAAAAGGTGGAAGAAACAAAAGTCAAAAGCTTTCAGCGGGACAGCAATATCTTTGCGGTACTGCTCATAGTGAGCATAGCCACAGTGATTCCGCTCTATAAGTGGCTGGGTATACCCGGGCTCCTCATATGGGCGGTATTAGCCGCTGCCACCGCCTATTATTCCTACCGGGTGGAGAAGGTAAAGCGGGCGGAGGATATCCATACCTACAAGGAAATTGTTGCCTTTACCAACGGAGAAAAACTGGATGGCATTGAGAAGGCCAGGGAGGAAGGCAAGCGAGGCTATCAAAATGTCATGAAAGTACTTGTCGGCGCGGTGGTGGGCGTAGTTGTGGCCATTATTTTTTCTCAGTTTATTTAGCCGGAGAATAATAGCAAAGATTGATTAACACGGCGCACTCTCTGCACAACCGCGCGGAGAGTGCACCAGTGGTTATAAATATGCTATTCGCAATTGACCCCCTACACCTGTGTCATACATAGTCAGCTCCGGCTTCTTTCGGCAACCTAAAACAATAAGCTAAAAGTCCGGACAAGAGTTAAGAAAATAAATGAAAGAGCAAGAAATCCCTAAGTTACGAATAGTGACTTTTTGGGGGACTCTGTGGTATTCTTAACATGATCTTAATTAAGTTCGTAAGCAACTATATTTTTAGGAGGAATTTCTCATGTCTTACGTCGATGAAGTCCTGGCCCAGGTTGAGGCCCGTGACGCCAATGAACCCCTGTTTCTGCAAACGGTTCGCGAGGTTCTGAACTCTCTGCGTCCCATGATCGATCCCAACGAAGAGAAGTATCGCAAGATTGCTCTGCTGGAGAGACTGGTTGAGCCGGAAAAGACCGTCATCTTCCGGGTTCCCTGGACCGATGACAAGGGCGTTGCCCATGTAAACCGCGGCTACCGTGTTCAGTTCAACAGCGCCATCGGCCCCTACAAGGGCGGCCTGCGCTTTGCGAAGAACGTGACCCTGGACACCATCAAGTTCCTGGCCTTCGAGCAGTGCTTCAAGAACTCCCTGACCACCCTGCCCATCGGCGGCGGTAAGGGCGGTTCCGACTTCGATCCCATCGGCAAATCCGATGCCGAAGTGATGCGCTTCTGCCAGAGCTTCATGACCGAGCTGTATCGCTATATCGGCGCCAACACCGACAGCCCTGCCGGCGACATGGGCGTAGGCGCTCGTGAAATCGGCTTCCTGTACGGCCAGTACAAGAGAATCACCGGTAACTTCGAGGCCGCTGCCGTAACCGGCAAGTCCCCTGAATACGGCGGATCCCTGGGACGTCCCACCGCCACCGGTTTCGGCGCTGTTTATTATGCCGAAGAGCTGATCAAGACCCTGGGCAAGGATATCAAGGGCTCCACCATTGCCATCTCCGGTTTCGGCCAGGTGGCCTGGGGCGTGGCCATGAAGGCTACCCAGCTGGGTGCCAAGGTGGTTTCCATCTCCGGTCCCGACGGATACGTATACGACAAGGACGGCATGAACGAGGAGAAGGTTGCCTTCCTGCTGGATATGCGGGCCAACGATCCTATGCACTGCAAGCCCTATGCTGACAAGTTCGGCGCCGAGTTCCACGAAGGCCAGAAGCCTTGGGGCCGCGTGAAAGCCGACTATTATATGCCTTGCGCCATGCAGAACGATGTGAATCTGGAAGAAGCCAAGCGCATGGTGGAAGAAGGCACCTGCAAAGTGCTTATCGAAGTTGCCAATATGCCTACCACCCAGGAAGCCATCGATTTCCTGCGTGAAAAAGGCTGGGTTGTAGCTCCTTCCAAGGCCGTAAACGCCGGCGGCGTGGCCGTGTCCGCCATGGAAATGGCTCAGGATGCTTCCAAGTACTACTGGACTGAGGAAGAAGTGGAAGAAAAGCTGCATGCCATCATGAAGGATATCTTCAACAGCTCCCTGAAGGCTGCCAAGAAGTACGGTCTGGACGGCGTGAACGCCCTGATCGAAGGCGCCAACCTGGCTGCTGCCGACAAGATCGTCACCTCCATGGTTGCCCAGGGTATTGTCTGATCCGGACGAAGCCAAATAATCCGGGCCCCGCTTTTCCGGGGCCCTTTTTTTGTAAGCTGAGCAGCTTTGTGATATAGTAGTATCTGATTTTAATGGAAGCGGAGGAACTATGAAACTCAATCTAGTTGTGGATATGTTTGGCTGTCCGAACCGCTGCATGCATTGCTGGCTGGGACATATGCCCAATCGAAAAATGGAGGAGGGGGCCGACCGCTTCATTATGGATTATTTTGACCCCTTCTTTGATCAGATTGCCTTTTACAGCTGGCTTCGGGAGCCGGATTACTGTGAAGATTACGCCGAAAGATGGGCAAAGGATCTGGCCATTTCAAAGAATACGCTGCCGGAACGCTTTGAACTGGCCAGTTTTTACCGTATCGTTCGGGATGAAAAATATATACCCTTTTTGCAATCACTGGCGGTAAAAAAGGTACAGCTTACGTTTTTCGGTCTTCAGGAAACCCAGGACCGGTATGTGGGCCGGAAGGGTGCCTTTGAGGAAGTGATGAAAGCCACGGAAATGTTAAACAGCCACGGCATCATTCCCCGCTGGCAATGCTTTATCAACGAGGAAAACCGCGACGAAATCCTGCAGCTCTATGAACTGGCCCAGGGGCTGCGCAAGAACAACTACCCCGCCCTGGAGTTTTTTGTGCACGAAGGCAGCTGTGAGGGGGAGAATCAAAAGCTATATCCCATCCGCATTCAGAAAAGCCATATCCCCCCCGCTCTGGCAGAGGTGTATCTGGATTATTCAAAACTGATGACGGAAAAAGACTGCTGCGAGATTCTAAAGGACAATACCGCCTCCCCGGATTTTCCCTTGGGGGACGAGTTTACATTGAACATTTCCAATACATACGATGTATATTACAATTGGACCCATATGCGTGAGCCATGGGTTATCGGGAACCTGAAAAAAGACGAAGCGGAAGCGCTGGTCCAACGTATGGTAAGCGGCGATACCCACGCCCTCCGGCGGATAAGAGAGTGTTCCTGGGCCGATTTAGTGCGGCGCTTCGGCGACCCCCGCTCGGAAAAAGTCTTTTCTCTGGATGACTTCAAGATGTATTTGATTAACTTATATCTTGAAAGCCCTGCCGGGACTTCAAAGCTTCTATGATGCGGTGTATCTCATTTTGTATTCCAGACAAAAGCGGAGGATAACAAATTGATTTATTCTGAACGAGTGAAAAAAGCCTGTCAAATCATGTTTGAAGCCCATAAAAACGACGTTGACAAGGGCGGCTATCCCTATGTGTTCCACCCCTTCTTTCTGGCCACGCAAATGGATGATGAAGCCTCCGCCTGCGTGGCGCTGCTTCACGATGTGGTAGAGGATCATGGCGATATTTACACGCTGGAGTATCTGCGGAAGGAGGGCTTTACGGAGCCGGAACTTGAAGCCCTGGCACTGCTGACCCACGACGAGGCCACCCCCTATATGGATTATATTAAGGAAATCGCCTCCAATCCCCTGGCCCGCAAGGTGAAACTGGCGGATCTGGCGCATAACACGGATGCAAATCGACTGAACGGCCGCCGCTTCAAAAAGTATCCCTTATACAAAGAGGCTATGGAATACCTGCGAAATAAACAGGAAGAGGAAGTTTAACGGCTCCCGGTTCAGTTAATAAGAAGGGTGATGGGTGATGAAGCTGAAAAATGTGCTGATTGTCGTCAAGGATATTGAAAGGTCCCGGCAGTTTTACCATGATCTGTTCGGCCTTGATTTGGTGCTTGACAACGACGGAAATATGGTCCTTACGGAGGGGCTGGTTTTGCAGGCGGAAGGGTACTGGACAGAGTTTCTGGGACGGGAAATCATCCCGGAAAACAACGCCTGCGAACTGTATTTTGAGGAGGCCGATATAGAGGGCTTTATAGAAAAATTGGAGAGTTTCTATCCCGAAGTGAAGTATGTGAACCGCCTGATGACCCACAGCTGGGGGCAGAAGGTGATCCGCTTTTACGATCCGGACGGGCACCTGATTGAAGTGGGGACGCCCGGGGCATTTTGATGAAAAGGGGGCCTAAGCAGCCCGGCATCTGTCCGAAAAAACAGGCGTTTCCGTCATATCGGATCCGATGCTGATGGAGTTTAACAATGGTTTGCTGGCAGGCTTGCCCCGGGACGAGGCAGCCAGGCTATATCCCGAAATCAAAGACCTGCCGGTGGACCAGTCTGTTTACGGGCAGGAATTAAAACTGGCGTTTCGCGGGCGAGCCGAAAAAGCTCTGGAAAGGGTTTTCTCGGAAAACGATGGGGAAGCCGTGGTTGCCCTGGTAACCCATGGGGGGATGGTGAACCAGTTATACGGGGCTTTGCTCCACATGCCGCTGGGAGGACGCTCTTTCTTCGGCACCTCCGACACAGGCATTCACCTCTGGAAAATCATGGACAGCGGAAACTATATCCTGAAAGCCAATATGGACGCGCATATAAAGGGTATATGAGGGGAATGGGTTTCCCTCTGCAGGCGGCTATAATTGAAAAAAGAGACAAGGAGAAATGTTTTGCGGGAGTGGTTGATTGATTCCTATCGTATTTTAGAGAACAAATCCGGGGCGCCAAAGGCCCTTCCGCCGGGATACGGGGATGCGGAGGCGGAGCAGGCCATCCGCTTTCATGCCCAAATCCCCGGCTACGCCCAAACGCCCCTCCACAGCCTGCCCGGGCTGGCCCGGGCTTTGGGGGTGGGCGGCATCTACACAAAAGACGAATCCAAACGCTTTTCCTTAAACGCCTTTAAGGGCCTGGGGGGCAGCTATGCCATGTTTCGGATTATATGTGAAAAGCTGGGGCTGGACCCCCGGGAGACCCGCCTGAAGGATCTGACGGAAGGCCCTTACAGAGAACAAATCTCCCGCCTGATTTTTGTCAGCTGCACCGACGGCAATCACGGCCGGGGCGTGTCCTGGGCGGCGGGCCTCTTCGGCTGCCAGGCCCATATTTACATGCCTTTTGGCACCCGGGAGGCCCGGGCCAGGGCCATCCGGGAAGCCGGCCCCGCCCGGGTGGAGATCACCAATCTCAGCTACGACGATACGGTGCGGAAGGCCCGGGAGCTCAGCGAAACAAAGGGCTGGATTCTGATTCAGGATACCTCCTGGGAGGGGTATGAAACCATCCCCTCCTGGATTGTGCAGGGCTATCTTACCCTGGCGGCGGAGGCTGCCCGGGAACTGGATCAGCGCCAAATACGGCCGACCCACCTATTTTTGCAGGTGGGGGTGGGGTCCATGGCAGGCGGCCTCCTGGCCTATTTTGCCAATCATTACCGGGAGAATAAGCCTCTTGCCGTCCTGGTGGAGCCTCTGGTGGCGGATTGTTTGTATCAATCTGTCCGGGCCGGCGCGCTGCGCTCCGTGGAGGGGACTCCCGTCACTATGATGGCGGGGCTGAATTGCGGAACCCCCTGCACCATCACCTGGCCTATTTTGCGGGATAATGCGGAGTTTTGCGTGGCCGGGCCGGATGACATGGCGGCCCTGGGGATGCGCAGCTATGGGAAAGGCCCGGAGGGGGATCCCCCCATGATTTCCGGGGAGTCCGGGGCCTCCACCCTGGGGGCGGCCCTGAAGATTTTGGAGGATCCGGCTTTCACTGAGGTGAAGAAGGCCATGGGATTGGATGAATCCTCCCGGCTGCTTTTCATCAATACCGAGGGGGATACGGATCCGGAGAATTATAAGAGCGTGGTGGAGGGGTAATCATTGCGATTTTGCTAAGCAAATAATAATCGGAGCATAGCCGTGAAATCGAAACGAAAGTTGAAAAAGAAGTATATTGTCATTTCCCTTCTTTTAACCCTTGTTATATGGACCGTGTGGGGGAATGTTTCCGTTGGAACCACCTATTATTCGGTATCAAGCCCCCGACTGCCGGAGGCATTTGACGGGTATAAAATCGTGGTAGTTTCCGATTTGCATAATGCGCAGTTCGGGAGCGACAACAGCCGGATAAGCAGTGTTATAGAAAAAGAACAGCCGGACATGATTGCCATCACCGGAGATTTGGTTGACTCAAACAAAACGGATATAGATACCGCCGTTTCTCTGCTTCGCCAATTGGTGCAGATCGCTCCCTGCTATTATGTGACTGGCAATCACGAGGCGTGGATTGGCCCGCAATACGCCCGGCTGGAGGAAAAACTGCTGGCGGAAGAGGTTTATATTCTCCACGACCAAGTGGTATCCATAGAAAAAGACGGGCAGAGTTTGCAGCTGGCCGGCCTGGATGATCCGGATTTCACGGACCGGGACAGCGCCGTTCAGCCAGGTATCTTACAGACAAAGCTGCAAGAAATGGATTTGTCCGGGGAATACTGTATTCTGCTTTCCCACCGCCCCGAGGCCTTTGAAGCCTACGCCGCAGAGGGCATTGATCTGGCGTTGTGCGGCCACGCCCATGGAGGGCAATTCCGGCTGCCCTTTATCGGCGGCCTTGTGGCACCAAACCAGGGCTTCTTTCCCGAATACGACGCCGGCCTCTACACCCGAGATGATACAAATATGATTGTCAGTCGGGGCATCGGCAACAGCATCATTCCCATTCGTTTTAATAACCGGCCGGAAATCGTGGTAATCCGGCTGAAATGATGCGGGCCTCCTTGTTTCGAAAAAGCCGATAATGTGATATGATGCGGAAGAACTCTGTTGATAATCCATACCGGGCCGGAGGACAACAAATTGATTTATGAAAGACTTAATGCCTGCCGGGACGAAGCCTACCGGGACTTCCAAAGCAGGCTTGTCCCCAATATCCCCGGGGAAAGGATATTGGGGGTCAGAACCCCTGATCTGCGCAGGCTTGCCAGGGAATTAAAGGGTACCCGGGAGGCGGAGGCGTTTCTGGCGGCCCTGCCCCACCATTACTACGAAGAAAACCTGTTGCACTTTTTCCTGATTGCTATGATCAAGGATTTCGAAGCATGCGCCCGGGCAGTGGAGGCCTTTCTGCCCTTCGTAGATTGCTGGCCGGTGTGCGACCAGGCCAGCCCCCGGGTTTTTGCGAAGCAGCATGAAAAACTCCTGCCCCTTATCCGAAAATGGATAACCTCGGAGCATGTCTATACCGTCCGATTCGGCCTGCGGATGCTGATGAATGAGTTTCTCGGAGAGGATTTCAGGCCGGAATACCTGGCCTGGGCGGCGGCGGTAAAAGGCGAGGAGTATTACATCAAAATGATGGTGGCCTGGTTTTTCGCCACCGCCCTGGCCAAACAATATGAGGCAAGCATTGTTTACATAGAAGAGCGCCGCCTTACGCCCTGGATTCATAAAAAGGCGATACAAAAGGCGCTGGAAAGTTTTCGGGTGGCCCCGGAGCACAAGGAATACTTAAAAGCCCTGCGGTAAAAGCCCGGGCGGGAATGATTCATGAAAAAACGGGTTGCGATTACAGGCAGATAAACCAAACGAAAAGGAGTAAAAACTATGATAATAGAAACCAAGCGGCTGATTCTCCGCCCCTGGGAAGAGGCAGACGCAGAGGAATGTTTTCGATATGCCAAAGATCCCCTGGTTGGCCCGGTGGCCGGATGGCCGGTGCATACCAGCGTGGAAAACAGTCGCCGGGTGATTCGGGACGTATTGATGGTGCCGGAAACCTATGCCATTGTGTTAAAAGAAAGCGGCCTGCCCATTGGCAGCATCGGTCTGCACAGCAACGACCTGGCCCAAAAAGCAGATGAACTGGAACTCGGTTATTGGCTGGGGGTTCCCTATTGGGGACAGGGCTTGGTGCCGGAGGCCGCCGAGGCCCTGCTGCGCCACGCCTTTGAGGATTTGGCGCTGGCCCGCGTCTGGTGCGCCTATTATGAGGGCAACGAAAAGTCAAAGCGCGTCCAGGAAAAATTAGGCTTTCAGCACCAGTGGGCCAGCGATCATGTGCCCGTCCCCCAGCTGGGAGAAATACGCAAAGGACAGGTGCAGCTTTTGACCCGGGAAGAATGGATGAAAAGCCGGGCTTTGTAAGCTTTTTAGCCGTCTATGATGACAAGGGCCGCCACCAGGGCAAACCCCATAAACAGGCGGCCTGCATGCCTTTCAGGGAAAAAACAGATAGCTCCTCTCCAGTATGTCAACAATACAGTAAACCCTAAAGCCACGGCGCATTTGAAGCACTAATACTTCTTTCTTTTTGAGCTTAAATTTGACCTTCTCTCCATTATCATTTATACTTTGTTTACACGGATGAGCACTCTCACTGGTGGTCGCATCTCCTGTTGATTACTGAAAGCAGGCAATCGGCATCTTTGGAGTGAAGCGCTTGCCTGTTTCATTAGAGCCATGAGAGTAACAAAGAGAATAAGAAAGGGGTGTTTGCGTATATGAAAACCCTGTATTTTGATTGTAAAATGGGGGCAGCCGGGGATATGATGACGGCTGCTCTTTTAGAACTGCTGCCGGATCCGGAAAGCTTTCTGAAGCGGCTGAACGAACTGGGGATTCCCGGGGTAAAGTTTGAAACAAGCCGGGTCAGCAAGTGCGGCATTTTGGGGACCCATGTGCGGGTGAGCGTGGATGGACAGGAGGAGTCGGATAAGATGCATGCGCATCATCATGGGCATGACCATCACCACGAGCATGACCATGACCACGAACATCATCACCACGACCATGGGCATGACCATGAACATCACCACCACCATGATCACGAACACGGCCACCACCATGAACACCGGGGGCTGGCGGATATTCTGGCCCTGGTGGAAACCCTGCCCATCTCCCGGAAGGTGAAGGAGAATGTTCAGGCTGTTTATACCCTGATTGCGGAAGCGGAAAGCCAGGTGCATGGCCGGCCCGTGGATCAGATTCATTTCCATGAAGTGGGCTCGATGGATGCGGTGGCGGATGTGACCGCCGTCTGTCTTTTGATGGAGGAGCTGGCCCCGGACCAGGTTCTGGCCTCCCCGGTGCATGTGGGCAGCGGCACGGTAAAGTGCGCCCACGGCGTTCTGCCGGTTCCCGCCCCTGCCACGGCGTTGATTCTTCGGGAGGTGCCCATTTACGGCGGGCGCATTCCCTCCGAGCTTTGCACTCCCACCGGGGCGGCTTTGCTCAAGCATTTTGTCAGCCGTTTCGGCGATATGCCTGTGATGAATACCCATGCCATCGGCTACGGCTGCGGGAAGAAGGATTTTCCGGTGGCCAATTGCCTCCGGGCCTTCCTGGGAGACGCCCCGGACGCCTCCGAAAGCGACTGGGTCATCGAACTGA
>Ga0256404_1012411_pt1 | contig 11089 bp, 7 predicted proteins | sample RumenRJG_01DNA_FD_185990 | JGI IMG/M metagenome (GOLD analysis project Ga0256404, IMG submission 185990) | Bovine rumen microbial communities from Lethbridge, Alberta, Canada - RJG_01 | ecosystem: Host-associated > Mammals > Digestive system > Stomach > Rumen | place: Canada: Alberta | collected...
CTAACACCGATGGAAATGTATATTCTGAAAACAGCTGCATAACGAAACAAGAGCATCCATGCCGGATGCTCTTGCGAGAACAAAATCTTATGTTATTTTACTGTCTGCTTGACGGGAAGCACACCATCGCGGGTAGCCGTACTTTTGTATGCAGTTTGCCGATCAGACATCGACCAGGGGGGAGATCGCCTTGTCGGAATAGATGCGGCTGATCGCCTCCGCGAACAGTCCGCCGGACGGCAGGACCGTGATCTTCGGGATGCGCTTGGATTCCGGTACACGGATGGTATCAAGAACGATGACCTCATCCAGGTCACTCTCCTCGATCCTCTCAATGGCGGGGCCGGAGAGGACGGGGTGTGTGGCGGCGGCTGTGATGGTCTTCGCGCCGTGCTCCTTGATCGCCGTAGCGGCTCCCACGAGGGTGCCGGCCGTATCGATCATATCGTCGAAGATGATAACGTCCTTGCCTTCCACATCACCGATAATGTTCATGACCTCGCTGACGTTGGCCTTCGGACGGCGCTTGTCCACGATGGCGATGGGCGCGTTGAAGTTCTTCGCGAAGTTTCTCGCGCGCTTGATGGATCCGACGTCCGGGGACATGACGACGACGTTCTCATAGTTCCCCTCGTATTTTTTCATGACATAGGGAGAGAGAAGGGTCGATCCAACCAGGTGGTCCAGAGGAATGTTGAAGAAGCCCTGGATCTGAGGCGCATGCAGGTCCATGGTGAGGATCCTGTCCGCGCCGGCGACACAGATCATATCCGCCACCAGCTTCGCTGTGATCGGGTCTCTGCCCTTCGCCTTTCTGTCCTGCCTGGCGTAACCGTAATAGGGCACCACAGCGGTGATGCGTCCTGCGGATGCGCGCTTGAATGCATCGATCATCACGAGCAGTTCCATCAAATTATCGTTGGTCGGCTCCGAGATGGACTGAATGACGAATACGTCACAGCCTCTGACTGTATCGTATACCGAGACGGAGGTCTCTCCGTCGCTGAACTTTCCCACATCCGCTCTCCCGAGAGGGATCCCCAGATAAGTGGAAACATCGTTTGCCAGGGTAGGATTGGAGTTTGCCGCAAATAATTTGATCTCTCTGCCATGAAGATTCATTTTGCATCGCCCCTTTTTTCTGTATTGATTTGTTTTATATGTAATTTTTGATCTGCACTGATATTATCCGCGCAATGTCACAAAAGGTCCTACCTTTTCGCCAGCCCCTACCGAGACGCCCTCGAGGAAACTGCATTCCACCACGGCGCTTTCGCCGATCTCGCTGTCCCTCACCACGCTGTTCGGTCCCACAACGGCTCCCCTGCGGATCCGTGTCTTTCCGGTCACAGTGGTGCCGTGCCGGATCAGGGCACCGGCTTCGATCTCCACGTCCGGCCCGATGACGACGCCGTCGGTAAGTTCGAACTGGACTCCGCCGTTCAGGTGCCTGCGGATAAGATCCGCTTTCGCGGTCTCATTGAGAAGCAGCAGTCCCGCCGGATCGTTGGCGCCGAGCACCACATCCGGTGTGTCCGCAAGACACGCGCCTGCCCTTTCACCCGCTTTGATGATCAGCTCCACCGCATCTGTGAGGTAATACTCTCCCTGCGCATTGTTATTGCGGATCTTCCCGAGGGTATCGATGAGGACATCGGTCCTGAACCAGAATGCCCCGGAATTGATCTCACGGATCGCCGCCTGTTCCGGCGTGCAGTCCGCGCGCTCTACGATGGCAGCCAGCCGGGAACCGTTCCGGATGATCCTGCCGTAGTTCCCGCCGTCCTCTAGCTTAGCTGTGACGACGGTCAGAGCGTTCTCTTCGTCCTTGTGCAGTCTGTATGCCTTTTGTATCGTGTCGCTGTCCATGAAAGGGGCATCCCCGCACAGAACGAGGGTGTCGCCGGTCCGGTGAGCCTCCAGGAAATCCATCGCCATTCGGGTGGCATGTCCTGTCCCCAGCCTCTCGGTCTGGATCCTCACCTCAAATCCCGCATCCTTCACCGCATCGATCACGTCCGGCTCGGAAGCGACGACGCAGACATGCTCCACGCCGGCCTTCCTCGCGGCATCGGTGACCCAGAGAAGCATCGGTTTTTCCGCCACGGTGCACAGCACTTTCGAGCATACCGCCCGCATGCGCTTGCCCTGTCCGGCAGCCAGGATAACGACATTGGTTTCTTCCATGAACCGACCTTCCTAAACACGATTTTTCAGCACTAATATTATCGCAAGGAAACAGGCTTTTTTCAACCGTTTCCGCCCTGTCGGGACAAAGAAAATATGTTGTACGAGATGGTCTACTTTGGTATAATAATTTGGCATTAATGTAAGTTAATATATTTTATTTAGGAGGAACCATATGGCACACAAATACGTTTACCTCTTTTCTGAGGGCAACGGCTCCATGCGTGAACTCCTGGGCGGCAAAGGCGCAAACCTTGCAGAGATGACCTCTCTCGGTCTTCCCGTTCCCCAGGGATTCATCGTCTCCACAGAAGCCTGCAACCGTTACTATGAAGACGGCGAGCAGATCGCTCCTGAAATTGAAGCGGAAATCGCAGAGTATCTGAAGAAGATCGAAGAGATCAACGACAAGGAACTCGGCAACCCCGCGAAACCCCTCCTGGTATCCGTCCGTTCCGGTGCCCGCGCATCCATGCCCGGCATGATGGACACCATCCTCAACCTCGGCATCAATGACGAAGTCGCAGCCGGACTGATCGCCGGAAACGACGACCCCAAGTTCGAGCGCTTCGTATATGACTCTTACCGCAGATTCGTCCAGATGTACTCCGACGTCGTTATGGGACTTTCCAAGAAACGCTTCGAAGTCATCATCGACGACCTCAAGGAGAAGAAGGGCGTCAAGCAGGATATCGAGCTTGACACCGCAGACCTGAAAGAGATGCTTGCCCGCTTCCGCGCCTTCTACAAGGAAGAGCTCGGCGAAGAGTTCCCGCAGGATCCTCAGGTACAGCTCTACGGCGCCATCAAGGCCGTTTTCCGCTCCTGGAACAATGAGCGCGCCATTTACTACCGCAAGATGAACGAGATCCCCTCCAGCTGGGGCACCGCTGTTTCGGTCATGCCGATGGTATTCGGAAACCTGAACAACAACTCCGGCACAGGTGTTGCCTTCACCCGCAACCCCGCCACCGGTGAGAAGGGTCTGTTCGGCGAGTTCCTGATGAACGCTCAGGGCGAAGACGTTGTTGCCGGTGTCCGTACACCTTCCAACATCTCCGAACTCAAACAGACCAACCCCGCTGTCTACGAGCAGTTCTCCAACATCGCGAACAGCCTCGAGCAGCATTATCGTGACATGCAGGACATGGAGTTCACCATTGAGAACGGCAAGCTCTACATGCTCCAGACCCGTAACGGCAAGCGCACAGCAGCTGCTGCTCTCCGCGTAGCCTGCGACCTGGTCGATGAAGGCATGATCACCAAAGAAGAAGCGCTGATGGCTGTCGACGCAAAGCAGCTTGACGCACTCCTCCACCCGCAGTTCGACGCAGCCGCTCTGAAGAAGGCAACCGTCGCCGCCACCGCTCTTCCGGCATCCCCCGGCGCAGCATGCGGCCAGGTCGTGTTCTCCGCTGAGGAAGCGATCGAAGAAGCAGGAAAAGGAAACAAAGTCATCCTCGTCCGTCTGGAGACCTCTCCGGAAGACATCGAAGGAATGCACGTATCTCAGGGCATCCTGACCGTTCGCGGCGGTATGACCTCCCACGCGGCAGTTGTTGCCCGCGGTATGGGAACCTGCTGCGTATCCGGATGCGGCGAAGTCCGCATGCATGAGGAAGAGGGATACTTCGAACTGGCAGGACAGAAAGTCCACCGCGGCGACTGGATCTCCCTCGACGGCAGCACCGGTAACATCTACCTTGAGGCGATCCCGACTGTTCCCGCTTCCCTCTCCGGCAATTTTGGCCGTTTCATGGGATGGGCAGACGAAGTCCGCAAACTGGGCGTCCGCACCAATGCTGATACCCCCCGCGACGCGCATCAGGCATTCGAGTACGGCGCAGAAGGCATTGGCCTCTGCCGTACCGAGCATATGTTCTTCGAAGCAGACCGCATCAAGGCAGTCCGCGAGATGATCGTGTCCGACACCGTTGAGCAGCGCAAAGCCGCTCTCGCCAAGCTCCTCCCGATGCAGCAGGGCGACTTCGAGAAACTCTACGAAGAGATGCACGGCAAGCCGGTCACCATCCGCTTCCTGGATCCTCCGCTCCATGAGTTCGTACCCACCGATCCTGAGGACATCAAGGCTCTCGCAGAAGAGATGAAGATCTCTGTTGAAGATCTCAACCAGGTCATCACCGGACTCCACGAGTTCAACCCGATGATGGGTCACCGCGGATGCCGTCTGGCAGTCACCTATCCCGAGATCGCAGAGATGCAGACCACCGCTGTCATCCAGGCAGCTTACGCTGTTATGGAGCGCACCGGTATGACCGTCGTACCGGAGATCATGATCCCGCTGGTCGGTGAGGTCAAAGAGCTCCAGTATGTAAAGAAAGTCGTCACCGATACCGCTGACGCCATCATCGCAAGGGAAGGCAAGCCCCTCCATTACAAGGTCGGCACCATGATCGAGATCCCGCGCGCGGCTCTCACCGCTGACGAGATCGCGAAGGAAGCAGAGTTCTTCAGCTTCGGAACCAACGACCTCACCCAGATGACCTTCGGATTCTCCCGCGACGACGCAGGCAAGTTCCTCGGCGAGTACTACAACAAGGGCATCTATGAGAACGATCCGTTCGCTCACCTCGACCAGGTCGGCGTAGGCAAACTCATCAAGATGGCTGTTGCACTCGGCAAGGGCACACGTCCTGACATCAAGCTCGGAATCTGCGGCGAGCATGGCGGAGACCCCTCCTCCATCGACTTCTGCCACCGCGCAGGTCTCACCTATGTCTCCTGCTCACCGTTCCGCGTACCGATCGCGAGACTGGCAGCAGCTCAGGCACAGATCCGCAACCCCAGAGACTAAATACTGTCTTGGATAAAAACCGGGACGGGAGCGATCGCTCCCGTCCTTTTCTTTTGCTCTGTTATGTCAGAGCCACTCACCGGATCCCGGCCTTCTTTTCTTCCTTGATCTGTTTCTGAAGCGCCTTGCACGCCTCCAGGTTCTCCTTGTTGTATCCGATCAGCACACCCGGGTTCTTTATGTGGATCGTCTGTATGATCTGGTTGTGCGTGTCCGCAGTAGCGGCTTTCCTTTTTCTTCCGAAGGATCCACCGGTCGCAAGGCTGTACTGCTTTCCATCCCTTGTCACCGCTGTAAGATAGTCATAATCATGCACTCCGTTGGTGGAATGCCTTGTGACGTATACCCAGAAGATATCTGTGTACCGTACAGCGTCAAAACCACCCGTCAGCGATGCCACATAGTTTTCAGTAAGATACGTGCCTACCCCATCCAGATGAATCGTATCCGGACTCTCCAGTTCCCGCATGAGATCGCTTTCCGGTTCAAGCACCGGCGCGAAGCTCTTCATCCGGGCCCTTCCGAGTAAAAATGCCAACAGTCCCGCTGCCAGCGTGAACAGCGCTCCGATAACGTATCCTCCGGAGACTCTCATAAATCCATCTGCACCGAACACGGTCTTCTCATCGTGAACGCTGAGACACACATCACCAAAGACATCGTCGAAATCCTCGAGGGCGATCACTTCCTCACCGTACTCTTCGTTGAAAGTCTCTACGGCAAAAGGCTTTGCTTCTTCCGGGATAGCGATCGTCCATCCGTAAATGCGGACCGGTCCATCCCCTGATTCCGCAAACTGTCTGTCGAGATATTCTTCTCCCTTCTCTCCCGCACTGATGATGTAATACCAGTCGTCGTTATACGCAATATAGTAAGTGTTCTCCCCATTTCCGGCAAAAGCGAAACACCCATTGATATCCAGATACGAGGCCCGTCCCAACTTATCCGTCCCTTTCTCCTGGATGATATCCTCAAGATACGGGACATTCTTCTTTTCCGCGCCGTACCTGAACGCGCCTATCAACATCAGAATGACAGCTGCAGCTAGAAGAACGATACCCGCGATCATCGTCGCTTTCGATCTTCCGTAAGCTTTTTTTATTTTTGCACCCATCTCTTTTCTTCCCCCCTTTACAGGAAATAAACTGGATTATATTTTAAACTAACATCAATCCGGTTATAATTCTCTGCCTTTCTCTCGCTCATGTCCCCCTTCTCTCCGCCCTCCCTCCCGATTCCAAAAGAGCCTCTTTACAACAATGCCGGAACCGCCATTCGCCGTCTGACAACAAATCACCTGTGCCGTCTTTTTCTGTTCATTTTCCTTTCCCTCTCAGCTATAATAGTCTCATCGAACTATTGGAGGCATCTATGAAACGGATATTCCGTCTGTTTTTCCTTTTCCTGATACCATTCTTCCTCATTCGCTTCGCCACGCTCGCGGAGACGGATCCTTCCACCGGCTTCTTCACCGGCGGGAAATACGGTCATTTTCTCTATATCGTCTCCCTCGCCCTTGCCGCTCTGACTTCCCTTGTGGCTGCGTTGCGTTTCAGGAGGCTCCAGGTCATCCCCGAGGCGCCGGAGGCCCCCTCGCTGCTCCTTCAGATCCTTATGTGCCTTTCTGCACTGTTCTCCCTGCAGCAGCTCCTTCTGCCTCCCCTTACCTCCCACATCTCATCCCGCGCGCTGTCAGTCGGTGTCTTTTTCGTATATGTGGCATCCCATCTCCTCAGCGCCGCGTTTTTCTTCCTTCTCGCGATCAACAAGTCGCTGCCATCCACGGTCCTGAGCGATCTGTTCGCCTCCTCACCGGCAGTGGCTTTCGCCTCCCAGATGCTGTTTCTATACGCACAGGAACCGGTCAATCTTCATGACTCCCTGACCGTCCTCACTCTTCTCTGCGAGGCATCCCTGGCGGTTGCCTGGCTGCGCTACTGCTCCGCGCTTCTCGCGGGAAGCACTGCCGCCTTCCCTTCCGCCGTGGGGTTCTCCACTCTTGCCCTTTATCTCTCAGTGGGATTCCGCCTTCCAGAAGTTTTCATTGCCGCGCCTTCCTTCCTGAGGATCATCTCCATCCTTCACCATGTGTTCTGCTCCCTCACCCTGATGGTCATGACCCTTGATTCCATCCCGGACAGCAGGAAGCAGAGCGCCGATTCCTCGGAGGAAAACGATGGCTAGCCAGGTCTCACAAAAACTCCGGCTGCTGGTCCTGCGGGATTACCTCACCGAGAACTCGGATGAGGACCACCCCGTATCCCTCGCCGATATGATCGCCCATCTCCACGAGCGGGGGATCGAAGCGGAGAGAAAAACTCTGTACTCGGATCTTCAGCTCCTCATGGATTACGGACTGGATCTGATCCGGACCAGGATGCCCAACAACGGCATCCGATATTACGTGGCATCCCGGGACTTTGAGCTCCCTGAGCTGAAACTTCTTGTGGACAGCGTTCAGAGTTCCAAGTTCATCACCGAGCGCAAAACCAAGACGCTGATCGGAAAGCTGGAAAACCTGGGAACGGTACATCAGGCGAGAGAACTGCAGCGTCAAGTCATCGTCAGCGGCAGGGTAAAAAACATGAACGAGAGCGTCTTCTACAATGTGGACGGTCTCTCCTCCGCCATCACCAATGACCACTCGGTCACATTCAAGTACTATGAGTTCAACCTGAAGAAGGAACGTCAGTTCCGCAGGGACGGAGCGCTGTATCACGTCAGTCCCTTCGCCCTCATCCTGGACAACGAGAACTACTATCTCCTCGGCTTCGACGAGGACGACGGGATCATGAAACACTTCCGGGTGGACAAGATCTCCTTCCTTTCGGAGACCGGCAGCCGGCGCAGCGGAAAAGAAGCATTCAAGGGAACGGATCTCAGCCGCTATACCGCACGGGTGTTCGGCATGTACCACGGAGAGACCAGACAGGTCCGCCTAATCTTCGCCAACCACTTAGTTGGGGCTGTGGTGGACCACTTCGGAAAGGACGTCCGCATCACCATCGAAGATGATGAGCATTTCTCCTTCCTCGCCGATGTTTCGGTCAGCCCCCAGTTCTTCGGATGGGTGCTGAGCTTCGGCAAAGAGGCCTCCATCCTGGAGCCCGCCGATGTGCGCGAGGCATATCTTAGGCACATACGGGAAGCCCTCTCCTTTACCGATTCCCTGACATAAGGATGTATTTGACCGCCCGGAAGGGCGGTTTTTTGATGTGTGAAAAGACCGGAGCGCTTGCGGCGCCCCAGTCCTTTCTTATGTGAGAGGTTTCGTTGTGTTTGTTTCTCTTATGCGAGCTGTCCTTCGATCTTTTCCTCGTTCTCATCTTCTTTCTTATTTCTGGTAACGAAGGCCAGTGCCGCGTTGACCAGGAGGATGACGACCATCAGGAGGGTGTATCTGTCGGTGAGAACCATGGTGTTCTTCATGTTCTCGGTGAGGATGAAGGCGATGATCGCTGCTGCTGCCGGGATCAGTCCGAAGAATTTGCTCTTCTTTCTGCTGTCTTCCTCTTCCTCATTCTCCTCTTCCTCGTCGTTCTTGCGGAAGTAGGTGAGGGCCATGATCAGGGAGATGACTGCTGTTGCGATGGTGCACAGGAGGTTGATGAGTGCCCATACTTTCTTTGCTGCTGTGGGAACTGCTGCCTCTTCCATGACTTCGATAACTGCTGCTGCCTGAGGAACTTTCTCCTCTTCGATCTCGATCACTTCGACTGCGGATTCTTCAACCTCTTCCGGTGTGACCGCTGCGGGTCTCACTGCGGGGATCTCAACTTCGACTGCCACCGGGATCGCTGTGAAGCTGCCGCTGATGATGACGTCTTCTGCCGGCATGATGAAGTCTGCCTTGTCCCAGCCGCTGAAGTTGAAGCCGTCTGCGCTGGCGTTGTCTGCTACTTTGACGTCTGCTCCGAATTTGAACTCTGCTGCTTCCGGAAGTCCCTTCATGTTGTCCGGGGTCTGTCCGTCGATCTGATAGGATACGCTGTAGCTGTTTCTTGTGTAGTAGAGTCTGAGGACCAGGCTGCCATCTCCTGCGATGTTTCCGGAGATCTGTGTGCCTTCCGCGTTCTCATCGAAGCTGAATCCTTCGTACTCTTTCGCGATCGCTGTCGCCTCTGTGTCTGTCGTGCCCTGGAGCTCGTCGCTCTCTTCGAGGCGGAATGTTCCGTCAAGCTCTTCCAGGTAGTGCTCTACTGTGTAGAGTGTGTCGTCCTTCGCTGTGAAGCTGCCGCTGATCTGTACGTTGCCTGCAGGCATCGTGAAGTTGTTCCTGTCCCATCCGCTGAAGATGTATCCGGGTGCGGATGCTGCGTCAGCTGCGTTGACCAGTGCGCCGTACTTGTAGCCGGAGGATGCCGGGAGCTCGCTTGCTCCAGCGGGGATGATGCCGTTGTAGCTGTAGGATACGTTGTATTCGTTTCTGCTGTAGAAGAGGCGGAGCGTCGTTCCGATGGCTACCGGAGCTGTGATCTTTGTGCCGTCTGCTTCGTTGTTGAAGGAGAATCCTACGAAATCTTTTTCCTGAGCGGTGGCGATGGATCCGATCACCGCGTCTTCGTGTGTCTCTGTCTCTGCGACACTGTATGTGCCGTCCAGGTTCTCAAGGTTGTGCTCTACGGTGTAGTCTGTGGTGTATCTTGCGTAGACCTTGCGGATGGTGCGCTCCACGGGATCGACCGTGATGGAAGGGAGCTGGCATACCGCGTCGTCTCCAAGGACGTTCAGGGCTTCTGCTGCCGCATCCTCTTCGGAGATGGATGCTGCCATGGGTTCGTCGAACCAGCCGATGAACTCGCCGTTTCCATTGCTGGGTTTCCAGCCATTGACCGGAAGGGTCTCAAATGCTTCGATCTCATTGAGGAACCTGCCGTCTGCGGTGTAGTACTGGATGGTGGCGGAGGGCTGCCAGTTGGCGTATACGTTCACGTTTGTGGTCAGTCCGCTGACTTTGTACTCTTCGGGGCAGATGTACTTGCTGCCTTTGATGTAGGTCTCGCCGGTGAGCTCGTTCTTCCAGTTCACGAACTGGTAATGGGGCTTCGCTGCCGGCTCCTTGAAGGTGTGGGTGTATCCGGTGATGAATCCGACGTTATATGCGGATCCGCTGCCTGTGGAGATCCTGTCGATGTACTTGAAATCCAGATGCCAGGCTTCTTCCTTCTCGTATACCGGGGACATGTTGATCACCATGTCGGAATCGATGTCCGCGCCTTTGAAGGTGACCGGTGCGACTACCGGTGTGCCGTCATCGTATACCCACTGTCCGGTGTAGGTGTATTTCACTCCGTTGAGTGTGAACTTCTTGTAAGTGACCTTGTTGTCCAGGGTCTTCTGCTGGAAGCTCCAGCTTCCGTTCTTGCTGACGTTGTTGGAGGTCGTCATGGTGACGATGTCTCCGTTGGTCTTGATGATGTTGGTGAAGTTGACGGTCACTTTGTAGCTGACGGTCTTCTTGGTGTAGGTTGCCTTGTAGGTCTTGTTGGAAGCTGCTGCCACGACTGCCGGGCTCCAGCTCTTGAATTCGTAGTAGTAGATCCCTTCGGCTGCCTTTGCGGGCACTCCGTCGAACTCGGGGATCTGTCCCTCTTCCACGGTGCTGACCTGAAGGACTGTTCCGTCGTCGTTCTTCCATGTCACGGTGTAGGTCTTGACCGGGGCTTTGACTTCTTCGACTGCTTCTTCCTTGATCTCCTCTGCTTTGACTTCTTCTTTGATCTCTTCTTTCTTCTCTTCAGCGGGAACTTCTTTGTTCTCTGCCGCTGCGGGAGCTTCTTCTTTCTTCTCTTCTTTGACCGCTTCCTCTGCGAGGGCGGGCTCTTCCGCTTTGACTTCTCCCAGGAGGACGACTGCCTCTTCCGCTTTGGCGGGCTCTTCCGCTTCGACTTCGTGGGCGAAGACGCCTGCGGGGATGGACTGGAATGCAAGGATCATTGCCAGTGCGAATGCCATAACTTTCATTTTCTTTGTTTTCATCTCTATAACCTCTCTAAGATGCTCTTTTGTTTGTTCCGGCGGTGTGTTCCGCATCGGTTATCTTATGGTTATAGGATACAGGTCTGACCGTCACAGCACCCGTCACAG
>Ga0256404_1012412_pt1 | contig 11088 bp, 8 predicted proteins | sample RumenRJG_01DNA_FD_185990 | JGI IMG/M metagenome (GOLD analysis project Ga0256404, IMG submission 185990) | Bovine rumen microbial communities from Lethbridge, Alberta, Canada - RJG_01 | ecosystem: Host-associated > Mammals > Digestive system > Stomach > Rumen | place: Canada: Alberta | collected...
AGACATGAAATACTTCTTCATTATCGGTTTTCTCGGTTATTTTGTAACGATCCAGTCGATCCAGCTGGGCATCCTGCTGACAGGCTCCAGCATGGCGTCCCTGATCAATGCACTGACGCCGGTGGCTGTCACGATCCTGGCGGCACTGATCCTGAAAGAACGGATCACTCCGGTGAAGATCCTTTGTCTGATACTGGCGCTGGCAGGGACCTTCGTCATTACGTCGGGTGCCTCGACCCAGGGGGAACTCCTCGGTGTCCTGGCAGTTCTGACGGGAGTCATTTCTTTCGGGACTGCGTCTGTCCTGATGCGGAAGGTCACTGCGAAGTACCCTCCGGTGGTCGTGACGACAGTCTCCATGACGCTGAGCCTGATCTTCAACATCCCGGTGGCGGTCGCAAGCGCACTGACGCAGCCGGTCCATCCGAATACAGCCGGCATCATTGCACTTCTTTATCTCGGATTCGTGGGATCGGGCCTGGGACAGGTCACCTGGACCAGAGCGCTTTCCATACTTCCGGCAAGCACCTGTTCCCTGTTTTATCCCCTGCAGCCGCTGTTTTCCGCACTGCTCGGCGCACTGCTGCTGCATGAAACCTTCAAACCTGCGTTTTTTGCGGGACTGATCCTGATTTCACTGGATGTAGTACTTAACACCCTGGAGACAAGAAGACAGGCAGAGGGGAAATGAATCTACAGTGGTTATACTATTTTGATACGATCGCGGAACTGGAGCATTACACCAAGGCGGCGGAAAAGCTGCATGTGAGCCAGTCGAACCTGAGCCATGCCATCAAGGAGCTGGAGAACGAGGTCGGTGCGGAGCTGTTTGAGAGGAAGGGAAGAAATATCAAGCTGTCGAAGTACGGCGAGATTTTTCTTCCGTATGTCAGACAGACACTGAACTCCCTGGAGACCGGGGTGTCAACGCTCAAGGAATATATCGATCCGAATATCGGAACGATCGTCCTTGCGGGGTTTCAGTCGCTGGGACAGTTTTCAACAGACCTGATGGTAAGGTATCAGTCGGAAACGAACCGTCTGGACGTTCAGTTTCAGTACAGTTCGGAAATCTGGAACCGTCTTTCAGATATGCTTCACACGGGAGAGATCGATCTCGCGCTGGCTACGAGAATGGACGGCGACTGGGTGGGCGCGGATTTCATCGGCGTGCACCGTCTCGTCCTGCTGGCACCGAAGGGGCATTCCCTGGCCTCGGAAAACGGTGTTCAGCTGAAGGATCTTGACGGGATCAATTTTATCGGGTTTGACAGTACAAGCCAGATCCGGTCACAGCTGGACCGCGTATTCCGTTCCAGAAACATCTTTCCCAACATTGCTGCAGAGACGCAGAATGACCAGATCGTATATGGTCTTGTGGCGGCAGGCCGCGGGGTATCGATCGTTCCGGAACCGCTTACGGGAGCTCCGTACAATACTGTGATCGTCCCGATCCGCGACAATATTCCGGAGCGCCGGATCTACCTGCAATGGAACCGGAACCGGTACATGTCTCCGGCAGCAAAGTATTTCCGCGACTACATCGTGAGAAGCGGGGATGTTTTTGATCAGTATCGAAAACAGCACAACCTGATCTGATTTATGACCGGCCTGGGCCGGATTGTAAATAGAAACCATTATTTTAGAAGTAGGAGGGATTTCCATGGCAAAGAAACTTGTTGCTGAATTGATGGTGGAGTACCTTGAGCGCCGCGGCGTAGAGTACGTTTTCGGCCTTTGCGGACATACCGTCATCGCAATGCTGGACGCAATGTCCCGCGCGAAGACTCTGAAGTATATCTCCAACCGCCACGAGGCTGTTGCCTCCACCGCAGCTGATGGCTATGCACGCGTAACCAATAAGGCTTCTGTCGTTATGTGTCACCTCGGCCCCGGCATCACCAACGTGCTGACCGGTGTCGCAAACGCTGCTTTCGACTCCATCCCGATGGTCGTCATTGCCGGCGATGTCCCGAGTTACTATTATGGCAAGCACCCGCACCAGGAAGTCAATATGCACGGGGACGCTACCCAGTACAAGTTCCTTGAGCCGGTCTGCAAGAGAGTCTGGAGACTTGACGATGTCGAGGCTCTTCCGGAGATCATGGACAAGGCATTCCGTCTGGCAGAGTCCGGCCGTCCGGGCCCGGTCCTGATCGACATCCCGATGGATCAGTTCTCCCGCGAGCAGGAAGAGTATCTCTGGGAGCGCACCAAGCACGACTCACACATCACCTGCAAGCCGGCGCTTGATCCGGCAGCTGCGAAGGCGATCGCTGAGAAGCTTGTCAACGCAAAGCACCCGATGCTTCACGCCGGCGGCGGAATCATCCTTGCACAGGCATCCGATGAGCTGGCTGCACTGGCTGAGTTCCTTGACATCCCGGTTTCCCGTACGCTGATGGGCCAGGGCTGCATCTCCGATACCCACCCGCTGCTGGTCGGCCAGACCGGTTTCTGGGGCCTGGAGTTCACCCACTCCCTGACCAACAATGCTGACGTCATCCTCGGCCTCGGCACCCGTTTCGCAGAGGCTGACAGCTCCTCCTGGTACCAGGGCGTGACCTTCACCCCGGCGAACACCGAGTTCCTTCAGATCGACATTGAGCCGTCCGAGATCGGCCGCAACTATCCGGTGGCCATCGGCGCAGTCGGCGACCTCAAGATCGGCCTGCGGCAGATCCTTGAGGAAGTGAAGAAGATCTGCCCGGAGGGCAAGAAGAATCCGGAGCTCCGCGCAGCGATCGCGAAGGCAAAGGCAGACTTCAAGAAGTCCAACGAAGCCATCTCCAATGACAGCCGCTTCCCGATGACTCCGCAGCGCATCCTGAAGGATGTCAAGGAAGTCATTCCGGAAGATGCTCACATCTTTACCGATGTCGGCTGGAACAAGAACGGTGTTGCTCAGGAATTCGACGTCACTGTCCCGGGCACCATCCATCATTCCTCCGGTCTTGCGACCATGGGCTTCGGTGCATCCGCAGTCCTCGGCGGCAAGGTCGCTGCTCCGGACAAGATCTGCATCGCTCTGATCGGCGACGGCGGCTTCGGCGTCAACCCGACCTGCCTTGCAACTGCTGTTGAGCAGGGCATCGCATGCACCTGGATCGTCATGAACAACTCCGCATTCGGAACCATCGCAGGCCTTGAGAATGCTAACTATGGCACGACCTTCGGCACGAAGTTCCATACGCCGGACGGCAAGACCTACAGCCCGAGCTGGGCAGGCGTCGCAGAAGCTTACGGCGTTGACGCAATCTGCGTCAAGAGCGCTGACGAGTTCAAGCCGGCTCTTGAGAAGGCTATGGAAGCCAACAAGGCAGGCAAGCCGTTCCTGGTCGAAGCTCCGATGGAGAACATCGTTGTCCCGACCCCGGGCTGCTGGAACATCAACGATATCTACAGCCCGAACGAGCTGGTCAAGCAGGGCAAGCTGGTCCAGAACGAATATGGCCAGTTCGTCGCTCCGAGCCACAGCAAGTCCCACAAGGCACCGAACTGATCGAAGCTGAACATCCTGTCATTCCTTAATTAAGAAAGGGGGCTGCCGCATTAAGGTAATTGTCTTTGAAAGACCTTATTGCGGCAGCCCCCTGTTCAGTTATCAGGGCAAAATAAGATCCGGGAAACGGCCGGGTCAGGCCGTTTCCCGGATGTTCTGTAGTATGCAGGTTTCAGCCGGGAGAAGATGAGGCAAATTCCCGGACGATCAGGTTCCGGACCTGCTGGGCCGGCGGCGTAAGCGGGCGGGAACGGTCCCAGGAAAGATAGACCGTGCGGACAAATTCCCGTGCCTCGTCCGCGATCGGGATCGCACAGACGCGTTCGGTCTTCATTGCAGGGACGTCCGGCAGGATGGCGACGCCGAATTTCAGGGCGACGTACTGCAGGGCGGCGTTGCACTCCCGGACTTCAAAGACAACGTTCGGAATGACACCCCGGCGGGTGAAGATCCGGTCGGTCAGCATCCGCAGGCTGCTGGGTTTGTCCAGCATGACCATCGGCTCCCGCGCGAAATCATCGAATTCCACGGAGTGGCGTTTGGCCAGCGGGTGTTCGAAGGGAACGGCGAGATAGAGGGGCTGTTTCATGATCGTAATGGAATCCGCCCAGTCGTCCCGATGCGCACAGAAAGCAAGGTCCAGTTCCCCGCGCTTCAGCTGGTTGAAGATATCAAAGGAAGTTCCTTCGGTGAACTGAAAGCGGATCCTGCTCGTATCGGAACCGTGATAGACTTTTTCCACCAGGGCGGGGATCAGAGAAGCGGAGATCGAATGGAAATAGCCGAGCTTCACGGACATCTGGGCAGTGCCGGAGATCTGCTTCAGCATTCCGGTCCCCTCATCAAGGAGATTCAGGGATTTCTGGACATAAGGAAGAAAGCGCTCCCCGGATTCCGTCAGGGTTATCTTCCGGTTCTTTTTGGTAAAGAGTTTTACGTCCAGTTCTTTTTCCAGTTCCCGGATCGAGTAGCTGAGCGTCGGCTGTGAGATATGCAGTTCTTCCGCAGCGTGTGTATAGTGCAGAACACGGGCAAGAACGGAAAAGTATTGAAGCTGCAGTAATGTCATGGCAAACTCCTTTCAACAGTGAGGAAAGTATATCATAAAACTGATGTATTTTGCTTGTTAAATGGTGTAATTTGCTCTTGTTTGGACAAAATGCACTGAATTTTAGGACGCAACGTCCAATATTTAGAGTTTGCCCGGAGTGTTTGCATGACCGACTGTCAGATTTTGCGTATTATAGATGGTTTCTATCATCATTACAAAAACAACAAATTGGACTTGCTTATTTTGCCCTGATATAATCAGCTCAGAAACAAGCAATACAGAAACAGGCATCGAAAAAAGCATCACAAAAAGCATCATTGATACAGGCAACAGGTAACAGGTTAAAAAAATCTTTAAAAAAAGGAGAACACTGTTATGGCACATGAAGTCACCCAGGAAGAGATCCAGATGATCGAAGAGATGGTAGCACGCGCCCGCGTTGCTGCTGATGTCATCGCTACCTATGATCAGGCTCGTGTTGATAAGCTGATCCAGGCCGTTGGCGCTGCTGTCGTCAACATGAAGGTCTGGGCTCCGATCTGCGACGAGGCAGTTGATGAGACCGCTCTCGGCGATAAGGTCACCAAGAGAAACAAGAGAAACAAGATCAAGCTGATCCTCAGAGACTGCCTGCGCGCTAAGAGTGTCGGCATCATCGAGGAGATCCCGGAGAAGAACATCGTTAAGTATGCGAAGCCGGTCGGCGTCATCGCTTCCCTGGTTCCGACGACCAACCCGTGCCTTACCCCGGCTGGCCAGATCCTGTACGCGATCAAGGCTCGTGACGTCATCATCTGCAGCCCGCATCCGCGTGCAAAGAACACCACCAACAAGTGCATCAACATCATCCGTGAAGTCCTTGTCCGTGAGGGCGCTCCGGCTGACATCATCCAGGGCATCGAGAAGCCGTCCATCGCTCTTACCGCTGAGCTGATGAAGAGAGCTGACCTGATCATCGCTACCGGCGGACGGCCGATGGTCAAGGCTGCTTACTCCCAGGGTGTCCCGGCTTATGGTTCCGGCGCAGGAAACGCTACCGTCATCATCGACGATACCTGCAATACTCCGGAGTATCAGGCTGAGGCTGCTGAGAACACCAGAATTTCCAAGACTTCCGACTTCGGTTCCGGATGCTCCTGCGATGGAAACCTGGTTATCCACGAGTCCATCTATGACGCTTTCGTTGAGCAGCTGAAGGCTCACGGCGGCTACCTCTGCAACGATGAGGAAGCTGAGAAGGTCAAGAAGGTCATGTGGGATGAGACCGGACATCGTCTTCCGAACACCGTCGCTATCAGCCCGCAGAAGCTTGCTCTGACCGCCGGCTTCGAGGTCTCCGATGATGTCAAGTTCCTGATGGTCACCGGCGGCGGCTTTGACGAGATCGGCAAGGAGTTCTTCTTCTCCACCGAGAAGCTGACCACCATGCTGGCTCTGTTCAAGTACAAGGGCGAGTTCCAGAACGCCATCGACATGGTCCTGAAGATCTTCAACGTCGGCGGCAAGGGCCACAGCTGCGGTATCTACAGCTGGGATGACAGCCACATCCATCGCCTTGCAATGGTCGCTCCGGTTTCCCGTATGATGGTCCGTCAGCCGAACAACCGCGGCAACTCCGGTTCCGCATGGAACGGCATGCCGCCGACGTCCTCCATGGGCTGCGGCACCTGGGGCGGAAACATTGTCTCCGAGAACATCAGCCTGAAGCACTACATGAACACCACCTGGGTTTCCCGTCCGCTTCCGTATGATATGCCGTCCAACGAGGAGCTCTTCGGTGAGTTCGCTGTCGAGGGCATGGACGAGGAATAATTCCCCGGCTGTTCTGAAAGCACCAAACTTAAGAATCTGTAGCAATTTGTAATTCCTACCTGTAAAATATGAGAGGCAGGGTGCGGGGAGCGAACCCCTGCATCCTGCCTTTTATCGTTGGCGGAGAAGACTGTCTCTGCGATTCGGCAAGGCGGAAGGAACCGTGCGGGACGAAAGACCGCGTCACGGAAAAATGCCGCGAATGAATGCGCGGATGTACTCCGGCAGGGATAAAGGGCAGGATGGCTGCACTATTAAAGGAAAAGGAGAATGATCATGCAGCAGTTTGGCGGAAGCAAGGATTATATTGCGTCGGAGGAACTGATCCGGAGCGTCAACATTGCGGCGGCACTTCAGAAGCCGCTGCTGGTGAAGGGAGAACCCGGCACCGGCAAGACCATGCTGGCGGAATCCATCGCCGATTCCCTGGGAATGGAACTGATCATCTGGAACATAAAGTCTACGACGAAGGCCCAGGACGGCCTGTACGTCTATGACACCGTCCAGCGTCTTTACGACAGCCAGTTCGGAGAGCACGGCGTGGACGATATTTCCCGCTATATCAAACTCGGAAAGCTGGGCATTGCCTTCACGAAGGAGAAGCAGGCTGTGCTTCTGATCGACGAGATCGACAAGGCGGACCTGGAGTTCCCGAACGACCTGCTCTGGGAGCTTGATCAGATGGAATTTTACATTCCGGAGACCGGAGAGACCATCAAGGCAAAGCAGCGCCCCATCGTGATCATCACATCCAACGCGGAGAAGGAACTGCCGGACGCCTTCCTGCGCCGCTGCATTTTCCACTATATCGCTTTCCCGGATCAGGAGATGATGGCCCGCATCGTCCGCGCCCATTATCCTGATCTGGAGCAGAATCTGCTGGATGCCTGCCTGAGCGCGTTCTACAGGCTCCGCAGCCTTGCGGGAATCACGAAGAAGCCGGCGACCAGCGAGCTTCTGGACTGGATCCAGGCGCTGATCATCGGCGGTGTTTCCGAGGATGAACTGAAGGAGAAGCTGCCCTTCATCGGCGTACTGCTGAAGAAGACGGAAGACCTGACTCTGGCCGCGAAAGAACACGTTTACTGATCCGGAGGATCGGAATGTTTACAGACTTTCTTTACATTCTGCGGAATTACGGCATGAAGACCAGCCTGAATGAGTGGAACATGCTGCTGGAGGCGCTGAACATGGACCTGAACCATGCAAGCCTCACAGAGTTCTATCACATGTCCCGCGCCATTCTGGTGAAGAAGATCGAGGACTACGACCGCTTCGACCAGGCCTTCGTCGAGTACTTCAAACGCATCGAGTCGCCGGACCAGCTGCCGGAGGAGCTGTACAAGTGGCTCGCCAAAGCCATGGCGTCCACGGACTTCGACAAGGCGGAGATCGATGCAATGTGGAAGGACAAGACGCTGGAGGAGATCCGGAAGATCATGGAGCAGCGGCTCCGGGAGCAGAAGGAGCAGCACCACGGCGGACAGAAGTGGGTCGGCACCGGAGGACAGACGCCCTTCGGCCACAGCGGCTACGCGCCCCACGGGATCCGCGTTCTGGGCCACGGCATGAACCGCAGCGCCCTGATGGTGGCGGGAGAGCGCCGGTTCCGGGATTTCCGCGACGACAGTACGCTGGCCATCCGTCAGTACCAGGTGGCTCTGAAAAAGCTGCGTCTTCTTTCCGACCGCAACGACGGGCTGAAGACAGAGCTGGATATCGACGAGACAATTGACGAGACCTGCAGCAATGCGGGCATGCTGAAGATCGTGATGAAGCGGCCCAGGAAGAACCAGACGAAGCTTCTGCTGCTTATGGACAGCGGCGGCTCCATGTGGAGCTACACGGAGCTCTGCAACCGGCTGTTCCAGGCGGTCCACCGTTCCAGTCATTTCAAGGATCTGAAGATCTATTACTTCCACAACTGCATCTACGATTCCGTCTATAAAGAGCCGACCTGTCTCAGCAAGGACCGGGTCGCGACGGAGTGGCTTCTGAACAACCTGAAGCCGGAGTACAAGGTGATCATCGTGGGCGATGCTTCCATGGCGCCGGATGAATTCGAAGGCACGGGCGTGGGCTTTACCTACTACCGTTACGATTACACCCACAATTTCGATTACGACGAGAAAAACCAGAAGTCCGGGAAGGAGTGGCTGAAGGCCATCCGGAAACACTTCCCCGCGGCGGTCTGGCTGAACCCGCTGCACAAGCGTCTGTGGGACTATGATCACTCCACCTGGACTATCGTCCAGATCCGGAAGATCTTTCCCATGTACCAGCTCAGCGCGGCCGGGCTGGAGCAGAGTATCCAGAAACTGAAGAGTACAGGGCCGTGATAAGAAACGGCCGTGATAATAAGCGCTTCCTCCGGGGAGCGCTTCTGAATTTATGCAGATATTATGTTTACCGAAAGAGATTAGCACTCAAGTGTTGACAGTGCTAACAAAGCGTGCTATAACATGATTTGTTGAAAGGAAAAAGGTTTATTCTGTGGAGGCCGGAAGGCTCCATGAAGGAAAACCGGGATTCCGCAGAAAAGATATCCGTGAGGAGGCAATCACATTATGAAGCTTGTACCGTTATTTGATCGTGTTGTGCTTAAGAAACTCGCTGCTGAAGAGACCACCGCATCCGGAATCGTTCTTCCGGGTCAGGGTGACAAGGAAAAGCCCGGTCAGGGCGAAGTGATCGCGGTCGGCCCGGGCGGCGTTGTCGACGGCAAAGAGATCGTGATGCAGGTGAAGGCAGGGGACAAGGTCCTTTATTCCAAGTATGCCGGCTCTGATGTCGAGGTCGAAGGCCAGAAGTACATTGTCATCAAGCAGAGCGATGTCCTTGCTATCATCGAGGACTGAACATAATTTTGAAGAACAGGGATAAAGGAGAATAAAGCTATGGCAAAAGAAATCAAATACGGCGTCGAGGCGAGAGAAGCCCTGGTTGCCGGTGTCAATGCACTTGCAGATACTGTCAGAGTTACCATCGGACCGAAGGGCAGAAACGTTGTCCTGGATAAGTCCTACGGCGCTCCGCTGATCACCAACGACGGTGTGACCATCGCGAAGGAGATCGAGCTTGAGGATGCATTCCAGAACATGGGCGCACAGCTCGTCAAGGAAGTTGCTACCAAGACCAACGACGTCGCAGGCGACGGAACCACCACCGCTACGGTCCTGGCTCAGGCAATGATCAACGAAGGCGTGAAGAACATCGCTGCAGGCTGCAACCCGATCATCCTGAGAAAGGGTATGAAGAAGGCGACTGACAAGGCAGTCGAGACCATCGCAGAGATGTCCGAGCCGATCAACGGCCGTGAGCAGATCGCGAGAGTCGCAGCGATCTCCGCATCCAGCGATGAAGTCGGCGAGATGGTCGCACAGGCTATGGAGACCGTGACCAGCAACGGCGTCATCACCATCGAAGAGTCCAAGACCATGAAGACCGAGCTGGATGTCGTCGAAGGCATGCAGTTCGACAGAGGCTACATCTCCGCTTACATGGCAACTGACATGGAGAAGATGGAAGCTGTCCTCGAGGATCCGTACATCCTGATCACCGACAAGAAGATCAGCAGCATTCAGGAGATCCTTCCGCTTCTGGAAGAGGTCGTGAAGAGCGGCGCAAAGCTCCTCATCATCGCTGAGGACGTCGAGGGCGAGGCTCTGACCACCCTGATCGTCAACAAGCTGCGCGGCACCTTCAGCGTTGTCGCTGTCAAGGCTCCGGGCTATGGCGACAGAAGAAAAGACATGCTGCAGGATATCGCGATCCTGACCGGCGGTACCGTCATCAGCGACCAGCTTGGCCTGGAACTGAAGGACGCCAGAATGGCACAGCTCGGCCGTGCTAAGTCCGTCAAGGTCACCAAGGAGAACACCGTCATCGTCGACGGCCTTGGCAAGAAGGAAGATATCGAGGCCCGTGCCGCACAGATCAAGGCGCAGTATGAAGAGTCCACCTCCGATTTCGATAAGGAGAAGCTGCAGGAGAGACTTGCAAAGCTGTCCGGCGGTGTGGCAGTCATCCGCGTCGGTGCCGCGACCGAGACCGAGATGAAGGAAGCTAAGCTCCGCATGGAGGATGCTCTGAACGCGACCCGCGCTGCAGTTGAGGAAGGCATTGTCGCCGGCGGCGGCACGGCTTACATCGCAGCTGCAAAGGAAGTCGCAAAGCTCGTCGCCACCCTTGAAGGTGATGAGAAGACCGGCGCGCAGATCGTCCAGAAGGCTCTGGAGTCTCCGCTGTACTACATCGCTGAGAACGCAGGCCTTGAGGGCGCAGTCATCGTCAACAAGGTCAAGGAAGCGAAGAAGGGCATCGGCTTCGACGCTTACAAGGAAGAGTATGTCGACATGGTCAAGAGCGGCATCCTGGATCCGGCAAAGGTTACCAGAACCGCCCTTCAGAACGCGACCAGCGTTGCCAGCACCCTGCTGACCACCGAGTCCGTTGTCGCAAACATCAAGGAACCCGCTCCGGCAATGCCCGCAGGCGCCGGCGGCATGGGCGGAATGATGTAAGCGTTTTAAGAATGAGAGAAGACAGAAATAAGCGAGCCCCCGGGAACAAGTTTACTTGTTCCCGGGGGTGAGTTTATTTCTGGATTCGTGAAAGACGACGGATATCGAGGGGCCGGAGGCCCCGAAGATAAGCCGTCGTCTTCAGCACGCGAAGCGTGCGACTCATTCTTAAAACCGCTTCCTGGTCGCGATACGGACGT
>Ga0256404_1012415_pt1 | contig 11085 bp, 7 predicted proteins | sample RumenRJG_01DNA_FD_185990 | JGI IMG/M metagenome (GOLD analysis project Ga0256404, IMG submission 185990) | Bovine rumen microbial communities from Lethbridge, Alberta, Canada - RJG_01 | ecosystem: Host-associated > Mammals > Digestive system > Stomach > Rumen | place: Canada: Alberta | collected...
TTAAATAATCAATTTTTATATATTTTTTTAAATTTACATACCTAGCTTAGTACCTAAAATAAATCAATATACATTTTACCCTTTATTTTCAACAAAATATAAACTATTTGCTCTCTTCAGGGGGCAATTTATTAACTAGTCCGTAACAATACATCTAAATATAAAACCCTTATTTTATAACTATTTCGATTTTTATAAGTTTTTTTAAGTTTATAAAAATATCTTAATTTTTGGCAATTAGTATCTGGATTTAGTATCTAGAAATATATATTGGCATAAAACTTATGTTTGATATAATAACCATTGGAATACTTAATAAGCTGGGTGCTACCTTCATCATACTTATGATTGGAGGTGATGCAAATGAGCAAGAAAGTTTTTTTAATCTCTTCTTTAGTTCTCATCATCCTTTTACTTATAGCATTACTTTTCGTAATACTAAAATAAAAGAAGCACCTAACTCAACATTGAGATAGGTGCAAACCAAAAGCTTTTAGGTAACACTCAACCTCTGAAAATTAAGTGTTCCTTTTTTATTTTATGAAGTTTCCCTCATCTGTATACATAATAACATACTTTTATATCTTTGTCAAAATACCATAAACGCATACAAACTAAAATAAACAATTAAAAATATCAAATTTTTTTATTTTTGGTATCTGTATGATATCTAGAAAAAATCCAAAACTTCACAAATCCTTATAAAACAAAGTGACCATGTCTCACGACATGGTCTTCAGGAGGAGATTTTTACCAAGTGTCGATTAGGCTTAAATCCCTGTAAAATAAGACTTTCCCATTATTTGAGTTTACTAATATTTAATAAAAGTTTATCAAAATTCATTAAAAATAATGGGTGAATAATGGGTAGAAATAAAGAATGTAGTCTAGCAAAAGATTACATTCTTTTTTTTATCGTTTTTATCAATGACATTTGTGACATTTCTTTTAAGATACATCACCCACAAATTAAATGTCATTATGTCATAAATCAATGCACTTAACATCAAAATCTTAAGATTATTTTATTTTAAACTAATTTTTCTGTTTTCTTAATAATATAGATATAAATGAACTTACAAGTAATAAAATTAGCAATATCACAGCTACAGATTTTGTCCCAGTATTAGGATTTTTTATAGTATCTAAATGATCCTTTTGTTTTGTATTCACATCATTCCTATCAAGCAATTTTTTATATTTATAATATATAACTTGCTGTTCTTCATCAAATTCAAGTTCACTATTAACTGGTTTTTCAACTAATTTATATCCATCAATACTAATTTCATTAGAATTATATATTTCCCCTAGTATGTCAGTTTTTATAGAATCTGGAATAATACTTTTTCCTGTTGATTGATCAATATATTTTGTTATAATTTTCCCTTTTGGATATACAGTGACTTTTCTGTCTTCAACACCATTTAGTTCAAATGATAAAGATACTGAATAGAAAGTATGCGAATTTATTCTTTCTTCATTATATGTAACCCTGTAAGTAATACTGAAGGATACATTTGTTGCACTAAAAAAGCTACTAGACTCGATAGTACCATCTTCTAAAAAATCAATACATAAAATATCATTTTTAATATAAAATTTACCATTAAAAGTCTTTATACCCTGTGACCCACTGATTCTTATTGGTAAATTTGTTTCTTTTTCAAGTTCGACTTTCACTTCATCTGTAAAAATACTAGTAAAATAAGTTGGTAACTCATAAAATGATAATTGACTTAATTGAAAATTTAGATTTTCTTTAAATTTAAGTTTTATTTCAAAATCTTTGTTTTTTTCAATTTCATAATCTCCATTTTCATTTTTTATAACTCCTTCACCAGATACTACAATTTCTTTCAGAGCATCTATTATGTTTTTCCTATTTATCCAATGTGCATATAATGTAAGTTCCGATGAATCATTAAAATAATTATAATCATCATTTTCCCAACTATTTAATGGATTCGCATTATACTTGTAAGTCTTATACAAGAGTACTCTACCACTAGAACAATCCTTGTCTTTACACCAACTATCTATTATTTTATCATCCATAGGATCATAATTACTATTTTCTTCTGCTAAAAAAACATCATTTCCTAAAACAGTATAACTATTACCTTTTTCTACTTCAACAGTTTTTGTTCTTCCTGTACCATCATTCGAATCATATGTTATAGTTAATTTATCATCCGCATTTACAACAAAAGGGATAAACATTATGAATAACAAAAATGACAATACTATTTTCTTCATACGTTACACTTCCAATTCTTTATCTCTTATACTTCCATTATATATATAGATATATGATAATCAACTTTTTTCTACATAAATATACTTTAGTAAGTGTAAACTAAATAAACACAATATTACCAAAAAAAGAACTGATTTCTCAATTCCCATTATCATAATAATGCAACCATTTGATAATATTTTTTTATTTAACATAAAAAAGAACATTATTTAATGCTCTTTTCTACAATACTAGTAACTCTTTTATCTATGCCTTTCTTTGATCCAACTTTATATAAATTTCCATATTTCTGAGAAACATTATAATCACCAATATAATAAATATTATTATCATGTTTTATAAACATTCCAACATTTTTAGCAATAAGCTTTTCTTTGTTTCCATTATTCATATATAAAGAAGAAATATCATTTTTTGTTTTTAAATAATATATTTTATTCTTACTAGTTATTATGTTTTCGGTATTTATAAGTTCTGATATTTTTTTATTATTTATATATAAGTCTTTGCCTTTTACTAAAATTATTTTATCATTATAAACGTTTACAAATGAATCAACATTTCTCGTAATAATTCTTTTATTCTTACCACTTAATTTTGACTCTTTGCATACTCCACTTACCAAATAATAAATCTTATTACCATTTATAATTGCTTCATCATATATTTTTTTACTTGTATCAAGAATAATACTCTTACTAAAGTTCCTTTTTACTTTTAAAGCATACTTATCTTCTTCATATGATGTATATACAATTGCTTTTTTATTTACATTCAAAATAGTATAAATGTTTTTATCTATAATTTTTTCATTCTTACTATTTATTTTTAGTTCTCTATTAGTATTAATATAATATAATTTTGTACAACTATCGTTTATACATTTGTAGTCTTCTACATCTTTAATACTAATAATTATTTTATTTTTATTTAAATTATAAATGTTAAAAGACCCTTCGTTATAAAATAATAAATTGGTTTTGTCATTACTTACTTCAAAATAATCTGGTATACTTATTTTTTTCTTTTTATTTGTCATCATATTATAAATATAAAAGTTTGTATTTTTTTCATAAAGCAAATATTTTTTATTAATAACATCTACTCTATTTACTTGCTTATCCACTTTTTTATTTTTATTATTATTCAGGTAATATAAAAATAAACCTTTATAATTATTATATATAACCTTTTTATTATCCCATAATATTATTACATCATTAATAGTATCATCTGTTATTTTGAATTTATTATTATATAGCCCATCTCTTTTACTATAAATAATTATATTATTTCTCCCTAATACTGATACCGATAATATAATAACAAATATAACTAGTATAATTATAAATATCTTTTTATTTTTTTTCATAGTAAAACTCACTTCCTATAAAGAGTAAACTAGAAAAGAGTATTATGCTACTCTTTTCTTTTTTAAGATATATGTTCCTATTATTATTGTACCTAATAAGCATAAGATGAACACTAACGATCTCCCTGTATTAGGATTCACTAGAATATTATTTATAGTTGGCTTTTCTTCTTTTGGAGTTGTTCTATTATTGAATACAATTTCATTTGAATCTGAATCCAATATTTTTATATCATCTACTATAATAATTCCTCTATTTTCTATTGTTTTTATTCTTAATATGTACTCTGTGTTATCATAAATAATATTTTCATCATTTCCTTTTATTTCTTTTATTTTATAATAATGAAAACCTTCAGTATCAAATACAATTGAGTTAAATATAATTGCTCCATCATCTGAGTTTGTATTTGTAGTTTTAAAACCGTTTTCTATTTCTTCTCCATTTTCATCTGTTTCTACCAAACTGAAAGCAAAGGATTTGTTACTTAGTTTTCCATCTAAATATTTTTTAGCATTTATTCTATATTCTAATACTTCCCTTGAAGATATTATTCCCGAAACAAAGTTAGAAAAAATTCTTATGTCTTTAGATGATTTTATTTCTTCTTTTTCTTCTCCTACTCGTAATGTAACATAGTTTTCCAATTCAGAAATAGAAGCAAGACAATTAGTATCAAAACTAATTCTAATATTATTAGTATTTATAGGATCTAATATTTTTACTTGTACTATGTTATTTTCAGTATTTAATTCATAATTATTAGAATCAATATTATTACCAATACTTATTCCATTAGAAGTTATAGTTCTTTCATTTAATTGAATACTTCCTTCTATTAATTCTAAAATGTCGGATAATTCGTCAGTTATTATTATCTCTTTATTTACTAAATCTTCTAAATTATAATTATCTTTTAAATTAATATCTATATACCATCTTATTTTAGGATTTCCTTCATCATCATAACCTAGAAAGTCAAACTGTTTTGTTAGTTTTGATAATACTTTGGATGACCCTCTATCATCATCATTTATATCAGACTCATCAGAACTTGTTACATTAACATTATTATGAATCAATAACTCATTATCTAATACTTCGTCATGAATTATATATTCATCTTTGTTAACTTTTAATGTATAAATTACCTCTAAAGTAGAATCTTTCTCTAGTTTATCTAATAATATTTTAAATTCATAGACTCCATCTTTATTTAATACCAAATCATTATCATCTTTATCAAGCAATCTATAATTACTTATTTCATTACCATTTAATAATACTTTAATATCAGAAATAGATAAATATTTATCAAAATCCATACCTAGAATTGATGTATCTTTAATAACTAAATCATTACGATCAATTTTTCCTGAATTTATAGTTATTTTCCAATTAGTTTCTGTTAAATCATCATTATTTCCTATAAATTCTTTATTTACAGTCATTGGAAATTCATAATTTATTTCACTAGCACTTACTTCATCTGATGAAGATAAATCATCTTTTGTAATAGTAGCTTTATTATTAAGTGAGAATAATCCGCTCTTTTTACCATTATATTTATTATTATCTATTCCTGTTTTATAGCTAATTATTACTTTTTTATTATCACTTATAAATTTATTATTAGAGGTATCTTTAAATATAAATTCATATCCTAAAGATTTATTTTTAATAGTAATATTATCTTCCCATTCATTAGTAAAACTATTATTACTGTAGATAATATCTTCCCCTATTTTTATTTCTAAATCTTTTAAAATTAGAGAATTGTTTATAATTTCTTTAAGTCCTTCTTCTTCACTAGATACTTCTATATTATCTACTACTTTAATATTACTTGAATTGGTTCCTGTATTAAAGCTTATTTCCCAAGATGTTTCATCATTACTTGTTCCTCTATTTTGTTTATGAATTGTTGGCATAAAATCTGATACAGATACTTTATTACCTGACTTTTCCACCAAACTTTCTGAATAATTTGGATTTATTACTCCATTTGTATAAGTAATCTTTAATGACTGCTTTGTATCTTTTAATTTATAATCTGAATCAATATATCCTTTTTCTAATATTTCTTGATAGGCAGATTCAAAATCTAAATCCAATCCATAAGTAACAATCACCACATCTCCATAATCAAAACTAGATAGTTTTAAACTATATGAAGAGCTTCCATTCTTTAATGTACCAGTTATTCCATTTACTGAAATATTTTGATTACTATCTAATACATTATTATAACTATATATTGGATTATCACTATTAGTTGTATTTTTTCCATTATAATATACCTTAATATCTTTATATTTTACATATTTCTGTAGAATAGATATAATTCTTTCATTATAATCACTATCTCCATCTATTTTAAAACTTAAAGTATCATTAATAATAAAATCGGCTTTTTCACTTTTTCCAGTAGAATTCACATTATAAGTTACTTGCCATGTACTTTGACCATTCGTGGTCAAATTACCGGTTTCTTGTTTTAAAATAGTTGGTGGTTCTAAATAATCTGCTCCTATACTAGCTGGAGTATTGGACGCATAAACGGTCAATGTTTTATTTGTAGAATCAATTTTATTTTCATAATCTCCATCCTGTGTAGTCAACTTTTTTACTATGACATTTTTATTATTATAAGATAATCCTTCTGCATTTCCATTCGATGCATTTTCATACGTTCTAATTCCTTCCACATTTGTACTTATATAGAACTTACCACCTTTATAAACATTATCTAATCTATAACTATTATCTTTATCTGGATTAAATGTCATATCATATGTAATCTTAACATCTCTTAAAGCAGGAATATCTTCTCCATCACTTCTTACTAAATGTAGTTTATATAATTCATTTGAATTATTTATATATTCTAAAGTAGAGCCTGTATATTCCGATATAAAACTACCATTCGAATATATATCTTTATAAGTACCATTATAATGATTTTGAATACTTATTTTTAAATTACTAATATCAATATATTTTCTTATTTCTTTTAATTTATTTAATTCAGTGCTTAAGTCTTCTTTATCAAATTTTTTAGTCTCAGAATTATATTTAAGATTACTTATACCATCAATAAAGTCCGTAATATCCAAATATTTAGAAGAAGTATAACCAATAGTTGCAATAACTTCCTGTTTCTTAGAATCATTCTTATAATTCAAATCATCATCAAAATCCGTTTTCTTATCAATTGATAGGTCGGCTAGAAGTTCTACCTTTGCTTTCGCAGATGCAGTTTTATTATTACTATGATTATTATCAATCGTTTTATTCCATGTTGCATTATTTATTAATTCATATATTTTATTTTTTTCAGATGAAACAAAAGATAGTTCTCTTTTGATATTTTCAATATCTAGCTTTGTAGTATATTGAATTCTAATAAAGTTACCTCTTCTAATACCTTCAACTTTAAATGTTACACCATCAAACATATTTGGAAAATTATTTTTATTATTACTTTCTATCCAAACTTTATTAACTTTTTGACCATCTCTATACTCTTTATAGTATTTATTATCTTGAGATTGATTATAATGTCCATAGCCAGATTGATCTAGTGTTCCAGTTACAGTTGTTGAATTATTACCATATGTTTCAATTCTTACTGAATCAATATAAGTATTTTTTGCAATAATTTCTTCTAACTCGTTTTTTGTTTCATATTTATCAGAAACAGTATATGTTCCATGATAATGTATTGTTACAGGTGTTTTATACCTTGAACCAGCATCATCTAAAATATATATATTTTTAAAACAATTCATACAATATAAGTCTGATTCAATATCATAACGCTGTATAATTATATTATTATTGGGCAAATACTCTTTATATGCTTTTTTTTGTATTACAGGTGTATATACTGCAGTTCGTGCGTATAAATTAATATCATCTAAGTTAGTACCGGAATTTGATATATTATTTCCTTTAGTACCCACAAAATCTATCCATATATTTTCATATCCTTCTTTATTTGATGTATTTGTATAACTATCTAATTTGGTTTCAAAGGTGAATTTCATTTTTCCATCATATACATATTTACTACTCGATACTGATGTAACATATTGATTGTAATCATATGTATTTAACATTTTAGACAACATATCAGTTTTTTCAATCGTTGAAAAAGGTGAAATCATACCAATTTGTTTTGGATTATAACAATTTGCATCATCACATATTTCTATAGTTGAATTGTTATTAATATGTTGGTTTTTAGGTGTATATATATAAAATTTATAATAATATAATGCGTCAGTTGACATGTTAATACTTGAAAAGTCAATTTCCACATTCCATTTAATTGTATTTGAGTCTACCCATTCTCCAACTGCCTTCATTGGTTGAATATTTGGTAGTGTAATCCCACTAGAAGCAGAACTATTCTTAGTAAAGTTTATATCATCATTAACTTTAATCAGATTTACTAATGATGTATCTCCAACTTCTGCCCTTTTATACTCTTCTGTACTATCTATAAATTCGCTAAAAACAATTTTAACATTTTGATTAGAAGCATTATATAAATAAATTTTCCAATCTGCAGGTTCAAATATATTATTACTATCAGCGACATTTTCAGCATATTCTAATCTTCCACCGGAAATGTAACTTGGACTTTTCATTGCAAAATCATATGTATCTCTAGAAATGACTATCCAATAATAATCTCCATCAACATTTGGTGTTGTACTCTTATAAAAATAATAACCTTCCAAGTTAGAAGAATCCGCAGAATTTTTTATTTGTAAATAGGATTTAAAATCACCATTATTACTATAAAGTGGAATAGAATCTAACTTGTTCGTTTTATTTGAATTATTTATATCATAGAAATTAAAATCTATCTTACTATCATTTATATATACTTGTATCGAGCTATCTAAACCAGTCTCTGTATAATTAAAACCTCTATTGTTAATATAATAATTCAATCCTGTATTATTGAAAATGTTTGGATCATCTTCAATTGTTAATACGTTACTAATAGAATTATTTATTTGTGCTGTATATTCTATCGATTTTGGAATATTTATATAACTGAAATCTCTTTTATCTGTAATATCCATTTCGACATTTAGTTTGCCATACGTTTTTTTTAAAATTTCATAGTCTTGATAATTATCATTTATAGAATTACCATCTTCAAATTTTGCTTGAAGGACAAAATCATGATTATCTTCATTATTCTTTACATGATAGTCCGCTCCAATTAATTCTATTTTCCATTCTTTTACTCCCTCAATTGAACTACCATCATTTTTGCCAAAATCTAGTTTTAATGTTTTTAGCAAAAAGGAATACGGTAAATCCTGACTATTATGATTATATGTTTCTTGTTCTGATTCGCTAATATCTATTTTTACAATTCTATTATTACCATCATAATTTCCTATTGAATATGAATTTTCATAGTTTCCAGTTCTTGTAGAAACAAGTTGCTGATTATCGGCATAAATTTTAATATCCTTAAACCAATTTGCTTGATTTATAGGTACCCCCATATCATTTTCAAAATCAAGATATAAGATTCCCTTAGTATGTATGTCATTTTCTCTATTATCTTTTAGCGTTATAATCCACTTTGTATAATTTAGAGTATTAGAAGTATACCCATTATTTTCAATATTTACTGTATAATTTGGTGTTTCTATAACAGGAGGTTCTTCTTTTTCCATAAATAATTGAATAACTCCTGGAAACCCAAAGTCTATTGTTTTGATGTTAAACACTACATCTTCTATTGTTTTATCTAATTTTACTTGATATTGATAGGATGCTTTTACATCTTTTTTATTTAATATATCTCTAAATTTTACTTTAAAGATATAATTATCATTTTCTTTATAAATACCGCCACAGGCTATAGCCTTTCCTTTTTTAGTAAATTCAGTACATTTTTTAGTAATAGGTTCTTCATATACTTCTTGTGGATTTATATACTCCGGTAATTCTAATGTATAAACTACCCCTTCTTCCATCTTGGCATACCCATTTTCATCATTTGTATCTGCTATTTCATATAGTATCTTATAAGTATCATTGATATTAGGTTGTTTTATAGGAACTTGTTCATCTGAAAAGGTGTAGTCTTTATCTACTTCTATTTTAGGATTTGTAGTTGCAACTACTTTGTGATTATTATCTATCATTGTAACGTACATGGTATTAACTACTTCTGATAATGGTTTTTCTTCATATGTATTATTATCAAAAAAAGCTAGTAAATCTATATTACTAGTTATTTTATGTATTGGACTAAACGAAAAAATACTAATAATACTTATTATTAGTAATAATAGTACTCCCCCTCGCTTAAATTCTTTCTTTTTCAACAATTTCATATAATCACCACAATCTTATTATCCGAATTAATTATATAACTTATTTCTTATTTTTTCAATCTTGATAATTTAATAAATATACCCCTCCAATAAATGGCTTATGATATGTATAAAAAATATAAAGAACCCATTTTAGAAGTTTATCAATATTTAACTTTTTCAACCAGCCTATTTTACAAATTTGCTTTCCATTTAGCATGTGTTCCTCCTATGGCTTTTTTGGTAATTTAGAATAATCATATTTAACCTGAACTGATTCTAATTCATCAAAAGCTTCTTTCACATCTTTTGCAATATCATCTTTTGTAGATTTCATATCACTACGTTTTGACATTTCAATTCTATTAGTAATTGTAAATAACTTGCTTCTAGCTGAAGAAGTAGTTTTTCTTTTCTTCTCATCTGATTTTAAATTGAATTTTTAATAATACTGTTAATAATAATAGAATTATAATTAATATTAATATTGATGTTATTGTTATTATTCTTCTTACTTGTATTATGGCTTTGAAAACAAGGTTGCCAGTATAATTCTCGTATCAGTAGATGTGCTATCAACAGCTTATATTAATTAAATATAATATCTAATTCTATCTAAACTCTGTTGACATATTATTACAAGTGTTAATTAAATTCTCCTTCAATAATCCAACAAAAAACCACCTCCGAAATTAATAAATTTCAGAAATGTGGTTTAATTGTGGTCTATTAGAATCATAATTCAATTCAAAACCCTTATAAAATAAAGTGAGACTAGTCTCACGACTAGCCTCTTCAGGGGAAAATTAATTAACCAGCCCGTAACAATACATCTAAATATAAAACCCTTATTTTATAACTATTTCAGTTTTTATAAGTTTTTTAAAGTTTATAAAAAGATCATGATTTTTTACAATTAGTATCTAGATTTGGTATCTAGAAAGTAAAAACTAGTTATATCTCAATAACTAGTTATTTTTTTTATTATCTAGATAACCAATTAGCTATATCAACTATTTGAATACCTTCATATTGATAATCATCATGTTTTGTTCTAGCAATTATCATTTTAGGATAGGCATCTTTTATTTTTAGTAAT
>Ga0256404_1012416_pt1 | contig 11085 bp, 9 predicted proteins | sample RumenRJG_01DNA_FD_185990 | JGI IMG/M metagenome (GOLD analysis project Ga0256404, IMG submission 185990) | Bovine rumen microbial communities from Lethbridge, Alberta, Canada - RJG_01 | ecosystem: Host-associated > Mammals > Digestive system > Stomach > Rumen | place: Canada: Alberta | collected...
TCGTATAGGCCCTGAAACCCTCTTAATCATACGGTTGTTTTCATTAAACCTTCCGACAAAATAATCCTGCTGTTCCTTGCTAACAAGGTCGAGTCGAGTATAGTTTGTAAGGCATTCCAGAAGCGCAAATACTCCTCGGTTTAAAGCCTTTGCACATGGATTGTTTTTGACGATTTCTACAACATCACTGCTTATGATATAAGCCTCCCCATTTGATGTTACATGGTCTTTAATCGGATCCATTTTTCTAATGTCTGTGACATCACAAATGATATATGCCTCTGCATTTTTCAGTATTGCAATGTCCTCATCATCTGTAAACTCTTCTATATCCAGGTTTCCGATGGTTGAATTTACAAAATTTATAGGGTCAAAAGTGATATTTACAACATATTTGCGTGTTTCCATGATGTTTTTAAGGGTTTGGGTACCGACAAATAACCTGCATCCAAGTTTGTCCTTGCCTTTGCATACAATTCCTATTGGCGCAGCATTTTTTACACCGTCCTTGCTCATGGTGGTGTAAATCCCTTCATATTTCTGTCCTTCTTCAATTCCGATATCTGTCAAATCAATAGCCATTTTATCATCCATATTAATCACATTTTCAATATTAATATCTATTCATAATCTAATTAAAAATTATCGTGAAAAATTCTTTGATTTATTGAACCTCCTCGTCGTGTAGACGACGAGGATTCGCAAACCAAAAAAAAATTATAGTTTTTTTGGAAAATTTTTACTGCACCGTAGTCCCTACGATTTCTAATCCTTTATTTAGGATATTTATAGCTGCATTCAAGTCACGATCATGATGTGTATGACAATGTGGGCAGTTCCAGTTTCTTATTCTTAGGTTTTTAAGTCCTTTGAGGTTTTTGTTGATTTTTTGGCATTTGCTGCATTTTTGGGTTGATGGGAAAACACGGGGAACTTTAATGAATTTTACATCTTCTTGTTGGCATTTTTTCTCTAATCTGTCCATAAAATCACGAGGCGCATTTAATTGTATGCTGTGACTTAGATATTTGTTGCTTTTCCATGCAATGATGTTTTCATTTTGAACGACTACAAAAGAACTGTTTTTAACAATGTAATTTGCCAACTTATTGTAATAGTCTTTTCTTTTGTTTAGGAATTTTTCCCAGGCTTTATTGTATAATCTTTGCGCTTCAAGGTATCTTATGGAACCCTTTTGATGGTGACTCATGGTTTTTTGATGTCGTATGATGTCGTCTGTTTCCTTTTCTAGGTCTAGATTGGGTATCTCTGTGCCATTGGAAAGTACAGCTAGTTTTGTGCATCCGATATCAATTCCCACTTGCATTAGCGGACCAATTATATTTTCCGGAACATGCATATATTCTATGTTAAAAACAACGTAGTATTTGCCGTGTTGTCTTTTAACTGTTACGTGTTTGATTTTCACGCTCGGGTCATTTTTGTCACTTCCTCGACGTAGTAGTTCTCGGTATTCTTTGCTTGTTTTGAATTTGACTAATCCTAATTTGGCTAATTTTATTTTATCATATCCATTTTTATCCGGTGTGATTCTTACATTATTGTTGTTGTTTATTATTCTGAATGTGGATTTTAAGGTTTTTTTCTTGGTTTTGTAAGTTGGATACGCGGATTTTAAATATGGATCATCGTATCTTTTAAACGCATTGATTAGGTCTTTTTGTGCTTGTTGTCTGCTGCTGGATTCTGCTTTTTCCAAAAAAGGATACTCACACCCCAACATATTTAAAATAACACTGCAAGAACTATCATTCACTTTTATTTTTATATCGTCACCGTAACCATATTGAATTAACATTTTTTTAAAGTTGTTTATGAATTCTAATTCCTCGTTGTAGATAAATCGTCTAATGCCGATGTTGGATTCAATTTTGTTGATGCTGGCTATTTTTTCTCCATTATCATTGCAATCCATTTTAGCAGGAAAAATTCTAACCTCAATATTCTTTTTAACCAAATTCACCATCCGAAAAATCCTCCAATATGTTTTTACAGAATATAAAAATCAACCATAATAAAATGGTCAATGCAAACACAATACAAATGATATAGTATAATTTCAGATGTAAGTTAAATATAAATACTAGGAAAGAGCATTTGAAAAGTAATCCTACTATTTTAAAACATGAAAAAAAAATAATAAATTATAATAAAACAAAAAATACACTAAAACAGAATTAAAAAGAAAAATATGAATTCTAAACCCCATAAAAACAATAAAATTTCAATAAAAAAACTACATCCAAAATAAGTACACACAACTGTGCAATTCATCCACGACCTAAAAGAGGTCATGGTATTCTTGCATTATTAAGATAAAAACCATTAGCAAAACAAACAGACAGATGGTTTTTTTATTAAAGTTAAAATTCATATATGATCTCCTATAATCGTTATGCAAATAACATGACCTTCATTTAAAGCGTCATTAAAGTTTAATATATTATTAGCATTTAATCGAATATTTAAACTAAATAATCAATCATTAAATATTTGTCTATGAATTTTTTGATAAAAAAAATCATAGTTCATACTGTATCGATTTATGTAATTTTAATAATTTAAATATAATACATAACCATGTTCATTAAAGTAAACTGTACCGTTCTTTTAGTTTCGCATATAAAAATAAAATTTTTTAAAAAAAGTTCAATTCAAGAAAATAATGATTATTTAAAAAAAAGAGAAGAAATATAGAAGAGCGATACTCTCCTATTTAATAGTTACTTTAATACTTTTAGTTGAAGCCTTATAGGTTTTATCTCCTGCAAATTTGATTTTTGCAGTGTATTTACCCTTTTTAGTAAGCTTGATGGTAAATTTAGCAACACCTTTCTTGTTGATTTTAGCAGTGTATTTCTTGCCCTTAATTGTTAAAGTTAATTTTTTACCAGCTTTTAGGTAAGTTTTACCGTTATATGGGTTTTTAACTGTTTTTAAAGTAACCTTAATTATTTTCTTCTTGGTTTTTGCTTTGAATTTTTTAGAGACTGCAGATATTGATGTTTTCTTTTTGGTAACTACTAGTTTAGATGCAGCGATAGGTGATGCTTTATATTTGCTGTCCCCTTGGAAGGATATTGCATAGCTGTAAGTATTAGCAGCTAAATAGCTTATACGTAAACCTGCTCTTCCTTGTTCATCAGTGACAACATTATAAATTCTACCGAATGATGCAATTTGAACTGACTTGTTAACCAATGGGTTACCATTAATATCTGTTAATTTTGCATAAAACATTCCGCCTCTTTCACCAGCATAATAATCATTAGCTACACGTGTAAATTTAGGTTCAACAGTGAATATTGTAGCTATAGGTTCTGCTTTATCTTTACCGCCAAAGATACTGCTCCAATCAAAATTAATGTCAATAATAGGATTGGAATTATCTTTTGCACCGGTGTTTCCACCTATGATGCTAGTCCAATTGATGTTATTTATTAATGAAGTAACATTCAAACCATCAATTAAAGAACTCGCATTAAAAGAACTTAAATCAGATAATAAAGAACTGAAATTACCTAATAAATCAGTTAAATTCAAACCACTGACTAAAGAACTCATATTAAAAGAACTTAAATCAGACAATAAAGAACTGAAATTACCTAATAAATCAGTGAAATTCAAACCACTGACTAAAGAACTCATATTAAAAGAACTTAAATCAGACAATAAAGAACTGAAATTACCTAATAAATCAGTGAAATTCAAACCATCAACTAAAGAACTCATATTAAATGAACTAATATTAAAAGAACTTAAATCAGATAATAAAGAACTGACATTACCTAATAAATCAGTGAAATTCAAACCACCGACAAAAGAGGTTAAATTAGTTAAATTCAAATCACCAATTAAAGAACTCATATTAAAAGAACTTAAATCTGGCAATAAAGAACTAAAATTACCTAATAAATTCAAACCATCAACAAAAGATGTCAAATAACTTGAATTAAACAAATCAGTTAAGTTCACACTATTTACTAATGAAGTGAGATTACCCTTGAAAATTTCAGTTAAATTTAAATTATACTGGGAAGTAAAGTTACTGAGATCGAAATAATCAGTCACATTATGACCTAATAACTTACCATTTTCATAGATTCCAGATAAATTAATTACTAATGGATTATCAGAATCACCAATAGATAAAAATGAACCTTTGGAAGTACTGTTTTCAGCTAAAAGATTGGTTAAATCAATTATTAATGTACTATTGCCTAGGTCATTTACACCTATATTTGGTAAATTAAGTACTAAAAATGAATTATCAGTGTTATTATCATCTAGAATACCAGATAAACCTAGAGCCAAATAGGAACTATCGTCAGTAGCATTTCCGCCGATGATGCCGGATAAACCAAGAATTAAATAAGCATTGCCTAAAATATTTTCCCCATCAGTGTTATTCAAATCAAAAGCAAAAAATGAACTGCCAGTAGTGTTTTTACCTAAAAATCCTGAAAAATCAAGAACTAATGGATAATTACTAGTGCCATTCTTACCATAAAGGGTTGTCCAGTCAAAACGGTTATTTGATGAACTATCTTTAATAGTTTCATTTTCTTCAACATTTGCAGCAATAGGTTCCTTTTCACTTTCAACAGATAAGATATCAGAGTTTCCAGTATCATTTTCAACAACAACTGTTTCAGGAACCTCTTCGATTGCCACACTATCCTCAATATTATCATCAACAGAAACTACTTCATCAAAATCAGCGGTTTCAATGACATCAGACACATTCTCCGATGCACTTACAGCACCAATTGCAAGCAATGAAATAATGACCATTGAGATAACTATTAAACTGCGATTAATTTTCATTTTTTTATTTTCCTCCATTATAATACACTGTAATATATTATAAACATTAATAGATTTATTATCCGATATATTTAAAATTAATTAAAAATTATCCAATAAAATGAGACATAGTATACAAATTTTTAAAAAAAAATAACTCCACCATATAAAAATGATGATAATTATGTGAATAAAAAAAATAATAAATTATTTAAAAAATGGAAAATAAGAATTTTTCCATTTAAAATCCGAATAAATCCTGTGCATCAAGCATGACGTCCACAATGTGAACGTTGAAAGGACATCTTGGTTCACAGTCCCCGCATGCAATGCATTCAGAAGCATTATATTTCAAGTTGTTGTAATGTTCCTGAACGCTGGCAGGCACTTCATCCTTGTTTTTGGCCAAGTCATACAGCTTATTGACCATTGCAATGTCAATTTCAGATGTACATGGTGCACAGTGCCCGCAGTATGTGCACTGTCCTTCAAATGAATGTTTAGGTGCATTCTTCAAGACACCGGCATAATCCTTTTCCGCTTCTGTTGCGTCGCAGTATTTCAAGGATTCCATCAACTCATTGACTGTTTTTACACCTACAAAAATACTTGAAACCCCTTTCTGTTCCAGACAGTAATGGATACATTGTATTGGACTTAATGCAACTCCAAACGGTGAAGTCTCATCAGAAAGCAAATTTCCACCTGCAAAACCTTTCATTACAGTTAGGGCAGTGCCGTTTTTCTCACACAATTCATAGATTTCTGCCCTTTGAGGATTCAATCCAAACATTTCCTCATCATATGCATCATCCTTTCTGTATTCCTCGATGTCAGGCATTGATCCGAACATGTCATATGCAGGATTTATTGAAAACATCAGAAGCTCGATTTCAGGGTTTTCAGCGGCCAATAGGCCAATATCAGGATTGTGTGTACTGAGACCTATATGAGCTATTGTTCCCTCATCTTTTAGTTTGCGCACGTATTCGATGAATGGACCGTTCATTATTTCATCATAGTCCTCAATCTGGTCGACATAGTGAATCATACCGAAATCAAGGGTGTCTATCTGGAACCTTTCCATAAAGTCCTCAAATGCAGGAATCACCTTATCCATTTCACGTGTCCTTACGTACTGGTTGTTCTGCCATGTTGATCCGATATGTCCCTGTATTACCCAGTTTTCACGATTTGGCTTAATGGCCTTGCCCAAATGTGAGCGTACGTCAGGTTCGCTCATCCAGCAGTCCACAAAGTTGATTCCATTAGCTTCACATGCACGGATTAATTCTTCAGTATCCTCATAAGGTCTTTCGACTAAAAATTCAGCACCAAAAGCAATTTCTGATACTTCAATACCAGTGTTACCTAACTTGCGATATTCCATAATACTATCTCCTCAGTAATATTTTGATATTTTAAATAAAAAAAAGTAATGGAAATTATTGGATTTGAATATCCATTTTTCCACTGTTTATAGCTACGATTGTACCACCATCAATTAATAAATCGATACCTGTAATGAATCCTGCTTTTTCGGATAATAAAAATTCACTTGCAAATACTATTTCATCAGAGGTTCCGACCCTTTTAGCACCGCATACGTCAATCATTGCCTGATATCCTTCACCATTAGCTTCAAACTCATCATATGCAAGAGGTGTTACGATTATTCCGGGACTGATTGTGTTGATTCTTGCCCCACGTTCCGCCCAGGAGTCTGCTGATGCGTATTGCACTCTCAATTGGTTTGCCCTTTTGGACACCACATATGCAACTCCTGAGTTGACAATGACATCCTCTTTTAAGCAGTCCAATTCTTTTAATTCATCGGTAGGTGTTACCCTAAGCAAGTGTTCATCATCCTTGGACAATGGGGAAGGCATATATCCTGTCATTGAGGAAATGATTAAACCTGCTCCTCCTCTTGCCATCACTTTTCCGAATTCATCAACTGCATATGATGTTCCAATCAAGTCCAAATCGATGATGTGTTGTGGATTTGCCTGGTTTGGTGATGCTCCTGCAGTATCGATGAAATACATTACTGGACCCATTGATGCCGCCTTTTCAGCCAATGCCCTGATTGAATCCAAATCCATTGCATTTGTAACTTGTGTTTCCACATCATATCCTGAATAGGTCAACTGCTCTTTAAGTGAAACCAGTTTCTCCTCATTGATGTCAGCCAAAAGGATTTTCTTTCCTGCTGAAAATCTTTTGATGATTGCCAGTCCCATGTCTCCTGCACCTAAAAGTACAACTACTTCCTTGTTATCATTTAAGTCAAAATTAATTTTTATGCCCCATATTGTGAGATTGATTCTACAAATTCCGGTGTGTCTATATATGCTATTGGCTCACCGGTTTCGAGTTCTCCTATTTTTTCCATATCCCCATCGCTTAGCTCAAAGTCAAATACATTGAAGTTCTCTTCCATCCTTTCCTTTTTGGATGATTTCGGAAATACTATGATTCCCCTTTGGATAATCCATCTTAAAATCACCTGTGCAACGGACTTTCTGTATTTTTCACCTATTTCAGACAATACCGGATTTGAAAATATTCCATTGCGTCCTTCAGCTAGAGGACCCCATGACTCGACTTTTGCTCCGTATTTTGCATGGAACTCCTCTGTTCCTTGCTGTTGGTAGAATGGATTTACCTCAATCTGGTTTACCATTGGTCTGACCTTGCTGTGAAGAGCGAGGTTTACAAAGCGGGATTCAGTGAAGTTGCAAACTCCGATGGCTTTCACTTTTCCCTCTTCGTACAGTTCCTCAAGTGCCCTCCATGTTCCGAAGACATCGCCTATGTTTTGATGGATCAAATAGAGGTCTATGTAGTCGGTCTGCAATTTTTCAAGTGACACTTCACATGCCTTTTTGGTTTCTTCATATCCATGGTCTGAGTGCCATACTTTGGTGGTTATGAAGAATTCCTCACGGTCAATGCCACTTTCAGCTATTGCCTCGCCGACTCCTTCCTCATTGTAGTATGCCTGTGCTGTATCGAAGTGTCTGTATCCTGCTTCAATTGCCTTCAATACTATGTCCTTTGTTTGTTGAGGAGGTACCTGAAATACTCCAAATCCCAGTTGAGGTACTTCCACACCGTTTTCAAGTATTACATATTCCATGATTTTCACCTAAAATTTTATATACTAATAAATTGTAAATTAGTAAATATAAATCTTTCCTAATGAAAGAGTTATTTTATGAAAGTGTTAGGGGATATCATATGAAACATGAAAAACTGATAATTTACATCATGATGTTGGGTACTTTTGGAGTGTTGAGTACCGAAATGGGAGTGGTTGGAATACTGCCCCAAATAGCACAATACTTTAACGTTGACATTACACAGGCAGGACTGTTCGTAAGCCTTTTTGCACTTACAATAGCAATCTGCGGCATATTCATGCCTCTTGTATTTTCAAAGTTTGACCGCAAAAAAAGCTTCATTTTAGTGCTCGCCGTTTTTACAATATTCTCCACAATAGGAGCATTCGTAACTGACTTCAACATTGCATTGATTTGCAGAGTCATCCCTGCAATATTCCACCCAATCTACTGCGGACTTGCATTGACCGTGGCAGCCGAAATAGTCGAGCCTGAAAATGCACAGGATGCAGTCAGTAAAGTCATCATGGGAGTGTCAGCCGGAATGATTATCGGTGTTCCCATCACAACATTCGTAGCGACAAACCTGGGATATCAGTTTGCAATGCTCTGGTTCAGCCTGGTTACCTTCATCGCATTGGTGGCAACAATAATATTCTTCCCAAGCCTTCCCGGAAAGGAACAGTCATACGGGGACCAAGTAAAGGTAGCAACAACAGGAGTATTCCTAATATCCGTTTTGGGAGTTATATTCCTGAATGGAGGAATGTACACCGCATACTCATACATATCAGAGTTTCTAAACACATTGACAAATATTTTCGGAACAGAATTAAGCATAGTGCTATTCATTTATGGAGTTGCATCAATTCTTGGAAACTGGCTTGGGGCAAAACTGTTGAACAGCAACTCAAAAAGGACAGTTTTAATTTTTCCAATTGCATTTTCAATATTGATGATTGGAATGTTCATGTTCAGTGGAGTGAAAATACCTGTAATCATCTTAATGTTTGCATGGGGAATTCTTGCAGGCATAGGTAATGACATATCACAATACTGGATGGTGTCAGCTGCACCTAAGGCTCCTGAATTTGCAAACGGGATATTCCTAAGCATGGGAAATGTGGGAGTCACACTGGGCACAACCATAGCGGGAGCAGTGGTTGCTGGAATGGGCGTTCAGTATGTGATGATTGCGGCGGTTGTTGTTATGGTAATTGATTTAATACTCTTATTTACCAGAACATCCAAATATCATATTGAGGGTTAGTATGACATTGCCAAGCCAATTTACACAAGAGAATTCTCAAAACATTTTCATTTACCATTACGTTGAGGAAATGATAGCGAATTACGGAAAATACATTAAAGAAGTTTTTGACGAAACTGATATAACACGTGCGGAGCTTCCATTTTTAATCAGAATCCGCTTCAGTGAAAAGACAACACAAAAGGAACTGGTTGAACTGTTTAAAGTCAGTGAAGGTTATACTGCAAAACTTTTAAGAAAATTTGAAGACAAAGGATACATCACAAGATATGAAGACCCGACAAACAGGCGCAAAAAAATTGTTGAGCTCACAGATGCTGGAATTGAAAAAACAGATGAACTGATTGAATTAATAGACAACTGGGAGTTGAAAGTTACATCCGAAATGTCCGATGAGGAAATTAATCTCCTGAAAAGTTTATTATTTAAGGTAGTTAGTTCATAATAACATATGATGTACACCAAGGAATTCATTTTAGATGAAGTTAACGATATAAGAGAAGAAATCGGCCATGACAAGGTAAATATTTTCATAGAAGAACTGTATTTCAATGAAAAGACCAATGAGTTGTGGATCATTACAGAAGACAGGCCCGACAAATCAGCAATCATCGGAAAAGGAGGATGGGTTGTTGGAAAGCTCAGGGAAAAGTTAGGTCTTGAAAGCATACATGTCGAGTCATACGGTGACTTTCTAAACAAAAACTATAAGCTGAAACTGTCAAAAAAGACCATCAAAAATTTGGATTTGGATTTGGTTGGTCTTGAGAACCTGGAAAAGACAATTGAAAATAAGCTGGACAACATTTACAGCTTTAACTTCGATCATTACTTCAGTGAAAATGAATTCAAAGAATCAGAAAATACCGAAGCTGTTGTGGCACTTTCAGGAGGTGTTGACAGCAGTTTTTCACTTATTTTAGCTAAAAAGTTAGGATTCAACCCAATTGCAGTAACAGTTGATCCGGGAACTATAATTTTACCAAATCAATTCAAGAAAAACATCAGGATTTTAACTGAATCATTAGACATCCATCACGAATACATTGAATCTGACTATTCCAACATCATCAAGGAATCATTTACTGGAAACGTTCATCCCTGCGGAAGATGTTCCAAGAACACCGGTGAGCTGGTGAAGAAATATGCAAAAGATAACGAAATTCCAATAATTATCTTTGGTGATATGCTTGCAACTGGTAGTCAATGCATAAATCTGCAGGAGGATTCATTATATCGATTGAACCTTCCAGCAAGTTTAAGTGTCGGCAAGCAAGAGATAAAATCCTTAATCAAAAACTATAATTTAAACACATTCAAAGGGTTTGGATGTCCTCTCCTATATGAGGTTCACAGGAAATTCCCATACATGAAGAAATTTTCAATACAAAGAATACTTAGGGAAACCCGTTCAGGCGCACTTGAGCCCGGTGAAGCACTGGATTTAATCTGGAGCTTTTATAAGATTGAATGACGTAACATAAAAGTTACATTAAACTTATTAACCTGTTTCATTAATTAGATAATATGATGCACAAAATTTGTCCTCGCTGCGGGTCAAGAAAAGTGAAGTGGATCATTCCTCAAAACTGGTCTCAGTGGATATGCTACGATTGCGATTATACAGGACCCATCATTGAGGGAAACCAAGAACTAGCAGATGAAATTCATGAAAGTTATTTAGAGTCTTTAAAAGAAGATGATGAATAATAATTAATGGCAAGGTAATGATGACAATAATAGAAGCTGAGCTTTACTTATTGAATTCATTGAGGAACATTAATAAGTTTTCTATTATGTCACATTACTGCCATCACCAATATAATACCATATTGGCAATACTAATTTTATTCGTAACACTAT
>Ga0256404_1012417_pt1 | contig 11085 bp, 9 predicted proteins | sample RumenRJG_01DNA_FD_185990 | JGI IMG/M metagenome (GOLD analysis project Ga0256404, IMG submission 185990) | Bovine rumen microbial communities from Lethbridge, Alberta, Canada - RJG_01 | ecosystem: Host-associated > Mammals > Digestive system > Stomach > Rumen | place: Canada: Alberta | collected...
ACCTTCCAGATTGACACCGAGGCCGTGCGTTCCGCCGTCACGCCGCGCACCAAGGCCGTCGTGATCAACTCGCCCAACAACCCCGTGGGCTCGGTCTACTCGGCGCAGAACCTCGCCGCGCTGGCAAACGTCCTGCACGAGCGCGAGGACGCCCTTGGTACGGCCATCTACCTCGTGGCCGACGAGCCCTACCGCGAGATCTCCTACGGTGCGGAGGTGCCCTGGGTCCCGGCGATTTACGACCGCACGTTGGTGTGCTACTCGTACTCAAAGAGCCTCTCGCTTCCCGGCGAGCGCATTGGCTGGGTGCTGGTGCCGCCCACCAACCCCGACCACGACCGTCTGGTCTACGCCATTGCCGGCGCCGGCCGCTCGCTGGGCTTTGTCTGTGCACCCGCGCTCTTCCAGCGCGTGGTTGCGGACTGCTGCGACGTGCCCTCGGACGTTGAGGCCTACGCGCGCAACCGCGAGGCGCTCACTCGCGGCCTCTCCGAGCTTGGCTACCACTACATCGAGCCGCAGGGTGCCTTCTACCTGTGGGTCAAGGCGCTGGAGCCCGACGCCAACGCGTTCTTCGAGCGCGCGAAGGCCCTCGAGCTGCTGCCCGTCCCGTCCGACAGCTTTGGCTGCACGGGCTGGGTGCGCATTGGCTACTGCGTGAGCTACGAGACCATCGTGAACTCGATGCCCGCGTGGAAGAAGCTGGCCGAGAGCTACAAGTAAACGTCGTGGCGGGCGCGCTCCCACGTAGGGTGCGCGCCCGCTCGGTAAAATCTGCCGGGAGGGAAAAAGCATGGCGTCTCGCACGTCTGGAAACACCTGCGGAGACTGCGTCTTCTTTGGGGAGCGCACGGGCATCGTGCGCACGCGCAACGTGTGTGAGCGCCCTGGCGAGAAGATGCGCGCGGTCGAGAAAGATAGCGTCGCCTGCGATGCCTACCAAGCCTCGCCCCGAACGTCGTTTGGCCTTGGCCGCCCGAACGCTGCCGCGCCGTCGCCGGCAACCGCGCCGGCCGCCGCTCCCGCGCCGCAGCGCCCCACCTCCGGCAGGCAGATCCTCTGTGACACGCACTGCCACACACTCTTCTCGCGCCACGCGTACTCGACGCTCGAGGAGGACGTGCGCGCCGCGGCCGCCCAGGGCATGGAGCTTCTCGGCGTCACGGACCATTACTCAAGCATGCTGTACGCCCAGCAGACCGTCCAGGACTGGCAGTACTTTCTCAACCTGTGGGCGTGGCCGCGCAGGTGGCATGGGGTGCGTCTGCTCCGCGGATGCGAGGCGGACATCGTCGACCTCGACGGCAACATCTTTGGGCATGACATCTTCTTCGAGAAGGGTATCAACGGCAGCGCGTACCGCCGTCCGCACAACCTTCAGAAGATGGCCTTTGAGCAGTGCGACTATGTGATTGCGAGCGTCCACAACAAGGACTTCACTGAGGGTGCCTCGCGCGAGCAGATCACGCAGATGTACCTGCGCGTTCTCGAGGATCCCAAGGTCCTTATCCTGGGGCACATTGGCCGCACCGGCCTCGACTTTGATATGGACACGGTGCTTGGCGCCGTGAAGGAGCACGGCAAGCTCATCGAGGTCAACGAGTCGAGCCTCATTGCGCAGAAGCGCGCGGGCTCCTACAAGCGCTGCCGCCAGATTGTAGAGCGCTGCGCAGAGCTGGGCGTGAGCGTCTCGTTTGGCTCGGATGCGCACGTTTCGTCGCTTGTGGGCCACCACGAGGCAGCAGATGCCCTGCTCGACGAGGTGCATTTCCCACAGGAGCTTGTGGCATGCCGTGACGCGGCCACCTTTGCCGGCGTTGTCGAGTCTGTGATTGGTCCTATGGCTGAGTAGGAAAGACCTTCTCGGCAGTGCATACGCTCTCTAAACGGGGTAAAGTTAGCCTAAACAGACTGAATGCCCCAACCGGCCGCATGGCGCCTACGCCTGGCGGCCCTCGCAAGGAGAGACATGACACTCGACACGCTCGAGATTGGCAAGGATGCCATCGTCAGCTCGGTGGACTGCGAAGAGAAGTCCCTGCGCCAGCACATCTTTGATATGGGCCTCACGCCAGGCACCGAGGTCACCATGGTCAAGTACGCCCCCATGGGGGACCCGCTTGAGATTCGTCTGCGCGGCTACGAGCTCACCATCCGCGCGGCGGACGCGGCCCAGATCTCGCTCGAGAACGTCCATGACGCGCACGAGAAGGTCCGCCTGCAGGTGGCGTCAGGCGTGACGAGTCACCCGGCCATCGGCGAGAGCAAGCTGCGCCCCCGCGCGGCAGGAGGGGTGGTGCCCGCAGGCAAGCCCCTCTCGTTTGCGCTGGCAGGCAACCAGAACTGCGGCAAGACCACGCTCTTCAACCAGCTCACGGGCTCCAACCAGCACGTGGGCAACTTCCCCGGCGTCACCGTGGACCGCAAGGACGGCCAGATGCGCAGCCATCCGGAGGCCACGGTCACGGACCTGCCGGGCATCTACTCGCTTTCGCCCTATACGGGCGAGGAGGTCGTGAGCCGCCAGTTCATCATCGACTCCAAGCCCGATGCGATCATCGACATTGTTGACGCCACCAACATCGAGCGCAACCTCTACCTCACCACGCAGCTCATGGAGCTGGACGTTCCCATGGTCATCGCCCTCAACATGATGGACGAGGTCACCGAGAACGGCGGCTCCGTGGACGTGAACGCCCTGGAGTCCTTCCTGGGCGTGCCGGTTGTGCCCATCTCAGCCGCCAAGGACGAGGGCGTGGACGAGCTGGTAGAGCATGCCATTCACGTGGCCCGCTACCGCGAGCGCCCGGGTCGCATCGACTTCTGCCGGCCGGATGGCCCCGACGGCGGAGCCGTGCACCGCTGCATACACGGCATTGGAGAGCTTGTCTCCGACCACGCAGCGCGCGCGGGCCTGCCCGACCGCTACGCGGCGACCAAGCTCATCGAGGGGGACGAGCTGGTAATAAAGGCGCTTGGCCTCGAGAAGAACGAGCTGGACGCCGTGGAGCACATCATCTCCCAGATGGAGGAGGAGTCCGGCTCCGATCGCCTTGCGGCTCTCGCCGACATGCGCTTCTCGTTCATCGAGGCCATCTGTGCCCGCTGCGTCAAGAAGCCGCAGGAGAGCCGCGAGCACGAGCGCTCCGCGCGCATCGACCGCGTGCTCACGGGGCGCTTCACGGCCATCCCGTGCTTCATTGGCATCATGATCGTGGTGTTCTGGCTCACGTTTGACCTCATTGGCGGCAACCTCTCAGACCTTATGGCCACAGGCGTGAGCGCCGCATCCGACGCCATCGACTCCGCGCTCACCGCCGCCGACGTGAACCCTGTGATCCACTCGCTGGTCATCGACGGCGTGATAACCGGCGTGGGCACGGTCATCTCGTTTCTGCCCATCATCGTGACGCTCTTCATCCTGCTGTCGATCCTCGAGGACTCCGGCTACATGGCGCGCGTTGCCTTTGTGATGGACAAGCTGCTGAGAAAGATCGGCCTTTCCGGCCGCAGCTTTGTCCCCATGCTGGTGGGATTTGGCTGCTCGGTGCCAGCAATCATGGCAACGCGCACGCTGCCCTCGGAGCACGACCGCAAGATGACCATCATGCTCACGCCGTTCATGAGCTGCTCGGCAAAGCTGCCGGTCTACACCCTGCTGTGCGCCGCGTTCTTCTCCAAGGGCGCGCCTCTCGTGATGGTCTCGCTCTACGCGATTGGCATGCTCGTGGGCGTGCTGGTGGCGCTGGTCCTCAAGCACACGGCGTTCAAGGGCGAGCCGGTGCCGTTTGTGATGGAGCTCCCGAACTACCGCATGCCCAGCGCCGCAACCACGCTGCGCCTGGCCTGGGACAAGGCGAAGGACTTCCTCACCAGGGCGTTCACGATCATCTTCCTGGCGAGTGTGGTCATCTGGTTCCTGCAGACCTTTGATGTGCGTCTCAACATGGTGGCCGACCAGTCGCAAAGCCTGCTGGCCATCATGGGCTCGGCCATCTCGCCCATCTTTGCCCCGCTTGGGTTTGGTGACTGGCGCGCCTCCACGGCCCTGGTGACTGGCTTTGCCGCCAAGGAGTCCGTTGTGGCCACGCTCACCGTGCTTGTGGGCGATACGCCGGCCGCCCTGGCCACGCTCTTCACCCCGTTCACGGCCTTCGTGTTCCTGGTGTTTGTGCTGCTCTACACGCCGTGTGTGGCGGCTATTACCGCGGTGCGCAATGAGCTCAATGGCCGCTACGCGCTGTACGTGGTGCTGCTCCAGTGCGGTGTGGCGTGGGTGGTCGCGTTCATCGTGCATGCCATCGGGCTGCTGCTGGGACTCGCGTAAGGGCTGAGCCCGGCGTAGAGGCTGGGCCCGGTGGCGGGCCATCCGGCTCGCCGTCGCTCTGTTCGTCTCTGCGCAGCGCTCGGTTCGTCTACGCCTGCGTCGACGGGCTAAAATCCGCCACATAACTGTGACATCCACAGGAAAAACGTCTGAAGTTAGCCCGGTAGCACTCGCAGGCTGGTGCGACAACGTACCCAGCGCCGGTGCCGCCCCTACAGCTCCAGTTCCAGCTCGATGGGGCAGTGGTCGGAGCCGTACACGTTGTCGAGGATGGCCGTGCCGGTCACCTTGGGCATGAGCTGCGGAGAAACCAGGAAGTAGTCGATGCGCCAGCCAATGCCCCGCTCGCGGGCGCGCATGCGATAGCTCCACCAGCTGTACGCGCCGGCCAGGTCGGGGTGGCGCTCGCGGAACGTGTCCACAAGCCCGCTCTCAAGCAGCTTGGTGAAGCTCTCGCGTTCGGCGTCCGAGAAACCCGCGCTCTCGTGGTTGTCGTCCGGGCGGGCAAGGTCGATCTCCTCGTGCGCCACGTTGAAGTCGCCGCAGGTCACAACCGGCTTGTCGCGCGCAAGCTCGGCCAGGAAGTCGCGGTAGCGCGCGTCCCACTCCATGCGCTCGTCCAGGCGTGCAAGGCCGTTCTTTGAGTTGGGCGTGTACACATCGACAAACCACAGCTTGGGGAACTCGAGCGCGCACACGCGGCCCTCGTTGTCCGCCACGGGCGAGCCGATCGTGCGCACCACCTGCAGCGGCTCCTCTCGCGTGAAGACGGCTGTGCCCGAGTAGCCCTTGCGCTCGGCATAGCTCCAGTACTGGTGATAGCCGGGGAGGTCGAGCTCGACCTGGCCCTCCTGGAGCTTGGTCTCCTGCACGGCAAAGATGTCTGCGCCCAGTGTGTCGAAGATCTGGGTGAAGCTGGGCTCCTTCTTGAGCACGGCGCGCAGGCCGTTGACGTTCCATGAAACAAAGCGCAGGCTGCGGGTGGTGTCTGCCATAATGGGTCCTCTTTTGCGATACGTGCGGCGCATGACCGCGCGGGTTTATCTGGTAGCGTAAATGCTTCTCAGAGCGTAGCACATATGGCGTGAGGCCACTGCAGCGGCGCACCATGTTATGCTGACCATCAAGCGCGAGCAGGGAGGTTCCGCATGTCAAACAACGCAACACCTGAGAAGACAAACGCTCGCTTGGACGAGTCACTGAGAGGTGTGGACGTAAACATTGGCGAGAACCCCCTCGACCAGGGGCGGAGCCTCTTCTCGGCTGCCTGCGCTCAGCTGGGGCTGGACGCTAGCGCTGCCGAGATGGGCGCCGTCACGCCAGGCTCGGACGCGGAACTGCTTGAGAAGGAACTACTTGCCCTGGTTGGCGCGGAGGGCGCCTAGCGCCGCCCATCTCGCCCCGCTACCCTCGGAGCCACTCCATCATGCGCGGGAAGTCCCTCTCGGCCTGCTCGTGCCCCATGGCGTAGGACTCCTCGAGCTTGGGCTTGTCGATGGTGGTGGAGCGCACGGGCATCACGTCCGGCCTGAAGACCCATGCACGCCCCTCGCGCTCGAGGCGCTCCAGGTGGTCCATCGCGTCGTTGTAGCGCTGCCAGCGCGTGGCGAGCGCTGCCTCAACGGCCTCGTTGCCGTGCGAGATTACGTGGTAGACCCTCAGCTCGCGGTTTGTGGGCGCCACCTTGCGGTAGCCTGCCGGCCGCGTGCACACCATGACCAGGCGCTCAAATCCCGCGTCCTCGGCCATGTGCGTGGGGAGCCCTGCGCCCTCGCCCAGGCCGCCGTCGTACATCACGTGGCCGTCCACCTCGATGGGCTTCATGACGCCGGGAAGCGTCGAGCTGGCGCGCACGTGCTCCATCATGGGGATGGCCGCGCCCATGACGGACTTGTCCCACACCACGGATTTGCCCGTGTCCGCCTCGAAGCTCTGGATGGCGAGCCGCGCGGGGTTGGCCGCGAAAGTCTCAAAGTCAAAGGGCATGTAGCCCTCGAGCGCCGCACCCACGTAGTCGTAGTCTGCGTTGAAGTAGCCGTGCCCCATGAGCATCGAGCGCACGCCGCCCGCCTTGGGGCGCTGGTCCGCCAGGGCGATAAAGGCATCGCGCACGCGCGTCTGGTCGCGGCTCAGGTAGTCGACCGTGTGGCTGGCGCCCGCCGAGATCCCGCAGACAAAATCAAAGTACACGCCATTCTCGAGCAGGACGTTGGCAAATCCCGCGGTGTAGCTGGCGCGGTAGCCGCCTCCCTCGAAGCACAGCGCGCAATCAAAGACGTTGCTCTCAAGCTCCATCAGGGCCTCCCGTAAGACGTTTTATCGTCTGGATTATAGGGGAGGCCAAAGGCAGTCGGGCGAGAAGCCCGTAGCCACGGGCGAGAAGACCCTCGCTGCCTGTTGGGACCCCCAGCGCTACTCCCTACTCGCCAAACAGGAACTCGCGCCAGCGCGGCAGTTCGGCGATGCCCTGCTCGTGCCCAAGCAGGTAGGCGTGCTCGAGCTCCTTAACGTCGCGGGTGGTGCGCGAGACGGGCATCTCGCGCGGCCTCACCACCAGCGCGCGGCCGGACTTCTCCAGCTCCTCCAGGTGCGCAAGCTCCTCGTTGTAGCGCTCGGGCCGCGTGAGCATGGCATTTCTCGCGTAGGGGTGGTCCTTCATCATGTGGATGACGCCACGGCGCTTGACGGCCGAGAGCTCGTACTTGCGGTACCCCGCAGGGCGAGAGGTGATGACAAAGAGCTTCTCGAAGCCGTCGTCCTCGGCGATGTGGTTGGGAAGGCCTGCCCCAGCACCCAATGACCCGTCGAGCATGATTTGGCCGTCTACCTCGATTGGCTTCATGATGCCCGGCATGGTGGAGCTTGCCCGCACGCACGCCATGAGGTCCTCGAGCGTCTGCATGTGGTCGCGCCCCCACACAACGGTGCGCCCGGTGTCGCGCTGGAACGCCTGGATGCGCACGCGCGCTGGGTTGGCCTGGAACGTCTGCCAGTCAAACGGCATCGAGCCATCCTCGATGCAGCCCAGGTAGTCATAGTCTGCGTTGAAGAAGCCGTGCCGGTTGAGGAACGACTTCATGCCTCCCATCTGGGGGTTTGCCGCAAAGTCCACGAACGAGCGCTTGGTGCGCACCATGTCGCGCGAGACGTAGTTGGTGGCGACGGTCGAGCCGGCCGAGATGCCGCAGACGTAGTCAAAGTAGATGCCCTGCTCGAGCAGAACGTTCACCAGACCAGAAACATAGCTCGCGCGCATGGCGCCACCCTCGATCACCAGAGCGCAGTCGTGCACGTTGTTCTCGAGTGGTGCGAGAGGGGCCGCAGGTTCCGGCGTCGTCTCCTTAACCTCTGCAGTGGCGCTTTCGGGCTGGGTGGCCTGGGGCTTCTCGGCCGTGCGCTCGGCAGTGTCATCCTCGCGTTGTGGCTGGTCGGTCATGGAAACCACTCCTCTCGGTGCTAGCATCGGAACTGTTCTTCTACCCATTCGTCGAGGGAGTAGCCCATGTCTGGTGCGAAGGTGGTCTCGGATGCGCGCGAGGCAGCCCGAGAGCTGGCCCAGAGGGTCGGACGAGCAAAGCGCGTGGTGTTCTTTGGCGGCGCGGGGGTCTCAACCGCGAGCGGCATCCCCGACTTTCGGAGTGAGGACGGCCTGTACCACCAGAAGTTCAAGTATCCGCCCGAGGAGATGCTGAGCCACGAGTTCTACCTCACGCACACCGAGGAGTTCTTCGACTTCTACCGCACGCGGATGATCGCCCTGGGGGCAAAGCCCAACCAGGCGCACTACAAGCTGGCCGAGCTGGAGCGCGAGGGCAAGCTCACCGCCGTAGTCACCCAGAACATCGATGGCCTGCACCAGGCAGCGGGCTCCAAGCGCGTCTTTGAGCTTCACGGCTCGGTGCACCGCAACGTGTGCCAGCGCTGCGGGCACGTGTACTCGGCCGAGTGGATCATGGGCACCACAGGTGTGCCGCATTGCGAGGAGTGCGGCGGCCGCATCAAGCCCGACGTGGTGCTCTATGGTGAGTCGCTGGACGAGAAGACCCTGATAGGCGCAGCCGAAGCCATCCAGTCCTGCGACATGCTCATTGTGGGCGGGACCTCGCTCGTGGTGTATCCCGCGGCTGGCCTTGTGCAGTACTTCCAGGGCGATGACCTCGTGATTGTGAACAAACAGCCCACGCCGCAGGACGGTGCCGCAAACCTGGTGTGCGCCTGCGACATTGCAAAGGCGTTCGACTTCTAGGATGCTCGGCGCGCTCCGGGGGCCCGCCGGGCCTTGACGCCCGGCCGAGCCCGGCGCGGGCGCCGCCGCTGGTGGGGTTATTTCCCTCTCGGCCTGGCCGTCCGCAAGGGGTCAAAGCCACACGCTACAATATCCTGAATGCGGGGCGGCGCGTGCCGCCCCCGTCGCGCACTCGCGCGGCGCCGTCAACGGGAGGTCGATGTCTGTGCTCCGAGAGAACTATGCAACCTGGCTCGTCGGCTCGCACGAGCTCTCGCTCGCGCGCCCGCGTATCATGGGCATTCTCGACGTGACCCCAGAGGCCTTCCCGGACGGCAAGGGTGGCGTCGACACCAAAGCCGCCGCCGAGCGTGGCCTCGAGATGCTCGACGAGGGCGCGGACATTATCGACGTGGGAGCTGCGCCCGTGGTCCCCGGCCAGGAGCCACTTGCCTCCAACGAGGAGGCCGAGCGCGTGGTGCCCGTGATTCGCGCGCTGGTCGCCGAGGGTGCGATTGTCTCGGTGAACACAACCCATCCGGACGTCGCCAAGATGTGCGTGCGCCTTGGGGCCTCAATCGTGAATGACGCCACTGGCTTCACCAATCCGGACATGGTGCAGGTTGCTGCCGAGACCGACTGCGGCTGCGTTGTCATGCACTGGGAGCATGCGGGGCTTGGCTCGCACACGCCGCGCCGCGAGGTTCTTCTCGACGACTCGCGCCCCACGCGTTCGGCCGCGCCTCGCCCCATGGCTTCGCAGCACCGCTTCACACTGCCGGACGAGGCCCCCATCATGCGCCAGGTGATGGGCTTTCTCGGCGACCAGGCGCGCACCCTCATGCGCGCGGGTGTCGCACACGACCGTATCTGCCTTGACCCGGGCGCGGGCTTCGACAAGTTTGCCGATGAGGACGTGGTCATCCAGCGCGCCACGCGCTCCATGGCGTCGATGGGCTACCCGCTGCTTGCGGCGGTCTCGCGCAGGCGCTTCGTGGGTGCCATTGCTGGTGCCGCGCAGCCGGGCCAGATGGACCCCGCCACGTACGGCATCTGCATCTCCTCCATTCAGAACGGCGCACGCATCCTGCGCGTTCACGACGTTGCCGGCACGGCGCAGGCCGTGAACGCGTTCTGGGCCGTCTCGCACAAGGATTCCCGCCAGGGCTTTGTGGCGCTTGGGTCCAACGTGGGCGACCGTCTCGCCAACATCACCCGTGCGGTCCAGATGATCGATGACATCCCGCTTACCTGTGTGGTCTCGGTGAGCCACGCGTACGAGACGGAGCCTGCCTACGGCATAAAGACGCCGGTTGCGGACGCCGTAGCCGAGATTCGCACCGAGCTGCACCCCCTGGTGCTCATGGGGCAGCTGCTTGCCGTGGAGGACGCCCTGGGCCGCGAGCGCAACCCGGAGGAGGCTGGCCACGGCCCGCGCACCATCGACTGCGACCTGGTGTGGGTCGAGGGCGAGACCCATGCGGGCAGGCGCCTCACGCTGCCGCACCCGGGCCTTGGCGAGCGCGACTTTGTGCTGGTGCCCATGGAGGACCTCATGCACGACCCTGTGCGCTTCCTGCGCCATTCCGGCGTGAACGTGGTTGACCCGGACGATCGCGTTGGCCACGTGACTGATGACCTTGGGGAGATCGTATGGGAGTAGCTGCCGAGCAGGCCTTGGAGCGTGCGCGCGAGGGCGCGCCGCACGGCGAGCTCTTCTCGCATCGCGAGGAGGGGGAGCTTGAGCTTGCCTGCGTGCTGCGGCCGCAGGTTGGTATGGGGAGCCTCTCTGGCGTGCCCTACGTTGCGGCGCTTGGCGCCTGCGAGGGGCTTGAGCAGCTGGGCATTGCCGGCGTGGGCATTGGCTGGCCGGCGGACGTGGTACGCGAGGACGGTGCAGGCCTGGTTGCGCGCGTGCGGACCAGCGCCGGGTACGCCGAGGGCATGTTCGTGGTGTGCTCGCTCTCGTTCGACGTCGCGGGCGGCGCGCACGCGGATGCGCTGCCGACAGACGAGCAGGTCGCAGACACCGTGTGCAGCGCCATTCTCGCCCGTGTGGACGCGTGGGCCGCTGCCGTGGGTGCCGGCCGTGCCGTTGCGGGTCCGCTTGCGCCGGTGCTCTCGGACTACTTCGACCGCGTGGCGCTTATGGGCAAGCCTGTCGAGCTGGTGTATCCCAACGGCCGCGTGGCCATGCGGGGCACCCTTGCGGGTGTCGACGTGTGGGGGCGTGCCACGGTGAGAAACGAGCTTGGCGGCGAGGTCGAGGTCTCTCCCGAGCAGGCGTCAATGCGCGCGGCGCAGTAGAGACGCGCATCTCGACCTGGCGCGGGTTGCCTACGGCACTAGCGCTGCTGGTGCAGCCAGATCTCGCGGATGCCTCGCAGCGTGAGGTCGGGGTCGACGGCCGAGAAGAGATTGGTCGCCGCACTCACGGTGCGCGCAAGCCCTCCGGTTCCCACCACGGGAGCGTCTGGTATGTCCAGCTCGCGCTTGATGCGGGCTACCAGGCCTTCTGCCTGCGCGGCCGCGC
>Ga0256404_1012418_pt1 | contig 11083 bp, 10 predicted proteins | sample RumenRJG_01DNA_FD_185990 | JGI IMG/M metagenome (GOLD analysis project Ga0256404, IMG submission 185990) | Bovine rumen microbial communities from Lethbridge, Alberta, Canada - RJG_01 | ecosystem: Host-associated > Mammals > Digestive system > Stomach > Rumen | place: Canada: Alberta | collected...
CCTGCCGCAAGAAGAAACGCTCCCATACTTGCAGCCATCCCTACACATGTTGTAGAAACATCGCACTTAAGTTTTTTGATGGTGTCATAGATTCCAAGACCTGCTGACACTGAGCCGCCCGGGCTATTAATGTAAATTGAAATCGGCTCATCAGGATTAACCGACTCAAGATAAAGAAGCTGCGCAATTACGGAACACGCAAGGTCATCAGTTATCTCGTTGAATATCAGAATAATCCTGTCCTTCAAAAGTCTTGAGAACAAATCATAATGCTTTTCTGTCATTCCTTCTTTTTCAAAAAAACTTGGCACTGTTATCATCCTTTACACATCCTTTCTATATCTCGTTTACGTTCCAAATCGCATGTACAACGAATTTTTTGTAAACAAAAACCGGCATGCGCCGGATTCAGCACTTGTTACAACACCAAAGGACTATCACTGCATTTTCAAATATAACAACAAATATATTATCAATGCATTTACAATCACATTTTTAATTACTCTTTCAAGCATGGCGATTATAACAAATGAGTTTTTACTTGTAAATAATTTAGAGTTATACCGTTAGTATAAATGTGCTCCTACAACTCGAAGGACCGAGATATGTCTCTTTTTGCGGACAAATATCCAACCTAGTCGCTAGCTACTCGCTAGCCCTCCAAAGATGTTTCTCCATATCCACACGTTCTCCGATAAACTCTATGCCGTCGCGCTCCAATAATTCTCGCTGCCTGTTGGGCCCACCAAAGGCAAATGCACGCGAAACCTCCCCTTGCTTATTTACCACGCGGTAACAAGGGATATTCTCAGGATCGGGATTAACGTGTAGCGCATATCCGACAACGCGCGACATTCTGGGATTACCAAGAAGCGCGGCAATCTGACCATAAGTCGCAACTTTGCCCCGCGGAATCATCTCTACTATTTCATAAATTTGCTGGAATGTGTTCATCTGTAATTCTATTTATTGTGTTTTAATACTCTACTGCTTCAATTTCTCTTGCAAGTCACCCTCGTCTATTATTTAATAATCAAAAGTTTCCTTGTCCACATGAATGGTATGGCATTATTTTACCATAGACCTTTTAGGGAATCGAGATGGTCTCGATTTTAAAGGTATCGAATTCGATACCTTTAAACTTATGTGCTAAAAATGTGCTACAGGCACTGTGTTTGCCTGTCCTATGAAAAAGGACCGCTTCCGCGGTCCTTTCAAAACTTCCTCTTTTAGAATAGAGTACAAATCATGTTCAATGAGTCTTGCATATCTTCATCTACATATCCAGAGTTCACAAAGCCATGTTTTTCATAAAGTTGGATGGCTTCAATGTCGTCTTTCTTAACGCATAGCTCAACACGATCATAATGAGCTTCTTTTCGCAATTCATCCAAGATTAGTTTGAGTGCTGATGAGCCATAGCCTTTCCCTTGATGGCGTTGGTCAATCATGAATTGCTGAAGATCGTAACCCAGTGGCTCTTCTTTAAACTCTCTTACTAAAGCAACCCCTACAATAGCTCCATTATTTTCAATAACAAAGATTCTTGCGTTGCAATCTCGATAAACATATCCTCTTGCTATAATCCCTATTGCAGGAGCAACATAGTTTTTCTGGTTCTCCTTTACACTTAAGTCAGCAACGTCCATCCAGTTCTTTTCCGTTATCTCGGATAGTTTGATAGAGCTCAGCATTTCGGGTGATGCAACAGATCCCAAACTGTAGTCATGAAATAGTTCCGGAGTCAGCTCATAGTCCACGGATGATTGCAAAGCCCCAAGCTGATCCTCCCATTCATCAATATTCACTCGTAACTTTCGAAATCCTAATTGCTCATAAACATGCTGCGCTCTCTCGTTCTTTAGATTAGTATCCAAAACGATCCTGGTATACCCCATTGTAAACAGTTCTTTGATGAACATACTTAGGATTACTGGGCCTAGGCCTTTCCCTTGGTAATCAAAATCACATATTTTGATTCCAATCTCCGCAGTGTTTTCATTCACCCGATGGTAGTTCATCTCTCCTATAGGAATGCTATTATGCTCAATGATTAATGTTCTTCCCTTATAGTCATCTTCGCTTAAAACTTGATGCTCAATTTCTTCCGGTGTGGTTCCAAGTCCATTTGGAAACCCTGCGTGAGCCATTACTTTTCCATCATTCCACCAATCGGCTAACTGCTTACAATCATCAGTGGTCGCATTTCGGATACGAATCTCATTTAATACTACATTCATTCTTTCGCCTTTCTAATAGTGTTCTTCATAAAAAGTGCTATCGTATAATATTTGAATGTTCTATTGTTCTTCATTAAAATCGACCTCCTTTAAATATTTATCTCGGGTTGTATGCTATATATAAAAGCTGGTTTTACACCAACCTTTTCAGCTTTGTTTGATGGATTAATCAATGGAGTTTATTTGGATATCTTCAAAATTCCGGAACAAAATGTTATCTTTTCAAAGCTCAGATTTGGAAATTCCGCCCTTAATTCCTCGGCGACACAATAGATTTCATCATCATCCCATTCGTCACCAGCAGTTTCCATGCATGCATCAAGTTCCTCGCGAGTCTCAAAAGCAACATCTCCAATCAGAATTTTACCGCCTTCATTCAAGTGCGTAAGCAAATCCTTTATGAATACAATCTTTTGATTATCTGTTAAATGATGAATGGAATATGTTGCTACGATGAAATCATAAGTTCGTTCCTTGAGGGGCGCTACTAACCCTTGTGCAAAATCACCTTTATACAAATGTGCGCCAGGCATCCTTTCAGAGGCGAGTTCAATCATTCTCTCAGAAAAATCCTGTCCATAAACATTGCACCCTTTTTCATATAGCTTTGCCGCAAGCGTTCCTGTTCCAAAACCAATGTCCAGCACCACAGCGTTTTCTTTGTTCATGATTGTGCTATAAATGTTTCCGAGTATTCTTTTATATCCTGCAAATGGATATTCATTGTCATCATCGGTAATGCCAACATCCGCATCATATCCATCTGCCCATAAATCAAAACCTTTATTATCTAACACGTTTACCTCCATCAACTGGGATTCATTTTACTTTCTACTTTGTATAATCTCTGCCTGCATGATATCACACCACTTATCCCATTTTTCTTTATACTCTTCCTCGGAAATGATGCGCGTCAGCAAATCTGCAGGTGAAAGAATGTTTTGCTCTTGGCATGCACTCACACATGCTCTATACATATCCCAGTCCAACTCATCCTCGTCCCACACCAGCGGTACTGAATCAAGTCCAACTTTGATGGCGGCAACTGCCCTGGTATGTCCGTCGGTCATAACAAGTTTTCCATCCAATAGTTTAATCGGAATGGGCTCAAAACCCGATAAGTCCTTTGGCTCAAACCAATTTTCAATATCTCGAAGTTTCTTTTCTGAAATATAAAACTGTGATGGTTGCAAATCTGTTAATACAAGACAGCTTATCTCACAATTCTCCATTCTCTTTTCTCCTCTCCAAACTCCGATTTTCTCACTTCTTCATATATCACCCTATGGCATTATTCTAACATAGACTATTTGTTGAATCGAGACGGTCTTTTAAACGTATCAAATTCGATACCTTTAAACTTATATGCTAAAAATGTGCTACAGACACAAGGTGCTGGCTGCATTTGAGCAAACAAATAGCCTGGAACCGTTTAAGTTCCAGGCTTTGTTGGTGGCCCACGGACCACATGAAATCTGCGAAGTAAATGTTTTTATATTGTCTCCTTTGGTGCTTCCGCTAGACCGGTGGCGATGTTGGAAATTGCTGACGCATTGCTTATTACAACATCCCCTCCCTCCTTTTGGATGAATAGCACTTTGTCTCCGCTTTTAACACCAAGCAGCCTGCGTATTTCCGCCGGAAGTGTAAGTTGCCCGTTTGCTGATACTTTTGATAAATTCATATCATTACTCCTTCCTACCAAATACCTCCCTACATTCTATGGTTTCTTTTGTAAGGCTTTGATGTATATATCGCAATGGCAAGCAGCAAAGCTGCAGCAAACATCATGATATATGTCGCCATATAACTCTCGTCACCAGTTTTTGCTGCGTTATTCTTCTGGTCGGATGGCTTTGTCTCGTCCTTCTTGTCGGATGGCTTTGTCTCGTCCTTCTTGTCGGATGGCTTTGTCTCGTCCTTCTTGTCGAATGGCTTAGTCTCATCCTTCTTGTCGTCCGGCTTAGTCTCATCCTTCTTGTCGTCCGGCTTAGTCTCATCCTTCTTGTCATCAGGCTGACTGTTCTTCTCGGATACTGTGAACGGAACGGTTACATCTTCACCATCTATAAACATAGCCGTCAAAGTGTGCTCACCTACAGAAAGTGTCTCAAGGAATTCCGGTTTAAGTGTTATGATTACACTTCCCGACTCGGCTGTATAATCAGTGGACTTAATTGCCTTGCCGTCAACCAGCACACCGTTGAATTCCTCATATGTTTTACCGTCATTTACGTTTCGCTTGAATACAAACTTGTCTCCCGAAGTGCTGCCTTTTTCCCAGTTGCTTCCCTGACCTTCAATTACAGAATACTCAATTTTGGTGGGTACTGCATCTATTGCAGCCTTTGCATTATTAAGTGCTTCCTTTACTTCTTCCAGTGATGTAGCATCGTCTATTGCTGCATCTCCGGCGGTCTTAGCTTCGTCAATCTCGTCAACGCATTCAGGCTCATACTTGGAATCGTCCTTGCTGTTTCTGTGCTCTTCGAGTTCCTTCTTGGCATCTTCCTTAGCTTTTTCAAGTTCCTCAGCATCAGCAAGAGCCTTCTCGTCCTGCTCAAGCTTATCCTTGGAGTCAACCGGGAGCTTATTCTTCTGATTATCTGTTAACTCATCATAAGCCTTTCTCGCTGCTTCGATGTCATCCTTGTCACCGGTGGTTACATCGTTCGGATTCGGAAGAGCATCGATCAATTCCTTAACTGCATCTGCTGCTTTCTGGTCCCTAGTCTTTACGGCATCGAGGGCGTCCTCTCCGGCCTTTTCTGCTTTCCAAACACCATTATCCTTGGGCTCGTCCTGAGTATCCGTTACAGTTGCAGCATCAATTGCTTCCACTGCATCGTCATAGGCTTTCTTAAGCTCCTCAAGGCCTTCTTCATCATATTCGCCTGAGTCCTTCATGCCGTCATACTTTTCTTTGAGTGCTTCCTTAGCAGCTTCTTTTGCAGCAGCAGCAAGTGCTTCCGCAGCATCCAGAGCGGCTTTTACATCTGCTTTAGCTTTCGCAAGTGCAGTCTTTAGAGCTTCTGTTGCATCGATTACTTGTTGTTTAGTTACATTATCATTATCTCTAACTTCTTTTGCGGTATCGATTGCTGCTTTTAGAGTGTTAGCGATATCTGTGTAATCTTCATTATCTTTGATTGTTTCATAGAATTCTTCAGCTTCAGTGATAGCATTTATTAATGCTGTTTTATCTACAGCTGTAATTGTGAATTCTACAGATGCTGTAGCATCACCAACGCTTACTTTTGCAGTATATGTACCAACATTCTTAACATCAGCTGCATCTATTGCACTACCATCTTTCTCATAAGTGATTGTATATTCACCCGGGAACGCAGTCGTGTTATAGCCTTCTGATAGAGTAGCTGTTTTAGCATTACCATCATATTCAAGAGCTGTTGGGGCATTAATTGTTAATGTTAAACCTTCTTTGATATCACATTCATCAACTTCATCAATACATGAAGCAGTGATTGTTGCGCCTTCTGCAGCATAGCTCCAATCATGAACATGTACTGGAACAACTTCATAATAATCTCCGTTTTCTATTACCTTGTATCCTTCAGCGAGATAACTTACTAATGTGTTCTTATTAGAAATTGCGCTCTTTAGGAATTTACCACCACTGATTGTAATTGTTCCTGATTCATGGTAAATCGCTCCAATCTCAGCATACTCACCATCTATACCGGTGAATGTTCCACCTGTGATTTCTAGAGTTGGATCTGGGCTATTACTATGGTTCTTCATAACAACCGTAAGACCCACAGTACCTCCGGATATTTTACTGTTTCCGACACCCATTAATACACCGACGTTTCCGTCAGTCATTTCAAATTCTGCACCCAAAGCATTTCCAATATAGCCATCTTTCAGCATTAACTCCATGGCAGCTAAAGTACCCTGTTCAAATGGATCGCGAGCAAGATTGCATTCAAATCTTGGTCCATCGACTATAGTTGTTTTTTCGTTGTAAATTGTAAGATGGTCGCCTAAAGTTGCCGTATGGCTTCCTACAAAATATGTGTCCTTTGCATATTTGAGCTGTCTGCTCGCTTTATAGTCCAGCGTAAAGTCAGCAGCTATATCAACGTATGTGAATTGGCTAGCGTCTGGATTTTTTAGGCTTGCCTGTTTAAAGTATCTTTCAAATTTGCTTGCAGTATCAATGATAAATGGATCTTCTTCTGTACCACTTCCCGCAATGACTCCTGCTTTTGCGGTTTGTAGCGCTTCATTAAGAGCTGTAACTTCATCACTTACCTCTTGTGAAGTTGCGCTGTCATTATCTCTAACTGCTTTCGCGGCATCGATTGCTGTTTTTAAAGCAGTTGCTAAATCTGTATAGGCTTCATTATCCTTAATTGTTTCATAGAATTCTTCAGCTTCAGTGATCTTTTCAATTAAAGCTGTTTTATCTACTTTTATAACCTCGTAATAATTGTCGTCTTCTTTTATTTCACATCTTTCCGCAAGATAGCCTTCTAATGTACTCTTTTCAGCAATTGCACTCTTTAGGAATTTGCCACCACTGATTGTAATTGTACCGGCATTTTGGATACGATAAATAGCTCCAAGAGAAGAAAACTCATTATTACCGGTAAATGTTCCACCTGTTATTTCAACGGATGGAGCCGGACTACTATTTGTAGTCAGTACAAGGCCAACAGAGCCATCAGATATATGGCTGTTTCCTCGTGCAATTAATGTGCCAACGCTTCCACCGCTCATTTCAAATTCCACACCTAAAGCGCTGCCAATATAACCACTTTTCATTATTAAATTCATGCCCGCTAAAGTGCCTTTTTGGGAAGGATCTTGCACGGTCTCATTAGTGCTTACAAAACTTGGACCATCAACTGTACATTTTTCGTTGAAGATTAATGAGAGACCATTTTCTATAGTTACTGTATTACTACCAACTAAATATGTATCCTTATTAAAGTTGATAACATTAGTAGATGCGTCATACTCCATCGTAAAATCAGCAGCTATACTAACATATGTTGGTAGAGTTGCATCTGGATTTTTTAATTCATCATATTTTGCATATATATTAAATTTTTCGGCAGTATCAATGATAAAAGGATCAGCTTCTGTACCACTTCCTGCAATAGAAGCAATCTCTGCAGCTTTCTTTTCATCCGCTGTCATTTCACGCCATTTGGCCTTGAGAACTTGGTTTTCTTTGGTCCAATAATTGATCCACCATTTGCTTCCTGGACTTAGATCGTTATCAATCTCCCATGAACTCGTAATTCTCCAGCCATCAAAAACATAACCATCCTTTTTAAGATTGCCTGTGTTTCCTAAAACAGTATATTGAGAATCCCATCTGTATACATTGGGATCTACCGGAACGGTTCCGGATGTGGCCCCATTTGCGTCATAAGTGACACTATATGGTACAAAGTAAAATACTATTTTATCGATTTTAAGATATTGTGTTTTTTCAAATCTTAAATAAAAATGATCAAAATCATCTTCCCATTCATCTTTATTTTTGGTATAAACATTGCCGTTCTTCGTATAGACATCACCTAGACTAGGATTATCTACCAATGTATCGTCTTCGACATTTCTCACTTCACATGTTATTTCTACTTTAACCAAGCCTTCGCTGGCAAAAATATCTAAATAGGGAGCGTCATCGCTGCTTGGATCGCTAGCCAGAAATTTGCCATCCTCAAATTTAATGTATCTTCCCGGAGTCGCTATGCTGCTTGCAGAATCATAGTAGAAACCATCTACTTCATCTATAGGCTCGCTAGCGAAATTATCGCTTATGAAATTAGCATCCCATGTAACAACAGAGTAATCCTCCGCCGCATACACCGGCACGACCACCCCGGGAATCACGGAGAGCACCATTGCCAGTGTCAGCATGAAACTAATTAATCTTTTCTGTAACGCCTTCATTTCTAATTCCTCCTTGACAGTTACACTGTTTTATCTATACTGTTTTTCTTAAATATCAAAAAAGTTATCTTTAGAAGAAACTCTTGGTATTCTTTAGGTAACACTATAGTAACACATGTGTATAGACACTGTCAAGACACTTGTCTACATTCTTTGCAAAAAATGCCGATTTTTTTCAAAACCGACATTTAATCGTATTTGAGCTACTATATAACTATTTCTTTCCGAGATAAGCTTCTTGAATCTTTGGATCCTTTATGAGATTTGAAGCCTCTTCCCCCTTGGCGGGCTTTCCTTGTTCATCAAGTTTTCTTAGACGTATATAACGATACATTCTGGGAGCTGTAAGCATTGAAAAACCTGGAAAACGTTGAAAAATGAAAATAGCAGCCTGCATGCGCAAACTGCTAAAAAATGGTGGCCCATCCAACACTCGAAAAACCCAGAGCGTTGATATCTCGGGCTTTGCTGTTGCTATCATTCTGAAATCCCACTATAATCCCACTATTTCTTCAGGAGCAACGCCCCTTGTTTAAGGAGCAAATCTGAATTTTTAATTGCATGCTCATCCTTAGTCGTTAACTATTTCAGCCTTAAACACCATAATGGTATCGGCATCAGAGCAACAGAATTCCGCAATACCCTTCGGTTGACCAGGTAAACTTCCACCATACCGTAAAATATCTATATATGGAAATCCACAGTGCATTGCCATCGGGCAAATGTCACCTCGCTGCGTATCATAATCAAAAGTCTGTCCTACTCTATGCCCTATGTGACACCCTTTTTCGCCGCGTCTATCTATAACACTTATTTGGATTTTTGGTCTTTTACTCATTCTTTATTCCCTCACAAATTCAAATTTGCTCATCTCTTCATATATCAGTCTATGGCATTATTCTACCATAGACTATTTGTTGAATACTATTCCTCCTTTTTCATGCCTATTATATTATTCAACGCATTCACCAATAAGTCTGGATCCAGTCCGTGAACCATACATGCATTTTCAATCGACTCCATCTGTGATGCCGCGCATCCCAGGCAGTGCATTCCTGCTGCAGTAAGTATATCGATTGATTCGGGGTAGTCTCTTACGACCTCTCCAATAAGTGTGTTTTTGTTTACAAAATCGTTAATCTTGTTTTCCATTTTCTCACCTCTGAAAGTCTTTTAGGTTATATTTACTACCCGCATATTATCATTTATAATTACATGTGTATGTTGTTACAACAACCAAATCAAATGGCGAGGTTTTTATGGATTATCAATTTCTAACCACTACACCCCTTTTCCATGGGATGAACGAAACTGAAATAAAGGCGCTACTTCCTCGCTTAAGCGCAAGGGATAAGAAGTATAGAAAAGGCAGCATCATTTACCACGCTGGAAATAAAGTTTCCGAAATAGGCCTAATTCTCTCCGGAAGCGTAAATATCGTCGTCAATTTCTATTGGGGCAGTAGTAATATCTTCGGTCACATCGGCCAGGGCGACATTTTTGCTGAAAACTATGCGGCCGTACCCGGTAGGAAGCTCCTTAATGACGTAGTGGCTGCAGAGACTACAGAAGTATTATTTCTCAACCTCAACAACCTACTCACTACATGTAAAAAAGGTTGTGCATTCCATAACGGAATCATACACAACCTTATCAAAATATCTGCTATGAAAAATCTCGATCTATCTTCCAGGATGATGCACACCGCATCCAAGTCTATCCGTGAAAGAGTTCTTTCTTATTTATCAGAGCTTGCTATTTCCAGTGGCAGTGTGCATTTCACCCTTCCCTTTTCCAGGCAAGAACTAGCTGACTATCTGGGAGTGGATCGCAGCGCCCTTTCCAACGAGCTTAGTAAGATGCAGAAAGATGGACTAATTGCATTTCATAAAAACGACTTCACTCTTTTAGAGGACAGTTATCTCTACGAATAATCGCAGGTGGCGACTCATCTATTTTCATCGATAAGCAGCTATTAAATGCCAAAGTGTTCTTTGGCAAATCCCATATCCTGCACTACCTCTACTGTGCCGAGATAATTATTTTGCTTGTCTCTAACTGCCATGTAAGTCACCAGGAATGTAGTGCCGTTCTTATCCATCCATACAGGGACGGTATCTCGGCGATTGTTTCGAAAGTCATCTATGATGGCACGAACCATTGGCTCAATCTTTGGTGGATGGCAAGAGAATACTTCTCTGTCAAGAGCCATGCCCGGACGCTTAAACACCTTGGGGCCTTCATTAAAGAACCTATTAATATTATCTGCATCGATAAAGGTTATCTCCAGAGGAATTGTATTAAGCAACGCCGTCAGCTGTTCTACTGTCATATGTCCTCCCGGCATTACGATTTCGCCGCCAAAAGCAGGAGTCGTTTCTTTTGTCGCAGCGCTTCTCGTTTTCTCGCCAAGTTCAGATGTGTATATAGTGCCCTGGGGTGCCTTTTCTTCCGCATCTTCCCAGGTTTCCTTTGTTACATCCAGACAGTCTGCATAATCCTTGGAGTCATGGTAGATTCCGTACCATTCATCTTCCGTAAAGTTTGCCGCACAGATTGGGAAGAGAATATTTTGTTCTTTATAGATCATCTCCTCCGCGCGTGTAAGCACATTGGAAAGACGTGTGTACCACCATTCACCTCTATCTGTATCTTTCTCCAAAGAAGCAAGCTCGTCTCTAATCTCATCATCTACTGTCCACATAACTTGAGAAGGTCCCGTTACATCATACTTAACACTGAGATGCGGATAAAGAAGGTCGCCTTTTTTTGCATAGTGGACGGATAGCTCTCTAATCTTGGCAAGCAGAGCAGATACGTCTTCCTGTTTTTCTACTGCAGGCTTGATTTCTTTAATATACTCGACAAGTTTTTCATTTTCCTTGATTAAAGTGTACAGCGGATGTCCTTTG
>Ga0256404_1012419_pt1 | contig 11083 bp, 9 predicted proteins | sample RumenRJG_01DNA_FD_185990 | JGI IMG/M metagenome (GOLD analysis project Ga0256404, IMG submission 185990) | Bovine rumen microbial communities from Lethbridge, Alberta, Canada - RJG_01 | ecosystem: Host-associated > Mammals > Digestive system > Stomach > Rumen | place: Canada: Alberta | collected...
AGTATATGCAAGCAACTTAAATATGCAAAATACACCAAAAGTTGAAAATACTCAAAAACAACAGCCACAAAAAACTTGTGCAAATTGTGGCAAACAAATACCACAAAATGTAAAGTTTTGTCCAGAATGTGGTGCAAAGCAAGAAGCAAAATTTTGTGCAAATTGTGGTGCAAAATTGAGTGAAAGTGCAAAATTCTGCCCAGAATGTGGCAATAAAGTGGAATAAAATGACAGAAAACATAGTAAAAACAAATGATAAAAACTGCAAAAACTGTGGTGGTTCATTAAAGTTTTGTCCAGAAAAACAAGCAGTTGTGTGTGAAAATTGTGCAAGTGTTTTTGGTATTGAAAAAATTTCTAACATACAAAAACATGATTTGGATAAAAATGCTGTTGACCAAACAGCTGAGTATAAAGATTATGTAAACCAAAACAAAATATTCAAGTGTGCAAATTGTGGTAGCAGTGTTGTTTTGAATGTCTATGATATTTCAAAAAAATGTCCATATTGTTCAACAAATTTGGTTATTGACAATGATGCAATTGTTGGATTAAAACCTGATGCGATTTTGCCATTTGCATTTGACAGCCACAAGGCAAGTGAGATATTTTTGGAAAAAGTTAAAAAAAAGTGGCTTGTTCCAAAAAAATTCAAAAATTCAAATATAGAGACAGACATAAAGGGAATGTATATTCCATCATTTGTTTATGATTGCAAAACACAATCTCAATATGATGGCAGACTATATAATGAATATACAGAAACTGATAGTGAAGGCAAAACTCACACACATAGAGAATACTTTCACATATCTGGTTCATTTAATAAAAATTTTGACAATATTCTTGTTGAAAGCAGTTCAAAAATCAATCAAAGCAATATTTTTCAAATTGGCAATTATGATTTTGAAAAAAAAGTTGGCTATCAAGATTCTTACATAAGAGGTTTTGCAACAGAGCATTATTCAGAATCGCTTGCAAGTTGCACAGAAAGATATAAAGGTATTGTGGAAAATAGAATAAGAAATCTGATTTTGAGAAAGCATTCTTATGACGGTGTTGATTACTTAAATGTTAAAACAGATTTTTCTGATGAGCATTATTCTTATTATCTTGTTCCAGTTTATAGGTTTAATTTTGAATATAAAAACAAACCATATACAAGCTATATGAATGGTCAAACTGGTAACTCAGATTGCAAATTTCCAAAATCAAAAGTGAAGATTGCTTTTATTGTAATTTTCTCATTGCTTGCTGTTGCAATCCCTGTTATATTAAGTTTGCTTTTATCAAATTAGGAGTTATATGAAGGATAATAAAAAAATAGATTGGCTTGTGGTGTTAAAGATTATTGGTGCTTTGATAACTGTTGCAGGTGTTATATTTTCATTGATAACAGGTTCAATTTTTGGCAACACCAAAAAAATTTTGGGAACATTTACAATGCCATTATTTGGTTGGATTGTTGCACTTGCAGGTTTTATTTTATTTATTTGGGCACGAAACAAACAAGTTATGCAACTTGAAAGAGAACAGCAAGAAGAATTTGACAAACAAATGAAAGAACAAAACACTCAAAAACAAATGCAAGACATATACAATTTGCAAAAACAAAAAAAATTGCCAAGGCGTGGTTTGGTTGTTTTGATAAAAAAGAAAGACTTGATTGAAAGAAATGCACAAGTGGCAACTGTTGAACCACAGCAAAAATTAGAACAACAAGAAAACAGCAAAAAGCAAATAAAAAAAGAAGGCAAAAAAGCTGTATCGTCAAAATCAAAAAACACAAAAAAACAATCAAAAAAAGAGAACTTTGAAAAGATAGAAAACAAACAAAGTGGTGAATTGGATATGTTTATTGAAAATGAAGATGTCATAAAGATAAAAAAATCAAATAAAAAAGGAGAATGATTGGTATGAATAAAATACAAAGACAGAAAGGTGGATTGCTTATTTTTGGAATAATTGCCTTTATAGTTTCAATCTTGTTTGTAGTGTTTGGAATTTTGCTTTTGGTAAAAGGCATTGGCAATGTTGGTGATGATGCAACTCTTGCCATAGGCATTATAAAAATTGTTTTGGGAGCAATTATGTGTTTATTGTTTTTCCCATCAATCAGTTTTGCAATTTATGCAGTCAGCATAACACTTGCAATGAAGGCAACAAAGGGCAGCATCAAAATGGGCAACATTGCAAAAGAGGGTGGCACAGTCAACATGAGAAAGTGTGACAAATGTGGCACAGAACTCAAAGATGGCGAAACAGTTTGCTCAAATTGTGGCAAAGAGTTTAAGTAATTTATAGCAAAAAAAAACGGAGTTTTGGTAACTCCATTTTTTTGTTTATCAATAGTTTTGTGCGTCAATTTCAAAATAACTTTGTGGGTGAGCGCAAACTGGGCAGACTTCTGGTGCTTGTTTTCCGATGACAATGTGTCCACAATTGCGGCACTTCCAAATTCTGTCACCATCTTTTGAAAATACTACACCTTCTTTTACATTATTTAACAATTTCAAAAATCTTTTTTCGTGATGTCTTTCAATTTTTCCAACTTCTTCAAAAAGTTTTGCAATTTCATCAAAACCTTCTTGTTTTGCAACTTTTGCAAAGCCTGCATACATATCAGTCCATTCATAGTTTTCGCCATTTGCAGCATCTTGCAAATTTTCTATTGTGCTTGGCACAGCACCATCATGCAAAAGCTTAAACCATATTTTTGCATGTTCTTTTTCATTTTGTGCTGACTCTTCAAAAATTTCTGCAATTTGTTCATAACCATCTTTGCGCGCTTTTGATGCATAATATGTGTATTTGTTTCTTGCTTGACTTTCACCAGCAAATGCTGTCATCAAATTTTTTTCTGTTTGACTACCTTTAAGTTCCATTTTGTCTCCTTTGTAGATTTCTACAAGATTATTATATCAAAATTTTAGGCATAGGCAAATTAAATTTATATCAAAGTCAAAAAAACAGCATATTTTGTATTTATATTGATTTTTAGTTTTTTTGAATGTATAATATTGTCGTGGGATTAAAAGATTTATACAAAAATTTGTTTATACAAAATTGTTCAAAGCCATCAAAAAACAAAAAAATCAATTCTGACAAAATTGATTCTTTTTTGAATATACAATATGGCAGTGACAAAGAGAATAACATTTTTGATTTTCATTATCCAAAAAACAGTGACAAAAAGTTGCCTACAATTTTTGCTATTCATGGTGGAGGATATGTTGCAGGCAAAAAAGAAGGATTAAACAAACTTATAAAGCAAATTGTAGAAAATGGTTATTGCGTTGTAAATTTTGAATATTCAAAAATAAATGAAAAAGAAAACAAGTATTTTCCAACTCCAATTTTTGAGCTTTTTGAAATGTATGATTATTTGCTGAAAGATGAAAATATTTCAAGTCATATTGATTTTAACAATATTTTTTTGGCTGGTGATAGTGCTGGTGCACATATTGTTTCACTTATTGCAAACATTCAAACAAATCCAATATTGCAGTTTGATTTTGATTTATGTGGTGGACCAAAAATAAAAGGTGTCATTATGACTTGTGCAATTTTTGGGGATTTCAAATTTGGTGGATTGCCTCTAAAAAACATATATACAAATTTAATTTATGGCAAAAACAATAGGTTTGCAAAAATTTGTCAAACATTAAATACTTTGACAGATAGATTTCCACCATCCATGTTAATTTCTACACCAAATGACTTTTTGTCTAGGGCACATTCAAATTTATTTTTGAAAAAAGCAAAACAACTTGATTTGAGTGTAAAGTTATGTGACATAAAATCTGGATACAAACTTTTTCATGATTCAATGATTGATTATACAGAGAAGTATCCAAAATATGTTTCAGAAGTTTGCAGATTTGTAGATGATGCCGTAAGCAACAAATTTGTTCAAGGTGTGCAAAAAATTGTTATAAGAGAAAAAGCAAACAAAAATACAGAATTAAAAGATGATAATGAAGAATTTAATAAAAACATATAAAAAAGATATTTTCAAACAAAAATTAAACAGTTTGGGTGATAAAAAATATTGTCAGTTTGTGTCAAAGCTTGGAATTGGTGATTTGAAGCCACTTGGCATAAAAGTGCCAGAACTCAAAAAAATTGCAAAACAGTTTGTGCTTTCAAACTGGCAAGAATTTTTTTGTGAAGAAGAAAATTTTTGTCCAGAAGTAATTATTTTGAAAGGCCTTTGTATTGGATACGCAAAAATTGATATTGACACATTTTTGACTTATTTGCACAAATTTTTTGATATGGTTGAAAGTTGGACAGAGACTGATTGCACTGCACCAAGTTTCAAAATAATTATTAAAAACAGAGAAAAAGTTTGGCAAGAGATTTTGCCATATATTTTTTGTGAAGGCGAATATAAAACTAGACTTGCAATCATTATTTTGCTTGACTATTTTTTGCTTGATGAGTGGATTGATAAAGTTTTGGATATTTTGCCAAAAATAAAGCAAGGTGATTATTATGTTGATATGGCACTTGCTTGGATACTGTCTGATTGTTTTGTTAAGTTTAGGGACAAGACATTAAAGTTGTTTGAACAAAAGTGCTTTTCAAAATTTGTCCACAACAAAGCAATTCAAAAATGTAGAGAAAGTTTTAGGGTTTTGAATGATGATAAGGAATTGCTTAAAACATACAAGATATAGCAAAAAATTTGACTTTTTGAAGTGTGATTTATATAATTAAATTACTTTGTATATTGGAGATACTATGAAAAAGGAACAAGCAAATTTAGATTTTATTCAAATGGAACATCAAGTTTTGGACTTTTGGAAGCAAAACAAATGTTTTGAAAAACTTGTTGAAAAAAATAAAAACGGAGAGAGATATCGCTTTTTGGACGGCCCTATGACAGCAAACAATAGTATGGGGATTCATCACGCTTGGGGTAGAACTCTCAAAGATACATTTATAAAATATCACGCAATGAAGGGTGAAAGTTGCCAATATCAAAACGGTTTTGATGCACAAGGTCTTTGGGTAGAAGTTGAAGTAGAAAAACAATATGGCTTTAACAGCAAAAAAGATATTGAAAAGTTTGGGTTAGATAACTTTACTTTGGCTTGTATGGACAGAGTGAAAAAATATAGTGGCATAATTACAGAACAAAGCAAACGCCTTGGTCAGTGGATGGATTGGGACAACAGTTATTTTACAAACACTGATGAAAACATCACAAGCATTTGGCATTTTCTGAAAAAATGTCACGAGCAAGGACTTATTGAAAAAAAATATCGTGTTATGAATTGGTGTCCACGCTGTGGCACAAGTTTGAGTGAACACGAAATGACTGATAGTTATCACGATGTTGAATGCACGGCAGTGTTTTGCAAATTGCCAATCATTGGTCAAAATGCAAAAATGCTTGTTTGGACAACAACACCATGGACACTTACAAGCAATGTTGCACTTGCAGTCAATGTTGATTTGACATATGCTTACTGCAAAGTCAAAAGTGATACAGATTTGCTTGTTATTGGCAAAGATGCAATCAAAAATTTGGGTGACGACCTTGTTGAAGTGATTAAAGAAGTCAAGGGCAGTGACCTTGTGGGGCTTTCTTATGAAACAATGTTTCCACACTTAAAAGCACAACAGTTTGAGCATAAAATTGTTGCTTGGGACCAAGTTGATGCAACAGAAGGTGTTGGTGTTGTCCATATTGCACCAGGTTGTGGAGAAAGTGACTTTGAACTTGGTGAGAGTTTGGGACTTCCAAAAATCAATCCTATTGATGAAAACGGAATTATAACAGCAGATTTTGCTGAATTTGCAGGCAAAAGCACTGTTGAAGTTGCTGACTTTGTTTTTGAAAAACTCAAAGAGCAAAACAAACTTTACAAAACTCACAAATATAAACATAGATATGCATTTTGTTGGAGATGCAAAACAGATATTGTCTATAAACTTGTTGCTGGCTGGTATATCAAGTCAGGACCAATCAGGCAAAAACTTATTGATGCAGCAGCAAAGGTTAAGTGGAAACCAGAGCATGCTGGAAAGCGAATGCAAGATTGGCTCACCAATATGGGTGATTGGAACATTAGCCGAAGCCGTTTTTATGGCTTGCCACTTCCATTTTATGTTTGCCCACATTGTGGCAAACTGACTGTCATTGGCAGTTTGGAAGAACTCAAACAAAAAGCAGTCAATCCAGAAATGGTTGACAAAATGCCAAATTTGCACAGACCTTGGATTGATGACATAAAAATCAAATGTGATTGTGGATGTGAAGTGCAAAGAATTCCAGAAGTTGGCGATTGCTGGCTTGATGCTGGCATAACACCTTTCAGCACAAAAAAATATTTTACTGACAAAGAATATTTCAAACAAAACTTTCCAAGCGACTGTGTTATTGAAATGATAGAGCAAGTCAGGTTGTGGTTTTATTCACTACTCTTTATGAGTGTTGTGCTTGAAGGCAGAGCACCATATGACAAAGTTATGACATATGAAAGTGTTGTAAAAGAAGATGGTGGCCGTTTTCACAAAAGTGGTTATATGATTACTTTTGATGAAGCAGCAGAAAAAATGGGCAGTGACACAATCCGTTATCTTTATGCGTCAGCACCAATACAAAACAATGTGCGTTTTGGATATTCTCTTGGCGATGATGTAAAAAGAAAGATGCTTGGTTTTTGGAACGCTTACATTTTCTATAACACATATGCAAGCATAGATAACCCACAACTTGATGGATACAAACCAAATATAGAAGACCTTAACATAACAGATAAGTGGCTTTTTGAAAGAACGGCAAATTTTGTTGAATTTGCAAGAGATAACTATGAACATTACGAACTCCCTGCAATTATGAAAGAGTTTGAAAGTTATGTTGATGATTTGACAAATTGGTATATCCGTATAAATAGAAGAAGATTTTGGAAAAATAATGGACAAGACCAACTCAATGCTTATTACACACTATATCAAGCAATCAAAACAACTTGTCAGGTTATGGCACCAATACTTCCATTTGTGACAGAACACATTTGGCAAAACCTTGTTAGAGAAACAGAAAAAGGCGTAGCAGAGAGTGTGCATCTTTCAACATTCCCAACAGCAAAACATATTGGATATCAAAAATATGTTGAAGAAACCAAAAAAGTTAGAGACATAATCTACCTTGCACAAAAGTTGAGAACAGAAAGACAAATAAAAGTCAAACAACCACTCAAAGAAATACTTTTGAAAGTTACACCAGACTATGTTGATGCAGTGCAAGATTTCAAACAAATTATATTGGACGAAGTCAACATAAAAAATATTGAATTTGTTGATGAAGATGACAAGTTTAATGACCAGTCAATCACCATTAATTTTAGAAAGGCTGGTGCAGTCCTTAAAGGTGAAGTAAACAAGCTTAAAGAAAAATTGCTTTCAATGGACAGTGCGGAACTTTCAAAACTTGCAAAACAAGTTGCAAATGGTGAGACAATAAACATTGATGGATTTATTCCACTCACAGCAGATTTGTTTGAAGTAAAACTTATGCCAAAGCAAGAGTTTGCGACAAGTCACCTTGGTAACAACTTGGTTGTTTTGGATGTTGAAATTGATAAAGAACTTTTGGACGAAGGCAAACTTCGTGAACTTGTGCGTGAAATTCAGGTTGCAAGAAAAGAAGCAAACTTTAATGTTGATGATAGAATTGTGCTACAACTTTTGACTGATGATGAAAATATGAAAGAAATTATTTCAAAAAATCAAAAACAAATAAATGAAGAAGTGCTTTGTGTAGAAAACAAACAACTTGATGATTGTTTTGAAAAACAGATTGAAATTGACGATGCAAAAATTGTAGTAAAAATGAAGAAGGTAAATTTATGATAGATATAAATTTGATAAGAACAAATGCTCAAAAAGTTAAGGATAACATCAAAAAAAAGTTTCAAGATGCAAAACTTGTGCTTGTTGATGAAGTTCTTAAACTTGACCAAAAAAATAGAGAACTCAAACAAAAAATTGACAATTTGAGAGCAGAGAGAAACACTCTTTCTCAAAAAATTGGCAGTTTGATGAAACTTGGCAAAAAAGAAGAAGCAGAAGAAATAAAACAACAAGTTGCCCAAAACAAACAACTTATTGATGAGATAGAAAAAGAGCAAACAGAAATTGATGCTCAAATCAAAAAAGATATGATGAGCATACCAAATATTGTTGATGATAGTGTTCCTGTTGGCAAAGATGACAGTGAAAACGTTGAAATTGAAAGATTTGGTGAGCCAAAAGTGCCAGATTTTGAAATACCTTATCACGCAGATATTTTGGATAGTTTCTGTGCACTTGACAAAGAAAGTGCTGGCAGAACAAGTGGCAACGGGTTTTATTATTTGATGGGTGATGGCGCAAGACTTGTCAGCGCAATGTTAAGCTATGCACGTGACTTTATGATAAACAAAGGTTTCACATATTGCATTCCACCATTTATGATAAGAGGTGATGTTGTCAATGGCGTTATGAGTTTTGCCGAGATGGACGCAATGATGTATAAGATTGAAGGCGAAGACCTTTATCTTATTGGCACAAGCGAACACAGTATGATTGGCAAATTCAAAGACCAACTTTTGAGTGAAAAACAACTTCCAATCACAATGACATCATACAGTCCTTGTTTTAGAAAAGAAGTTGGTGCTCATGGCATTGAAGAGCGTGGCATATATCGTGTTCATCAATTTGAAAAACAAGAGATGATTGTCATTTGCAAACCACAAGACAGTATGGATTGGTATAACAAAATGTGGGGTTTTTCTGTTGAACTATTCCGTAGTTTGAATATACCTGTCAGAACACTTGAATGTTGCACTGGTGACCTTGCAGATCTAAAAGTCAAAAGTTGTGACATAGAAGCATGGAGTCCAAGACAAAAAAAGTATTTTGAAGTTTGCTCATGTTCAACACTTGGTGATGCACAGGCAAGAAGACTTAACATAAAATATAAAAATGAAAATGGTGAAAATGTTTTTGTTCACACACTCAACAACACAGTTTTGGCATCAACCAGAGCATTGATTGCCTTGCTTGAAAACAATTTGCAAGCAGATGGCAGTGTGATTGTTCCAGAACCACTCCGTATGTATATGGGTGGCAAAGAAGTCATCAAGCCAATAAAGTAAATTCACATAAAAAATCAACTCATTATGAGCTGATTTTTTTAATTACATATCCAAAAGGTCTCTTCTTTTTTTGATATATTCTTCTTCGGTGATAAGTCCATCTTCTTTTAATTCTTTTAATGATTCAAGTTGTGCCATCAAAGTTTCTATTTTATTATCCAAACTTAATCTTTTTTCTGACACTTTAACTTTATTTTTTTTAGGTAGGTCATATTCCTTTTGAACTTCTAGGATACAATCATTTGTATAGATAATAAAAATAAGCATAATAATCAATCCAAAAATTGTTGGTGCAAAAGTTATTGCCGTGAATATGCCATAACCAAATAATGTTCGTCTTTCTTCAACAAGTTTTTGTTTGCTAAATTTTCTAGCTTCCTTAAATGTTAAGACTGCTAGAATAAGGAAAATAGCTACAATAATAGCAAAGATAATAATCAATGATATTATAAAGATAAAAGCTCCTACAAAGGTGTTAGTTGATGCACCTTCTTTTAACAATTTGAATGTAGGAAGCAAATAATAAAAGAATAAAAAAAATGGTAAGATAGAATAAATTATTGCAAGTATAGTGGCTATTACTTGCATAGAAATAAAATAAAACTTTCCATAAGTTTTCATATAATCTCCTTTGAATAAATAATCTAAACATAACCATAATAACAAGTAGAAATCTACTTTGTCAATCATTTCAAGTATTTTTCTACTATTATAATTTTGAAATGAGTAAATTTTCAATAAATCTATATATGTTAAGAAAAGAGAAAGGCATATCTCAACAGCAACTTGCAAAACAGATTGGTGCGACTCAAAAGGCAGTTGACTTTTGGGAAAAGGATATAAATGAGCCAAAAATGACATATATAATTGAACTTGCAAAATATTTTGGTGTCTCAACAGACTATCTTTTGGGGCTTGAAGATTAATATAATTATATATATAATATGTATGCATGCTATATAAGACAATATAATAAAGGATTGGATTTCAAAAATTTTCCAAATTATTTTGTCTTTTTTTGTTGCTTTTTTTATTTTTTGTGATATAATTGGCAAGAGTTTAAGACAGGGCAAAAACAAAATTGTCAGTAAAATGTATGTCTTTGCAAATTTATCAAAAAATATTCAAAAATTTTTGAAAAAATTTGAAAAAAGTTGTTGACAAATAAATTGCGTTGTGTTAGACTACAAGAGCTGTCAAATAGACGGCAAGCACATTGACAACTGCATAAATTATAATAGAGAACGATATCAAATATCATACAAACAAGTAAAAGTGTAAATAATGTATCATTCATATGTTGAAAGACAAAAAATTATGTTTTGTCGTTTCAAGCGAATCAATTTACGCTGAGTTAAATTTATTAACAAAGTAGAAAATCGACGTATACGATCAAGCTATAAAGAGCATATGGCGGATGCCTTGGCACTAGACACCGAAGAAAGACGTGGTAAGCTGCGATAAGCTACGGGGAGATGCAAACAATCTTTGATCCGTAGATTTCTGAATGGGGTAACCTACCAACTTTAATCAGTTGGTGTTGTTGCACGAATACATAGTGTAACAATGGGAACGCAGAGAACTGAAACATCTAAGTATCTGTAGGAAAAGAAAGTAAACCAACGATTCCCTAAGTAGCGGCGAGCGAACGGGGAACAGCCCAAACCAGAGTTAGAAATAACACTGGGGTTCGGACTTGCAACAAAGTGATATTGACAAGCATAGCTGAAGTTTTTTGGAAAATTAAGCGAGACAGGGTAATAGCCCCGTAAGCGAAATGTTTGTCAGACGCGAGCAAGTATCCAGAGTAGCGCAGGACACGTGGAGTCCGGCGTGAAGATAGGAGGACCATCTCCAAAGGCTAAATATGATCTAGTGACCGATAGCGTATAGTACCGTGAGGGAAAGTTGAAAAGAACCCCGGAAGGGGA
>Ga0256404_1012422_pt1 | contig 11082 bp, 12 predicted proteins | sample RumenRJG_01DNA_FD_185990 | JGI IMG/M metagenome (GOLD analysis project Ga0256404, IMG submission 185990) | Bovine rumen microbial communities from Lethbridge, Alberta, Canada - RJG_01 | ecosystem: Host-associated > Mammals > Digestive system > Stomach > Rumen | place: Canada: Alberta | collected...
ATGTGTTGCATGACGGTGTTGCCGGCAATGGTCGCCTGCTTGACCTCGTCTTCGGGTACATGGGCGATTGCGCAGAGCTTTGCCTTCATCTCGCGGAGGGCATCCATTATGACGCTCGTCATCAAATCGAGCTTTCCATCCACGCTCGCGGAAATACGGCTGATGACGTCGCTGCCGAATGCGATCTGCGGGTTCGGCCTGCCCACCGTTGCGAGGCGCTCTCCTGTTGCGAGGTCGTGCAAGTGGGCGACGACCGTCGTCGTGCCGATGTCGATGGCCATTCCATAGCCCGAAGCCCCCTCGTTGAGGGGGAAGTCCTGAGCCGCACCGCTTTGAAGCACTTCCATGGCACCAGCGCGCTCGACGACGACCTCCATGCCGTCGGCAACAGGGGTCGTGCAGGCCAACCGATAGTTCAGGCCCTCTTCATCGCGTACGAGAACCTGGCAACGTCCGCACTTCCCCACGCCGCCGCACGTAGCGCGAATGTCCACGCGCTCACGCTGCAGCACGTCGAGCACCGTCTGGCCTTCTTGCGCTTCAACCTCGAGACGCCGTCCCGCATCGTCTATGTAGAGCTTCATAGGTGGTTACCTCTCTTTCCGAGTCGACAGACTCAGGATACAAAAAAGCGGCGAGCTTGGCCTCCCCCTGACAGGGGTATCTACAATTCGGGGAAGCACCCCGGCAGGGAATCACGCTGAGATTTCCTGCCGGGGGCTTTCCTTATTTTGTTGGATGTCCCCGCCGATATAGCCAATGTCGCTGTAGTGGATTTCGATGGTCTGCATGGCCTTCTTAGACCACTTCGTGCTCTTCTCGTACACCACTATCTTCTGGATGAACAGCCGCAGCAGCTCTGGCGTCAGCTCCGTAATGTCCGTGTACCGCTTGGCCTTGGCGATGAAACCGTCGGTACTGGAAACCGTATCCCGCAGCTTCTGGATGGCCGCCTCTTTCGCCGGAATTTCCTCCGCCAGCCTTTCCTGTTCCTCGACGTAGCTGCTGGACAGCGTCTGAAACTGTTCCACCGAAAGGTGACTAAGCACCCGATCCTCATATAGCTTCTTGAAGATGGTATCCAGCTCTGCGCTACGTTTCCGCATAGTGGTCAGCTCCCGTTCCAGCCTGCGGATTTCCCGCTGAATTTCAGCGGACTGTTTGCCGCCGATGTACTCCGCGAACTCCCTGGTATGCTCCCTGGCCATCGCCGTCACCCGCCGCAGGTCTTCCAGGATCACCTCATCCAGAACACACTCCCGGATGTAGTGGGCAGTGCAGACCTCAGAACCCTCTTTTTTGTAAGTTCGGCATGTGAAGTTGTTCCAGGTGGGCTTCATTGTGTGCGCTCGATGCAGAACCATTGTGGCACCGCAGTCCGCGCACACCACCAGCCCGGAGTACTTGTTCTGCTCGTTCATCTTAGTGGGGCGGCGTCTGTTTTGCCGTACCCGCTGGACAATGTCCCAGACCTCCTGAGTCACCAGCGCGGGGTGTGTTCCCTCAAATACCAGACATTCCTCTTTGGGATGCTCAACATGACGCTTATCCTTGTAGGACTTCGTGCTGTATTTCATGTTAATGGTATTGCCCAGGTACAGCTCGTTTTCCAGCATGCTTGCAATTGTGCTACTGGTCCAATGATAGGGTTTTTCCGTGTTCAGAGCCGTGTGATTAACCCCGAACCTCAGATAGGCATAGGTCGTGGGGCAGAGAATCTGTTCCTCCCTCAGTCGGCGGGCGATTTGGCTCGGTCCGCTGCCGGCGGCGCACATGGCGAAGATACGTCGCACAACTGTGGCGGCCTCTTCATCTACCACCAGCTTCTTGCTGTCGGCTTCGTCCTTTTTGTAGCCGTAGGGCGCTCTGGTGCCGAGCCGTTCCCCGCGCTCCGCCTTGGCCTTGAGGACAGCCCGCACCTTGCGGCTGGAGTCCCGAACATACCATTCGTTGAACAGGTTTTTGAACGGCATCAGCTCGTTGCTCTCGCTGCTGTCGGTGTCCACATTGTCGTTGATGGCAATGTAGCGGACGCCGAACATGGGGAAGCGTTCCTCAATGTACAGGCCCGTGTGAAGCTGATTTCGGCCCAGGCGGGACAAGTCCTTCGTGATGATGATACCAATCTCTCCATTTTCCATGTCGGCCATCATCTGTTGAAAGCCTGGGCGCTGAAAATTTGCCCCGCTGTGTCCGTCATCGATGTAAAAACAGGGATTGGGGAAGTGGTGGTCAGCGGCATACCGCTGCAAGATCATTTTTTGATTTTGAATGCTGTTTGACTCGTTTTCCGTATTGTCGTCTTGGCTGAGACGGCAGTACAGAGCGGTTTTCTTCAGGTTTGACGTTGTCATCCTATCCTCCTTCGTCAGTCAAACCGTTCAGAGCATTGCGAAATGATAATACTCCAAAACGGCCTGAATATCCAGTGCTTTTCCCGAACAGCGGCGGGGCCACCGCCCGGTCTACGCGCACGGTTTTTGCTGCTGGATTTCCAGGTCGATCAGTGCTTTCAGTTTATCCTCCGGCGAACAGCGTCCGTTTACAGGGAACACGGACACCACCCGGATAGTTCTGCCGTGGGAAATCTGGATACGTTTCGTCCTGATTTCTTGCTTGACGTTTGGCTTGTCTATGGTCGGGGACCTCCTTTCTTGACAGTTTCGCCAGTTTGTAAATTTGAACCTGTATGAACATATCCAATTATAATTTTGAAAATTGCCTGTTCGAAACCGCTTTTTGTGAATTCACAAAAAGCGATTTTCGCTACACTCGCCCACACTGGGCTTGACAGCCTAGGTGGGGCAGGGACTCCAGCGCGGGTGGAGGTGGGCCACACAGAGCCTCCTGTGGGCCGACAGAGGGCTATTTCTGTCTGGAGAGCAGATAGACCTCCTCACAGAGTTTATCCACCAGGAAAATGAATTTTCCAACAGCCTCCGCATCCATGTTCTTTGCCCGTTGGTGGCGGGAAATTTGATTTGCGTTGGAATAGATCATGTTGATGCTGGTGTGCAGGGCATGGTTCAGCTTCGATGAACGGCCCTTGAACTCATTCCCTTGAATCAGGCGGCAAAAATAGGCTGTGCTGTTCAGCCTGGTCATTCCCATGTACCGTTGAAGCCGTTGATATTGTTCCTCCGTCATGCGGACAGAGAGATTTCTGCTGTAGTCCCTCATAGGCTGGCGGACTTTTCTGCCTTTTCTGTAATCACGCGGCATGGAGATACCCCTTCTTCCTCAGCGCATAGAGCCGTTCGTACACAGCACTCAGAAGGCAAACAGCATGGCGGAGCTGTTCTGCGGTACCGTAGCCGCTGTTAAAATCACGGGCGATTGCGTTGATCTCACGCCCCGCCTCGTTCATGAAGCGGATGGCTTTCCAGGTTTCCTCCTCCCGGTGCAGGACAGGGCGGTTGATTTCCAACTGTGCCATCAACCAAGCGTTGGCGGACAGTCCGGCGGCCGCGCTCTTTTCCTTCAGCAACTCATAGTCCCTGGCACTCATGCGGACACAGGTACGATGTGATTGTTTGCTCGTATTCCTCACTCCCATCTCGCTTTTGACAATGTTGTCAAACCCGATAGCAGTTAAGTATACCTTCTGACAATCTTGTCAAAAGGTTCGATCTGACTTTTCGGCAACGTTGCCGAAAGGTTACTGCCCACAGGCGGCATTGGGGTCAGGGGATTTCCCCTGCAAGTGGCGTTTTGACATCAAAACGCGATGCTTGCAGCCCTCGCCACCTGGGGGCGGCGAGGGCTTGCCCTACCACCAGCGCGGCTTTTTCAAGCGGTAAATTGATTAGAATAATGGATACTGACATGTCCGTTATCTGCCCAAAGAAAAAGCCCAATGCGTATTAATGTACGCATTGGGCATCTCATCGTTCCTATTCCTTGCACATTATAAGCATTAATGCCGAAAGCAGGGGGTTATGTACTGACACCCTGTTCTGATCTTTAACCTCGCATTTGCAGGATTTTATCCGGACAGGGTGTCTGTGTTGACACCCTGTCCTTACCACTTCCGGTCAGTTGCTTGAGCCTATTGCGACTCCCACCGTGCCGTTCTCTCCAATCCGGTTCCTGACAGGCAACCCTGCTCGGCGCTGTGTCGTATGGCTTCCCTTGGCCCGCTCCCTCAAGCTGAAATCATGGCAGGCTTTCCCGAAAAAGTATCGGATTGGACGGTCATTCACTTTTACCCCAGACACGAAACATGCCTGGGGTACAGCGAAAAGCCTATAAATGATATCCAATCTCTTTCGAGAAAGCCTATAAAGTGAGAGACAGTATTATACAATAACTTCCAATTAAGTTGCTGTGTTGCCAGTGTAACTCTGGCAAGAAGCCTTGTCAAGGGGGAATTTAGAGCAATTCTCAAAATAAACAACAACCAGTGTAATAAACCAAATGAAGGATAGCCTGACCGTTTATTCAAATCTCTCTGTTCGTCCAATATTTTTGAGCCGCAACGACAGAGCATAGGACGATTACAACGCTGATTAGCAGGAACAAAACAGAAAATCCGTCCCTTGCTACCGCATAAACATCAAAATACTTTAAGGGGGTCAAATAGTACAGAGCCGGAGATTCCCAATAGTCAGCGATTACATAAAGCCCATAAAACCCCAGCAGCATTCCTGCCCCTAAACGGGCGGCGTTTTTAAAGGTTTTGACAAGGCTGGAAATCAGAAGCCCTATGGCGAACAGCACCACCTCTGTCAAAAACATTCCGATTGTCGTTGTCACAGCCGCTCCCGGCTGCTCCAGCCCTCCCAAGGGCAGAATCGCGGTAACATAGCCACACAGTCCGCTGAATGCCGTGAGGATCAGCAGGTTACACACACCGGCCAGCGTTTTTGCGGCAACGATTTTGCTCCGCCTGATCGGTTTTGTAAACAAGTATTCCGTCGTTCCATATACGGTTTCTTTTGCCACACAAGAAACTCCGAGGTAGATTGCATAGCAGTTATTTAATATGGCAACCCAAAAATAAATACAGCCATACCAGCCCAGGGCAGAGGTCAATTCTTCTCCCACGCCAAACATGATCGTCAGGATTTTGGGAAAGGTGTTGATTAGTTCAGCCAGCTCACCCAAAGTCTCCCGCAGAGACAGATATTCAAAATAGGCAAATCCGCACAGGAGCAGAACAACTCCCATCCAGATTAACAGAAGTGTTCTTGATAAACGCATTTCCTTTTTTATCAAGGCTTTCATTTTTTCACCCCCTATACCGCAATGTCCCGTTTTAGTGACCCTTTATATGAAAAAAGGAAGAAAGCTATTACCAGAATCAAATACCAGATCAGATAACTCCATTCATAAAATCCCGTTTCGTGGATCGTTGACGGATTAAAAAAGGAGAACGGAGACAGAAAACTGATCGGGGCGTTTCCGATCGTTCTGGAAAAAGCAGTAATGCAGTATGCCACAAATACACTTAACCCCGCGGTCAACAGCGGAAGCCGGTTGTTTGGCCTGAGCGTTCCCCAAAACAGCCCTAGCGCACCGAAAAACAGCGTAATCAAGGAAAAAGAGATTGCCAATAGAAGGAACTCCGCCAATGGAAAACCCGACTGAAACAGGGCCAGCGTTAAAAATGAGGCAAGCAAATAGGCGATCCCCACGATGCCGATTCCAATGAGCAGGCATCCTGTTTTGCCCCAATAAATCCTTTTTCGTCCGCATGGTTTCGTAAACAAATATTCTGCGGTATGCTCCGTACATTCTTTTGTTTGCAGTGCCAGGCCGAGGTGCATCCCGAAAATTCCGCCAGCAATCATAAAAAACGCATTCAGGAAAGAGTACATCCCCAAAGGCTCCATCAATAGAGCAAGGGAGACCCCCACCGTCTCAAAAAATCCACCCTGCGTAAAATTTTCCGATAAGGTTTCCGGCGTATCAATCATGCCGTAATAAACCGGCGTCATACAAAAGATACAGACCGCCAGCGCCACAGCCCAAATCAGAATGTATTTTCGATTCCGTTTCCACTCATATCGAAAGACAACCATATCCTGGCCCCTCCTATTCATAATAGTGGAGGAATATTTCTTCCAAGGACGGCTCCTCAATCAGAATATCCTCCAGTTCCAACTGACAGAGTTTGTTCATGATCGTCATCGCGTTTCCGTTGAAGATAAAAGAGGCGGAGCGGTGTTCCTGTTTCAGATCCGCCACGCCGGGGAGTGCAAAGAAATCCTTGGCGATGGCCTCTTTCGTGGATGCGGATATTCTTTTGTAGCCGTTCTCCCGCAGTTCTTTCATGGACTGGAGCCCGATCAGTTTCCCTTCACGGAGAATTGCCACCCGGTCACACAGCTTTTGAACTTCGCTCAGCACATGGGAAGAGAGGAAAATCGTTGTGCCATGTTCATTCTCTTCCTGCAAAATCTGATTGAAGGTCTGCTGCACAAGCGGGTCAAGGCCGTTGGTCGGCTCATCCATAATCAACAGTTTTGGCGATGGGAGCAGGGCAGACACGATACCGACCTTCTTTTTATTGCCCAGGGACAGATCGCCGATCCTGCGGGATAAATCCAGGTTCAACCGCTCCGCCAGTTCCTCCATTCGACTGCGGCCATCCACGCCGTACAGATCCGCGGTGTATTGCAGCATCTCCCGGACTTTCAGATTGTTATAATAGCAATTCTCACTGGGGAGGTACCCCACATTCTTTGCGATCTCCGCAGCATACTGGCCGCAGTCCAATCCGAAGATGGACGCCTTGCCGCCGGTTGGTTTCAACAGCCCCATTAACGTGCGGATCGTGGTAGACTTTCCGGCTCCGTTGGGGCCGATGAAGCCGAAGATTTCTCCCTGGGCGACAGAAAAACTGATATTCTCAATTCCCCGGTGGGTTCCGTAACTTTTGGTCAGTCCGTCTAACACAATTACCGGTTCATTCATTGCAGATATTCCTCCTTATAAAAATTTCGTTTCAGCATCTTCAAAATGCTATCCAGCTCAGACATGATGCCGTCATAGTCGATTCCGTTTTCACAGCGGGATACCATCCCATCCCCCAATAGCAGCAGCATTTGGAAGACCAGCGCCGCGTCCTCAGAATGCTTAAACTTGATACGATCCTCCTCATGCAGGACCAATACCTCCGTAAATTGCCTTCCCTCTGTTATCGCGGAGCCCAACGCATCTTTCAAATCCGAAGCGTTCTCCGTTGCGGCGCTGGTGATGAATGCCGCAACATAGGGATGTTTTTTCAAATTTTCCACTTTCATCACGCTGGCTGCCCACACCCGGTCGAAGAAGTCCGTGTGGTCATCCAAAATGTCAAGACGGTACGCATGCCTCATCTGTGTCACGCAGTATTGGAACAGGTATTCATAAAGGGCCTGTTTATTGCCGAAATACTGAAACATGGACGCCTTGGAAATGCCTGCCGCTGACGCGATGTCGTTGATAGACGCTTTTTCGTATCCGTGTTTCGCAAAACAGGCGAGGGCCGCATTGCGGATCGTTGTCTGCTTTTCCTCCGAGAGTGCTAAAAATTTTTCATGGCAGCCTCCTTCGCCGGCCTGATGCCGGTCTTTGCAAAGAAATAACCGAATCGGTCAACATCGTCATCATAGCACGAATAACCGAATCGGTCAATAGCTAATTTAAAAATAACCGCAAGTCATTTAATGGCTTGCGGTTATTTCATCTGTCCCGTACCGGTAGTGCCCCTCGGGTCACTCCATCTCCCTATGAAATGGAGCACTTTCGTCGGCCCCGTTTTCTTCGCCGCATGGATTCTACGAGGCTGTCCAGTTCTTCGTTGACCAGCACCTTGAAGGAGTGTCTCTTGAAAGTGTGAAGCTATGTAATTGGCAGCAATGCAGATTTCTTTTTCGGTTACTCATTGGTCACAGCTCCAGCTTTTCGCATCAGAGCAAATACTTCACGGCGAAATCCCATCAAAAGCAGCACTGCCATATCGGAAATTATGCTTGACAATTTGGCAAGAACAATGTATAATACAACCATAGCCTTGTACAAGGCGCTAAAGGAGGAAATACCATGAGCCGTGAATTAGGGAGACGAATAGCCGACTTACTTCGGAGCAAAGGAGTGCAGCAAAAGGAGTTGGCCGAGCGTATTGGTCTAACCGAAGCCACTATGTCAAGGTATATCTCTGGAGAAAGAGATCCGAAACCAGAAGTGATTGCAAACATTGCTACAGCACTTCATACCACCTCGGATTACCTGCTGGGGATTGAACCGGATGAATTTGATTTTCCGCGGGTACAACGCATGATTGCTCGCAATGCATCAGCGCTTACAGATCAGGAAAAAAAGGAACTCATCAGCGCACTGTTTGGGGAGGAATAAGCGGATTGAAGATTCAGTTAAGTAGTTCCCATCGGACTGAGCCTAAGATTAGACTGTCTAACGAAAGGTATGAGGAAATCAAACAGACTGTGGTTAAAATGTTTGAAGCATATGACGTTTTCTGCGTACCAATTAGTGGATTCGAAATTGCCAATAAGATGAGAGTAAAGGTAATTCCATATTCTGCCTATCCTGCAAGGACTCGCTATCTGATGGAAAAATATAGCATAGATGGTTTTTCTGTACTGCGGGACACGGGAGAATGGTACATTTTCTATAATGATGATGAACGTGATTATGGGCGAATCAACAACACTATCATGCATGAAGTTGCTCATATCGTGTTAGATCACACCGAAGATAGTGAATTAGCAGAAGCAGAGGTGCGCTTTTTTGCAAAATATGCGCTTGCTCCTCCCGCACTAATCCACAAACTAAAACTGGAAACCGCAGAGAGTATAGCCGATGTTTTCAAAATCAGCTTTGAAGCCGCAGGCTACGCACTCTCATACTACCAAAAATGGCTAAACTACGGGGGCTGTGACTACAAGGACTATGAAATCCGTATGCTGAGGTTATTCAATATTGCTGTTTAAGGAGGTGGTCACCTTGGATGTTAAATGAAAACGCATTGAAAAGCTGTTTGCGGCAGCAATCCAATGCGTTTCGGAGTCAAATCTGCTGTGCAAATTCAACCCTATATCAAGGTAAGCATAGCAGATTCCCAGTCAAAATGCAATGGGTAATTTTACAAAATCGCCTATTGACAATCTGTTGCCCTACCGGGGCGGAAAGGAACTGTTATGAAACATTATTACATCAACAACAATCAGACCCGCAATCCTGGATTTCATCACGAGGTCCACACAGAGGAACACGCCGAGCAGCTCCAGATTAGCAGCAAGACATATCTTGGCTACTTCTCCAGCGAGGTTGAGGCGGTTCAGAAAGGAAAGGAATACTATAGCGATGCAGATGGCTGCGCTATCTGCTGTCCCAAAGCGCATAGGGGGTAATAAATATGGCAAGAGGAACTCACCATGTTGTCCATAATAGCAAGGGCGGCTGGGATGTAAAACGCGGCGGCGCACAGCGTTCCAGTGGACATTATGAAACTAAAGCAGCCGCAGTTAAGGCTGGTAGAGCCATCAGCAAAAACCAGAAGACGGAATTTCTTATCCATGGAAAAGATGGACGCATTCAGACGTCCGATAGTCACGGTGGTGATCCGTGTCCACCAAAAGGGTAATCACACGGAAGAGGCACAGTCTGACGGCTGTGCCTCTTCTATTTCCAGTTTACTGCTGAAAGAGAAGCAGCCATTACAAGCGTGATGGCTGCTTTTCGTGTTAAAGCGAATACTTTACGGTGAAATCGTCTCTGATAAAGCCGGTGTTCGTCCAATGCCCGTTTGGCAGAGGAAGGCGAGTTTGGACCCATGTTCGCCGCCCTGGAGGGACCTCTTAGTGGCGATCTGATCGCCTTATTTGGCTTTTACGACTAGGGCGGTGGTCAGAGAGTACAGGATTGGTGCGCCCGCTACGACAACGCCAGGGCCAACCTTCTGGATGGGAATGGCCTGATTGTCAATGAAGTGCCGGACGTAGCGGTCGAAGAAGCCTGCAAAAAGCTAGGCAGGAGACTGGAAGCATGGAAAGACCTATTTGACGGATGCCGGCTTTCTTATGGAAAAGGACCTGCTTCGATGTCTGGAGACCCTTCGGGAGCGACTCCCGGCAATGGGGCTTGACCTGACGGATGAGGAATCTCAAGACCTGATCCACACCATCGTGGTAAACCTGCCGGAACACAGCCGGAACAAGCTGACAGGACGGGCGGAGTGGCATTCCGGGCCGTAGTGGAAATGAGGATGAATGATGACATATGAACCTGCTGGTACAGCGGGCTTTGACTGGTTTTGCCGCCGGGGTCATGGTGGCAGCATTCGTGTGGAGTCTGCTGGTCCCCACCATGGAACAGACGGCAGATATGGGCCAGTGGGCATTTTCCCCGCAGTTGCGGGGTTTTGGCTGGGAGTCTTATTCCTGCTGGTGCTGGCCGTCACTCTCCACAATATCCCGGAGGGCATGGCGGTGGGCGTGGTGCTGGCGAGATGGATGGCCGAAAACAGCGGCATCACCACCGCCGGAGCCTTGGCCCTGTCCCTGGGCATCGACATCCAGAACTTCCCGGAGAGAACCATTATGGAGAGAACCATTATGGAGAGAACCATTATCTCTATGCCCCTTCGGACGAAGGGCATAGGAAAGGCCAAAGCGTTTTTGTACGACGTTCTCTCCGGCGTAGTAGGACCCATCGCCGCCGTGCTTGACCATCTGGGTGGCGGGGCTGATCCCGCCCACTTTGCCCTATCTTCTCAGCTTCGCGGCGGGGGCCATGCCTTATGTGGTGGTGGAGGAATTGATTCCAGAGGCTTTTACACTCCAGCTTGGGTACACTGTTCTTCGCCTTGGGTTTTGCCGTTATGCTGGCGCTGGATGTGGCGTTGAGATAGAGTGGTCCACCCAAATTTGCACAAACGATGACCGATAAAAGTCAAAAATACGGCAGTCTCCTTCAACTGCCGCATTTTTGCGTACTCTGAACGTTTTTTGGTTGTTGTCCTTGTGTGGGGTAGCCCTTGTCTGCTCGGAGTTTTCTTCTGAAGGGATAAGCCCAGCCTCTTATTCAGTTTTCAGATACTGAAGGAACACGTCAGAGAAGTTCCACTGGATCTCAATG